>Ga0304730_1000105_pt1 | contig 83031 bp, 95 predicted proteins | sample M_130628_MF_Meta_FD_190474 | JGI IMG/M metagenome (GOLD analysis project Ga0304730, IMG submission 190474) | Freshwater microbial communities from Lake Montjoie, Canada to study carbon cycling - M_130628_MF_MetaG (v2) (version 2) | ecosystem: Environmental > Aquatic > Freshwater > Lake | place... | reverse complement strand
GGTGCAGGTGCAGGAGCAGGAGCAGGAGCAGGTGCAGGAGCAGGAGCAGGTGCAGGAGCAGGAGCAGGAGCAGGTGCAGGAGCAGGAGCAGCAGGGGCAGGGGCAGGGGCAGGGGCAGGAACAGGAACAGGTGCAGGAGCAGGTGCAGGAGCAGGTGCAGGAGCAGGAGGAGCAGCAGCTGGAGCAATCAATAACTTTCGCTGATTCCAAATCCTAGCAATCTCTGCTGTTATCTCTTGAGGCGTGAAGGTAGGATTTATCGCTTTTACCTTAGGCTGAATGAACGCAAAGAAGTCTTTATAAACTACTGGAGTACTTGCAAGCGCAGGTAGTACAGCTGGAGCTGCAGGAGGTGCAGGGGCTGGAACAGGTGCCTTGGGTTTAGCCTGCGCCTTTGCTGCCTCAACATTCTTAAGAACTTCATCAATAACTGGCGTTATTGTCTTGTAGAAGTCATCCTTAAACTTCTTAAAGATCGGATCATTCTCATAAAGACTTACCTTTGTAGTACAAGGAGCTGGCATACTCTGGATTGCATCATTAACCGAATTCGGAATGAAGTTTACAAAGGCAATGAACCCATTGTAGTCATTATGATTCGCTTCACGGTTCATCAATTGATAGATAGGAATTGCCTCAATCATCCGACCATCCAGAGAAATGTGTGCTCGTGAAGACTTCATACTCTTATGACCATACTTAGGAAACTCCTTCTTCAAGGGGAAAGCCGTATTTCCAAGAACCTTGATGTAAAACAGTTCTAGTGTGTAGAATCCACCTGGTATAGAGATCTTCTGAGCAAATACATTCTGAATAGTACCATCAGCAATGTAGGATTCCATACAAGTCTTGAAAGAATGCCAATTCTTCTTATCATCACGACTACTCTTAAGACCAAGAGGCTTCTCATCAAGTTTAGCAGAGGTATTGATGATATTAACGCCGAATTCTGTATTCTGAAGGATGCTTTCAGAATACCGAGTCTGAATAAGTTCCTTTATTGCGTTGAATAAGTCAGTAGGCTTATCAGAAAGACTTTCAAGGATCTTATTTGCGTCAAAGTCAATTGAAATCTCTGTTCCAGAAGGATATAGTGTAGTTCCATCCTTGGTATCTTCATCCGAATCAGTATCACGACCCTTGAATGGTCCCTTAATCACTTGAATATTCTTGCCTGGGCGGCGATACTTAATTGTCCAATTTGCCTTCTTGTATTCAGGTTCCCACTTAGTCAGACACTTCTTAAGACCGTGTCCATTCCTGTGGAGGTTATCATTAGCCTTTGAGGCTGCCCACTGAAGTAGGCGACGCTCATTCTCAACACCCATACCATTATCTGAAACACGCAGATTACTCTTAGGACCATTAAGAGTAATCTGAATTGTAATCTTTGTTGCTTTCCCCTGACCAATTGAACCATCCATTAGTTCTGGAAGAACAAGAAGAGCCTCAGGAAAGTCATCTGTATAAGGAACTGCCTCGTGTGCACTACTGCGCCACAATGCGTGAAACTCATCCGTTCCAGTAAACTGAATATCTGCCATTTGCAACTGTACTAGCTGCAACGTATGGCATTCAATCAATTTTTTACTGTAAATTCGCCACAATAGGATTTGTCTGGCCATTCTTCCAGCAGATCCAGAAGCTCGCGATGTTATATGCAGGATCATTCCAGTGATTGTACAATTTCGTGTTCGTGCACGTCCAATCATAGCGCATAATCGTAACCTGTGTTCCTTTATCATCATATGTCGTATTCAGTAGGGAATCAGTGATACGCTTAAACTGCATTCCATTCGCCGTCAGTATTGCCTCTACATATGCCGGAGATGGCCGAGTACCTAACCCACTACGCGACTGATCACGCCGATCCGAAAGCTCATTTACTGTCACACAATCAGTTGGATCTTCTGAATCAATTACCTCAGTCTGCAAAATCAGAAAGTTTGATTTATTGCAAATATTCGCGAGGTGATTGTCGATCGTAGCCAAGTGATAGAGCACCTGAACGTGCCAGCATAGATCATAGCTATTTGTCAAAGTATCAGTATTGGCATCAAAGGTTTCGGTAGGAATACCCTTTGCAATAAGTTCAGATACATTATCTGGGTGAGCATCTTTCGCCAATACATTTGCGCTCATATCAATGAGCCATTTAGCAAAATCACCGCCGCCCTCACCAATTGAAATAACTGACTTGTTCGCAAAAAAAGACGGCTCAAGGTACTTGAGTACAGTGGCCTTGATTGACTTGTGCACCTCTTGGTAGTGTTGACTATCGAATGCCATTTATACTTTACACTAGAATTTACTTTTTTCCACGTTGCTTTTTGAGAAGTCCAATACCCATCTTATTCTTAAAGGTATTGGTATCGTGAATGCGGTGAAGAATGGTTGCTTTACTATCCAGTTGAATCATCGGCTCGGTAAAATCATTTGTAAAGACGCGTTCTACAGCGCAAGGCTCTTTATCGTCATACTGATGGTCAATCAGATACGATCGCTTGTACGCAAGCGTGCAATTGAGCGCGTGCTTGTCGTGATACGGGCCTGCAACAAAGAGTTCTCCAGTCGCCATATTGCACATATAGACCTTGCTGCATCCCGCAATCTTCTTTCTCGGATGTTGATCAAAGGCATCAATAACCGTCTGAATTCTCGTCGGTGGATAGTAGTCGTCGTCATCCATAACAATAATTATGTCGCCTGTCGCTTCTGAATTTAGTCGATTGAGTTTGGCACCCATCGGCTGCTTTGTTTCGCTGACCAGATAACGAATGGTAAACTCACTCGTCTCTGCAGCACTAGCGAATAAATGGCCGACTTGCTTCTCTGGCGGCGCGTCATCCAAAATGAGCCACTCAATCTTACTATGATCATACGTCTGTTGTTTGAAATCTTTAATCAACTGTGGTATGAATTCTTTGCGGTCATACGTCGGTGTTATGACGGAGACGTGCATTTGGGTAGCCAATAGCGTTTAACGCGACCTTCAAATTTTGCACTATGAAAATTGAATTCCAGAGTTGGCCTATGATAGATACCTAAAAATGAGTACTACAGCTGCTGTGGTACAGAAGACTACAGCCGATATTGTATCCAAGTTTCTCGATGACGCTTGGTCAGAAAATCACGAGATGCCTACTATCAATATCTCAACCTGTCCTACCTGCGAGTCCAAGTTCGAAGAGTGGGAGCACCTTGACGTTAGCACGTGCCGAGGCTGTGGCACGGTCATCTCCCGGTGCCTGGATCTCTCCGCCGAGTATCGCTATTTCAGCCAAGATGACCGTGGCGGCGGCGACCCGTGTCGTGTAGGAGCACCGCAAGATATGCGCTTCCCCGCATCCAGTCTGGGAACTGTGATTCTCCCCACACAGAGCGGCGGCACAGCTAATTGCCGGTGGTCAATGAATAAAATTCGCCGCTACCACACCTGGAATATGTTGCCCTACAAGGAACGAAATCTCCTTCACGTCTTTGAAACCTTTCAGATCACCGCGACGAATCAGGGCCTCGATTCAGGCGTGCTTGACTTGTCCAAGGAATACTACGTAGCTCTGACGGCAAACTGCCAGAAGCGGGGTCTCTCCAGATCGGCCATTCTCGCATCCTGCGTGTTCTCCGCACTCAAGCAGGTCGGCCAGCCTAGGAAGCCGAAGGAGGTTGCCGATATGTTTCACATCAAGACGAGTGATTTCACAAAGGCATTCAAGTATGTACAGGAAGTTCTGGCACTCGCATTTCAGAAGGGTCATTTGAAGGGATTCTCCGGCTCACCGTCGTCATTACAGACGACACGTGCCTCGCATTACATTGCACATCCGCTCAGTCGCCTACCTCTCAAGCGATCTGAATTTCCGGTAGTTCTCAGTCTATCTACACGACTTGCTGATATCGCAGAGGATCTCTCGCTCTGCTCTGAGCATATGCCACCCTCTCTGGCGGCGGCGAGTTTGGCCGAGGCCATCAAGCAGAAGGGACATACCGATATTCCTGTAGATGCAATTGCAGGACTGTGTTCAGTGTCAGCTGGAACATTGATGAAGTGCTGGAAGCGTCTGGAAGATACAAAGAAACAGTGGCTGCCGCTACTTATACCCGCTGGAGAATCTAAGTAGTTATGTAGATGGGTGGTGCAAACTCAACAATAAATTTTAGTAAACTAAGAAGACCTTCAAAAATAACCTCAGGAAAAGAACTAGTTGCATCCACAAAAGAGGTTCGTGAGATGGCCAATTCACTTTTTCGTTTTATGTACGACGAGTTCGGTGAAAAGGAGATTATGGATATGGCGACTGAACCTGAAAAGTACGTGATCGCACTTTCAGATTTAATAACAGCCAAGTTCGAAGTTCTCGGCTACATTACGAAGCAGAATCAGATCGGTGAGATCTATTTCAGCACGTACGATGATCTCAATCCGAGAATCTCAAAGCCTGAGATTGTTAACTCAGAAAAGGTGCGTCTCCAGGAAAACCAGCGGCAGTATGCGATGATCATCGCCTTTTACTATGTTCGCCTCTTTCAGATTCTTGGATCGCTCTTGATTGTTATCAAGGATTTGAAATGGGAGATACCTGGGCGGCCTGGAGATGTTCCGCTGAATATTGCTGCACGACAGGCACCAGCGTACGCTGGACGTCCTATTCTACAGCAAGGAACAGTGCTTCCGCGGTGGCAGTCTGTACAACAAGGCGGTGCAATCAGCGAACCTGCTCTAGGCGCCTACGAGTTCTTACGCTACTATCTTGAACCTGTTTCTGAAAATGATCCTATCAAATCAAAGTATACACCGAAAGGAAATTCGCTGCTTTTCAAGATAAGTCCTAATTTGTATTTTGAGTTTGATCCTACCTTGAGACAAATTAGTCCTAGTAGAGATCAAAAACAAAAGCTTATACTCCTAACAAAAACATCTGGTGTACTAAAACTAGAGGATTTTGACACAACAATAATAACTATCTCACCCCAACCTCCTGATTATAAAGCTCCAAAGGAAATCTCAACCATACAAGAATTAAGGCGCTATATTCCGTATACAGTGAAACTCGGAATTAAACCGAAATCGATTGGAGGAACTCGCCAACCCTATGAAATACTCTTTGAAAGAGATCCTTCCTTTGAATCCTATCAAGAAGTCAGCCAGTTCGCAAAAGGAACAAAATACATAATGAAAGATGAAGATGGAACTTTTGTTACGTCTGCAACTGCTGTTATAAAACAGGATCCGATCAGCCGCGTAAAAAGTCTAGGTAAGATCTTTGAAAATACACTTTTGGTGTATCTGATCTCACTGACAAAAAATCAGTCAACTGAACTCTACACGGCCGATAAAGAAAGAGAAAATTCGCCGATCAGCCAAAGAAAAATCGGTCAATTGAAAGAGAGTCTCAAGAATCCTCTGCTCGACGAAACCTACAAGGCGATGAAGAAAGGAACACAAGTAAGGGAAGGTGAACGACTCGAAGCCTTTCAGCCCCACTGCATTTCTCGCGCTCTCCAGCTTCTTGATTCCAAGTCAATTCAGGATCTTTTACCATCAGATGCAAAAACGAGCGTCTGCAAGTACTCGATCGGCGACAAGGTTGGTGCTTCAACTCTAGGGCAGTATGTGCCTACGAAAACACTTTCACAGCTCTACGGAAAAGTGAACCCTGCCGACTTCAAGAAATCTGAAGTTGTTCTGCGTGCTTTTGTACAGACGACAACCTCGTCTCCTAGCGGAGGTCTCAGTGTTGCACAGCTGAAGGGAGTTGATCAAAAGGAAGAGGCCGATGATCTACAGTCTGCAATTGATCGTCTGAACAAGGCATTTAATCTCCTACAGGATACTTTGCCTGTTGTCGATGGTATTATATCAATTCCTGTACCCAAACCGAAGGCCTGTAAGACAACTGATGAACTAAGTGTAGGAAGTCAGCCGACGACGTTAGAAATGCAGGGATATGCACAACAGCTCCTTGCATTTCACGTGAATCAGACGGTTGAAATCTCGAAGTTTCTCGAGAGCATTTTTGATATCAAGAAGGATTCGGCGACGGGCCGCTGGATAGCAAAGGGACCCAAGCAAGAGTATATGTTTGCAGGGTTTCCTGTTATGGATCAGCTCACGAAGCAGGCGCGCGAGCTGCTCGTTGACTATTACTCTGGCTGCGAAACCATTTATCAGAAGGGTGTCAAGTCTTGGTCAGAATCACAACCGAAGTCTAGCGGTGCCAATCGGCCTGCGGGTCTTAATGCAGCAGCTCCTGCAGCACCTGTAGAACCCTAAACTATAAAATCTCAGAACTCGGAGCCGCGCCAAGCCACTTGCCAACTGTAAACCGAAACGCATACAAAAACACGGGTGAGTCATAGACCCAGCCGCGTTTTTCATCGACCGCATCTACCGCTGTAGCAAAGACAATACAGGCCGGCAGATCATTATCGAGCGCATCTTCCCATTGTTTGATCACTTTTGCAGGAAGCCCCTTCTTCTTTCGCAAACCCTCAACCCGTACCAAAGGCAAACCCGTTTTCTCATCTTCAGCCTCAAACGGATATGCGTACAAGCCACATCCCTCGCGCATCTGAGATCTATCCCTAGTGCCAGCACGACGCCATCTCCAGACGGTACCGTAGATGGGTATCTGATTACCCAAAAAAAGGGGCAATCCTTCCTTGATAAACACGTGAGCCTTGCGGCCAATCTGATACGTTATGAAATCAAGAAGATTCAGTAGTCCAGATGCAATCTTCTTGCCACGCCAAAGCGGATGTACACAGAACCACTCGACGATTCCAAAAGGTTTCGAACTGCCGCCACATTTTGCAGAGGCAAGTGTATTCGGATACGGTGAGGGACACGTGAAACTCGCAACGCATCCCCTAACAGTTCCTCCAGGATCTTTGGCAACAATCCAAATCGCATTTCTCTCTTTGAATGTCTGACGAACCCATTCAGCCTTGACAGCGCATCGAGTCTGTGTATGTTTCGGTTCGAACCATTCATTCAAAAGACGAGCGATCTGATCGACATCATCTAGAGAACCAGGTTGAATCGTACAGCAAAGATTCAAAGAATTATGCACTGTCGGCTTTTTAGCAGTTTCATCGAAGGCAAGGTCCTTGTCTGAAATCCAAGCCTTGAATTGTACGAGCGCACTACTCTTATTTGACCAGAACATACTTACTTGATAAAATTGAAATTTGTCGCCTTAAACTATACGCACGGCTCAAATGTCAATTCCTGAATATAATATGACGGCGTTCACCTCTTCTCTAAAGGATATTAAGCTACAGATAAAGGAACCAGAGTCGGAGATTGAGTTGCTTAGACCGAAGCGTTGTCAGATGACCGAGTGCCGGCAAAAGATTAAGCTAACCGATTCGGCCTGTAAATGCAAGTCATTCTTCTGTACTGCACACAGACACTCTGAGCTGCACAACTGTACATTTGATTATCGTCAGACTGCTGCTGCAAGACTAGAGAAACAACTAATCAAGACTCAGGCAGACAAGTTGGAGCGAATCGAGTAGAGATCTCAATTGCAAATAATCCGGTTGACTCCTGACACTCTTTAGAATTTATATTTGGAAAGGTTTTATTCCAGAGATTCCAGAGTTTAAGAGCATAGGGTGGCTTCTCAAATAAAAGCATTTTTGTTTTTTCATCAGAAAATACCATCTTAGATTCTTTAATTGAATGAAATCCTGCTTCATCTTCACAACTCAAAAATGGAACTAAACTCCAAAGTGTAAATAATTGAATGTCATTCTGTATGACTTTTTTAAAGAGCGTGTCTAGCCAAAAATAATCATCTGTTTCGGTTCTAGAAAGCCAGTAGTCATCACACTCTTTCTTCCACTGGCTGATAAATGGATTATTAGGTTCTGCAAGTATGAACCAGCTTGCTGGGCCTTCTTCAATTGGTAGGCCTGCTCCATCTCCGTGATACATCCAAAAACCCGCCGGTTTAACTGCATCTGAGCACCAACGATTTAATGGCTGCATACAAAGCATCGTTGAATCGGCCCACACACCTCCATAATTCTTAAGAAGTGAAAGCCGAATGATATCGCTTTTTGCCTGAGGAGTGATCGTTTTGCTCGAGTCATACATATAGTCAATATCAGATACTAAAGTACGCACTTGTTCTTCATCGATGAGTTTAACGGTCCAGTCTGGATTATTTTTAATCCAAGACTCTACAATACGCTGTTGAAGCCAAGGAGCCTTATCCCAACCCTGTAGCCAAAGAATCCAGATTGTTTTGTTTTGCATTATTTACTAAAGAGAATTTGCGTTTAGACTTTCCAAAACTCTGGCATATGTTTTCTAATCCAAGCGCGAATTTCATCCTCATCTTGAGATTTTACCGGGAATTCAACAAAATGCATCGCTACATTTACTTTATAGGGTGTTGCAAAGACGACCTGAAACTGATCGTCCTTCCAACACCAGGATGTCATCGCATACGGCTTCCACATCTTATAGGGACGGCAGTCCCGAAAATCCTTCCAACTCTTGTATGGAAATGTCATTGAATACAATTCGTTGTTTTCAGGATGGTGAAACCAGAGGGAATTCATTTCCCATAAAGGGCTCTGCTGTGATTGTGTTTCCATAGTACTTGTTGTTTAGAGTAAAGCCAAAGTTATTCAATTTTTTACTGGCTACACGCAGCAACGACAGTTGCATTGGTCTCGAACTGATTCGTTGAGTTTAGAATCTGAACCGTAGAAGCACCGCGGAGATTTGTCTTTGACTTTGACTCAACACAGTCGAGGTACGTGGCAAACTCTTCAGCCGTACGATCTGCAAACTTGTTAGTCCAAGAATTATTGGTTGATTGAATTGTCGCCAGATTCTGAGTGTAGATCGTCTCGCGGTAATCGCGCTCTGTCGGCTGGTAAACCTTGCCATTGATTTTTGACCACTTCTGAAAGGAAGGGAACTGCGACTGCGACTGCGACTGCGACTGTGACTGCACCTTGATTGGAGAGCTTAGAACAGCAGCACACGTTGCCGTATAGACAACAAGAGCCAGCATTTGATATAGTTAGTATACAGAATTTGTGTTTAGATTGCTTTACTTTACTCCATACAACCGCTCAATCATAATGAGTTTACCTTTATAATAAATGGCTTCAACAAACTGAAAGCGTTCAAATGCGTGAATGGTTTTTCTTCGCTGTCCTTGTTGTACAATGTCGATTTCATCCGTTGATTTTATCACATAACCAGCGAGCCTTATTGCGTCTTCATAGGTCTTAATTTCTCGAAACTCCTTTGATGTTATGTAGATAGTATCAATTCGCATAATATACTTACGGCCCAAGACATTTCCCATTACTTTAGTCTTAGTAAAAATCTATAACAAGTATAAAGAGAATGTCATTCTTCAATAGATTAAATCCATTTCGTAAAGCTACTCCTGCCTTCATAGGCCCTGTAGCATCTCCTACTGCGAGTGATGCTAGATGCGACAGTGAAGGGTTTTATCAGCACTTGGGTGAGTGCTGGAATGACTCCATTCAGATGATTTTTCTATTTAGTGATGGCCTTAAAGAAATTGTTCAACCTGCACTACTGGATCCGAATTTTGATTCTACTATGGAATTGATTATTAGTAATATAAGAGAAAAAACTTTCTTTCTATTTAATTCTGACTTAGAAGGTCTCAATACAAAAAATCAAGGCACAGTTAATAAATTTTTTGAAAATAATTCAACTAAAGAATTATTAGCTAGTAAAATCCGTGAAAGAAAAAACGCAATCATAGAGTACTTTAAAGTTCTGAAAAAGCGATTTATGCGGCACTATAACAATGAAGGCATTAGACGAGAAACTTGTGATCTTAAGAGTGATAAAGAACATAGTGTGTTTCAAAGAATGTCAGAAATATCAAGAGCAGCAGGTCAAGATGGCATTGCAGCAGCCGCATTAGGTCATAAAAATACAGAAGGTGTTAATCGGTCACACATAAATATTGAAGAATTAAAGAAGAAGAAAAAAGAAAATCAATACAGTCCAGGAGGAAATGTATACGATGAATTTTATTTATTTAACCTTTATAAATTAGTCTTTTTTAGTAATTATCAATTTAATTGGAATTGGTTTCCATCAACTATAATAATGAATGAAAATCTTGATAGTGGTTATGATATAACTATAGATCTATCTAAAATATCCAATGATCTTATAACTAATTCAAAAGCAGTATATATTGTATCATCAATCAATGGTGAACAAGGTCATGCAACTGCTTTTTATACTTGTGGAGGATCACAAATCTATTATGAAGATAATTCAGGAATCTATCCATTTTCTTGGAAAGAATTTTTACTAAAGGCAGTTGAGTTATATAAAAATGATGATAGCACTAAATTATTTTGTGGTGATAATACTCAAACTAGTAATGTAGTTGAAGTTCAAGCAGCATCATTTTATCCAATTATAAGAACTGGTGAGACAAAACCTTTTACATATTATACATTTATAAAAGATTCACCTTTACTTGAATCAAGAGATGGAACATTTGAATATAATGATGTTTCAGTCAAAATGCTTGATGTAGATGACGCAAAACGGGGAAGTACGGAGGATAGGTTACTTCGTAAGATTACCTCTTTAATTTTTATGACAATTAATAATGATCAATCTGTAAATACTCAACGATTCAATCGTACTGCTCGCCACGGTTCTGTTAATTTAGACTATTTTATTAATTTAGTAATAAATAATCCTGATCCTAAGAAAATACTACAGTTTTTAAATGAATATATACAGTCAAATATATTTGCAAAAGATGTTTTTAGTACTTTAATAGGTTCAGCTCTAGAAAAAATTAGACCGATAAATCCTGAATTAAATAAGAGATTATTAGAACTAGCAGAAGCTCAATTAGATTCGACTGATGTAGAAGAACTTAGAAAAAAAATACCACCGATTTGGATGGATAAGCGGGGTAATATAGATAATGAGTATTTAAATACATTAATAACAGCAAGGGATGCTGAAGGAATACTAAATGTATTTACTGAATATCTAAATTCTAATGAGTTTAAATCTAGAGATAGATCAGTAAAGTTATTTAATTCAAGTTTTCTTGTTTTTACAAATTTTATTCCGATAAATATTGAATTATTTGAAAAACTATTTGAACTAATAAAAGATAATCTAGGAGAATATAAAGAAGGAATTCAAAAACTTATAAACGATAAAAAAGATATAGAAAAATATAAAGCGAATCCAATCTCAGAAGGCGGCTACAGAAAACGAAAGACTCGTTATCAAAAACGATTGATAAAGAGAAAAACTCAAAAGAAACGTAGATCAAGAGGTACTCGCTAGGTAGCTAAGCAGCTACGCTATTTAGCTACGCTTGACCAAAGCGGTAAAACCAAACAAGATACAGATCCACCCGCCAGCTCAAATTCAGAGACATTTACGTGCTCCACGTGCATACCTGTGTATTTTCGCATCCAGGATCTATAGTCAGGGAATGCCAGCTTCGGAGCAATTAGTAAGGTGTCATTGACTACCACTGAATTGCACCCATATAGAAATCGCAAAGGAACGTGAACACACTTCTCCTTGCCAAAGACCTTTTCTATTTCCTGCTGCGATGCTCGATCAAAACTCGTGTTATGATACAGACAACGCCCATTCGGCAGCGGTAAAAAACACAAATCCATATGGTACGTCGTCGGCTCGACAATACGTAGGCGGTGAATCGTCGGTGGCATCCATCCTAGAGCGGCAGCCTCCTTCAAAATAATCTCTTCAACTGCTCGAATGCCTGCAAGAGTTGATCGACCCGCACCATACGCCATCCATAGATGCTTGCCATCGTGAGACCAGCGACAATCACCCTGACCTTCAAAATATAATCCTTCTCTTTCTGGCAATCTGTAGATATTCTTGATACCCTGCGATTCAAGAAATCGCTCAACAAGATCTTCCTCACCGCGTCTCTCCTTCTTTGCATAGGACGATATGATTGCAGTATGAACAGGCCAGCCCCTCATAAAAAGAGCCGAATTTGATACAAAAACCATATCTGGAAAACGATTTTCGGAGTTGAGGGCCGAGGAAGTAATCTGATAGACCGGAACTCGATGTCTAACGAAGCGTTCGACTAGTCTGTTGTACTGATCTCGAGCTCGTTCAGAATCAATCTGAGATGTTTTGTTTGTTAATGGATTGATCGCGTAAGATATTCTATATTGCTCAGGTGATACAAGGACAACGCCATCCAGCATTTACTTAGACAATAGGAAGTTTATAAATATAAATACTTATGCCCTTTTCAATGTAAAGATACGATATTCCTGACTTTGACTCAGGAACATCAACCTCATGACAGCTTTCTCCGTACTCTTCGTAATACTTCAAATCCTCATCGAGAGTCTCCTTGTGCTTCAGCTTGACCGCCGCAACAGCGTCATCATAGTTCTTGTAGGCAATCGGATACGGATCTCCGTTCTCAACAACAATGTATATATAAGTATTCATTCTTGTTGTACTGATAGAGTCTACTTTTTTCAATTTTTTACCTAATAAAGATCTGATTCCGTCATATCATACAAATCTCTTTTCAGAATTTTAGGGTAAATATAACGTTGATAGTATGCATCCTCCGCTGTAGGAACGTGGCTGGTCTGTAGCTGGACCATTGTTCCAGGACTCATTCCAAAATTCTCCTGAACCTTGAACAATGCAAGAACTGCAATAACCATTAAAACAACTAAACCTAAACACCACTTCATTATTCTTTCTACTTTATGAACGCTTTTTTCCGCTCATACGTTGCACATACATTGCGACAATTGTGGGCGACCAACGACCCATCATCTGCGTCTCCCTCGGATCAAACCACCGAATGGCATCCTTTTCCTTGCGATCACGCTTCATACGCGCAAATGCCTTCGGATGTTCCGCCAGCCAGGCAAACCACTCAAGCGCTACATTCAAAGCCTGCGGCTTGACATAGGCCTGAAAGATATGGTACTGAAAAAAGGTATTCGGAGGATAATTAGGCTCGCGATTCTGGTAAATGAGGCCTGTATGACGTAAATTGCGTAGCGGCATCAAGTGCGCCTCTTCATCCACCTCACGCCGGACATTTTCCTCAAGGATCTTCATAATCGGTGTTCTCGGATGCTTGAGCGCATCCTTTCCTTCCATCTGCCCTTTCGGCGGCTCCCAAACGCGACCCTCAGAGTTTCCACCCGTGCGCTTTACAACTATGAATCGCTTTGCATCAAAGTGAGCTCCCTCTTCGTGAATAAAGCAGCAACTCCGCAAATAAACGCGCCATCCTTCTGTGGGGTGTTCAACGTAAAAATAAGCTTTTACAGGATCATAAGGTAAGTGTTCTGCGCCTCGGATAAGATCCGGATCAAAGATGTCCAGAATAGGTGTAGCTGATGCAGAAGTGGGCATCTATTGGATTATTATTTGTTTTATTTAGACTGCTGGGCATTTGAAATGCCCGTTGGTCTAGATCCATTTACACATCGTCATACCAGCCGACAATGAGACCCGTTGCAGGATCCTTCTTTGCAACTAGATTCTGATAGACCGGCCGGCCCTGGAAATACCCAGGCTGCTTGGCAAGATCATTGAGAACCGCCGAGGTTCCAAAGTAATCGTGCTTGGCAACCGGCTCCTCAAATCCGTGAGCCAACGTAATGCACTCATATCCCTCCACATCCACTACGTGGCCCTTATTGAGCACCAAGTTGTAGACCGTCTGAATGAGTCGCTCACCAAAGAGATAGTGATCCGCAGGAAAGACCCACGGTCCACCTGCCTTCAGACGAATCGGGTGCCACGGCGTGATGCAGAGGCCATTGATCTGAACCATCGTCTGCGCCGGCCGCTTGGAACCGATTGTGACTAGGCAGACAACATTTGCAGGGCCCTCAGGTGTCCAGACCTGGTCATCAGGATTAATATCCTTGATGGCCTTTCGAGATCCATCCGCCATCATAACTCGGTTCTCACCGTGAAAGCAGCCGCCGCCCGAATTGTAGAAGACTGCCATCGACTGTGGCGAGGAATATGCGGGTGCTCCACCACCTCCTCCACCATAATATCCCTTCGGCTGAGCGGAAACTGACGGAACCGGTGGCGGTAGATCGCAGAATGCCTTCTCCGCAACATTCTGAAGCTCCTTGAAGAGCGGGCCACCATAGATCTGAACACCAGGATCCTTAAAGTTCATACACATCTGTAGCTTCTGGGCTCGCAGATAGGAGCGCAGATAGTGCTCACCCCACTTTCCGAAATGGTTCGGCGAGACAGCGAGACCCAGCTGGCCCTCAGGATCTGATCCCTGCAGATCACGGGAGAAGGCGACTACACGCGGCTCAGACGATGCAGCAAACTTTGCAGCAAGTGTCTTCAGCCTCTCGATCGTCGCACCTGTACGATTTGCAGACTCAACCGCAATTACGTTTTCAAGAGTCTCGATAAGCTCACTGTGTGCTAGAGCAAAGGTGCAACCAATCGGCTCAGACTCAAGAGGAACAACCTTACCATTCAAGCAAATCTCCTGGCCACTGTAGGAAATCATAGTCTCATAGGTCTGACCACCCTGGAGAAGACTGTTGTGTAGATAGATCAGCTTTCCATCACGCGTTAGCTGAGGGTTCCGAGCAGCCGAGGAAAGAACAGATGCAAGGAAGTTGATGAAGATTGTACCTACCATCGTGGCATCAGGAATGAAGCCAAAGAGGCCATTACCCCAGAGAGCCAAGTCCGCCAGAAGCTTGCTATCCAGCTTATAGCCGAAGCCAAACGTGTGCAGAGTCCAAGGATTCTTCATAACGATGCGGTTCTGGAGCTCATAGAGGATTCCTCGCGGCGGATTGATGTTCGGAAAGCCGTCCGTCAGCAGCAGGCCGACAATGTTGCGACCTGCGAGTTCATCTGTGTTCGCAATCTCCATCGCGTGGCGAAGACCCTCAAAGATATTCGTCTGCGAATCCGGCTGCACATATTCAAGAGCGGCCTCAACACGCGCCTTACCCTCCTTGTTCATCCGAGTTGGCCGCAGCACAATCTGCGCATTCGTCGAGTACGTAATGATCGAAAGCATATCATCATCACCGAGAACCGCTGCCATCGTCCGAACTGTATGCTTCACCAGATCCAGACGTGAGAATCCATAGGCCTCTGCAGACTTCTCATCGTCCGTACTCTCAGCCATTGAGCCAGACGTATCCACGATGGCCAGTAGAACAATCGGCTGACGAGTCTCAGGCTCTTCAGTCTTGATTGTCAGATGAACTGCCGCATCTGCAGGATACGCCTTGGCAATAAGAGTCTTGTTTTCAAACTTGCCGACCAGCTTCGGCGTCTGAAAGTGCAGAGGCTGCTTTGCCAGCATATCACGAATCGTATTGCGAAGTGCGATATTGGGAATAAGATTCATCGAGGTCAGAGGAAGATTGGTCTTGGGGCTCGTGATATTATTCACGAGCCACTGCTCAATTGCCTCGCGCTCATACGTATGTCCGTCAGCAGCGATAACAGGATCCTGCATCAGGCCGAACGTGATGGGGCAGTAGAACTCATTCGGAATCGAAGAGGCCATTTCTGTTGTGTGTACTTACCAGTACAAACAACAGGTAGTTCAATTTTTGTTTTTATGCTTGTTATTTGGAAATCTCACGGATGAGTAAACAGTAGCACATATGCGTACTCAAACCCTGCAGTCACCAGATCAATATTTCCCTCATATTTCCATCCAGCCGTCTGAGCCAAATGTACAATATCTTTGATATCAGTCATATTGAGCGTATGCCGTTGACGTCTGACTGACTTATCCGCGAAGCGGAACGTCTCGCGAAACTCGGCTGCAGGATCCTGCAAATCAAATTCAGCCTCATACGAGAACCGATCAAACTCTACCTTGCTCTTTGTTATGCGTTCCTTTGTGTATTTCTGTAGTGATACACCAACGAACGGGCTAGCCGCCTCTAGCATCGGATCAAACTTGTACTTGTTGACGACTTCAATCGCGATTGACCCTCCAGGGCGAATCCAATGAAAGAGATTCTGAAAGAGACCCGCCTTATCTATAGAGTAGTAAATGACAAAAAAGAGAACAACTGCGTTGCTAAACTGTCCTGCAGTGAACGTCGCCTGCTGATTCATATCACCCTGTAAAAAGGTGACGGAGTCCTTCTTTTCTTGTGATAGAGCCATCGCCGGCAGTACTACATTACGAGCACGCCGGAGCATCGCCTCACTCTTGTCTAAGCCAACGATTGAATGTACTCCCATTTTGGCCAGAAGAACCGAAGCAATTCCTGTTCCACAGCCAACATCAAGAACATCCATTTCATCCGTAGAGGCCGTCTTTTTCCACTGATGCAGAATCAGAGCAAGCTCCTGCGGATATCTACCCGAAAGTTGCGTCAGATTATCGTAGACGCTCCCATAGAACTCATCAAACAGTTCCTCATTCTCAAACCACGTAGTTCTTGATACCTCGGCATCACTTGACGCGCCAGTAAATCCTTCACTGAAATCAGATTTGATGATCTCGTATTTATCCTTGTAGATAAGCCAAATATAATGGAGGATACCCATAAGAATTAAAAACAGTAGAATCATTTGAAATGCGGATAACGTTGATATCTCACTCATCTCTTTGTTATGAAGATCTCTTTTTTCTACACGTCTTTGCCCGACTCGATTTCGTACATCCACTGCGAAAGACTTTGAGAGTCTTACAAAGGGCTGAGTACTTGCAGCGATTCAAGAGTTCCAACTCGGTCTCTAGTGCGCAGCGTAGAGACCATAGCCACTTCAATGTCTTATCACGTGTTGACAGATCTATGTCATCGAATGACCCATTTTTTAGCCAAGAGGCTCGCCACTCAGGAAAGGGTAGAACTGCAGCGAGGCTGCGCCAAAAGAGAATGTACAATGGAAAACGTTCATCGGAAGTCAAACAATTCCACTGGTTCTTCTCATCATAGTCCACAAGCAGATGGCAAGGCGGCGCACCCTGTATCGGAACAGACTGCTTCGATGCCAAGGCCATCGGATGAAATTCTGCGATTGAAAACAGAAAGTCCCATCCTGGAAACTCTGTGCGAGTGCAACCAGTTCGCAAGAGATCTGTATAGTATTTCTCGACGGCTTCAAACGGCGGATCCTTTTCAGTCGTCAAATTCTGAGATCGCAGCTTCGCATTCACTTCATTATGAATTCTCCAGAGCCACTTTGATAATGTCTCTCGTGAATGAAGTGCCTGCGCTAAAGGATGCTTCTTCATATGAATAGTCAGATTCGACCTGCAGTATTTGCAAGGCAGCACAAATGGAAGCATCTCAAAGAATGTCTGCATAGCTTTTCGATCTGTTGCGGGTGTGTATGCAAATGTAATTGCGTGTAGAAGTTTCCAACCGGAAGGCCCCCAAAATCGGGTATCCATCTACTTGGGCTTATAAAGATAAGAGCTATACTTGTATAGATGCTCCCTTCATCAAACTTAGCATTAGGAATTGTCTGGAAGGGAAATGGACTAACGCCTTGTGATGCAATTCAGATTATCGCAGTACTTCAGTATTGGTACATTCGTCTATATCAGGCAAATACGATATCTTGCTCTTTTGAGCAGTTTATCTTTGATGCAATAACAAAAAAGAAGGTTGGTCCTGTGATTGTTGAATGGATCGACGCTGCAAATATCTTTACTTATTCAATTCTGCCTTGTATAATGATTCTGAATGGATTCTGGTATTCATTTCCAATTTCAAAAAAGATAATACCTATTTGCGTATCAATGTCCTGGATTCTTGACACAGTAGATGAAACAAATGCAACTGAACTCAAAAAGCTAGGCCCTATCGGCTGCCGTGAACATCATACGGAATGTCTACTGCAACTTGCAAATGTTCCTTGCTATTTTTCAGGCTGTATTACTTCAGTTATTGAACAAGGACAGTATAACTATCTATCTCTCTTCAAATCTACAACCACAGAAATTGCTGATAACAATACTGTCTATACTAATTTTGCTGAACCTATTGCACTCGCGTATGAGCAACTCTATTTGATGGCTCAGACTCCAACTCCTATCAGGACTTCGAATCTGAATGTATTTGTTGCTGCACGGGCATTTGGAGTCCCTGCTACTTTAGTTGGTGAACCCACACCATATCAGCTAATGCTTGTTGATAAGGCTATGATTGAGCCGCATAAACTGAAGGAGAATATGAATGCGACACTTCAGAAGTTAATCTAGTGACCACCTCTCAGACGGAGTACAAGATGCAGCGTAGATTCCTTCTGGATATTATAGTCGCTCAATGTACGACCATCCTCGAGCTGCTTACCAGCAAAGATCAGACGCTGCTGGTCGGGAGGAATGCCTTCCTTGTCCTGAATCTTTTGCTTTACAATTTCAATTGAGTCAGACGGTTCCACGTCCAGCGTAATTGTTTTTCCAGTTAACGTCTTTATGAAGATCTGCATTGTTATACTTATTCTTATAATAATTTAGTTTAGACGGCGATATTTTCAACTTTTTTACAAACTCTAGGGTCCCCATTCTTGTGGTGAAACCTCTTTTTGCGATGAACAATTTAAACCATCATTTATTAGCTTTAGTCTCAAGGGACCCATTTTATTCTTCATTGTATCGGATACAACGATAGTAGATTGCTTTTCAGATGTCCGTTTCCAAATACAGACAAAATCTGACCAATGACTTGGCATTGTTTGCATAGTTGTATGAATATGAAAGGTCTCTTCTACAGAAACTGGATAAGGTATTTCATTTCCATAGGATAAACTGGCCCAATAGGCTAAAGCCTGCCCTGCATCTCCATAAAAACGCCAATTATCACCAGGAACACAGTGATACGAGCCCTTTGAAGGTGCGTTTATATAAATGAATCCATCGTTTTTTGTAATTCTACACATTTCTCTGAAGGTAATCCAAAAACAAGGATCGTGTTCAAAACAAGAGGAAGAAATAACTAAATCAACTGAACCGTCTGCAAAGGGTAATTTTTGCCCAGGTTCAATAACAACGTCTACCGATTCACAGGGTGTAAGATCTACGCAAATATATTTCATATTTAAGTTCGTATAGTAATTTCGAAACCGTTTGTGTCCATCAGCACCACCAATATCAACAACGACAAAGTTATCCTTACCGTATAAATCAGCAAAATATTCTCCTGCTTTTTTACTTGTGTAATGCATATAAATTGGTTAGTTATTTTGCTTTACATCCCCATTCCTAACTGGCTTTGCCAGTACTACGTATGGGCATTACATGCCCATTCCTAACTGGCTTTGCCAGTACTGCGTATGGGCATTACATGCCCATTCCTAACTGGCTTTGCCAGTACTGCGTATGGGCATTACATGCCCATTCCGAACGCCTGCATATTCAGCGGCGCCAAGAATGGACGCACAGTCTGCGCCGCCTCCTCAGACTTGCACTTGACCACCGTCGGTGGGCACACGGGTCTCGGGCAAGGGGCCGGAGGTGCGCACTTGGTCGGTGGCGGGCACTTGATTTCAGGGCAACGGGCTCTCGGGCAAGGAGGGCACTCACCTGCCGACTTCTTGCACATACTGTTATCAATGATGACAGGCTGCGGCTTCGGGATGCTACTCTTCAGAACGTACTTGCTCAAATCAGGAACGGGCGGGCACTCCGTCTTCAGCATATACAGAGACATATCAGGTGCAGTTCTGCAGGGCGGCACCTGCGACTTCAGAACGTACTTGCTCATATCCGGTTCAACCGTACGCGGGCACGGTGCAATCGGAGCGGGTGTAGGGCACTTTGGAGCCGGATTTGGGCAACTGCACGATCCACTCTCGCCACACGATTCGCAGACCGGAGATGACCCTCCAGTAAATCCATCATAATTTCTAAATCCTGCAATTCTCATACAACCATAGGTTCCAATTCCTCCCAATATGAGAGCTGCAACTCCTACAAGAAATAAATGGATTAAGGTGATCTTCATACCCTTCTATCGTTAGTTGCTAATTTTACGACGACCCTTATAAGGTCCAACCAGACCAATTATCAGGTGGGCATCCACACGCCTGCGGCAATCCAGAATCGAGCGTCGCACCTAGACGACCACAGATCATCTTCGTGTAGCCTCTCCAAGAGAAAGCCGGCGACATAACAGATCCAGCCGGCAAGCAGCCAAAATCGGCGGGATCTAGACCACGCAAACGAATCTGCTCGCAGATGTCCTTATTACGTTTCTTCCAGTCAAGTCCTGATTTGGATGTATCAATAAAACTGGGTATTGAGGTATCAAACGGCGATCCCGTCATCTGAGGGCTATATGATGAATCAGAGGATTCTCCAGAACTAGATACTTGCTTTACATCTCCTTTAGAGTCAACCGCAAATGATGCATTGTAGTTCGTGCCCATATTGTTAGAAGTACCTGTAGATGAAGAAGCTGTAGATGAAGTAGTAGATCCAGATCCGTTGTATCCAAACGAAACATCCACATTAAAGTTGCCATTCTTCTGAAAGTTCTTCAAGACTGTATCAAGATTACTTGGTCCTACTATCGAAGCGAGTGCTTGTCCAGTAGGAGTTGCAGCAAATTCACTCGTGCTACCACTGCTGCTGCTGCCACTGCCGCTACCACTTGAGCTAAATAGATCAGCGATGGCCTTTGCAGGCGATGCCAAATTCGGTAGAATTCCATCAATATCCTCCTTAAAGACCGGAACATCGGTTGCGGTCCAGATACCTTTATCCAATTTGTTGATCATATCCGTGATTGCCGAGTACATATTCTGGAGATTAAGGATACGTGCTTGAGTGACCGCATCAACCGTTCCACTCGATGACAAGGTCAGAATCGCTGCATAGATGCTGCTTTGCAGATTCTGCAGATCAGTCGCCGTTGCACGTGTCTTTACCTCAGCCCCATCCGTAAACCCTTCCGTGATAACACCCGAAGTCTGGAATAGACGAACCTTTCTCTGCAGATATGTGAGCTGCTGCTGAATATCTGCAACGTCCTGCTGAGTTAGTGATGATGGAATACCTGGATTGCGATCTAAGATCGAAACCTCCTGCTGCAACCTGCGACTATCAGATCGCAACTGGGTCAGAGGTAATGACACAGTCGGGTCGCTTGTATTCATTAATTCAACTCCCTGAAAGACCAAGAAGCCCCGTATGTCCTCAAACAGCATCTTCATCTGCTGTAGTTCAGCCGGTTGTAGCGCAGGATCCTGGTACGGAAAGGATCCAACAGATGCCTGTTGTGCATACGGGCCATACGGAAGCTCACCCGCAATACGAGGATCAGGAAGATAGTTCGTTTTCAAAATTACCTGATCGAGTGTTTTGGGGATGCTCGGTTCGGCGGGCATCACAGGGACTGGCCCTTGTAGAACAGAACTAGAGGCAAATCCCTCGTTCATCTTGAAATCGAGTAAGTGAGTGCTGTTAACAACCCAGATGATTGCCACAATCAAAAGTAGTAAGTATAGTATTTGTACAGTCTTCATCGAGACTCTATCTAATCGTTGGGTCAAAAATTAACTACATATTTATTTGCTTAAACTGTACTCAAAATATCTTCTCTTAAAACATCGTTCTGCGCACTTCCAACCGTCGAACTTGGTCTCGATGAAGCGGGTCGTGGTTGCTTTTGGGGACCATTCTTTGCCGGAGCCGTCATCTGGCCACCTGAAGATGAGTGGACCGATGAGCATCGTGAATGGACACCGAAAATCAAAGACAGTAAGAAAATGTCTGAGAAGCGACGTTCAGAAGTTGCAAAAGCCATTCAAGCTCTCGCAGTCGATTGGGGTGTTGGATCAGTGAGTGCTGCAGAACTCAATGAAAAGGGAACCACCTGGGCTAATCAAGAGTCCTTTCGTCGTGCAAAGACTGCTTGTTTTACCGGCCTAGAGCCTGAAGTGCTCCTGGTAGACGGTATTCTTGAGCCACTCATCCAAGGTATTCCGTATGAGTGTATTCCTGACGGTGATGCAACCTACGTGCCGATTGCTGCAGCTTCCATTCTTGCAAAAGTAGGACGTGATACGTGGGTTTCAGAATGGGCTAACAAAAATAAGGAGATCGCTGAGCGATATGATTTGCTGAACAATAAGGGATACGGAACAGCAAAGCATCGAAAGGGACTTGAGGTCTATGGAGCTCATAGCTTACACAGATCTCAATTTATTAGGAATTGGGTTGCTACTGATTCTACGCAGTCAGGATGTCTTATCCTTGACTAGTTCAGTGGCGGTTGGCCCGGTTTGTCTTGTTCTTGCGATTCATGCGGTTGCGGTTGCTGCGGTTCTTGCGGTTGGCCCGGTTTGTCTTGTTCTTGCGATTCATGCGGTTGCGGGTGCTGCGGTTCATGCGGTTGGCCCGGTTTGTCTTGTTCTTACGCTCTGTGCGGTTCTTACGAGAGGCACCGCGGTTCTTGCGCCACTGCCCATACTTGAGATCTCCAAGCATTTCTGCAGCCTTGGTTTGAGTTGTGTTAATGGAAAGACCAGACATCTTAGTATACTTGTATCCTATATTTTTATTTAAAAGCCAGCAGTCTTCTTCTCTTGTTTTAATCGTTGTTGCAAAATGTCCTCTACCCTTGCTAATCTGTAGAAGTTTTAGCGCATCTCCAGTTTTCTGTTTAGTCCCTCGAGCCCTCTCAATAAACTTTAACACTTCATACGGATATACCTGTAAATCCTGTTCGTCCGCACGCGCCAAAATAAACAAGTCAGGGATTCCTTCACTCGGAATATGCTCCATAGGACTCCAGCTGGCCGTCTCGACAAAATCAATAAAATCAGTTCCAATACCAAATTCCTTCGTTTCCAGCAAGGTAAGAGGCAACTCAGGGTTGCTAATTGTACGCAGCACGTCAACATAAGGACTCTCAATATAGAGACCACCTACAAGTCCAGGATTCATAAGAGCAGTGCTGCTAGCTAACAAGCCGCCTGCAGATCGACCGTACAAAACTGTCTTCATTGGCTCAACTCCCACTTCCTCTTGAAGGTCCAAAATCGTAAGCCGGAGAAGATCGATTGCATCTCGACGTCCACGACGCTGTCCTTTTTCACGCCATTTCTGCGTGTGATCACCTCCACCGGGAACCGAAACCGATGCGATCGCCCAACCCGCTTTCAGAAGAGGATGCCAGCGCGAAACGAGAGCCCCTGCTTTTGTAGGAATACCGTACGCGCCATATGCATTAATGAGAAGACCTTTGATTTCCTGTTTATCTGGACGAATCACAAAGGTCGGTGCGGGTTCAGGAGTATAGGTAACTGTAAATGGATACGGTAGAGGATTCGAGAGAGACCAAGTTCTTGTGTCAATTACATAGGGTTCATAGCGAACATCCGAAATCCAGAGAGTTGTAGGATCTCGTGAATCTGATTTGATCTCACCCCAAACTGTTGTTATGGCTTTCTCATCTCGATCATACAGAGTCTTCAGACCAAAGGATCGTTTTACAGTCCAGCCGCCAAGAATACTTTGCGACTCGATTGGCTCTTTTTCAGTCTGATCCACATAGAACACTGTTTCAGACACAAGAACAATATCTGCGCCTTTTGCTTTCCAGTGCACACCTTTCGATGAAACAAATCCTAGACGTTTAGTCTCATAGTCGTTCTCTAGAACAGCGACTGAGCCGTCTTCTAGACGCTTGATCTCAAGGATCTGAGTTGGGTTAGCAACACGGTAGAGTTCCTTTGAGGTTTTCGTTGTAGGGTTCCAAAGCCAGAGACTGTCGTAGTTTAGATCTTTCGAGGATTGTAGATAGACTAGATCTGAAGTAGGGAGCCAGGCAACCTGAGGCCCACACGGCATCTTCAGATGGTCGACTAGGGTCGGTTTACCTGTAGATAATGAATAGATGCTAATTGTAAACCGTTCGTATCCATCTGATTCAGGGACTGCTCCAGCGAATAGACCCGTCAGATCATCAATATCTGCATCCCATACTTTGATCTGAAAATCCTTGGCAGACCACGTTTCAGCCGGTGTCCAGCCTTTGTCATCACCCTCTACAGTAAATCCTCTGTAGGTCCAAGATGGAAGATTAGTCTTGTACTTGTAGTGCGACATCCTTGATTGTTTGAAACCATCGAGTGCTTTGGTAAATCGGCGATTCTCTGCTAAGACTGCCTTGGAGAATTCAGATCCAAGCTTTTCTAGAGGTGCACGATCATTTGACCACGACAAAAAACCTAGATTTCTTATTTTTGAACTATGAGACATCGGATGTCTTCTACCGTGGTATCTCAAAATTCTTCAATTAGGGTCTAAATCCTAATTACAATCTATTTTAGATGAATAGAAATGAGATAATTAGAGAACTTGCGAGCGAGATGGTAAATGGAATTTGTGTTGAAATTGGAACTCATAAAGGCGAATTTGCTGAGGAAATACTCAAGACATTTCCAACCTGTACACTTTATTGCATTGATCCTTATTGTTCTTATCCCGAATATGATGATACAATAAATAAGACTACAGGCGATGCTATTTATATTGATACATCAATGCGCTTAAAAGATATCTATGGAGATCGAGTGCATTTTATTCGTGAATTTTCATCCAAAGCTGTTTCTCTAATTCCTGATCAAATTGACTTCTTATATATTGATGGAAATCACTCATATCCTTTTGTAAAACAGGATCTAGAATTATATTATCCTAAAATGAAATCAAATCGGTATATACTAGGTGATGATGCAGTTGATTTAGATGGAATACCTCGCAATTCAGCAGGCGATGTTCTTGTTGAATGGGTTTCAGGAGCATATGGGTATTATGGAGTTGTTAAAGCATTTCGAGAATTTACTGCCAAGAATAATCTGTATGGATCTTTAATTGGAAATCAGTATCTAGTCTGCATTGGATCATTAGAAACTGGGTTTGAATTACCTAGCTTTTCTGTTGGGTCTAAACAATAGAAAGGAATCACGTATCAGATGCGTCGTGTTGTTCTTTTATTCAACCAGTCCAATACATTTGGACTCAGTCAGGATGCGACTCTATTGGAGACTGCACTGAAGCATATCGGTGGTGAGGAATTTGAGTTTGTGCGCCAGGATCCTCTCCAGCCACCGAGCCCCGCCGACATCGTAATCCATCTTGAGGTTCCTCATCCTGTATGGATTCAGTGGGCACCTATTCAGATCTGGATGGTGAACCCTGAGTGGTGCGTGCCTGCGTGGGATTCCTACAAGGAACTTTTTACGGAGATCTGGGTCAAGGAGGAAAGTCGTATCAAGGATTTTTCCAGCAAAGCCGTGCACATTCCGTGGTGTATTCGGGGACCCCTGAAGCCGATTCAGTCGCTCGATAATGAAAGTAAGGGAGCTCTCTGGATTCTCGGTGGCTCTATCAATAAGCACATCGCTGCGAACAAGCTTCTTCCACTCTGGCCTGATAACTGTCCTGTTACTGTCACGACAGCTCTAACAGAAGCCGACCTCTCAGGAAACTTCCCTGCATCTGTAACAGTCAAGCGTGGGTTTCTAGAATCTATCGAGATGGAGAAGCTTGCAGTCCAGTCTCCCTTACACATCGCGATCAGTGCAGCAGAGGGCTTCGGTTTCACTGCAGCCCAGGCCGAGGCTCGTGGTGCATCCCTTTTGATCAATACAATTCCTGTCTACGAGGAAACCTTTGGCGGTAAGAAATACGCGACATTTCTCAAGACACCCGTTAATGCGATCAAGGAACACTGTGGTCTAGTTGCTGATCTGTCTGGGATCACAACTGTAGATATTCAGGGAGCGTACCAGCACGCACTCTCAGCCGATCGATTCGGTGGCAAAGATGCCATCGATACCAGTGAGGATCGCTACAATCGGTTTCTGGCTCTAGTCAGCGACCGTATTCTGCAGCGTCTCAAGAAGCTAAAGAAGGTCAAGTCGCAGCTACCTCCTGGTCTTTTACCTGAGAACTGCCCTCCTATTAGCGTGTTAACCATCACGTATAATCGCAGAAATTTCATCGATCTCGCCTTTGTAAATATTCTGACCACAGACTATCCGCGTGATAAGATTCAGTGGGTCATCGTCGACGACAGTGATGATCCCAACAAGATGATTCTTGACAAAATCAAGAAGTTTGAAGAGCGTGCTCCTGGCTGTGAGATCACGTATGTGCCAATGACGAAGAAGCGTGCTGTAGGATACAAGAGAAACAAGGCGGTTGCAGCTGCGAAGCACTCAATCTGTCTTCATATGGACGATGACGATGTATATCCTGAGACGTCCTTTCGCAGACGCGTTGCCTGGCTTCTAAATGACCCCAACACAGATGTGGTCGGCTGCACGATGATAGCAATGTACGATCTCCGTCAGGGTATTAGTGCAGTCAATGTGCCACCGTGGGTTCTTGAGCAGAGGCAGCGTGTGAGCGAAGCATCCTTCTGCTTTTATACGGAGTATGCAAAAAAGCATCCGTTCCCTGATGTCGGCAGCTGTGAGGGTGAGCATTTTGTTCCTTCTTGCAAGACCTTTGTGGAAATTCCACCGCAGCAGATTCTCGTTGCGCTCAATCACGGCTCAAACACGAGCACACGAATCATTGCAGGACGAGCTCAGACTGGCTGTTTCTGGGGTTGGCCGCCGCAGTTTATCAAGTGGCTCCACGGATTAGTGGGCGTTGAGGTGGAGGATAGCTAAGATACTATAAAAATTGCTGTAAAAATTGATATATTTGTCTAGTTATTTGAAAAGTAATGCCATACTATGCAGTAGCAAGAGGTCGAGAGACAGGTATATTTCCATCTTGGGATGAATGCAATGCTCAAATTAATGGTTTCTCTGCAGCAAAATATAAAAAATTTGATACAAAACAACAAGCAAAAGAATTCTTGAAAGGAATTGTATTATCTAATTCAATTGAAGAGAAATCATATGAATCAGGTACAAATGCATTTAGTGTCCTAATGAAAACAGCAAAAGAAATAGTAAAAAAACCAGAAACTCAGTTTATTCCTGAACCACTATTTGAACCTGACTATTACGTCTATACTGACGGAGCTTGTTCAAATAATGGAATGCCAGATGCAAAAGCAGGAATTGGAATTTACTTTGGCGAAGGAGATCCTTGTAATTTGTCCGAGTGTGTTGAAGGAAAACAATCAAACAATACAGCTGAACTCTGGGCAATTATTCGGACCTACGACATCATTGAAGACAGTATTCTTGAAGGCAATAAGATTTGTATTATGTCAGATTCTCGCTATGCAATTCAAGCTGCAACGACCTATGGTGAAAAACAGGCAAAGGAAAACTGGAACGATGATATTCCAAATAAGGAAATAGTCAAGAAAGTATATATGCTGTACAAAGATAAGCCAAACGTCAGATTTCAATGGATCGCTGCTCATACAGGCAAATCGGACATTCATTCGCTTGGAAATGAAGCCGCAGATAAACTAGCCAATCAGGCAATTGGTCTTGAGAGTTGTCCTTATGATAAAAGAAAAGCAACTAACACACTAAGCAGTTCTAAGATTTATCTAAATGTTCCATTCACAAAGAAGGAAGAAGCCAAGAAATTGGGTGCTAGATGGGATATAGAAACAAAGAAATGGTTTATACTTGAAACCTCTTTAGCAAAAAATAAACTACTTGCAGCCTATGGTACTACATAAATCGTTCGCATCTACAACAAGTAGATGACAACAATCTATATTCTAGGACACGGTCGCTCTTTAACAGAAATGCGCAATTCGCCGCTCGTGAAGAAGCAGTACGCACTCAAGACGAAAGATGCAAGTATAGTCTACGTCGACCGAGACCCAGCAGTCTCTCCAGATCTATGCTTTGATGTATGCAAAACGTGGCTTTCTGACTCTGCCTCTGTCGATACTGTCATTGATACCGTCGGCCCCGATAACTATATCTTTTTTTCAAACCCGACCTTTGTGTCTGAGCTCAAGCGTGTGCTGAAGCCTGGTGGAGAGTATATCGGATATGTGATGAGTGATAAACTAGTGGAGAACTTACAACCACTTGAAAAACAGTTCAAATCAGTGTCTACATTTCAGAATGTACCCATTGGTATGATTGGAATTAAGTTAATAAACTAAGAAGAGCAAGCAACACAGTTATCCTTCTGCGACTCCTCATATTCTAGAGCAAGACGCTTCAGTAAAGCAGCACGATCTGCCTTCTTCTTCTCCTCCGCTGAGAGCACTGGCTCATCCTCTTCCGAGGCTGCATCTTCATCATCACTCTCAGCACTGCTACTTGCTCCGCTAGCATTTGATTCCTCATCAGCCTCTTCTGCAACTGTCTTAGCAGTAGTCAAAAGGGTCGGATCAATTGTGAACTTCTGTGCCATCACAGGTGCCTTCGTCCTCAAGTAATAACAGCCGGTCTTCAGTCCAGCCTTCCAGCCATAGAAGTGCATACTCGTGAGCTTCGCATAGGTAGGATTCTCCAGAAACAAGTTCAGGCTCTGCGACTGGCAGATGAAGGGTCCACGTGCAGCAGCCATATCAATCAGCGTACGCTGCTTGATCTCCCAGCCAGTCTTGTATAGCGCCTGAATATCCTCCGGGATCTCGTCGAGACCCTGCACACTGCCATTGAGCCCAATGATCTTTTGCTTCAGCCCCTGCGACCAGAGACCCCGGTTCATCAGATCCTCCATCAGGTATCGGTTGATCACAACAAACTCTCCGGCCAGCGTTCGGCGCGCATAGATGTTCGTAGTCATCGGCTCGAAGCATTCCGTATATCCCAGAATCTGGCTGGTACTAGCCGTTGGCATCGGAGCGATCAGGAGAGAGTTCTTAAGACCCCGGGCAGCCATCGCCTTCAGAACTGTCCAATTCAATGTTCCTTCCTTTTCAGTTATCGGCTGAATGTTCCAGAGATCCGGCTGGAGGCGCCACTGAGACGCCGGCGATCCAATAAAGGTTTCATAGGCACCCGTTTCCACTGCCATCTCCGAACTCGCTTCAACTGCCGCAAAGTACATGTGTTCAAAGATCAACTGATTCATTCGGGCAGCTTCATCCGACTCCCACGGCATCCGAAGCATTGCAAAGACATCTGCAAGTCCCTGGACTCCAAGACCAATTGGCCGATGGCGCATATTGCTTCGCCGAGTTTCCGGAGTCGGATAGAAGTTGATATCGATCACCCGGTTCAGAGCCCGAACAACCGATTTGGTCACCTTCCGCAAACGCTCAAACTCGAAAGTCCGAGTCTCCTTGTTACAAAACGCCGGCAGAGCGATGGAAGCCAGATTGCAAACCGCAGTTTCCTCCGGGCTACTGAATTCCATAATCTCCGTACAAAGATTGCTAGATTTGATCGTTCCCAGATTCTGCTGGTTGCTCTTTCGGTTCGCCGCGTCCTTGTAAAGAAGATACGGAGTTCCAGTTTCCATCTGGCTGTCCAGAATCTTGAACCAGAGTTTCTGGGCGCTGACCGTCTTTCGGCCACGACCTTCCTTTTCGTATTTCGTATACAATTCCTCAAACGTATCGCCCCAAACATCCGAAAGGCCGGGAGCCTCATTCGGGCAAAACAGAGTCCAGTCTCCATCCGCCTCCACCCGCTTCATAAAGAGATCCGGGATCCAGAGAGCATAGAAGAGATCACGGGCCCTCTCCTCCTCCGCGCCGGTGTTGTTCTTTAGCTTCAAGAAGTCCTCCACATCCGCGTGCCAAGGCTCCAGATAGATTGCAAAGGAGCCATTGCGCTTACCACCTCCTTGGTCAACATAGCGTGCAGTGTTATTAAAGACTCGCAACATCGGTACAAGACCATTGCTGGTTCCATTCGTGCCCCGGATGACAGATCCCCGAGCACGAACATTGTGCACGTGAAGACCAATGCCACCCGCATACTTGCTGATGGCCGCACAGTCGCCGAGACTCTTGTAAATTCCAGCGATACTGTCATCCGTCATCGCCATCAAGAAACACGAGCTCAGCTGAGGCCGAGGCGTTCCAGCATTGAAGAGAGTCGGAGTGGCGTGTGTATAGACTTTCGTCGACATCAAATCATAGGTCTCAAAGGCCTGCTCCAGATCCTTCAGTGTTGTTGCAGCACCGCAGGTCCAAAGACCCAGAGCCACTCGCATCCACATATGCTGGGGCCTTTCGAGAATACGACCCTTTGTATCCTTCAGCAAGTAAGAGCGCTCGAGTGTCTTGAAGCCAAAGTAGTCAAAGTCATAGTCGCGATCGTACTGGATCCGGGATTCAATTTCCTTTGAATACAGATCTACGACAGCTTCCAGATCCTCGCTCACATATCGGAAGTTTGTTCCAGTGTGCTCGAGCGTCTGATGACTAAGAGTCTTGACGACCTTACTAAAGCTCTCCTCAGTGTTCTTCTGGTGATTGCTTACAGTCAGACGGCAGGCTAGGATGGCATAATCCGGATGCAAGGTTGACAAACTGGCTGCTAGCTGTGCAGCTAGCTCGTCCAACTCGCTTGTCTTAACGCCATCATAGATCTGTGAGAGTACCTTCTGGGCAATGGCGTCAGGCTGGACCTCGAGACCCTTGGCAATCTTTTGCATACGACGCAAAACCTTGTCAAAGGAAACTGACTCATTCTTTCCATCCCTCTTGATAACGCGCATACTACGGTGCATTGTGAGATTGTATTTGACCAAGGGGGCGCAAGCGGGTCAATTTTAGGGGTCAAGGCGAAGGTTGACCTCCAAACTCTTCTAAGCAGTCAAGTATATTAATCCAGAGTTTATAGAACATAATTTCGGAAGTAAGAAGTGCAATCCAGTTTGTGGAATATGAAGTGTCTTGTCCAATGATAGTTGTTTCAGAATCATCATCCATTCATTCCAACTGCTGCTACCGCGGTAAAAATTGAACTTGTAGCCGTTATTTTAAACGTATCAAACAATGGCTGCTGCAAAACGGATTTCTCGTGAACTCACTGATCTTCGTAGTGATCCTCCTGCAAATTGTTCTGCGGGCCCAATAACGGATTCAGATATCTTCAATTGGGAAGGAATCATCTTTGGTCCGCCGGACTCTCCCTTTAGCGGAGGTGTATTCAATGTAAATATTCAGTTTCCTGCTGATTATCCCTTTCGGCCTCCTCGTGTTGTCTTTACGACGAAGATTTATCATCCAAATATCAATTCGCAAGGCTTCATTTGCCTCGATATTCTCAAGCAGAATTGGTCTCCGGCACTGACAATTTCGAAGGTGCTTCTCTCAATTCTGTCAATGCTGTGTGATCCAAACCCTGCTGATCCTCTAATGCCCGATATCGCAACACAGTATACGAACAATCGTGCGGAATATGAGCTTACTGCGCGTGAATGGACAGTGAGATTTGCTTCAGGATCAAAATGAACCCTCACGATAGAGGGCAGTATGTCTGTTAATACACTTCTTGCAAATATACACGCAATAGGCTGGTTTTTTATTGGAATGGTCGTGATGGGCGTAATCTATACATTCTATCCTGCATTGTGCCGAAAGGACGGATTTACCGATTTCTTAACGAACAGTGGCTATCCGACAACACAGGAGTGCACGATGCCTCTGACAAGCCCGATGCCGCTCAATTCGGGTCCTGCAAATGCAACGATAACCGATCAGAGAACTCCATACCACCTGCTCGGTGATTATATGGAGTCAGGCCCTGAGCGTCTCAGTACTCTCAAATCAGAATGTTCCTACATGACTGATGCTGAGAGGTTGATTGAGAAGACCGGTTCGTACGGTCAAGTAACGAATAATTACAAGCACAAGACGCCTGATAATGGATCCGCGTGGATGCGTGAGCTTGTGCTGTCATTTTACAAGATCTAAATTTACTTTCTACGTGTTTGACGTACGCGTCTTTTATGGCGTGTTTGACGTACGCGTCTTTTATGACGTGTTCTCCTTTTTCTAGAGTCGCCTTTCCTAACTCCACCTTTCCATTCAGAAACAACTAAAACCAATCCATTTTGTTTTAGCTGTTCCTCCACTTCATCGTCTTTCATACCCAAAAATCTTCCTGATTTTCCAGATGCACTCTTTGGCCAGCCTGGAATAACGACTCCCTCTTCAGCTTCTGCCCACCAAAACGAACCTTTTTTAGCAACAGTGTATTTTTTGAGATGTAAAAAATACTCTTTTCCATTTACATCTATCTTGTATCGATCTCCTTCGACGAAGACCATCTAATTATTGCGTCGTGTTTTTCTAGCACGTCTCCGTGTTTTGTTTACTAGACGTCTACCGCCTACAGGTGCTCTAAAGATAGATCCCGCAGCATTGTCGTTTGTAACTTGACCGTAAGTAAACACCGGTGAAATTGCAGATTCTAGAGCCCGTTCATCTGCTGCAATCTCTGCTGCATTCCAGTTTCGTAAAACTCGTCCACCCGCCAACGGTGAAAACTTGGTAAGTTCCTTGGTAAGTTTCTCCGTAAGTGATTTACTTGATTCCTTGCCTGTCGGCCGAAAGCCAGGAAGGATCACCTGCATTTGTGTCAAAAGTACATTGGCCTCTTTGCTTCCTGCATAAAATGCATTCGACGGGAAACTCTCAATGAACATTTCAGCAATCTTCTTATTGGCCATACGCACCTCGTACTTTTTGACGACTACGTAGCGATTCTGGATAGCGTTCATCAAGCCAGTATGCATTCGCGTGTCATCAAAATAGTAGAGTTCAGTTGTATCAACTGCTTGTCCGATACACGCCGAAATTCCCGCAACAGACTTCTCACGAAAGCCATTTGGATCTTTCGGTTCCACTGCACGGCACGGATCGTCTAGAGATGCCCGGGGAGACAAGCATTGGAGTCTGCCATTCGGTCCAATCAGAAGTTGATCCTGAGGAACACTGTAAGGTTTTCTTACAAGTGTAAGTGCCAAGATATGATCCATCGTATCGAGCAGAGTTGAAATACCATTGTTGCTGTACAAAAAAAGGTGTTCGACGAGACCTTGTTGACGCAGCTTGAGTAGCTTCGGTAGAAGTGTCAAGAAGCTAGGCCTCAGAAATGTGCCCTTTGTCTCGATTTCATTGAGCGCTAGCCGCAAATAAAAAGCGTTTGTTGACTTTTCTAGAACTGACCGAGTTACATTCGAGACACTCGGTGATTTGAGGGCCCTAGGCATTAGCCGTTCAAGAATAAGAATAAAAGGAACAATCGAATATCCTTGTGCTAAACATTCATCAAAATCAAATCCGATGACCGGTGCCATCCTTCTTACTGCTACTCAAGTTTTGTTACCTGGACGCCTTTTGTTGCGATCGGTACCTCATCCGGTTCAGAGTCTACAATGAGACACTTCGTATCAGCCTTCTTACGTGATGACTCAGGTAGCACAAATTCACCTTTCTTTGCTCTCTCCACATCAAGCCAGAATTCATCTAGTTTCGGCTTCAAACTCTCAAACCACGCTGCGTCGCGATAGACCGTCGTATGAAAGTAATCAGGAGATGTCCAGACATTGAGTTCCAGCGTCTGCTGATTGAGCTCGAGATCCGGTCGCCAGTTCAGATCACCGAGTGGTCCATAGACGTATTTGCAGGGTAGCCACTCTTCCTGCACTTCGTTAAAGCAACCGACAACTGCAACAAGACCCTTCCACTTTGTCTCCTCGACCGCCTTATAGTCAGCTATACCGCATAAATCAAACTTCATCTCGACATACTCACAGGCACGCACGCCTGTTACCTCCATCTGAAGCTGCATCTGATAGAAGTACTCGAGAGGCAACTTGACACCGATCTTTCGGGACTTCGGGCACTTGATTTCTAGCAAGTGGCCACCACGCTCTCTGAACTTCTTGGCTCGTAAAACTAGACCATCCGGGCTAGCAGCAAACCGCGGATCTGTAGGATGCACAAAGCGACCGCACTCGTGAATGAGCGCATCCCACTCTGACTCGAGCACAAGCTTAACGACAGGCTCGAGACAGATTCCCCAATCAAACGGGCTCATCGATCCGAGTCGTGAGATATTCGTAGAACCTCGTCCAGATAGCTCAATCTTACCGGCCTTCTGGAGTGCGAGTGTTGCACGCTCACGTGGGCTCCCGAAGATCTTGTAGATTTCACTGGCTGTCACTCGCGTCAGAAACTCAGCATACCAGTTCTCAGAACGCTGTTCTGTCTGCGGCTTACTGAGAAGTGCGTGCACGATACCCGAATCCACCGGCTCTGTATACGCAGGCTGCTGCCACGTGGAATACGCTTCCAAAAGCCCTGCTGTTATGTCGTGAACTAGATCAGACTGAGCCTCTTCTTTCACATCAAAATCGGCAGGATAGACTGTCTGGACGTAGCGCTTGAAATCACTCTTCCAGTCGTCAATTAAGTCAACATGGCTCGGCTTCGGCATCACGGTCTCCCATTCCTCAAGGCACTTAGAAAGCTCATCAAACATCAAATGTACTTCATCAGGTACAGGTTGATAAGTTTTCATTTTTTTAGCCTTGCTAGGCTTTGCAACTGCATCATTCGCTTGCGGGTCCATCTACTCTAGTAGTAGTTGTTGCTGGTTCTTTACCCCGTCTCTTCTGCGTCACAACTGCCTTCTTCTCAATCAGCGAAAACTTGACGGGCCCTGCAGCCGTCGTATGTGCAACGAGCCCCTTGATTTCGGTTATCTGCTCCTTCTCTGAATCATACGTGACAGATGCCTTGCTATTCAACACCTTACGATCAAGTCCCTTGATCAAAAGCTTGAATAGCAAATCCTCATCTTCCTCATTCAGATTCAGCCGAGCCTTTTCTCGCTCAACAAACTCACGTAGACGACCAATACGAAGTCCACGTTCAATCTTATGCCAGGGGCGATGAAGAGCATTTTCCGCATCCTGATGCAAGAACTGGAAGGTCTTTTCGTAAAAACCAAGAGCAACAGCACCGCTCACATCCAAAACTGTGTGAGACTTTCTGTATGTTTTACCTCTTGAACTGCTATCTTGGTTCATACCTTCTATACTAATAACGAGCGACTGCCTTAGACCTTGCTAAAATAATCCCTGATCGTATTGACCTCAGGCAATGCAGTCGCAGTCCAGAATTGACTACAAAACACACCACAGCTAAGCAAGTCTGTCGGCATAGATAGAGTTCGCCAGCAATCTTCAGATGCATTTGGAAACTCTACTTCTTCCCACGTATAGAATTCGGTAAGATTTGTTTTCACCGTGTCAATCTCCACAAAATAACACGAGCCGAGTTTTACAGGGGGTCCAACAGCGATTAGATCATTCTTCTTGAGAATCGTCTTAATGTGAGAAGGTTTTATAGTATCTTCAATCGACCAAAGTTCTTTGCCTCCATTTGATAAAAAGAGACTGTATCGTGTCCAGCTGCTATCTACAGATTTATAATACGGAACGATAAACATCTTGAAATAACTCTGTTGCACCAGTTTAGATGTCGGTTATCATACCTACACGTATAGTGAACCCTACACCCTTACCTCAATTTGTTATCAGATCAAGGAGAGAACCATCGAGTAGCGATGTCGTAAACGCAGGATTGATCGAGTCCTGGAATTCTAGCTCTCCGGTTCTACAGTCAACCTATAGACCCTCTGCACAACTTGCCTACTTAATTAATCGTAAGGGTGATACCTTCTATGACCAGAATGGACTTCCTTCAAGAAAGATGCAACCGTTAACTCTTCCTGCAGCACCCTTTGATCCGAACGGAGCTAAACTCGAAGGCAACTCCTATTTCGACCAGTACTCACCGCGATTTGATCCTCGCAACGCGATGCGTGAACTCAAGTCCGTCGTTGTCGAAAGCCGTGCAGACAAAGGTATTGCAGAGTCGCAACACATTTTGACGCGGAATTTCACAGGACGGTATTTGCCGCCTTTGTTTGCGGAAGAGAACAAGTTGAATTCACTGCGTAGCCTTATGTGAATAACACTCAAAAATTGATATAGGTTTCTACGATTAAACAAGCATAATGGCGAATCATTACACTAATGCATTGCCGAGTGCTACACTGCCAAATCTTACAACAAATGGCTTCCGGTCATCTGTACAAACAACAGCAACAAATACGGAGCCTGCAGCACTTGAGCCTCCAGCAGTAGAGCCACCTGTTGCTCAGATTAGCCTCCTAGAAGATGACTTTCCGCAAGAGATGCTTCGCAGCTACGCAATTGAGGCAAAGAATCAGATTCAGTTGTATCGCCTCGATGCCTTTGTAGGTGGCCTCCTTATTGGCACACATCTTCCTAAGATCGGATGGATGATGCTATCCTATACTGCAACCTTTCCTGTTCTTATTGCGTTTCAGCACGCCGATGTGTTCATTCAGTTGTATAAGAAGAAACCTGAATACTTCATTGTTCTTGTGTCAGGCCTAGTTGCGTGCCAGGTGTATGCTCTCTACTGTATTCGAAATCTGATCTTCTAAATTAATTTCACCTCTACTACTATACAATGGCCAGCCGAATGATGACTCGTAGAATGGCACGCAAGACTGCACGTAAGACATCGCGTAAGACGGCGCGAAAGATGACGCGTAAGATGAACCCGAAGGCGATGAAGTGGACCGGCTTCGTTAAGAAGATTTACCAGGAGTTGAAGAAGAAGGATCCGAATGCCAAGCTCGGTGATGCGATGAAGGAGGCTTCCAAGCGCAAGGCCGAGATGTAAATTAGTTCTAGCGAACAAATTCACATCAGGAAGATGTAAAAAGATTATAAAGTTGTAATCAAAAACAAACACACATAATAAGATAAATGATCGGGCCAGCAGAATTAATAGTTCCAGCAAGCGAGGTCATTCTAGCATCCTACCCAATTCTAATCAAATCGGTCGATACAAACCTCTGGACACAGGTTTTTTCACGAAACCTCGTCTACTCCAGCATTGCCGCCTTCATCCTCGGATTCGGCAAACAGGGTTTCTCAGGTGTATCCCTAATGAATACATCCGGTGGCGGCCTTCTCAACCTGTTTCACGTCGGCGTCAGCTACAAGGCATTTTCTGACCTACCCGCCGGCAATGCGATGTCTATTTTCTATGCTTATCCCATCTGGAATTTGATCGGTGCATACTTTATCTTCAATGAGCGTATTCCGTGGTATCAGATTCCTTGGATTGTACTTGCCGTTGCAGGTATGTTAATGATTGCAAGACCCGAGGTGAATTCACCTCTCGCAGAGAAGCCGCTTGGCCTTCTCGCAGCAGTCTTTTCTGGCATCTCTGAGTCAATGATTTATTTCTTCTTCCGACTCCTCGGCAAGGAAGATACGACCTTCAGAGGAATGTTTGAATTGTACGGTGGAAGCTTTGCGTGGATGTTGCCTGTTGTGGGTCTTGCGTCTCTTTTGGGTAGTTCCAACGCGAGTTTACCAAAACTGGATCTATCAACCAAGTCGTGGGTGCCTATGCTTCTCTTTAACTCGCTTATTGGATTTATCGGATATTCGATGCGTTTTGCCGCAATTCCCTACGTCTCAACAATGATCTTCAGTGTGTTAAGTTTCTTCGGAATTGTCGCGGCCTACGTCTTTGGTTATCTATTTGAGGGCGAAAAACCGTCTGTTCTGGCGGCTGGCGGATCTCTTGCTATTCTAATTGCCAATATAGCAATTCTAAGCCAGAGTTAGATGGCTGCAGTAAAGTACGCTGCTGACTTTATTTTAAAAGGCCAGCAACTAGTAAATCCAATATTTTATGATGAATATCATAGTATTATAACAGATCCTAAATTCTATGAAAATATTACACTTCAACCTTATTTTATAACTGAGAGTTTTTTTAATGAAGTGATCCTAATTCCTTTACCCTCAAATACAGATAGGCCTAAATTTCAATTACGAATTATTAATGATACTTCAGAAATTAATGAAGAAAATGAAAGTGCTCGAAGAATTAATAATAATGATTATTTTTTAAGTACAAATTCTTTAAATTATGAAGAATTGCTATCTCAATTAAAAAAGAAATACAGAACAACAAATGGTCCATCTTCTAAAAATCCTATGAATGTTCCAAGCAATATCGGTAATCATCTGAGATTAATTGAATTGAAAAAGCAATTGATTAATTATAAGAAAATTCTCGAGCGTGTTCTCGCAAAAAAACCCAAAAAAGATGAACAATTTGAAAATCTCTTTACAATGAATCTTAAGAAGAGCTTCTATGAAGATCCACTTTCAACTCTAAAAAAGATTGCAACTGTCTATCCTAATTTGGAACTCAATAAGCTTGAAGTGTATAGTTCGCCTGAAGAAATTCAAAAACGAATTGATGACATCGATGAAGATCGTAGCAAGTATTTGATGTTGATTGAAAAGAATAAGGAAGAAATAGCAAAATTTACGGCAGTTGTCAATAAAAACGGATCAAGAAAGAGAATTCGTTTGGCTCCTATGGGTGGCAAGAGACGGTCAAATAAAAAATCAAGACAAAATAGAAAGTGATGAAAATTCCTCTGATTGGAATTTTTGTGGTTTATTGTTTAATTTTAATAAATTTGTATTTTAATACTAGATTTGGATTTGGTATGTCAAATCCATTTAGTACAAAAAACAATTCTAAGAAAGAACTGACAGCTGAAGAAAATATACTCTTTTTCTTTGTCTGTGGTGTTTTACTTACTGACTTCACTTTTAGAGTGTTTGATCTTTACTAGACTAGCAGATAATTCAAAATAAAAAAATCAAGATAAGTCAGAAAGTAATGAAGCTCCCTCAGATTGGAGATTATTTCGCAGTTCCGTTTTTAATTTTATTGGTTATGTATTTCTACAGAAAATCACAGAAACAAGAACTTACAGTTGAAGAAAAAGTACTCTTTCTCTTTTGTTGCGGTGCCCTAGTTGCCGACCTGTCTTTTATACTTTTTGATCTATATTGATCAGTCAAACTCAACCTTGATATCAACTACACGATGGCAGACGGTATTGTTTAGAGCAGTCTGAAAGGTAGTGCGTACACGCTTGCTCGTCGTGGTCGCTGTTCCAGGCTTTGACACGGATGCAGAAGAGCCGGTCGATGAATCCGTTCCCGTGCGCGTTGACCGCGACCTGCTGAGCTGCTTCATATGAGCATTCATCTCCGTTTCTACCACCTCCTGGTTCTTCTTCAGATACTCGATGATGTTCTTCTCGATGGCCCAGCGAAAGAAGTTGAGTTTACCAACTGTGGTCACGAAAGGTTCAACGCCAGGTAGACTGAACATTATACGCTCACGCCGGCAGAACGGATCAAACAACTTCTTACTATATGCCTTGAGCTGGCTCTTGTAGCTCATATACACCATAAACTCTTGGCCCTCGAGGAGGTAGCCAATGCTGTGGCGCTTGGCATAGTTCGTCACAAACCAGTCAATGAGCCGAAGGCTGATTAAGGAAGTTCCCTGTAGAAGTTCAATGACTTCCTGCAGATCCTTGCGACTGGAATAAAACGCTTGAAGACTCATTACAATCAGCTCCTGCTTGCAATGAATCTTACGCCGCCTCGTCTGAGAATCGGGCGCAGTTCCCTCGATGGCGGTCTGAGGAATTAGAGTTATCGGTTCTTGTAGTACCTCCATCGTATGCTTGAGTTGATTTAGGTTTTTCTTAAGCGCCAAAATTACGTAGTGTAGAATTCCGTAGTCTAAGTTAGAGAGGGTATGTCAAATCCTTCAGTCAGTCTACTTCCGGATAATCCATCAGCACACTTTACTCCAGTCCAAGGCGGCGGCTTGGGTGTTGAAATGAGTGGAGGCAAAAGACCAGATCCGCAATGGAAATCAACGCCTGTTTTGATTCCCGTTGCGCAAAACTCTGAAAACTTTCGGTCAACCCCCACAAATGTCAAGCGCTTTCACACACTGTGGAGAAAGACCCTTGGTCCTTCTGTTCCTTCTAGGCATAAGCCTCGTGCCGATCCAGTGTTCGTCATTGGTTCTTTGAATGAACGCGAGGTCAAGGGTTTCGTTGCGGCGCCTTTACGCGGCAACCGGAACGCAGCGCAGGATGTTCTCGGCTGGGCCGCTGTTCAGATTCAGATGCAGCCGGAAACATATGTAGTCTTTGCTGAGCCCTTGACGGCTGGAGGTAGCAAGGCAGATGGTGAGTGGATTCATCGGCAGATCGAGTCCTTGGCGGCCAAGTACCCTGGACATATCATTGTTGTCGGAGAAAGAGAACTCAGTACTCCGTACACTTTGCCAATCGTAGATGGTATCTTTTTCTACTCGGTTCCTGATTCGGAGAAGCAGATTGCTTTTGGATATCTGCCGGATCCTAGGCTGGTGTATGAGCGCCACACACAGGCTATCGAGTCGCTGGATATTGATACGATTCGGACACCCGCTGCGGGTCTGAAGAGGGCAGATGACTCGGAGGATATCATAACTGTAAGTTTTCGAAAGCCGTCGACGGCTTACTCGACAGACAAGGAGATGAAGTCGCAGACGTTAAAGGGTAGACACGATCACGTCTGGAGCGCACCTCCCGGATGGGTGTCGCAGATTTCGTTCGGTGATCGGGCTGTTTCCGCACGTCTGGCTCAAGAAGGAGGTGTTCCACCTGCAGCAGCTGCTCCTGTAGCTCCTGTAAAACCTGCTGCTGCTCCTGTAGCTGCTGCACCGCAAGGATCTGGCCTCGCACCTACACCTGCAGATTCTGAACTGCATACAGTCACACTCGGTGATACAGCCTACAAGGTCCGTAAGGTAACAGACGCAGTCAAGGCTGATTGGATTGCTCAGAAATTTACGGAAGATGAAAAACGGCTGCTTGAGGATCAGCAGCTGAGGTATGATACTAAGATCTATGCGTTGTTTCTCGAAGGAATGGTCGAGGAACAATGCAATACGGAATCGTCTACCTATAATACACCGGCGTGTGGAGTGTTTCGGTATATAATGGCGGATCGGATGTACCAGAAGTTGAAGCAGCGCAATCGTGGTGTGGCGAATGTAAAGGTTGATGGTGCTAGCCCTGCACCTGCTGCTGCAGCTCCTGCAGCTCCTCCTGCAGCTCCTGTAGCACCTGCACCTGTACCTGCACCTGTGCCTGCTCCTGCACCTGGAGCTACTGCTGATGCTGCTGCTGATGCTGCTGCTAAGGCTGCTGCTGATGCTGCTGCTAAGGCTGCTGCTGATGCTGCCGCTAAGGCTGCTGCTGATGCTGCTGCTAAGGCTGCTGCTGATGCTGCTGCTAAGGCTGCTGCTTCTAAGGCTGCTGGTACTGATAATAATGATGATGAAGATGAAGATAATGATGATAATAATGATATTGAAGAGAGATATGAAGATGATAACCAATTAAATACTTTAATTACACAATGGTGGAATGAAGGAAATAAACAAACATTAATAAAGAAATGTGTAAAATACGGAATAACACCGTGTACAGGAACAGAAAAGAAAGATCAAAAAGGAAAAATAACAAAAGCATTAACAAAAGCTATTAAGAAACTTGTTGCAGAAAAAACATTAGAACGTGCTCAACAAGAAGAAGCTATACGAACCGCTGCTAAACAAAAAAAAGGTTTTTCACCAAGAAGAACAAGAGGCGGAACACGCAAGATTCACCTCGGCAAAGGTAAGAAAACCCGCAAGAATCGCACTCAATAAATTAATCAACAAATCATTGTTTTTCATTCAAGAGAAACAATGAGTTGGAAAGACAGTTTAGATACTAAGAATTGCTTGGGTTTTCAGGATACTTGGGGTATTTACATACGCGGGGTTATCCGAACGCGTATTTACATACGCGGGAAGCCAACGAGGTTCGCGCCCAAACCGAAGCCGGCACCCTGGCGAGCCGTGACCGCGATGGACGGCGTGAACGTGTCGAGGAGAGCGAACGTGGCGAAGGCGGCAACACCGATGGTCATGATCTCACCGAAGTTAGGCTTCTTCGGGTTCAAGACGAGAACGGCGACGAACGCCACGACGAGGCCCTCAATGGTATACTTGAGCACGGCAGTTAGAACATCACCGAAGGAAAAGTCCATCTTCTTATACCTTCCAGGTAGAAATTATGTGGCCAGACATGCGCTAAGATACTTTAAGAGTTTATCTTTTGATATCCCAGAACCCCAATGTCTTCTGATAACTCCGCCGCACCCGCTGCAGCTAAGGAAGATTTCCTCGAGGAGGACCCCGAGATCCGCAGTCAGAAGTTTGTACTTCTTTCATTTCTAAGTCCCGAGTCAGTCCTCGACAATAAGGATCAGTACTTTTTCGGCGAGTTCGTCAAGCAGTATGAAATCGACTACAAGATCCGGAATCTGGAAACCTATCTCGTTTCAGTTGTCCGGGGGATCAATGATAAGCTAACCACTGAGGCCGATCGTCTTGAGGCGGCCAGCCCTGATCTCAGTGGTGCTGCCCTTCTCTGCCGTAAGGGTCGTCTCGATATGGCTTCAATTCTCCAGACATACCACAACTTCGTAAAGGAGAATGACAAGACCATCAAGAAGACGACAATCAAGGAAGCCTATGATGATTTCCTGTTCAAGCAGCAGGCCAAGCTGGAGGATGATTTCTTCCAGAAGAATGAGTTCCGCACCAGTATTCGTGGTCTGAAAGTCCGGGGAGTCACCGGAACTCACGGTGAGGCTGTTGCAATGGCCAAGAAGCTACAGCGCTCTGATACAATTCACAATATCTTCCTTGGTGAGGTCGGCAAGTGGCTGCCGTGGGATCCTAAGCCGCACCAGGTTCAGGATCAGGAGTATGCTGAGGATCAGCTCAACCAGCTGATGAAGCGCTACAAGGATAACGAGGAGGCTCGCGACAAGTTTATGACGGAGCAGCGCAAGAGCGGTATCAAGAGTAAGACAAAGGAGGTCCTCGGTTCTGATGGCAATCCGGTATCCGGAGAGTCATCAGAAGATGGGTGGGGATCTATGTTTGGCCCTAAGGGCGATTTAGCGATGCAACGTAAGCAGGAGGCTGCAGCTGCGTCAGCGTCAACAACTGCTATTCCTAAGGATACGATGTCTTCATAAATTAATTCAAGTTAAGCATACCAATTTGATTGTACGCGGCGCCCTGGTCCGGGGCCGCGATAGCAACGCAGTTATTCTCCTGGCAGAACGTACCCTCGGGACAGGGTGTGTCCCGCCTGGCGCACGGCGCATCAATACCACCGCACTGAGGGGCAGTGCACGATGACATATCCTTGCCGACATTGACTTCCATCGCAAAGCCCTCGATGCAGGTGCCACCCATACACTTCTGGCCAACGGGGCACTGGCCATTCGCCATACACGGTAGAGTTGCACCACGCGCATTCTCCGCCGGCGGAGCATAAGGCTTAGGCTTCATTATCTGAACGACAACGAAGCAAAGAACTGTGACAAAAAGGACGATACCAAGAGCTGATCCTAAGTTCAGATTCATTCTTACTAACCTAGTCTGCTAATTTTGATTACGGGCTAGGAGGTTAAGGGTAGGTAGGAATCTGATTTGGCTTTAAGACTGGCTGATTCGGAATCGCGCAGAACCCATTCATACATACGGTTACTCCTCCGCACGGTGGCAGATCTACTCCGCAGCGTGTGCCTGGTCCGCCTGCCATAAATCCTTCATTTAATCCGGACAGTCCAAGAAGAATTGCACCAACTCCTACAATCAATAAAAATGCCATCCATAAGGGTATCTTGAACATCTGCTCTCTACTTAAGGTCTATATCTGTCTAGTTTCCCTTTCGTACCTGAATCTGCGGACCCTTCAGCTTGATAGCATTCGATGCATCATACTTGTTGATCTCAGACTCCTCCTGGTCTCTGTAGTGCTGTGCTGAGTGGCTCCAGAATTCGGGCGCACCAATGCGGAAATCGCCGTGTAGCTCCGCCTTGTACCAGAAAATGATATCCTCAATCTTGTTGCTCTGTGTATTATTACTGATCACAAGACACTCGTAATTCTGAGTGCACTGGTCCATCACCTGGCAGAAGAATTCAAAGGAAGGAAATGCCGAGCCGTAGTTCTCAAAAATACGACGACGATTGCTCATATACGGCTCACGCAGAATGAAAACATAGTCCACGTTCGTTCTCAGAATAGGCGGAACACCCAGCGGATACTGCATCGTGATCAGAAAGAACACCTTCACCCAACGACCGTTCAAGAACAAGTAGCGAATATTCAGATCACGAATCCAGGTGTCGTCATACAGGCAGTCATCAAGAATCAGAAACGACCGAGGATCAATACGAGACTGACCTCTTTCTGCCTGCTCCTTCATAATCTTCTGCATAATGAGCTTCTGGCGATTGACATAGTTCTGAATAATAACGGGTGAGTATGCACCGTGAATGAACAGCGGCGGAACGATCTTCTTGTAGAAATCGTTGGATTCCTCTGTACCGCTGATAACAGTTCCAAGCGGAAGTGTCTTGTGGTGAAAGAGGAGATCCCGGACAAGAGTCGATTTTCCCGTGCGTCTGCGACCAATAAAGATGCATACGGCGTCTTCTGGAGTATTGATCATACTGAACTTTTTCAACTGTAGATTCATTGCCGCTGATGCTGCCATTAGTGTATCCTAGTCAGACAAAGGAATTCAATGGCCTTGAGTTTAACGTGCGTTTTCATTTTTTTCTGAAGATCGAGGACACCAGTAAATGTCTTCACCATATCCGGTTTTACAGACAATGCCTCTTCCAGAACCGGCTGTCTGGGAAAAGGAGCCGCCTGCTTCCCTAAGAACTGCTCTTGAGACACGGTTCAAGCCTCTGCAGACTACGTACCCTGGAATGATTCGATTTGCTAGGAGCAAACAATACAGCAGTTTTTTGCGATTTGATCACCAGTGGCATCTTGATGAGATCTATGGTGATGTTCCTCAGCGGTCGGGAGCCTTCTCGGGACGGGTACAGAGTTTTTCTAGTCAAACCAACCAGCCAAAGGATACTATGGATATTTCAGGCTACTGCAAGATTACACACCTGCTCGACGCCTACCAGATGATTCAAGGCCACTATCCGATGGCCCAACATCCTGCTCTGCCAGCACCTGGACCGAAGTCAGCCAAACTCTTTAGTAAGTTGCACGATCCTCATAACCAGGCCTACGTAGATGCCGTAGCGTGTTATATGCTGAGCAAATTCCGGGAGTCTGGATATTCACCGCATTTTTCCCTCTTTTACGGGGCATATCTGGCGATCGCAAATCAGTATTATTACAATGTCACGGAGGAGTTCTCAGAAATTCGCTTTGAGAGCTGGTTCTGGAAGCGTCAGCAGCAAGGTATCTTTTCACTTGCCGGATTTGAGGGTGGAGTTGCTCTCTCAAGCGATGATTCATTGATGGAGCCGCCGAATGATCTGACAGATGATACAACAGTCGATTCTGATTGCGATTCTGACTGCAGATCTGCACGTCATCGGATGGACGTAGATCTGGACACGGCGGCTGTTTTGCAAGATAAGCAAAATGGATCTGAAAGCGGGTCTCTGCGCTCAGTCTCACTGTCAACTCATAGTAGTCGCAGTGATAGCAGTAGTGGCAGCGATGACAGCGATGACAGTAGTGGCAGCGATGATAGCAATAGTAGCAGTACAAACAAGGAAGTCTCTTTCTTTGCGGTTCTCAAGGAATTTCCCACAATGATGATGTTCCTTGAATCCAATACAAATACAATGGATTCGCTGCTTGATACAGAAGACAGAATCAATGAGGACCAATGGATTGCTTGGCTCTTTCAAGTGATCGCCGCGCTGTGCCAAGTTCAGAGTATCTGGGCAATGACTCACAATGATCTCCACAGCAATAATATTCTGTGGACACCGTGCACTGAGGAGTACCTGTATTACAAGACGCGTGATGGTCGCACGTGGCGTATTCCCACATACGGAAAGCTCTTTCGCATCATTGATTTTGGCCGTGCGATTTACACACATAACGATACGATTTGCATTAGCGATGACTACGCTCACAATAATGAGGCAGGAGGACAGTACAACTTCGGACCGATCTACAATGCTGAGGAACCCCGTGTCTATCCGAATCCGTCCTTCGACTTGTGCCGTCTCTCCGTTTCCATTCTGGAATCACTCTTTGAGGAAGTTCCTGAAGATAAGGAGGGTGGTATTCTCTTGAGTGATGAGCCTGGTCGTACACAAAAGGAGACCGTATCGCCTTTATTCAACGTGTTATGGTCGTGGCTCATTGATGAGGAAGGCAAAAATGTACTATGGGAGCCTGATTCATCGGAGCGATATCCTGGATTTGATCTGTACCAGGTGATTGCGAAGAAGGTCAAGAATGCCGTGCCGCGTGAGCAGCTAGATAAGGAGCCATTTTCCAAGTTTGAATTCAAAGGAGCCTTGCCGCCTTCAGTTCAGGTGTATCCTTTATTTTGCTAATAGGATCTAAATACCAATTTTTCATATATTTATATGCCGATTAACTTTGATCTAGAAAAGTTAAGACAAGAGCACAAGTGTGTAAATTATTTTGAAACAGGTTTATGGGATCCCCGTGATGATATTTCCTGTAAAATGGCATTAAACTCGGGATTTGAAAAGGTATTTTCTATTGAATTATTTGAAGAATGGGTAGAGCTAGGCAAAACTATTTTTAATACTGATATAAGTCAGGGGCGACTTACTTTAATACTAGATGATAGTGTAAATATGAATAAATATATGAATAATGAAGTATTTGCAAATAAAACGATATTTTTCTTAGATGCGCATATATGTAATGACACACTAAATAATAGAAAGAGATGTCCTCTATTTGATGAGCTAGAGGCAATCAAGATGCTTGATAGAAAGGATAATGTAATCTTAATTGATGATATAAGAATAATTGTTCAAACATTTCCTTGGGGTGAAAATTCATATGGTCTTATTAATTTTTTAGAAAAGATTCAAGAAAAGATACTTGAAATAAATCCAAAGTACAAGTTTTCTAGATTAAATGGAATTAATGAAGATGATGTTTTATTTGCGTATGTTGAGAATGAGGGTTAAACATATAAATAGTTTTTAAAAATAATGAGTTGGGTTTTAGTGTTTGTAGCAAACGAAGATTACTTAAATAAAGCGTTTCAAACGGTTTATGAAGTAAGAACAATCGGTCAATGGACAGATGATATTATTCTCTTGACGACTGCAGCGATTGCTGCTAAGCCTGAAAATACTCTACTCTGTAGTTCACTCAATGTACAATTTCGTATACTCCCTGTACACGATTTTAGTAAAACACTTGATTTCTTAAATTCAAAACAGCAGCACATAAATTCACATTATGTAAAAAATAGGATGTTTCAATTTATGAAGTTTTATATAATGGATCCCTGGTTCAAGAAATGGGATATCGTATTTTATATGGACGCAGGAGTGAAAGTTCAGGGAGACTTGAATCGAATGAAGGCAGCCTGCAATCCTTGTTATTCACTCATAGCACATAGTGATTCGTATCCCGAATATGAGAAAACACTTGAAACCCAGTTTGAATTTAGCATTGATTCTGATATTTCAGAACGTTTATTAATGACATACAATTTGAAATGTGATTATTTTCAGAGCACAATACTCATTTTTGATACAAAGATCATTGAAGAAGGAACCGTCGATCGTTTATTTGAATTAATGAACTTATACCCTATAATGACACGTAATGATCAATCAATCTTGAATCTTCATTTTATATGTGAACGTGGTCTTTGGAAACCACTTGAAAAAGCCGATAGTATCGGATTTTTGTACGATTTTCACGAGCGGCCTGGCTTTGATCGGAGTGATTATTTGCTTATGAAATATCCAATCAAGTATCTTTTGTAGGGGGTACCTAGAAGTTAGGAGGCCCAATCTTGATATCAGAATCTACTGTCAGTTGTGTAGATGTAGCAGATGTAGCTACCTTAGACACGGCGGCCGCCGCATCAGACATTGAACCCTGAATTTCCTGAAATGTCTCGGGAATCATCGGATAGATGAAGCCTGTAAACGCTGCACCGATCAGAAAATCACGGCTGAGCTTTTTTACATTCATTTCCTCCTTCTGCGAATAAATTGCGGCAGCACTGACAACGGCGACCAGAATACCACCCGCTAGCGCCCAGAGGAAGATTTCGAAGTCCATTCTGGACAGCTGAGGTAGAAAAAAAGCGTAGTGTTTGACGCATTAGATAGACTCATAGTCATCGGCAGCCAGAGGTGTTGTTGCGCCAATCGGATTATCCAGATCCTCGAAATCATTTAGATTCAATTTCTCGGCTGTATCCGATACCTCAAATTCCTCTTCCTCACCTTCATCGATCATCTGTCTCACTTCAGCCTGGCCTTCAAAGCCAAAGACAGTATCCATTCCTGTAAATGCAACGGATCTCTCGGTGTCGACAACGAGAGTTTCAGGAAGCTTCTCTACAATCGGACCCGTTGTAGGCGGTACGATCGCGCCTGAGATATCCTGGGTGATCTGACCTGTCGCAATAGGTGCAGGAAGTTCAGGCATCTTGACTGCAGGAACTGCAACCGAATGGGTATCCTGAGGAATCGTAGATCCTGATATATCAAGAATTGTTCCAGACAGATCTAAGCCGAAATCCTCCTTCTCCTTTGTCAAAGGTACCTCCTCCTTCGGGGTTCCACTCGAGACCTCCAGACCATCATCCTCGTCCTCCTGCAGACTCTCACGGAGAATGGACTTGACCGGGAGCAGATTCCGTACTGCCTGTAAAATACCTTCTTCTAGAAAACGGCCGACCTCATTCATATTCTTCTGACGCTCGAGAGCGGGTGCAGTCTCGCTGAACAGATAGATATTGGACCATAGAAGACGACTACATTCAGATAAAGTGCGGTGCATAAAGTGATCTGGCTTGGGAACAGTGATTTGAATGCGGCGCCGGGGCTTGGCGTGTAGACGAATCGCTGATAGAATCTTAGTATGTGCAATAAAGACTGCTGTTATGAGGTCCTCAATGTAATCACAACTGACAGAGTTTAATAAACCAGCAGTCTCCTTCTGGACCTTATCGAGATTCCACTCGGGAATCTGGCTCAGAGATTCCTGAAACTCGGCGAGTGTTGACTTGCTTGTCTTTGTTCTGCGCGCCTCGTCTAGGCGATCTAGAAAGAATCGCAGAAGCACAGGCTGAAAATTGCCGACGAGCTGTCGGGTATATTCCGATTTTGCTTCGCTATAAATTGCGGCAGTTGTATCCTGAATTTCCATCTAGAGTACTATTGTCGCGAATAAATTGTTGAGAGTCTTATCTACGCAACGAGTGCGGCTGCGTATACGCAATGCAACGAGTGCGCCTACGCTCATCTATTATTGAGCAAGTATCCAAGCCGACAATATCCACGGGCTCGTTCCTAAAGTACAGCGCTTGAGAGCCTCGCGCTCAAACTCTGTTCCTGTTGCAACCTGCTTCAGAACCTGAAAAGGATCCGCACCCTGTAGTCTCGCCTCTCGTAGCTCAGCGAGTGTCGTCGGTGTCTCAACACTCGGTACAGGCGGATCATCCGGTTGCCCCCATTCTCTCAACAATTCACGCTGTCTCCACGTCGGTGTGGGCGCCGGCGGCAACCTCTTTAAAACACACCGGGATTGTATCGGCTCTGCCATACACTCCAGACGTCGAACTTCCAAAGCACACGTCATATGCGCTGAAGCCGTCTCCAGAATACGACGCAAAAATGCCTGCGCATCTAGAGTGATATCATCAGCCCCTTCAAGCCAGACCCATGTCGGCTCTCGTGTTCTCACTAAACCGTGTAGCAACTCCCGCCCCTGACGAAGAGCACGGTCATCGCGGCAATTCCAACGAAACAGTGTGTGTCCCGCAGCAGCAGCGGCTTGTTTGATCCATCTGGATTTACCACATCCAGGTGGGCCTACAATTAAATAACTCTTTCCTCTCTGTGTATCCATTCTAGGGATTTGTAGTGGGGTTTTTTAGGTCGGCTTAATATTAGATCAGTGTGTAAGCAGTGGGAGTACAATTATTAGTTGGTGAAGGTAAACCAGCTCGTACCTTACTTTTAGTAAATAAAATGCAGTTTACGCCTTTAGGAGCAAATAAATCATGAAGATATATGCCAAGTAAAATCATTGAGAAAATAAAAAATACTATTATAAATAAATTAGTCTTTACGCCTTTAGCAGCAAATAATAAATCATGATGATATATGCCAAGTAAAAACATTGAGAAAGTAAAAAATACTTGTATAAATAAATTAGTCTTTACGCCTTTAGGAGCAAATAAATCATGATGATATATGCCAAGTAAAAACATTGAGAAAGTAAAAAATACTATTATAAATAAATTAGTCTTAGAAAATAAGAACATTCTATTGATATATTGTGAAAAATTATATTTCAAAAAAAATAATTTTTTTGAATTTTATAGTGAGCTCTAATACTCATCAAACTTGCTATATTTATTACTGCCAGCGGATGTCCTGGAAGGATTCGGAAAGCCACCCTGCGCTTCAACTTCAGCCAGCAGATTGGAATCGTGAATCGCATTTCTCCGTAGGGACATATTGAGCGGATTGTTCTCCAGCGACTCGATGATCGCCGGCATATTACGCTCCTTGCTGACGTCCAGCTTGAGCGGTAGACGGTACTGCACACGTCCCAAATCGCCCGCGCCTGTGCTGAACGGAGTGACCCGATTGACGGCCAGAGCACGGTCGTTGACGTCATCCACCGTAAGACGCTTGGCTGACTGGTTGATGTCGCCGTGGAAGACAGCGATATTGCCATTGCCAGCCAGCGGCTTACGCAGCTTGGCAACTGTCTGCTTCGACTCGTTGCGGCGCATATTGAACGCGGCCTCGTGGCTTGTAAAGTCCTTATTAACACTGATGGCCGGTCCAGCGATAAGTGCATTGTCAGAGAGCTGCGCCTTCTGTGTCGGCCGAGCAATATCCTTCGGATCATAGACCTTGAGACGTGCCGGTCCTCCATTCGGTCCAGCAATACCCTGGTAGTTCCAATCAATTGTTGTCTCCTTGACCGTTGTACGAGCCACATCTGAAGGGTCCCACGTCGTGATCGCCGGCGCACCACCCGCATAGCCAACCGGTGTACCCGTCTGACGAATATTGCCAACAATCTCATTACGACGAGTCGGCCGAGCATTATCCTCATAGTGCACGGATACCTGGCCCGTATCCGCCGGCGACAAGTTGAGACCCATCGTGCGATCCTGCGTCTGTAGACGTTCATTCGGCCGAATCTCAATCGAAGACGCACCATAGTCGTCGCGCGGCCCAGCACCATAGTCAGATCCGTCTGCATTACGGAATCCCGCACCTCCGTGCTGCTTTGTCATCGGAGTTCTGTATGCACCTGCCACGTATGACTGGAATCCCTCCTGTGATGCCGGTGTGCCTGTAAGCTCAGCGCTGGTATCCGTACGTGTCGTGTACTTGAAGACCTGAATAGGCCGAGTCGTCTCCTTGGTGTATTCGGCTGTCGCAACACCGTTGCGCTCACCACCCTCGTTCAAGAAGAAGGTATCAGGTCTGTACTTGCGAACCTCTCCAGCATCCAGAGCTGCAGCACCGATAAAGTGCGCGCCAGGCACAACCGGCTGCGCGTATGTGACCTTAGGCTTATCCGCAGTACGGAGCTTATTGGTCGTGGGCATCGCCTTTTTCATAATTTCATTGATCTCCAGCTGCTGGAAACCGCCCTTGCCTGTGATACCGTATTTCTCACCAACACCAGCACCTACACGAGTAGGCTCAAACGGCTTCTCATTGTTGCGTCTGGACGGATCCACGATGCGGCTACGAATAAAATCCGCATTCGGCTCATTGCCAAACGGCTGACCGAACGGCTGGGCGTAATTGAACATAGGGCTGATTTCCTGTTTCTGAATCTGTGTCGTGCCAGCACCTGTAAATGTATCGAGACGACTGGTGTTGACCGACGGCGCCATATTCTGCTTCACGCTGCCTCCGTAGAACGGCTGCATATTGTTGTGCCTGAACTCGTCAGCATTGATTGTTCTGCCACTCAGACCACTTGTGATCTGGCTGCCGTGAATGTAGGCACTTGTCTGCTCAACACCGCTGCTGACCATCGCCACCTGCGCTAGATTTGCATCTGATGGCTCAGGCATCGGAGGCCCACCCCCATTTCCTGTAGGATTGCGTAGCGGCGGGAGTCCTGTTGAATATTCCAACGGGCCGCCGTACTGAGGGCCGGGATTCGGCTCGGAAGGATACATCTGACCATTCGGCGTCTTGTACATCAGATCAAGCTGGGTTCCAGCAAAGGCCGTATTCGCAGCAGCTTTCTGAGCAGCAGATCCTAGAGTGGTTGATCGACGACCTGCCGCCGTCTGTATAATTGACTGAATCTGAGATTTGATCGATGAGATCCCTTCAGTAGATCCCTGCGCCTCTAGAGCATTAAGACGAGTATTCAGATCTTTGATCTGAGCAGCTTCACCCTTTGATAAATACTCCTGAATGCCGATGGTGTAATACTCAGCAGGAACAGGCATCGCAGGATCTGAAGGGGGCATTGATTGAGGGAGAATGCCGAGGCCTAGTGTGCGAAAACCCTCCTTTTTATCTGAAATAGGTGCAGCAGGCGCAGGGCCTCTCTTGTTCGGTGCTGCTAGTTGAGAAACGGCAGCGCCGAGTGCTACTAATCCTGCGAGCGCGGCGAATTCCATACTACTATTCTGACGATATGAATCTTAATTTCTTACAACAGCGTTATGAGAAATAAAGAGTTAACAGGTTTAATAAGAAGGGTGAACCGATTTCTGCATTGACTTATAGCAGGACTGTTTGGTCCAATTATCCTTAGACTGATCACGTGACGGGATGAAGAAGTCGAACGGTGTCTCATAACTCTTCTGCGCATCGTGGGGTAGATCAATGAACCGATTGAAACCAGTCGTTCTCAGAGTGCACGGAGGATTATAGAGTCGCTGGTATGTGATACCGAGCGTCAGATCTGGTGCATTCACTAACGGCTTCTCGTTGATCTTATTCTTATCCGGATTATATGAAACATCGTTGCACTTGACACGTGTGCCGAGACGGTTGATGTTAAAAAGATCAGACTCAACATCTGTCTTACATTGCCCCTGCGGCCACGAGGCACCAGACATCTGTAGACGAACTGTCGGCTCAGCCGGAAAGCCGCTCGGGCAGTTGTGCTCGGGCTTCTCCAGATAATAACGAACACTGTATGAAGTGATTCGCATATCATCTTCTTGGTGGAAATTGTCGTATTTGGATCGTGTAAAGGACATTTCCTACTACTATCACAAACTTAGTATTTCTCAGGGCGGGCACACTGCTGTACATTCATAGGTATCGGTGCAAAGGTTGCAACCATAGGGAACATCTGCATCGCTGGCAGATGACGCTGTCTAACGTCGATTCTTACAGATCCCTTTGTTGACTTGCGAACAATGGTCTCCTGCTGTGTAGGCGGAGGCTGGTACTCACGAGCAGGGCAATACGTCAACGGAATGTTCAGACGACGTAGATCTGACTCCACATCAACCATAGGGCCCTTGACTAAGCTAACGTCATTTCCGCCGACGAGACCGAGTTGGTGCCGGGCTGGTTTAGAACTAACATATGCAAATGGGGTATCGACATACGTTTGAGGATTTTCCTTTTTCTCAAACGGGTGTTGTAAGATTTGAAATTGAGCGTCCATCTTCTACTGCTATTAGCAGTTAATATCGCGCATATAGGCACGGCTGGGAATACCTCCACGGATCCAGCCAGGCGCAGCAACTTCAGGGATCAGATTCTTCGGGTTCTGGATGTTGTCGGATAGAGACTTTACCATCGGTATGTACTGTCCAGTGAACTCCTGCTCCGTCACAGTGCCGCATTCCTTGAGCTGCTTCACTTGCTCAGAGTGCTGTAGGGCGCTCTCCACATCCGGATTGCCACGACCACCACCCATAAACGGAACTGTCAAGAACGGGCGAGCCTGCGCCCGAATCTGGCACCGGTTGCTCTTGAAGGAAATCTCATTGCGCAGCATTGAGTCAGCATCAACCTGGGCGTTATTGAGACCATATCCATCACGCGGGTAGATCAAGAGCTGCTCGGCAGCGAGAGGATTTACACGGCGGGCATCCGGAACAAGGTAAGTGGTCGTATACTTGCCAGGGCCAACGGACTGGCTATAGTATTGTTGGATGCCGCAAAGGTCATCGCGAGTCTTTGTCAATCGATTGATATCCATCTGATTACTTCTAACTAAATCTTTTAGAAAAACCTTTAGAGAAAGTAGATGAGAGAGAAACAGGCAACTCGATTCTGTAAATGTATTAAGGAAGTCCGTAAGACAGTCAAGCTGCGACCGGGGCAGCCAAAAACCAATGACGCTAAGGAAAGAGCAGCCATTGCCATCTGCGTCAGATCTATTTTACAAACCAGAGGTCGTACATTGAAGAAATTTAAGTGCCGGGGTAAGGCTTCTTTGACGACACAGGGGCCAATTAAAACTAGAAAGAATAGAGTCTAAGTAGAAATGCCTAGGAACTCGAAGGCTACTTACTCCTTTCATCCGACAACACCAACCATTTTTGAAAAGAAGAACGGCTTTTCAACTGCAGCTCCCGTACCTGCACCACCTGCAGCTTTAGCGCCCTCCTTCGGCCAAATCGTCAAGGAAGGCTTTGCATTCGGTGTAGGTTCATCGATTGCACGAACAATGATCGACTCTGCATTTACACGAATGGGTCCTTCATCTGCAGAACCGGTGCGTGTTCCTCCAGTTGTTTTAACAAATACCGATGACATCGCAAAATGCAATGAACGTGCTCTTTCCAATAAGTGTGCTAATATGGCAGACACACAACGGCAAGCTTGGGTTAAGTGTATGAAAGAAACCAAGTTTGACGATTCAAAGTGTGATGATTTGTTCTAGGTTTATGAAGATCCAGCAGGGCAGTACTTGCCAACTGGGCAGACAATCGGAACTGCCGTTCCAGCTGGACAATAACGACCTTCAGGACACAAGATGGGTGTTATGATTCCTCCTGTGCCTTGAACACAGTAATGTCCCGCGGGGCACTGCTTAGGACAGTCCTGTGTAGAGCCTTCGTGGCATACGCATCCAACTTTGCAGAAACCAGAGCAGCCCGGAGTTGAAAGGCCAGTTGACGCACCATATGTTCCCGCAGGGCACAAGAAATTATTACCAGCAACGGACCCAGACGGGCACCAACTTCCTACAGGACAATCTGTCGGGTTTACGAAAGAATCCTTAAAATACATAGTATAAATTGCAATTCCTGCCGTAATTACTAAAACGATTAAAAGTATTTTTTGAGACACTTTCATCTCCTACTATTCTATTGATCAGAAGATGATCCAGGACCACAGTTTTTTGAATGAGTGCAAGAACGTATTGCTGATCCTCCAGTGCAGTATGAACCAGATGGACACGTGTAAGGGGAGCTCATTCCATAGTAAGGACAATATGTTCCACCAGGACATCGAACGATTGCCGAACCTCCTGAACAATAGTGTTCATCTGGACACACACGTGGTTCAACCATTCCCGAATCAGGACAATACATTCCAGGAGGGCAAACAACCGCCGGGTAGAAGTAATCTCGTCCAGTTGCTATACATAATGCGAGTACAACAAGTAATATAATGAATAGTACTTTTTGCATTCGATTCATAACTGCTTATCTTCTTGCTTTGAAACAAGAAACTAATTAGCTAGTTGAGCCAAGGTATAGGAGCGCCTTCCGTGCCTCCAACGCACGCCTCGCGACCACCCTCCTTGCACGTCAAGCCAGGGATCTTGTACAACCAGTTCTGGTAGCTTTCACGATCACTTGGTATTGTCGTCGCCGGCATCGTTACAAACTGACGCTGGCTCTGCGACTTACCAAACACGTCAGTCGGATCAGAGAACCATTGTACGCGGAAGAACTCATCAAGAGTCTGCTTGACAATCGGTGAATCCACCGGAGCTGCCTGGGCTCTCTGCGGATTGTACTTGATCTCGTCGATCAGCACATTCATAAACGGATTACGCGGGCTCGGCATTGTCATTGAGTCATCTTCGATATCATAATTTGTCGCCTGCGGCAGCGGCGGCGGAGCCAACTGCTGGCTCTTCGGTACAATTGACGTCACATTCGTGTACTCCATCATATCATTAACTCTAAATCCGTCTACTGTCTCATATTCACCAACCTGAATATACGGTGCTCGTATCATATCAATGATATCAGGCAAAGTAATGATCAAGCCAAGAATGAGTGAGTATATCATAGTCGTCTGCAGATCGTGATTGTACAACGAAAACAGTGTCGCAATAACAATGATTGCCAGAAACGTGCGAGTCAGTGCATTGATTCGCTCTGATAAGCACAGAGGACGACCTGTCGAGCGTCGCTTCCACTCGGTAATCCACGAATCTGTTATAAGAACTTTAGGATCTGTATACCACGCGGGTGCACACACTGGCTTTGTTGTTGCCATCTATCTGCTGTAGAGCTTACTTTCTTTGAACTTATCTCTTCTTATTTGCACCCTTTTTTGCGCCCTTTGCCTCTGATGCAAGAAGCTCGTTTGCAGCAGCCTCTGCAGCAGCAATAGCAGCAGCCATAGCTTCGGGACTCATAGCGGCAGGAGCGGCCGTGGCCCCAGTACGCCGAGCCATCTCACGTCGGAGACGTTGTTGGGCAATATTCAATCTGGCAGATCCCTCCCGACCAACAGACCGAGCCATATCCAGATCCTCAAATCCAAAGGTCGAGCGCATACTCTCCATCATTTCCACAAAGGCAGGATTCTCTGAAAATTCCTTCATCATCTCCTCCGCCTCGGCCACCAAGTCCTGCGGCTTGAACTGGCCACGCTGAAACTTCTCCTGCAGACGTCCGATGATCTTCTTCATCGCACTCTGGAGCTTCTCCGGATTCTGCATTGTTGTCTGCATCAAAATCTCAAAGGCCTGGCTCGGATCAGCCTCGCAGCGGCGAAGAACTTCCGGGTCCAGACCAAATTCCTCCGGCTTGAGTTCCTTGACAATCTCCTCCGCCAACTTGGCCAGCTTTCCATTCTTTAGCCGTTCGGGAAACGGAGGAAGCCGTTGACCTCCGGGACCAAACATCTCCGCCATCCGTTTTGCAAATGAATCAAAATCAGCCCGACCCATCTTGTTTCGCCACTCTCCCAAAAACTTGTCAGCCCACTCCTTAAAAACTCCACCACTCAGATCCATTGATCCAGGGCCATCCTTCATAATGAATGAGAACGTGAGGATGCTCAGATACTTCTGAATGGCATCCTTCGTAAGTTGGGACACTCCAGCCCAGAGTTCGGGGGTGATTACAACACCGGGAAGAACCATTCCAGGGCAACTGGCAACAGGCCGATCAGGGCGACCACCCAGGGTTAGAACATAAGCCTTGTACTGATCCCAGCGTTCAGTAGCCGTAAGTTTAAGAGCTGCGGCAACGGCGATCTCGAGCTCAGGAAAGACATCTTTGAGGTCATTCGCAAACTCTTCATATTTCTTTTGAAAGATCGCCTCGATCGAAGGCTGTGTGGATGACATCTAGTCAGAATACATAGACCATCTTAGATATCTTTACGTGGCAGTTCACTTATGCGGTAGTCTGATTCGGCGTTATCCGATTCGGCGTTATCCGATTCGGCGTTATACCCTTCGCCTTCTCACACAGGAGGCAAAGTACTCGCAAGTATTCCCAGACAACATTCCGATTATTATCTGAAAGATTTGGCCAATGACGATCAAAAATCATAAGAGTCGGCATCAATTCATTGAATTGACTCGCCATTATCTTTCGTGCAAGTTTGATAATCTCTTCATCCTTGCGATTCATAATCATATCGCTGGCTGGAATATAAATGTATTCGTGGAACATATCCAGCATTAACTTGGGATTTGAAGACTTGGCAGCTCGCATTGCTTCGAGACCCATTGAAATATCTCGCTCCTCCGGAAAGGTTTCCGAGAGAGTTTCGAAAAATCGGACAAGCTGAGTACAAAAGGGCTTCAGATAGTCCATCTACTCAGATTTATGCTGCTGCGTTTTAGATAGAAACGCAATTATTCAGGCAACGAGAACACATAATCATTTTGACTGAACTCTTTATTAATAACATAGCCGTAGTTCTCAAGCAGTGCACAGACTTCCTCAGTCGAGGTTCCAGCATCTGACAACGTTTCTCCAATCTCAAAGACACCTGCCTTAATACGTTTACTCTGTAAGAGCCCCTTTGCTCCTTCAAGTACAGTCTTTTCTGCACCTTCTACGTCGATCTTGATAAAGTCAATCTGTTGTATACTATTTTCTGAACAATACGAATCTAGTGTCTGACACTTGACATTGAGCACGGTTATATCTTGATTTAGTTGATCAAATACGGGTCTCCGAATAATGCTTGAAAGTCCAACACTCAGATTTGGAATATAGATATCAATAAATCCATTAGTATTTCCGAGACAATAGTCATTCATCGTGATATGAGGATAGACTTGCTTGGTTGTTGCTGAAAGAAATGGATGAGGTTCGAAACAATGGACATTGGGAAAACCGAAAAAGTCGAGTGCCTTGATAAAACTTCCGGCATTTGTTCCAACATCGAAAAATACACTTTCCGAATTTAGACTTTGCCTGAAACTTGTAAAATGAAAAAGAATCTTCTGCAAAATTTTGAAATCGATATCGTTCAATTCTTGAAAAGAGTGTTTTTCAAAACATCTTTCCATCTATTTTTTGAATAGCTGAACTGGGTTTAGACCACTGAGCATTTGAGATTAACGAGTTGTTCTGGGCTTGGGCATTCCAACCTCCCGACCCTGCTGGTAGGCCTCCATCTGCCGATCGAACATTTGTTCCTTCTTGGATTTCTGACGACCCTCTTCATTGTTGCGGCCGGAATCTCCAATGTTCTGCATTGTGCGATCTCCAACTCCAGCATTGCCATTTAAGAAACCGAAATCCCAATTCTTGCCTCCGCTGTTTTCCACAGTTGCTCCGGATCCGCCAACTAGGACTCCGTAGGACTCGCTGAGTTTTCCTCCCATTTCCGAAAAGTTCCAGGCTTCGATTTCTCCTGAAGGCGCCATCTCCGTTTTCGGCCCGGAGCCTCCTCCCATTCCAGAAGAGGCTGTCGGAGATCTGGATGTATCTTTCATCTTTCGTTCGTACAGCCAATTCAAAACGTCGCTATTGACCTTTACAGGCTCGGGATCTCCCTTGATCAAGAGTGTCGGAACCTGTTTTAGCCAGGTCGGGAGTTGGCTTCGGGGAGTTGTATCAATGCAAACAAACTGGAATTCTGACTTATAAGGTAATGTTGCCAATTCTTTTAAAAAAGCTTCTGACCACTCGCATTTGTTACTATAAAAACAAATGTGGGGTGGTTGACTCTGCCGGAGTGCCATTTCTAAGCGCATCGGGGGTTAAAATACACAGTTTTTAACGACGATTGCGATTTGAGCGATTTCTGTTGGTGCGATTTCTGTTTGTGCGATTCTTGCGATTCATCTTGTTTGTGCGGTTCATCTTGTTTGTACGGTTCATCTTGTTCATACGGTTCATCTTATTCATACGGTTCATCTTGTTGGTACGGTTCATCTTGTACATACGACGACCGCCTGTGGTTGCAGTAGGATTCACCTTCTCGTTCATCAAGTTTGGAGCGGCGCCCGTCATACCCGCATTGGAGTTGCCCGCAGCTACACCAGATGAAACTACCGCATTTGTCGTCGCACTATTGACTGTGTTGCTCGCTGTATTCTTCAGATTCTTGATGTTATTAGAGACCTTCGCCACATTTGCCGCTGTACCCGAGCCGAGGTTCGTTACCGCGTTCTTTGTCTTATTAGCGACCTTACTTACGCTATTTGTGGCTGTCTTGGCCGCATTCGTCAGCGCACCTGTTATTGATGAAAAAAGCCCGCCAATTCCTGAATTTGATGCCGGAGCACTTGTGTTGGATGCCATCTACCTAGAGACTGGAAACTACGCAGCAAACTTCGAAGCTACCGGGCCAGCTTCACTGGCCATAAATTTGAATATAAAACCAAACATCAATATCAATACAGATGAGTTCCGTTGCCTTTGAAAATATTAGTACACCCTCCGATCGTAAGCTGCAATTTACGCTAACGGAAACAAGCTATCCGTATGCGAATACGCTGCGTCGCGCAATTATGACGCTTGTACCGAATGTTGCTTTTCGCTCAGATCCGCCCGGCGTGGTTCTACCGAATCCTGACATCAAGATCCTGCACAATGACAGCGTTACGCAGCCGAATGAGCTCCTCGCCCACCGCCTGAGTCTCATTCCGGTTCACGGTGCACCTGCAGACACGTGGGACCCTGACCGCTTTGTCTTTCGCCTCAAGATGCAAAACGATGGATCTGAGCCGATTGACATCTTTGCCTCAGATATCACAGTGCTCGAGCGCCGCACTGCCTCCGATATGAGTGAGATTCTCGTTGAGGTCCCGAATCGTACCTTCTTCGTTCCGAATCCAATTACACGCGAGACCTGCCTCATCACGTCTCTACCAGCCAAGCGTTCTGCGACTGCACCTAGTCTTCACGTCGAACTCAAGGCGACGGTCGGTACGGGTAAGGAACACGCTCGTTTCATTCCTACGTGCCAGGCGTCTTACGGATATACACTCGACACCAATACGGAGCGCAGGAATCAGTACTTTGAGAAGTGGCTCATTAGCCACAAAAATGTGGATCCTGATACTCTTAAGGATGATGAGCAGCGCCGCAATGAGCTCGATCGGGAGTTCAAGAGTATGGAGATTCAGCGCATCTTCAAGCAAAATGAGAAGGGTGAGCCGAACTCCTTCGACTTTCAGATTGAGACACTTGGCACAATTCCGACTCGCTCCATCGTTGAGCAGGCGCTTGTAGGGATTCAGAAGGCGTGCGAGCCGTTTATGGGACTTGACCAGGGCGACTTGCCTTCGACAATTCGCATTGAGCAGTGTGATTCCCAGCTGCAGGGCTTTGATGTTGTTATGCAGGGGCAGGATCACACGCTTGGCAATCTTCTGCAGACGTGGTTATCTGATAATCTAGTGGATGGTGAACTTGAACCTAAGATTCAGACGGCAGGCTACTTCATTCGCCATCCTCTGAAGGATGAGATGACGATTCGCATTGGATTGCTCGATCCGAAGGACAATCAGATGACAGTGCGCACTGCCATTGCGACGGCTGCAAAGGGATGCCACGCAATGTTCGGAGAGTGGAAGCGCACCTTTACGGGTGAGGCTCGGCCTGCCTCTGCTGCAGCATCAGCAGCGAACCTTGCTGCAGGTCCTAAGCGTACTCTCAAACTGAAGAGGCAAACTCCAGCAAAGTAAATAAGTCCTACGAAATACCATAAATGGAACAAAGCATCTTCAGATGAACTAGCCATTTGTTCCACGGAAGAATCGTTAGGCCGGTCAAACGAATGGCGGTTTCAATGTGCGGCTTGAGAACTTGCAGAGTTCCTTTAATTGATAGATGCCCATAGGTGGCAGCAAGAAGCGACTTGTCAAACGATGGTTTACCCGTGCGATCATTTACACTTTCGTGGAAATCGTAGACCCACGTTGTTAACCACGAGTAGTAGTTAGTATATGCTATATTCTTAAGATCTGTTATGGGTCTAAAGATTAACCATTCTTCACAATGCTGGCGACACATTGGACACGGAATCATCTTCGGTAGAAGTTGAATCAGTGAGATCCATTGTCTTTTTTCATCCTCTTGATAAAGGGGCGTTACAGCACGGCCTCCGCGTTCAGCAAGTATATGTAGAATTGACCAGAGAGGCGGCCCCCAGTGGTCGGACTCAGGATAATCAGGTTCTGGTTTTTGACAGGAACAAGGCATCCTTCTGTATGGAAGAAGTATGTCTTGTTTTTATGGAAAGGCGCATAAACAAATGTAAAGTATGTAAAAGCATATGGAAGATAATTGTTTTATTTTTTCTGAAATTATACGGTGTGGTGTCATAGGCCGTGTAGCGTATGATACCTTTCACCGCTTTCACCCTACCCTCAAACTGCATATTTTTGGTCGTAAGGAAGATTTTCAACAGATTATTGAGCATCCGAATAATATTCTTCACGAGCTTGACAATGATCCCGAAATTATTAAGGCATTTGATTCAGGCCACAAGGGAACCTCGATGGTGTGGGCAAAGGTGATGCTTGAGGCGAAGGAGGATTATGTTATCCATTTTGACAGTGATGTTGTCTTTCGTGGCGATATCGTACAGGATATTATTGACTATCTGAAGGACTATGATATTGTAGGCGGTCTGCGTAATTATCCGAACAATCCGAATAAGAGAGATGATGTTCGTCATTTGCCTGACCTAACACAGACGTATTGTTTTGGCTTCAATAAGGCACTCAATTATATGAAGGACTTTGCTATTCTTTCTCGCTTTATAGAAAACAGTCTAGACAATGAAATTGTTCATAAGGCACGAGATCTGTATCCACAGTATGGATACTTACCGACGATCGACTTCTTTGATCCGGTTGCATTTAATATGATGAAGGTTGGCGCGTCGATCAAGATTATTGATGTAGATGTCATTGGTGGAACCAATGCGGAAGGTAAGCGTATTAATAAGCACGGTATTCTCAATCGTGATATGGATTTTGGAGATAAGATAGCACACTTTGCCTCTGTAGGAAGTGGATTGAACTTCTTGAATATGATGAATTCAGGTAAGCCTATCAATGTTCCGCAGTGGTATGTAGAGTATGCACTTGGAAAACTCGATCTCTATATGAGGCTATTTTACAATAAAAAAATTATGGATGACGAAAAGAATAAGACCTTCTTAGAGCTTGAAGAGCCGTTGCGTAAGGCATTCTTTGAATAATGCGAAGGGTACTAAGGTGAAGCAAAGTAGCAAATAAAACAGATCTTTATAAAGAGTTGTTTTATTTTTTGTTTTTATGATTGTTTAGTTGGCTTAATCAATCTCCTCAATCTTGGGGCCAGGCTCGGCAGAATCAGCACCTGGAACAATCGGAGGCTCCTTCTCTGCTCCATCAGAGTTAGAACCATATAGCTTCATAAACAGAGGCCCAAGCTCAGCCTCTGCCTTCTTCTTCTGATCATCAAACTCCTCCTTCTCCGTTCCATTGGAGTCGTGATCCTCCAGCCACGCCAGATACGTCTTAATTGAGGCCAGGCCCTGCTCCACTGCATCCTCACCCAACTTCTCCTTTACCTTATCCTCATTGAGTGAATTGCGGGCATTGTACAGGTAGGTCTCTAGACCATTACGAGCCTCCACACGCTCCATCTTCTTCTTATCCTCAGCCTCAAAGTTGGTCGCCTCAGACACCATCCGCTCAATATCATCCTTGCTGAGGCGACCCTTGTCATTTGTGATTGTGATCTTATTGCTCTTGCCCGTCGACTTCTCAGCTGCAGATACATTGAGAATTCCGTTTGCATCCACGTCGAAAGACACCTCAATCTGCGGAACGCCACGCGGCATAGGAGGAATTCCATCAAGCTGAAACTTGCCGAGGTTATTCGCATCACGCGTGAACTGGCGCTCACCCTCGAATACCTGGATCAGAACACCAGGCTGATTGTCCGCGTACGTGCTAAATGTCTGCGTCTTCTTTGTAGGGATTGCCGTGTTGCGGTTGATAATCTTTGTCATCACACCACCCGCCGTCTCCAGACCAAGAGAGAGAGGGATCACGTCAACGAGCAGGATATCAGTGGTGCGGTCGTGGCTACCCTTCGGTGCCGTCAAAATGTGAGCCTGTACTGCAGCACCATATGCTACAGCCTCATCAGGATTCACGCTATCATTTAGCTTCTTTCCATTGAAGTAGCTCGTTAGCATTTCACGCACCTTGGGAATACGCGAGGAGCCGCCCACCATCACGATCTCGTTGATCTGCTCCTTGCTCATCTTGGCATCCTTAAGAAGCGAGTCAAGAGGAGCAATGCAGCGCCTGAAGAACGGCTCGCACAGCGCTTCGAACTTTGCACGCGTAAGAGCGATGTTGAAGTCCTGGCCTTCCGCGAGGCTGTCGAGCTCAATCGTTGCCTGAGTTGCTGAGGACAAGCTGCGCTTGGCGCGCTCGCAGACCGTGCGTAGACGACGCAGGGCCTTCGCATTGCTACTGATATCAATCTTTGTCTTCTTCTTGAACTCCGCCACGCACCAGTCGACAATGGAATTGTCAAAGTCCTCACCGCCGAGGTGAGTATCTCCAGCAGTCGCCTTGACCTCAAAGACACCGTCATCGAGAGTTAGAACACTCAGATCGTGCGTGCCACCACCGCAGTCAAAGATGAGGATATTCTGCTCACCCTTGCTCTTCTTATCGAGACCGTACGCAAGTGCAGCCGCAGTTGGCTCATTGATGATACGGAGCACATTGAGTCCCGCGATAACACCTGCATCCTTTGTGGCCTGGCGTTGTGAGTCATTGAAATACGCAGGTACCGTGATCACCGCATCCGTCACCGTCTCACCCAGAAAGGCCTCCGCAGTTGCCTTCATCTTCTGCAGAACCATAGCAGATACCTCCTCCGCAGAGAACGTCTTGCGCTCACCCTTAACATCCACCTCAATGAGCGGCTTACCGAGAGAACCCTCCTTCACTGTAAACGGCCAGTGAATACGGTCCTTCGCAACCGTAGGATCCGTATACTTACGACCAATTAGACGCTTAGCATCAAAGATTGTATTTGTAGGATTCGCTGCGGCCTGTCCCTTCGCCGCATCGCCAATTAGACGCTCATCGGATGTGAACGCCACGTAGGAAGGAGTCGTACGATTTCCCTGGTCGTTCGCGATAATTTCAACGCGGTCATTTTGCCATACACCCACGCAGGAATAGGTAGTTCCAAGGTCAATACCAATAGCAGTCGGCATCTTCTACAGCATATAGCGTAGTAAGAGTTTAGGCCTTTATTGAAGAAAAAACTAGGCTGCTTCTATCGCTAAGGCTGCCGGTTGTGCATCATTGAATTCCATTCTCTTTTGTACATACGCAGAAACATATCCATCATAGTTACCAATTGTCAGTATATTGTAGATTTTAGTTGCAATTAAAATAGTTCCAGTTGCAAAGAGTGTGGGTCCTTTGTCATTTGAATACTCAGTCATAATAACATATCCACTTAGCACAGTATTCATAAAAATAACCAAAATCGTAAATCGAACAGCTCGTTGATAGAGCCGATCCAATGAATGAATTACTTCCTGTCGTTCGATCGTCAATTTAGTCGCTGCGGCTTTTACTGTAGTCGAATCAGAAGGCAGCTCAGGATTTACGCGCAAGTATGTATTTAGTGTATACTCTCGTTTGATTTCAACTGCGTACAGAACCATAAAGGTCAGCAAAGCAGCCAAATTAAATCCGCAGTTTATACGATATACAGTGCTTCCGTTTTCAAAGTTCTGTTGTGGTAGGCACGCACGACCATCACAGACTCCAGGAACAAAAATAACCAGTAGGGTTCCATTAAAAATACGATAGGCTTCGATCAGAATTGAAATAGGCCCGACTAGTTTCAATATGAGGTCTTTTATCATCTAATTATCATTCTGAAAAATTAAAACTAGGTCTAAACACCATATAGTCTTTTAAGATAAATGGATTTGAATGGCTTTGTGGTTCCAGTAACAAAATGGGTTCGAGAGCCAGGAATCAGTTTTATTATTCGAGCTCGCAATGAAGAAGCCCATTTACCGAAAGCTCTTGATTCACTCAAAGGGTTGGCGATTCCGTACGAAGTCATTCTTATTTTACATAAGTGCACGGACAAGTCAAAAGAAATCGCAGAACAGCGCATTGCAGAAGGAATGCCAATTCAGATTCACGAATGGGATCATCCAATTTCTCGTGCGGGTTTTGAAAACTTGGCGACTCCAGGTAAACATCCGTATTCTCTACAGACGTTCTACAATAAGGCATTTGCCTTATCCAATATGATATGGATCTTCAAGTGGGATGCAGATTTTGAGGCGACACCTGAACTTATTCAGTTTATGAATTATAAGCTTGATATTGAGAATCTAAATGATCATGTTCGCTACAAGATTCCGTGTATTCTAGGAGATGCAATTAATTATGAATACTATTTATCGAATTGTCTTTTATTGCACAATAAAAATACATTTTGGGAGTCGCCGATTTGGCACGCAGATACTAAATCCTATAATTTATCTGAAACAATTATTTCACTTCCTGTAAATACTATTAAATCCTACTGGGATGAACCGCCGTGGTTTCTTGAAGGTCCCTTATATGATGCTGAAATTGCAAAAAAATGGAGGTTTTTAAATTTAATCTTTGGTCAAGAAATTAAGGCAGGTGCACGCGCCTCGTCTTCAGAAATGACAAATATTGAATATCAAGTCTATATACAAGAGGATTATTTGAGTACTCACGGAATTCATTTGACTTCGTAAATCTTACTCGAGTGAGGACACAGGAGATACAGGAAGAGGAGGCACTAGATCTGATGCTAGACAAGCAGTAGCACTAGGTGCTACGCTAGCAGAAGGTGCTACGCTAGCAGAAGGTGCTACGCTAGCAGAAGGTGCTACGCTAGCAGAAGGTGCTACGCTAGCAGAAGGTGCTACGCTAGCAGAAGGTGCTACGCTAGCAGGAGGCTTAATCGTCTCCGCTGCCATCCGAATAAGATTCGGCACACCATACTCGCTCTTGAGATGCACAATGATCCAATCAATTATGTCTGCAAGGCGGATTGTCTTGGATGCTGGCTTGAGCTTCTCAAGATAGTGCTTGTGCAGGCCAAAGACAAGCGGCTGTACTGACTTCGGCATTGCCTTGAAGGCAATACTGTGCTCCTTGTGGCACCGGCAATACCAGGCGTAGAGTGTCTTTGTCGCAGCGCGATAGTCGCCCTCAAACGTCTGGAACTCGTCGCTGTCCTCGGGGTAGACACGAAGATACTCCTGAATGCGCTTGTTTGCGCGCAGACGCAGGAAACGACCAAAGGAGTTTGACTCCGTTCCACGCAGGTCGCGGCGAACACGATCGTGATCCGCATTACGGAAGCGCCAGCGCTGCAGACCCGTATGAACCACGAGGCCCTGCCAGTACCACGGCTTGGACTCCTTGATCTCCTCAAACTTGTCCTTCAGCTCAGTCCACGAGTTGGAAACAAAGTTTGTGCTATATGACTTGGGGCACCAAGCGGCAGGCAGATTGTTCGTGGTAAAGTTCACGCGACCATCGTCCATTACAGAGCCACGGTAGATCGTCCATAGGTTGGCCTGATCCACTGCACGGACAACGCGATGCTCAGGGTGAGCGAGAACCAGGCTAATAAAGGTGGACTTGACGCCGGCCTGTCCATTAGGATCGCACATCATCGCCTCGAGATCAGCAAGAGTTGCATTCTTGGATGCAAGAGCCTCATCGAAGAGAGTGCGAAAGCTCTTGTCGCTGTAGAACGTTCCATCTGCATCCAGACGGCTGCGAGTCGCTACGTGAGTCGTCGAGTCGCCGCGGTAGCGGAAGAGGTTGATCATAACACCCTCAACAAAGTCTTCCAGACGCAGTGGCTTCTCAGTAGGAATCTTCTGATCACGGCGGGCTGCAAAGGGTGCAATGCAGCAGGGAAGATTGAGGCGAGTGTCCCAGACAACAGAACGGCAGAGCTGTGCGATCTCAGATACAGGGGCTTCATCGACTTGCACATTTGCACCCGCCTCATCCTTCTTGCCCTTATCCATCTTTAGAATAACATAGGGACTACCCTCGAACTCTAGAATCTCGAGATTAGGTTCCTCTGACTTGAGCCAACCCTTAAGGTCCACCCACTGAGGGTGCTTGCAAATCCACTCAGCAAAAGACAATAGTGTAGATACAGAAGAAGTATCCATTGTAAATATATACCCAGTAAAAAGCCGCGAATGAAATCAATTTTTGTTTGGACTACCACGTTAGAATGGCAGAGGACCTTTCAGATCAACTTAATAAGCCAAAAGAAGAGTCAAATACAGAAATAAAACTAAAAAGTCTGCAAGAAGTTGCAAATGAAGCTGCTGAAGAGCCCATCATAGAACTTGGTGATCGTGTTCGCTTGAATAGTTCAACGGCGGCAGGTCTGGTAGGCACTGTCATTTATAGATCTCAAGATCTGATTGGAATTCGCCCTGACGGTGTAGTGGATTCATCGAGAGAATTTGAGTTATCTGAAGAAGGCTTTGATCCCGAACTTGGAATTGAATCTGTAGATATTTTGCAGAAACGCAAGAAGCCAAGTTTCATTGAGATCTTCAATCTGCAAAAAGATCATAATCTGTACACATACGATGATGCTGGCAAACCCTATCGCGTCTACACGATCAAGGATCTGGATCTGAACCAGGATATAATTCAGGTTGAGGATACGGAGTACGCTCCTGGAGATACAATGCCAATCGACTTTCGTTTCATCGGTGTTCCTCGTGATCTACCGTTTCGCGTCGTCTTTGACCGCGAGCCACCCGAGACACCGATGGTGTCAACGGCTGAGAATGAAGGGAATGCTGAAGCTGAAGGTCAAGAAGGCGTAGAAGGCGAAGAGGAAGAGATCGAGGATTTCACTTTCCTAGACGACGAACTTGAAGAACAAGATAAAGTCCCGGCATTTGATGTTGAGCACCTAATTGAGATTCCGAGTTCTGAGCGCCAGTACCCAGATATAACACAAAAGAGCGAAGCCTACGCAGATCTGCTATCATTATACAGTCCCGCGAAACAACAGCTTCGCGACACACAACACGCTACGCAGATCCTAGTTGAACTCTTTTTTAGACTGCGTACATCTGTGCTTCGTCTCAGTCAAGACGGATTCCCTATTGGTGTCAAACCCACGAGTATTCAGACACTCGCAGATGCTCTTGAGACGCGAATGCTTGCTCTCAGTCGTTGCGTAGTCGATATTCACAAGGTGCTGTTTATTGATTCAACTGAAGATGGGGGTCTCTTAACAAATGACTTGCACTTTGGTGAGGTAGGGCCGATACCGCAAGTCGATAAGCTCGTTCTTCAGGGCAACTATCTCTATGCAGAGGACGCCAACAAATATCTTGATGAGTCGACTGCAATTGCTGGAACAAAGTTCAATGCATTTATGAATGGCTATCTAACTCGCTTCGGATCTACGTGGAGCCCTGGAGGATCTGAACCTGTTCACGCATTCCAACAGGACGAGGAAGTCTTACGTCTGGAAGCAGACAGTGAATCCTCTACCATTCCTGGATTTGACAGAGGACTTCCTTCAGCTAAGGAAGGCCTTGTAGATCCTGGAAATCTGTCAACAGTTGCTTATGATTTTATGCGTGTTCTGAAGGCCACAACTCATAAGGGAAAGATTATTCAGCCTGGTGAAGAGGCTGCCATAACATCCTACATTGTCTTTCCGTACAAGTATGCGTCAAGCCTCTCAACACAGCCTCAGGAAAGCTTAGCTGCAGATGTGCGTTCAGGTTTGAAGGATTTCAAGAACCTGAATGCAATCTGGAAAGAAACCGGTGAAATCTCAGAGATTCCATCAACAAACCAAATGTTCCGTGTATCCGTCGATGGCGGCACTCTTGGAAATATTCCTCTGCGTGAGTATTTGACAGCATTGAATTTGCGTGCGGAAGGAATGGGTGATGTCTGGCCACTTCAGATTCTGCTGGGAATGCGAGAGCGTGAATGGACCATTGACCAACAGCAAGTACTCCAGGAGGCGATCTCAAACACACAAAATCTGATTCTCGCTGAGATTGTCAAGCAGCGTGAACAATTGGCCACTCTTGTCAGTCAGCCACCCTCTGTGCAAGGTATTCAGATGGTACCTGATGCCGCTGTCTTAATTGACAAACTCGCAGGTGAGCAGACTGGTCTTTTACTGAAGATTCAGAATGATATTCGTGAGCAGACGCCGTCGTATGCAAACAGTGATGTTGCTCTCGTTGGCTTGCCGCTCCGTTTTTATCCTGATCTGTGCTTCGCCCAGCTATCTGATCAAGCCGCTGCACTTACGAAAGCCAAGAACGCCTTTCTGCGAGACGAATACATCAAGCAGGTTGATACGGAACGACAGTTCAAGGCCCGCAAGGAATTTGCAGGTGTTCCTCCTGAACCGAATCGCTGCAAGCACGTCAAGAATCTGCTGCTCATTCGTAAGGTAAAAGATGATTCAAAGAGAATGGCTCTTATGGTCAAGTTTTTAACAACGTACCAGGGTGAAAAGCGGGATAACTGGGTCAATTGTGTATCCTGTGAAAAGGAACTTGTGTGTATGCACGAACTTCTTCAGATCTACCAGTTTTTACGGCCTGGAGATGTTGATGTGTTAAATAAAGAGATTCAGCTCAATTATGGCGGCGGTCAGTTCCAGGGCTATTATATCTGCAGAACGTGTGGACAGCCCATCAAGGAAGTTGAATTCGATACACATGTCGAGTTCGATGATAATGGCCGGCCTATGATGGGTCGTTCAGTGCTTCTTGATACTGAGAAGATCACGGAAGAACAGATTGAAGAACTTCTTGGACCGGTTGATGACATTGGAGACGATGTCTCAGATGCCTTTGACAATGAGACAAAGAAGCTCATTTACAGAACGGCAAAGGAAATGTCTGAGCGGCTGTTTACACCCTTAACAAAGGAGGATTTTGTCGCAGTCGTAAATCGCGTTGCTGCGCTCATCCAGCAAATTCCTAGTCGTGAACGCTACGTGCAGTATCAGACAGCACAACGAAAGGGCAAGAGCAAGGGAACAATGCCTGATTATGACGTCTATATGAACCAGGCACTCGTCTGCGCGGTAGGCGTTCATCTTCTTCTCAGCATTCAAACTCACGTTCCAGACCTCATTCTGAGAAATATGCCGTCTGGGTGCCGCAACTTGGGAGGCCAACCGCTAGAAACGGATGGTCAGCAAGGAATACAGTGTATCATCACGGTGATCGCTGCGCTAAACAAGGATTCTGCACCCTGGTCTCTGACGCAATTCCAGAAAATAACAGATCCAGGTGAGCGCCAGAAAGTCATTATGGGAATCTTTGAGCCCATTCTCCAGTCATCTCTGCAAGATCCTACCATTCTGCAGGCGCTGAATCAGAAACGCGAATATCGTAAGAAGATTCTGGGTGCAGCGGCAGGTGAGGGACTCCCTGATGAAAAGGTACCTGAGAACTTCCTACCGATTCCTTACCAGCAGGGTGCTGAAGAGTTTGTGGAGAAGGTGATTGTTCCAGAAGCAGCGTCAATGGGAGATCGTGTGGAACTCTGGGTTCGCCAGGGCAACACGATCGCGAAGCAGAACAAGATGCCGATGCCTATTGTCTTTAGTGAGACGTCGTGCTGCTTGTCTCCATTAGATGAGGTCGACGAATTCTGGCGCAAGCCCGAGATTCAGCAGTCGCTGCCTAAGTTTAATCCGAGAACAGGTGTTCCTCCACCGCCGAAGATAACGAAGGCCGAGCCAATTATGAAGCCAGCACAACTAGTTCGCCCTCTACCGGATGCCCCCGAGGAAAGCTATTACCAGCTTTTCTTGAAGGTATGTGCATCTTCAGATGACGATGATAAACACAAGGGGTATAGCCACGAATTTGGTTTAACTCACAAGTGCATCTGGTGTGGCCTTCAGTTGCCGTCTGAGCCTGAGCTTCTAACACCCGAGGTGGGTCGCAGTGAGGTCGAGAAGCAAGGCATCGATGTTTCAAAGGAATCTTTCGAAGATCTGTTGAATGCAACACACAAGGCAAATTCATTCAAGACTACCTTCTCTTTGGAAGTTCCTGGTCCTTTGCAAACGTGGAATTCGCTGAAGACGATGAATCCTCCGCCCGTGGAAGGCTGGCGTGAGATGCTCGCGAAAACAGATTTGGCCTTATCAAAACTGGCGCCTGATGCTGAAGAGGTCGAGGTGGCTCTAGCATTGACGGATTTCTCGACACTCGCCTTAGAAACCGAGAATAACTGCAAGGTTCGTCTTCCTAAAAATCAGCAAACGATGCTCGACTCGATTGCAAATGAAGGCGCTGAAAGCATTGTACGATTTCTACAGTCGTACGTGATTGTGCCGATTCGCAGATTTATGGCCAAGGTATCGCCGACTGGATTTAGGATTCCAAAGTCGTGGGATCTCGAGTCGTATCACGCACAAGATGTACAGGCAATTCTGGCGGCGCACAATGACTACTTGATCAAGTTTCAGAGAATTGAGATTAGCCCTTGGCTCAAGTCAAAGTTGCAGGCGGCGGTCGATCAGACGCGTGAAATCATCAAGTTTTTACAGACGATTCGGCCAGTACAAATTCCGGGCGGCAAGCAAACCTACGAGTTCTTTCTGAAGTTCTGTCTGTTCGCACCTCTTGCAAACTTTGTAGATCCCAATATCTTACCGGCACTTCTCGAAGAAGGTACGGAAGTTCCTGTATCTCAAGTCGAAGAACAAGCCCTGTTTCCTGCACGCTTCATCAGCGATATGATCAAGCGGTTCTTTGATGAGGGTTTCCGGTTTACACCTGAACAGATTCGCGAACTGATTGCCAAGCGTTCAGAAATGGAGAAGGACAATATCATTAAGAAGATCAATGCAAAGGATCGTTCGGGTCGTGATATTGAAAAGATGATGATGAAGTTTGGTATCGGTGAGTACGCAGTTGGTGGAACCTCTGCAATTTGGGGCTATAACAAGGAGCAGATTCGCAAGGAACGCGAACAGCGCGCAGAGATGGGGTTGGCACCCGAAGCTGAAGCAAAGGCTGATGGTCTCGGATATTACGGCGATCAGGAGGCAGGTGAAGGCTACATCGGCGATGGCGAATTAGGAGAAATAAATGGGTTTGATGATGATAATTGATAACCTTGGAACTAACTAGATGAGGCGTTTGTTGATCGCCGGCTTATTGTATTTAACAGGAATTGCGGTTCTATTAGTCGTAAAACCAGAATTCATGTTTCGTGAAGATGGATCGTGGAAGGAGTTTGGAATTGGGCGCGATACGGAGTATTTCACTCCGTTTCCATTCTGGCTCTTTACCATCGTCTGGGCTCTCATAAGCTATGTGCTCGTGATGTTCATTGAGGATTCATTTTACATTCCGAGCGATAGCATTGAGATTAAGCGAAACTCTGCAACAGTGCGAAATGTGAATCAGCAGAGGGCAGTGCAGGAACTTGCTCCCGGATATTATATGCTAAACGAAGCATCTACGGGAAGAAATGGCGTTCCTCGCTATGTCTATTTAGGAGCCACCCCTGAAGGGGAGTAAACACCCCTGAAGGGGAGTAAACACCCCTGATGAATCTTAACAAGTCTGCGCAAGTCCATTTGAATACGTCTGAGCATACAAGGCAATCCAAAAGACATAGAATCCAGAGGACAAACCCTTCTTGAGTTCAGCGGATTGATTTAGAAATAGACCCTCAACCGGATATCTGAGGCCAGGCAGAAAATACAAGAGTGTCCAAAGTGCCGCAATTAATGCAGGTGCAGCTAATGAATTCATTAACTGAGGAACAAAATTCACCTTTTGACATCCTAGATACTGTATTAGTGAATTGGCTGCTAAAGATTCTACATAGGCCAGGAACGGTAAAAACGCAATGAACCCGAGCCAAACAGGGATCACTAGTGGTATAGGGATTAGCCTGGCTTCCCATAAAAGGATAAATAACGCAAGTGTAAGAGCATAGACAACTGCTATTACGATGCGAATGCTGTTATTAAGATTGGATGGCATCCTCTGATGGTCAGAGAGAACATAGTTTTCTTTGCTTCTTCGCAGACAGAAGAAGATGGCAACCCTTGATCGCCAGTTTTTTAGAAAAGTCGCCAAAACAAGAAAGCGTCTTGAATTTACAGCAACCGATGCAATTCTTCCGGCAGTCGATGATCAGCCGGAGATACGCGTACCTCTTCCAAATCGCCGTGAACTCACAATGGAAGAACGAGAAGCACTTGTGTTAGCTCGTTTGGAACAAGTAAGGGAACTTGATGAAAAGATTGAAGATGAACGTAAGAAGTTGGCGGATGCAATTCGTCAACATAGAAATGGAGTTGGATCTGTTTCAGCGGTTGTTCTATTGAATGAATCTGTCAGTGGAATGCTTACTCAACGGTCTTTATTGGCAAGACCTGACACGTGGATTGAAACTGTGGAGGGATTGAATTTCAAAGATATCTTTTTGCGATCGCGAGATGTTCGCAAGTTGGGATGGGATGTATATCAGCTGAAACGTCGTGTAGAGCCTATTTCAAGCCTCTATGTTGATGTTCTTGGTGCTAGCGTAGCACAAGCACCTGCTAGCATAGCACAAGTGCAACCACAAGCACCTGCTAGCGTAGCAGAAGTGCAACCACAAGCACCCAAGCAAACTGCAGCAACTGCAGCGATTGTAGGTAAACGTGTTTTAAAACTTAAGAAGGCAAGTGCTCCTGTAGTCGCAGGCCCTTAGTCTACTGCAAAGGATACTCCTTTATCTTTCCTTCATTTGAATCACAATTGACTTCCTCTACACGATAGCGATAGCACGCACCATTCGGATCTTTGTATACTAAGGCATCAACAGTGGTCGGATGAGGATACTTGTATGTAATCTCGTGTGAACCACGGCCACCAAGGGCAATATACAAAATACCAAGTGCAAGTCCAATTAAGAACGGAACTAGATAAAAGAATTCAAATAGACTGTCCATTGTCTCTCTACAAGTTAGTAAGATGATTACCGACGCACTACATAAACCTCTTTTTGGAATGATGGTAAGTTTTATGCTTGGAATCGCAATTGTAATGGTTATTTCACCTATCTGTAAGGGTAAGGAATGTATGACAGTCAAGGCCCCGCCACTGCACGAGGTAGATCATACAGTCTATCATATTGCGAGTAAGTGCTACAAGTTTGAGGCATATGGCGTAGATTGCCCTCGTTCTGGCGCCATTGAATCCTTTCAGTCAGGCTCTAGTTGAATCTAGGTGCGCTTCTATAGCCCAGGTTTCTTTAGACTGATCAAAAAGAATGGCTAACGCAGGAACACTCTTGTCAGATCTGGACACCAAGGCGCCTTTAGCGGGAGATGGCGATCTTGTCAAGATGATTTACCAGGATATGCACAATCCTGGAACGGATCGCCCGGGCGCGGCATTAGGTGGTGTTCAACAGAGTGGAATGATGCCACCGCCCAATCAGCAAGCAACGGCTCAATATCAGATGGACCCGGTGCCGCAGACAGCACATATCATCGGTGGTCAGCATCCGACATCTGCAGATTTTGCTCAGATGCTACAGTCATCCCAGCCAGGCTTTGCTGCTGGAGGCAATTGGGGTCCTCCGCCGCAGCAGCAAGCTAGTCAATCACAACTCGCAGCCCAGATTGAGCAGATGCAGCTCAGTCAGGGTAAGCAGTGGTATTCCTCAATCGCCGAGGAACTTAAGACACCTCTGCTCATTGCAATTCTCGTATTTGTCGCAAATCTGCCGTTTCTTAGTGTACTCGTTGCTCACTACGCGCCCTGGATGCTCAAGTCATCCGGTGATATGAATGTCTATGGTCAGATCTCCAAGGCGCTTCTCGTGGGTATCCTTTTCTGGGCTGCGAATCGTCTACTACTGCCTTTGCTTGGGACGAAATAACCTACTAAGGGTTAGATGAAGCAGGTTTCACAGTATCTGCCAGGATTAGTTGTTGGAGTCTATTTTCTATTTCTTGTTATGCTCTACTCTAAATTGTCTATGATTGCAGTATTTACATCAGTTGGCCTCGGCGCTATCGTATATTCCGGTACAGACTCAATGCTCTATGCGGCTGGAGCTGCCATTATTACACTTTTTGTTATGGCGACGTTTGTTCCTGCGTCAATGCTCAAGCCTAGTGAGGGATTTAACACGCGCACACCGCCGACTGATATCGCAAAGTTGGTCAATAAGATGAAGGATACAAATGCTGCCACACTCGAAAATCCTAAGGGCGCGCAGTCTGTATCAGATACCATTATGAGATATGGCTATTCTGTTCCCGGCTTTGGACTCTCAGGCCCTTTTGTCGAGGGATTTGAGGACGCCAAGAAGGATCAACCGGCTCCGGCTGACAATGAGGAAGAAAAGAATGAGAAGCCTGCATCGGTCAAGCAGATCTCAAAGGATGCGATGCCGCAGCCATTTGTTCTAGGTGAGATTCCTGCGCAGGTCAAGAACGGCCCGCACATTGATGCGGGATCTACGCTCATCAAGGCTATTCAGAGTCTGAATCCGGATCAGATCAATGCGATGACAAAGGACACCCAGCAGCTCATTGAGACACAGAAGAGTCTGATGGGAATGTTGGGCACAATGAAGCCGATGTTAAACGATGGCAAGCAGTTAATGGATACGTTTAACCAAATGTTCGGATAATTATATTTGAACGAAGCATAACAACACATCTGAAAGCGCAAAGCACTCTCAGATGCGTAGACACAGTAGAAGGATATGAGAATCCAGAAATCAAATCAAACCCTTTTCTGGTTTCTAATTGGTTTAATTGCAGCTCTTGTACTTGTTATCGGATTCTTACTGATACGTCAGCCATCAGTGGTTGTCGTGCAATCGAGCCAAGAACCGGTCCAAATGATTGCTGAACAGAGAAGCGGTGATGATCGCTACACGCGTGCACCTGAAGCTGAGCGTGATTGGATAGCAGGCCCTGATCTGAGTCGTATACCTACTACACCTTTTAATATTCCTACGCAGGGCATACCCGAGTCCTATCAGTCAATGGGCGTTATCAAAATAGCCGATGGACAACTTCTGCCGCTCTACGGTCGCAGATCCATTTCTAGTCGTGACCGCTACAACTATTATACTCGTACGGATACCTACAATCCTGTTCCGATTCCTATCACGATCAAGGGTCGCGACTGCCAAGACCAGGTCGGCTGCCCTGAACTCTACAATGGGGACTCTGTACGTATCGCTCCGACCAAGGAAGAAGGTGAAGTCACCATCTACAGGATACGCGACATAATTCGGTAGGGAGAAATCAGCAGCTAAATCAGAAGGATGTCTTTACAGTCCTGCGCACCTGGATCTACAGTAGGATTTCCCATTAAACTAAATCAAAGTCTATTTGCTGCGTGGCCTGGAGCGAGTACCGACACTGAAACTGCTCTCAAACCTCTTATACAGGAAAATGAGCTTTCAGTTAGCTGGGGACCAGTCCAAAAAGGCGCGCAAATCGTCGCATCGGTTGGACCCTCATCGTTTACAGTGTCTGGAATTAACGTAGCCGCCGATGGAACGACGTTATCTCTTGGAACCGCGAACTACAGATGTTCCGAAGTAATCTCCGTGGCCAAAATACAGCACGGCTCATTTTGCACGGACAAAAATGCTCTCTATGAATTCATTCAGGCCTTTCAGATTCAAAACAAGGGGTCAAATCCGAGTAGTCCCGATATTATCTTGCTTACGCGGCCGCTAGTATTCAATGATACGGAGAACGCCTTTTGGACAGCGATTGATACATCCGCACTGAAGAAAGGTGAGCCGCAGCGTGTAGATTTTGATCTGAAGTCGCTCTATGCATACTCTACAGGCGACTTACTTCCGACAGTGAGTTATCGCACGTGTTTGCCTGTACAGCTTCTGAATTATAATGGTGAAACCGCAACAGGGAGCATCAAGATTCAGGTAAATGTTGTTATGGCGCCGATTTACGTCAAGGCCAGCAGCTCAGGTCTGGCTACCTGCAGAAATGTTAGCACCTATTCACTTGTAACAACTCCTAAGAGGCCTGCTGATTGTTTTCCTGATGCTACTTCGAAAACAATCTTTCAGTTTTCGATTGCGCTCAATAAGTATCCTAGCGACGGTAAAAATAACTTCAGATTTCTTATGCCCAATTCAACTCTTGCAGATTTAGCAACAACGACACAAAAGGTGATGATTGAAGTTCCAAAACCATTTCTGAGTAAGTCAATTGCGACAATCAGTAAAGCGGTCGCCCCGCCACTTCAATCAACGGTTGAAGGCTTTACAAGTCCAAGTCCAACTAAAAACTACAAGTGTTATCGAATTGATCCAACGAGGGACGTAAAAGACGGCCAGATTATGGTAGATCCGACTACTGGTGAATCTCTGACGAAGGTGATGGACGAGAAAAATGCTGGACAAGATCCTGCGATTACAGCGGCGCTCATGGGTCAAGCTCAGCAACCCTCCGGTCTTTTGCCAGGTGATATCGAATTTATACTATCAATTATTGCAACTGTTATTGGTTCTATTGTCTTATTGGCCTATGGTGGATATATAGTGAATATTCTATTTATTCGTAAGGACTTGAATACAGCCTTTTATCATATATTAATTTTTACTGTTGCTCTATTCTGCTTAACTGTCTTTGCAATCTTTTTTGGTAAAAAATAATGAGATGCAAGGTAGTAGGTAATGGACTTTACACCCATACTCATCTGGATATTTATGGTTGGTGTTGGAGCCATTTTAGTCAGTTATTTAATAAAAGAATTTGATACTGAAACGTTTAGTTTTCTAGTCAGAGAAGGATTTTCGAATGAATCCTCTGAGACAACTTTTAAATTAAATTCATGTCCTCTAAATTCTACGAGCTACATAACTGCAAATGGTGATACGGAGTGCTGTAGTGTATCTGATATTGTCAACAAGCAGTGCAATGGAGATATTCTTTGCAGCTTATCGTCAAGTCCTAAAAGTGGGGTAGACACGTGCTCGGCGTGGTTATCGAAAGAATGGAAGAAACGATCGACTAAATTCTGCCCGTCTACAATGCCTAATTACTATGGGCCGGTTGAATCAAAGGTTGGATCTTCAAAGCGAGTTGAAGGCTGTTCATCTGAAGCCATAAAAAGTGATGGAACTGCACCGCAAGCCTTAGGTGGAAGCCAATGTAAGATCTATGAGACGAGTGAAGACGAGTATGGAAAAAGCGACAGCTGTCTAAATCTGAAGGCGCTCGAGTCAGTCTCGTGCCCTACAAAGACTGCTGAGAAGTCAATTCTTGAGTCAGATAAGGGTTTGCCAGCCCTTTTGGCGTGCTCGTTTGTACCGCCGAATAATTCATCGCCGGTTCCCGTTGTTTGCTATCAGGAAGAACGTGCGAAGGTGTATATGAAGGCAAAGCTAGGTGGCGACTGGGAGGCCAAACTCAAGGAGAAGAGTATGGCTCTAAATACAATGTTATCACTTTGCGGAACCAGCAAAAACTATTACATTGATGGATCTGTTGCCGCCAAGGACGTGAAATTTTAAAAAAGGCGAAAAAATTGAAGCCTACGGTAAGCGATTTGAAATAACACTAATGAATAGAACAAACTGAAATGTGCTCCCCTACTCTAGCTGGGGTGTCAATGAATGAGCTCAAGTGTGAACATTACAAGTCCATACGTGATATCTTTCTAGAAACGTTCGATGAGACTGAATTAAAGGGTCTTGGCCAAGCGTGGCGCAACAGGACAAAAGAGAAATGTTTGGGTGCATTTACAGAGGAGGGTGATCTTCTCGGATTTGTCATAACAACGGATCACTATGTGGATTATTTGGCGGTTCATCCGCTCTATCAACAATACAAAATTGGGACTGCTATGTTGCAGACGGTGCTGGCGAAGTGCAGAGACGATGGAGACTACTTATATCTCGATCATCCCGTGGGCCAGACACACGTTCGCGACTGGTATATACGAAATGGTTTTTATCAGACGCCTTTGAAGGGTCGAATGGGTCTGATGTACCACAGCTATATGACACGATCAAGAAAACATCTTTGGAAGATCTGACTTATTCCCAAGAACCACCACGATTTGAATTCATTACGGCCTGTGCCTCACGTTGATCTGCAGGAAAGAGTCCCTGAGCTCTGGACTGGCCTAGCGGTTCTGTAGTGAGTGCGTGCTTCTCATCCAAGCCGCTAACGTCAAACGGGTCAATCTCATTGGTACGGTCCTTCGGCATAAAATCCTGATAGTCGTACTCGACTTCCGCCTGGCCGCCAGGATTGAGCGGTTGCATTGCATTCGGTCGTCTAGGCATAGCATACTGCATCACCGGATTTGTAGAGCTCGGATCATACTCCTTTTTCTCTGCTGCAAAGACTCCTGAAAGCTGATTCTGATGACGCTGAATGTAGAGCGCAGCGACAACGAGGAAGACCGCAATCGCAACGTATTTATCATAAGCAACGGATCCCAAAATCAGTAGGATACCAGCAATCCGCATAGGAAGTGTATCAAGAGTCTCACCAAGTGAGTTTGAAAGAGTCGGGACCGCCAAAAAAACTACAAACAGGACTGCTAACACTGAAAGTTGTACTGGATTGACCTCCATTTCTAACTCCGACCTATGTTTCTTCGCTACTAAAATTGACTCTGGTCTCCTCTTTTTTCTTTCTTATTCAAGAACAATGACAAAGGTACTGACAAGTCGTGGATATACTCTTTTGAAGTCTGAACTGACATCTGAAGAGGATACTCGTATTCGCAAGCTACTTACGGTAAAACCCAATACATTCTCAAAATACGGAGGGGTAGAGGCGGAAGAATTTCCAACCTTTCTAGAATCTGCAACACGACTCTATCTACCCAGAATGTGGGCTCGTGAACATCTTGGCCCAGAAGAGTCATCTGTCGTGGTGGATGGCTTAGCCCTGCCTTCTAACCTTAAATTCATCGGCAAGCCGTATGACTATCAAGAGAACATTATCAATATGTTTATGAATGCTGATGCCAACGGTCTGATCTGTGTTCCCTGTGGTAAAGGTAAGACCTTTATGGCGATTTCCATTGCGATGCGAATTGGTCGGAGATTTATGGTCGTCGTAGACAAGGAGTTTCTACTGGATCAGTGGGCCGGAGAGATGCGAAGCTTGTGTCCTGGAATTCGCATCGGCCGCTTTCAGGGCGATAAGATGGAGGTCGAACCGGAGAGTTTTGATTGCACGATTTGTATGATTCAGACAATTGTCAAGCGGCAAGTACCCGAGTCTGTGCTGCGCTCGTACGGATTCACAATCTTTGATGAGTGCCATCATCTCGGAGCCAAACACTTCAGCAAGGTTCTTAACAAAATTCAGACGAAGCATATGCTGGGTCTGAGTGCGACACCCTCACGGGATGATGGTCTCACTAAAGTCTTCGAGTGGCATTTGGGAAAGCCGGTCTATTGGGAGAAGAAGCGCGAGGCTGATGAGACCGTGCGTGTTGAAATCTTACGATACGAAAATGATGATCCTGTATACAGTAATGTACCGACGAATTTCCGTGGTGAAGTAATCCTTCCACGACTGCTAACGCAGATTGTAGACTGCCTGAACCGTAATGTGTTTATTGCAGAGAAGCTGAAGGAGTTGATCAAGGAGCCGACGAGGCGTGTTCTGGTTCTCAGTGAGCGAATCGGTCATTTGGAAGACCTTGAGGCGTTGCTGAAACCGACTGGTGTGAAGATGGGATATTACATTGGCGGAATGAAGACGGCTGTGCGCGACTTGGCAGCGACAGAAGCTCAGATTCTTTGGGCGTCCTATGCGATGGCGAGTGAGGCAATGAATATCAAGACATTGAATTGCGTTGTTATGGCCAGTCCACGCCGGAAGATTGAGCAGAGTGTGGGACGTATTCTGCGTCAACGACCGGAGGAACGATCTCTAGCGCCTCTGATTGTTGATATTGTCGATGTTCATCCACCGATGAACTCCCAATCTCGTAACCGCATTCAGTTTTACAGAAAATGCGGTTATAAGGTAATTGATGGGGATGAATCAGATGATGATACGCCTGCTGCAAAGCGTGGATCAAAGAAGAAGGAAAAAGATCCATTTGCGGAGTATGCATTTGTAGATGATTAATTGCGGTTCTTGCGCTCCTTACGCTCCTTACGGTCCTTGCGATCCTTGCGATTCTTACGCTCAGTCTTTCTATTTTTCCTATTCTTACCACCTGTCTGTAAGCACGCTCTGCTGATCAATGTGGGGTTCAACGGTAGGTTGATCGCGATAGGAACGCCAGTTGAGGCCATAATCGTTTGATTAGGAGGATTTACCGTGTAGCGAGCCGTAGGGGCCTCGTATACACCTGTATCGGAAGCACCGACTAAGCCGACGCCACCCGTCTGTAGACGCGTGAGCACAGGCGAAGAGTAATTTGAAGTGGGAGCAGGAGGATTTAGAGGATCCGTCAAGTTCGGTGTGCAGGATACCTTGTCAATCTGAGCAAAGCCGGCAAGAGTACCAGCCTCCAGATTATTGGTGTAGCGACCACCCTTCTGGAGCCCTGAGGACATGCCGGGTAGGCCACCTGTAGGCTGGTAGGAGATCTGACCGGGTCTAGTGGCAGCCAAACAGGCATCATAGGGCTTGTTTTCCACTACCCAATAGGCCTGAGGTGAGATAGCACCGAAGGGGCTCCAGCCAGCTCCGCCACCACCACCATTTTGCCGGCGATTACGGGTTAAGCGATTACGCCTATTTGAACGATTATTACGCGACTTTCTGTTTCTATCTTTCCTGGATTTGACCATCCTTTCTGCTGTAGGCTAGTATTTTATTGAGGCAAGTGTTTCAATTGATTCCAAGACCAAGGTTTTGCATCGTGATCAAAATTCTCCATACGCCAATGAGACTCACCAATCTCCTCCTCCCAATAAGCAATACAGGGAAGACTTGAGGGTTGAAAGCCAATTTTATCTAGGACAGCATCACATCTGGCTTCTGACTCTTCATCACAGGCAAAAGATACCCCTGTAACCGAGTCAGGCTTTGTACGAAGAAGTTCATTTGCGTCTCCAAAAACATTGAAAAAAAAATAGACACATTTTTTTTTTTCATCAGGATCTTCAATTATTTTTATAGGGAGTTCAACTTGTATAGGAGGGGCAACTTCAACTACCGGTGCAGGCTCAACAGGAGCAACTTCTACTGGAGCAGGCTCGACAGGTGCAGCTTCTACTGGAGCAGGCTCGACAGGTGCAGCTTCTACTGGAGCAGGCTCGACAGGTGCAGCTTCTACTGGAGCAGGCTCGACAGGTGCAACCTCAACAGGTGCAGGCTCAACAGGAGCAACTTCTACTGGAGCTTCTACAGGAGTAGGCTCAACAGGAGCAACTTC
>Ga0304730_1000104_pt1 | contig 83222 bp, 73 predicted proteins | sample M_130628_MF_Meta_FD_190474 | JGI IMG/M metagenome (GOLD analysis project Ga0304730, IMG submission 190474) | Freshwater microbial communities from Lake Montjoie, Canada to study carbon cycling - M_130628_MF_MetaG (v2) (version 2) | ecosystem: Environmental > Aquatic > Freshwater > Lake | place... | reverse complement strand
TAAAAAATATTTAGATGAAACTAAATTCAAGCAATTTATAATTCTAGATGGAAATTTAAATTGGAATGATTATGATTTAATATTTCCAATTGCGGATTTGCATCAAGGAGTAGTTTAGAATTCAATTACAATTTATTACAGTAAGGCACATGGAATAACAGCGCACAAGCGCAACCCGAAAAGGGTGTGCGCCTGTGCGCGATACGTTATATGCAATGCGCTCGAATTCCTATGGCCGGCTAAATTTTCGGAAATTGAAAGTTCTTTAACATAATTGAAAATCTAATTGAGAATATAATCAGGAAATTAATCGCCTACAAACTGCAAGTTCAAAATTAGCCGAAGAGAAATTGATTTAGCAAAAATCAGCGTGAAGAATTTATCTGTTCAGTTTTTGCTAGAACTAATATAAACATCTACTTAGTTTAAGAGCGAATAATTGCTTTAGAGAATTAGTAACCAAAAACTTGAAATAATCCAGTTTGCGCAGGAGGATAAACAGAACGTGAGAAATATCTTAATCAAACGGTTCTTAGTCGAAGAGCGCTCTTACTCTTAGTTGAAGAGCATAACCAGAATTTGAAAAAGATCAGTATGCTTAGAATTTCTATTGCAACTAGAAGTCTGGGATTTACCAGTAGAAAGTATTAGACGAATATATCTAACAATAGTTACGATTAGCGTAATTTAAGAACGCAATACTTATTGAATTTGCGAATGTACAACTTTTTATTCGATGATTCTATTAGCAAATTTGACAGTGTTTGCTATTAAAAGCATTAATATAACCTACATATAACAGCGCACCAAAAATTTGGGTATTGCGCTTAATTGAAACATTGTCGACTTTTGTTACATTCGTGCTGCAATAGCAAGTTTATGTTAAAAATCTATCTCCAAGAAAGCACAGATTCAAAAGTTCGAATAAGCTTTTAATAGATATAAATATTAAAAAAAGCACCTACACCCAACAGCTTAGCAAAGGCAATTATAAAAAATGGTTTTCAAGAGTTTCTTTTAACTCCTATACACCTTCAATACCACACTCGCATTGTGACCTCCAAAACCAAACGTATTACTCAAAACCACGTTTATTTTATGATCTTTTGCTTTGCCCGAAACAATGTTTAAATATTTCGGAATTGCCGGATCTCGATTTTCTAAATTGATGGTTGGTGGAACGCTTTGACGTTGAATAGCACCCAAACTCACAATGGCTTCAATTGCTCCTGCGGCTCCGAGTAAATGTCCCGTCATCGATTTGGTTGCACTAATAAACAAATCATCACGATTTCCAAAAGCGGACCAAACTGCATTCATTTCTCCAGGATCTCCGACAGGTGTTGATGTTGCGTGAACATTTATATAATCAACATCGGCTGGTGTCAATCCGCCTTCTTCCAACGCGAGCAGCATGCAACGTTTCGCTCCATCACCGTCGGGAAGTCCAGAACTTAAATGGTACGCATCAGCTGTCATGGCGGTTCCTGCAACTTCGCCTAAAATGTTTGCACCTCTTGCTAAAGCGTGGCTCAGCGATTCCAAAACCAAGGCACCTGCGCCTTCGCCCATAACAAAACCATCGCGGTCTTTATCGAAAGGACGTGATGCTGTTTGCGGATCTTCATTGCGTGTAGAAAGTGCTTTCATCGCACCAAAACCCCCAATGGCAGAGTAGGTGATAGGTGCTTCGCAAGCGCCTGTTAACATTACATCGGCCTTCCCTATGCGAATGTAATTAGCTGCATCCATCATGGCTGTATTTCCACTAGCACAGGCCGAAACAGGAGTGTAAACAATTCCTCGAAATCCAAAGCGAATGGAGATCACGCCCGAAGGCATATTCACCAACATTTTAGGAATGAAGTACGGGTTGAATCGTGGATTTTCGGGGTTGCCAGCAAACTCAATCAATTGCTGATCGAAGGTTTCAACACCGCCATTTCCCGAGCCAAAAATAACTCCGGTGCGATGCACATCCACATTGTCTTTCGAAATTCCGGCCATTTTTAAAGCTTCTTCGGCAGCGGCAACTGCGTACCAAGAAAAGCGGTCGTATTTGCGACTTTCGTTGCGTTCGAAATACACTGCTGGATCGAAATCTTTTACTTCACATGCAAAGCGCGTCTTAAATGCAGATGCATCGAAACGTGTTATGGGACCCGCCCCTGATTTGCCATCGAAAATGCCTTGTAAAAAATCATGTGTCGTATTTCCAAGTGGAGTAATGGCTCCTGTGCCAGTAATAACAACGCGTTCCATAGTTCTGAATTTTATTGATTGATTAAATCGGAATGTAAAAATGTAAAATTTGGCTGAGCTGCCAAGTCGAGATAAGGGTAAGTAACTTTGGAAAGATAGAGTCCTTGCGGATGAGCTGGTATAATCATGGGGGCAGATTCACGTTTGTGAAAATAACTTTCGAATTCCTCAACGCTCAATTCAGCTCTTCCAATTTCCAAGAATTTGCCAACGAGAATGCGAATCATACTTCCTAAAAAACGGTTGGATGAAATGCGAAAACATAATTTACTTCCCGATTCATTTCGGATGATTTCGGAAGAACTAACATGGCAAATGGTGTGTTCGTATTTTTCGGGCGAACGGCAAAATGCAAAGTAATCGTTGTAGTTTACAAGCAAAGCCGCCGCTCGTTGCATCGCAGCTATATCGAGATTCTCGTCGCGGTAATACGAACTGAATTTCACCAAAAAAGGATCTTTGTAGAAATGCAAAAAGTAATCGTACGAACGTTGAATGGCATCAAATCGCGCATGTCGATTATCATCCATTTGGATAATATCAAACACAGCAATATCTTCAGGAAGCGTATGATTTAAACGAAATTTCAAATCAAAATCCCAAGCTGTTTTAACATCGCAATGAAAGAAATATTGGGATGCATGCACTTGAGCATCAGTTCTTCCGCAACCATTTACTGTAATTGTTTCTTTTAGGATTTTACTTAAAGATGTTTCCAAAACTTCCTGCACACTAATAACGCCAGGTTGTCTTTGCCAGCCTCGGTAATTTATTCCGTGATATCCAATGTGAAAGAAGTAACGCACGTTGCAAATGTAGGGCTGATTCTATTCAACTTCAGCATAGAAATTCCTTAGAAATTCTTCCATGAAAAGATGTCGTTGATTGGCCAGTTCTTTCCCGGTTTCGGTGTGCATTCGGTCGCGAAGCAAAAGTAGTTTTTCGTAAAAATGATTGATGGTTGGTGACGCGCTAGCCTTGTATTCTTCCTTGGTTAAATTCAATTGAGGAGGAATTTCAGCATTGTAGATTTCCCGATTTTTAAAACCACCGTAATGAAACGTTCGGGCAATACCAATGGCACCAATGGCATCGAGACGGTCGGCATCTTGAACCACTTGCAATTCCAAAGAATCAAAATCACGCAGAAAGTTTCCGCCTTTAAAAGAAATGTTTCGGATGATTTGCTCCACATGATCAATGATTTCCGAATTTACATTTATAGAACTTAAAAATGCACAAGCTTTCTCAGGACCAATGTTTTCGTTGCCATCATGGAATTTGGAATCAGCTATATCGTGCAATAATGCTGCAAGTTCAACCGTAAACAAATCGACATTTTCTTTCGCCGCAATTTTCTTCGCGTTTTTCCAAACCCGTTCAATATGGCTCCAATCGTGCCCCGCTTCTGCTTCTGCGAGTTCGTTTTTGACAAATTCGCAGGTTTGCTGAATGATGATTTGTTTATCCATTGATGTTTTTAATCGAGTAAAATACCATTCAATTTCATCAACAATGTTGCATTATTCGATGTCGAACAGCCCGATTTTAATGTGTAATCGAAGCTTAATTCGTTCCCAATAATTTCGGAATCGAAATGGTAATTTTTAATTTTTCCGGGATGTTCGGTTTCCAAATTACTCAATGCCGCATCGTGACTTGCCAGAATTCCCAATGCATTTAACGTAATGAGGTTTTTAATAATACCGATGGTTCCAGCTTGTTTGTCGCCAGCGTTTGTACCGCGCAAGGGTTCGTCAATTAAGAAAAGCCAACATGCATCACTGTTTCGAATGCTAGTTAAGAGGGCTTGTAAGCGACTAATTTCTGCTTTGAAATAGGATATTCCTTCTTCCAAATCGTCGGTAATACGCATGGAAGTGTAAATGCGCAAAAGTGGAAACTGAGCCGATGTTGCCGCAATGGGCAATCCGAGATACGCCAGGGTCGCATTCAAACCAATGGCTCTTAACCAGGTACTTTTTCCAGTCATGTTGGCTCCTGTGAGCAATACCATTTTCTCATTTTCGCCCAATGAAAGTTTATTGGAAACGGCTTTTTCGGCATGCAATAAAGGATGAAAAAGATCTTCGGCTTGCACTCTATTTTGAGAAGCAAATTGAGGAAAATTGAAATTCGGTCGTTGAAATGCAAAGTTTGCCAAGGAAATAGAATATTCCATCTTCGCCATGTTTTTTAAGCTTTTTTGCAATGCATTTCGGTTGTTATTTTTCCACGATTCAATTTCCACTAAACAGTGATAGTCGAACATAAAAACAAGATTCATCACAATGCCCATAAAGCCATTCAATCGCACATCGAAACGGTTAAGCGCACGATGTAAATCCTTGATTGCCTGCAGCGAATGTTGTGCATCATTTTGAATTTCCGAAAGACTTGAATGCTCAAATTTCAGTTGGGACACATAAGCTAAAAGTGCTTCGTGATGCGCAATGGTTTTAACAATTCCGGAATGTTTTTGATGAATGAAATTGATTTGTTTAATGGTTGTCCCCAGTATGATAAAATTCAGTGTAAGAGCCGTTGAAAGGCACCAACCTGGAAGGAAATTAAACGAAAATCCAAGAATCGAAATCAATGCAATGGCAGAGAAAATCCATCGCCCATATCGTACTAAAGGCTTTTGTGATAAAGAAATTTCTTCGTTTAGCCAGTTTTCAATTTGGGATGCAGGTGCTGGATTTTCCTGTTCGCTCAACCCATGCACTCTGAAATGCAACAAGGTTTCGGGGTGATTTTTCAATTCTGAAACAATGGCTTGCTTTTGAACGAGTTCTTCGTTGTTTAATTCGGGATTTAACAATGCATCGGCAAGCAAAGTTCTTCCATCGAAAGTCAATGTGCGGTTGAGGTAATGCCAAAGACTGTGTTTCCCAAAAAGATCCAAATCGTGTGCAAATGGATGTTTTAAATCGAGTAAATCTGAACCGGTGTCAATTCCAGAAGGTTTTCCCATCAAGGCATTGCAATCGAGTTGAATAATTTGGATTGCAGTTTCAGATTGATGCAGTTTTTTCTTTTGTTCGAGACTTCGTTTTACCGCAAATAAAAATGCAGTTAATGACACAGCGAATAGAATACTCCCCAACAAATAATGATGTTGATACAGAAATAAACTGGCAAGCAGAATTGATACAAACAGCGCAAGTCTAATAGTCGAAATGACTTTAATTTTTCGGCGAATCAGAATGATATCCGCATCGATTTTGCTGCGTTCCTGATTGTACCATTGCTGTGGATTAATCTCCATTTTACTGCTGATAAATTGTCTAATAATGGAATGATTTTTTATTCCATTTCATAATAAAATCATTCATGAAATACCCATCGCCAATGTCAAAATCGGCTACTTCTTCGATAACAAATCCCTGCTTAAAATAGAAGTTAATGGCTTGGTAATTTTGTCGGTTTACTTGAAGTCGAATAGTTTGAATGCCTGGAAATTGTTTCATTAAAAGTTCCAATGCCAAAGCTCCAGATCCTTTGCGTTGTTGGTCTTGTAGAATGTAAAATTTATGGATAAATGCTTCTGATTTTTCAGGAAATTCGATGCACATAAATCCCAAATTCAGTGCATCATTTTCCAAAATAAAATACAGTTGCTTTCCTTCAGAAATTTGGTTTTCGAGAGTTTCCAAATTGTACATTTTATGCAACATAAAACGCACTTGTTCTTCACCAATGATACTTGGATAATGTTTCCACCAAATAGATTCTGCTAGACGCTGAATTATAATAGCATCAGACAGAACAGCTCTGCGAATCTGCATTGTATTCGAGGGATTTACGATTAACCAGGAAGTCTTGGAATTTGTTTTTCAAGCATCTGAATTTGCTTCACCACCTCTTCGTTTTTCGGTTTAGCTGCTTTCGCCTTTTTGAAGTATTCTTTTGCTATACGGTAGTTCTGACGTTGAATTTCCATCGAACAAAGTTGCAAGCATGTTGCAGCCAAACTTTCTTTATCTTGTATTCCCACTTTCAAAGCTTCAATTAGGTGTTGTCGCGCTTCTTTGTTATTGCCTTTGCGAAGCTCAATAAATCCAAGTTGCATCAAGTTACTGCCTTTCATATCACCCGCCAAGGTTGAATTTGTATTGAGGCTTTTGCGGATATTATCTTCGGCTTTCCCAAGATCGTCCGTTGCCAAAGCCAAGTTACTTTGCAACATGTAATACGCCATTCGGATTGGCTTGAAAAGCAATTTCGGAAATTTGATGAGTTGGATGTAATCCATTGCTTTGTCAACATCTCCTGAAGCAACGGCCTCTTGCACCAAACGCATAGTGCCCATCATGAAATAAAGAACTATTGAAATAACTGCTACAACATAACAAATCCAAGCTAAAACGGTATCGAGGTAAAGATGTGATACAATACCAAAAGCAATGAGTCCAATTATGAAAAATGGACGATACAAAATATAGAAACGCAGGAGTTTCATCATAATCAATCAGAATAGGTTGTTGAATACCTAATTTGATATTCAACGTGCAAAATACGTGAATTAAGTCCGAATTTCCATAGGTTGTTCACAAATGCTTGGTTGAAAATTTGAAATCCCTGAACCATTCTGTTTCTCTACTTTTAACGAAAATTCAATTCATGGCTTTAAGTAGAATTTGGTCCGCATTTATTTTGATTGCCCTTGCAGTGGCAAGTTGGAAAGTCTTTCTATTGGGCGATACCGAACTTTTTAGCAAGATGGTTACAGGAGCCGACACGGGAATCATCGATACGTGTAAGACAGCAATCAGCATTTCGATGGGACTCATTGGCATCATGGCTTTGTTTATGGGATTGATGAGTATTGCCGAAAAAGCGGGCGGAATTCGTTTATTATCCAAACTGATTGGTCCCTTTTTCAGCCGCTTATTTCCGGAGATTCCCAAAGGGCATCCAGCAATGGGACACATGATGATGAATTTCTCGGCTAATTTGCTTGGTCTCGACAATGCCGCGACGCCATTTGGAATTAAAGCCATGGAAAGTTTGCAAGAAATTAATCCCGATAAAACCACCGCCAGTGATGCACAAATCATGTTTCTGTGTTTGCATGCATCCGGATTAACACTCATTCCTGTCAGCATCATCGCAGCGCGAGCATCATTGCATGCTCAAAGTCCGACCGATATTTTTGTCCCTTGCATGATTGCCACCTTTGTTGCAACCATTGCCGCGATGTTGATTGTATCCTGGAAGCAAAAAATACGAATTCTCCAACCTGTAATTCTCGCATGGATTGGTGGAATTTCATCCCTCATTGCACTCTTGGTAGTCTATATTCAATCACTCGATTTGTTTCATGTACAGAGCTTTTCGGGCATGTTGAGTAATGGCATCATTCTCTTTATTTTCCTCATTATTGTGAGTGGAGCATTGTATAAAAAGATCAATATTTTTGATTCATTTGTAGAGGGTGCAAAAGGAGGATTCGATACCGCCATTCGCATTATTCCCTTCTTAGTCGGAATTCTTGTCGCCATTAGTATGTTGAGAACAAGCGGCACATTTGATGCGGTTATTTTGGGGATGAAAAACCTGTTTGCCATGTTTGGCGCCGATACCCGTTTTGTGGATGGTTTGCCTACTGCGCTTATAAAACCGCTCAGTGGAAGTGGAGCCCGCGGAATGATGATCGATACTATGACTACGTTTGGTCCGGATTCATTTCCTGGTCGATTGTCATGTGTTTTACAAGGTTCTTCCGACACCACGTTTTATGTTGTTGCAGTATATTTTGGATCCGTAAGTATCCGAAACACCCGCTACGCCATTCCTGCTATGTTGCTCGCCGATTTGGTTGGTGTCATTACGTCGATTGTTTTGGCCTATATGTTTTTCGGGTAGGGTAGAAGCTGAATTTCAATTGTTTGTTCAATGTCTCTGCATCAACAAGTAGATAAGCCTCAAAAAAGAAGTGCCCTAAGAAAGTTTTTAGGTAAAGAATATTTTATTTTAAAACGACAAATCAAGTGGTTGTTTGATGGTAATATTTATGCGCAGGTTGATAATAAAATTACCTTTTCAAATTCATTAATTAAGCACAAATCTTTTTTGCTTAGACCCTTGAAGGATGTCGATATGTTCTTGCAACACAACAAAGTTGTTAATCTCAAAATCGCTATTCAACAAATTAATCAGGTCATTATTAAACCGGGTCAAACATTTTCAATTTGGCGCATGGTTGGACGTCCAACAAAATCGAAAGGGTATTTGGAGGGAATGACGTTGCATAATGGAGAAATTTCGAAAGATACAGGTGGTGGACTCTGCCAATTAGGAAATTTACTTTATTGGATGGCGCTTCATACACCTTTAACGATCAAAGAACGGTGGCGTCATAGCTTCGATGTTTTTCCTGATATAAACAGAACGATACCTTTTGCTTGTGGTGCTACTTTATCGTACAATTACATTGATTTGCAAATTGAAAATAAAACGGACAAAAGTTTTCAAATTAACCTTTGGCTCGACAAGGAATATTTACATGGAGAAATTACCTGCGATACAGATTTAAAAACCCAATATGAAATTTTCGAATCTGACCATTTGTTTAAACATCAATGGTGGGGTGGGTATACAAGACATAATAAAATTTGGAAAAAAATGACGAATCTTCTTGACGGTAACATTTCCCAAGAGCTCGTGGCTGAAAATAATGCCATAATGATGTATAGTCCAATGATTGAGAAATAAGAACAAAAATTAATTTCGGACACGCATCTCAATCGGTCCATTTCGATAGAAAAAACAATTCTGTCAATTCTGATGAAGAAATTGTATTGGATGTTATTCGGAAACATGGATATCGCGTTATTAATTGGTTCTCGAAAGATTGCTTAAAGTGGGATTCTCAAAAATTTAAAATGTCTTTTCTTTCGTTGAAAATGAGTGTAATATTGAGTTATAAATTAAAAGACATTACTTTGTTTCCCAGAATAATTGAAAAATGAAACATTCAATCGCTATAAAGATTTTTAGTTTATCGGTAGGTATTTTAATCATGATGATTATTGTGGCTATATTGAATAGTGTTCAGGTTATACAATTAGGAGGGGAGGTGAGCGATATCGCCAATAAAGCAATTCCATTATCGAGCACTGCTGCTCAATTAAATGAATCGGGTTTACGCAGAAGGATTTCGTTTGAACGCCTTTATCGGGAGTACCAAATGACGAATCCAGATTCATCCGCGATTAAAGAAGCCGAAACCAATTTCGAAAAATTTACCATGTTGGTTGACGATCATGTTGTGCAACTGAGGTTTTATTTGGCGAATCCTCCCAATAATAAAGAAGATCGGGAGTTGTATGCCAAGGCAAGGGAACTTGTTTCGGAAATTGAGGCAACATTTACTCAGCAAACCGATATTGCTCGACGGGTTTTAAAGAGAATCAAGTATGGTGATAAAGGGGTGGATGCCGAATTGATGGAAATTAATATTCAGGCCCAATCTACCTTACAAAACAAACGTTCGGAATTACAAAAATTAGCAGTTGTGATTGCGAATAAATCTGTTGATAGAGCTAAAATTGCCGAACAGAAAGTGCTTTGGAGTAGTTTAATTGTAACACTTCTCGCTCTGGCATTGGGACTTTGGGGGGCATGGTTTCTTTCAAAACGATTGGCAAATCCGATAATGAGTTTGTTGAAATCGACACAAGCGGTTCATAACGGAAATCTTTCAGTGAAAATTGAAGGACTTCCCGAAGATGAGATTGGTCAATTGGGCGATAGCATGAATTTGATGATTGCGGAATTAAGGAAGAAACAAGATATGCAGGCTGTTATAAGTACTTATATCGATCCACGAGTTGTTGAGAAGATTATTTTGCCTGGACGTGCAGAAGTGCTCGCTGGTCAGAAGCAAATCATGACCATCTTCTTTTCGGATATCGCAGGTTTTACGAGTATTAGCGAGCGCTTATCTCCATCGGGTTTGGTGAAAATGGTGAACCGATATTTTACCTTGATGACCGAATGCATCAAAGCAGAAGGAGGCATCATCGATAAGTTTATTGGCGATGCAATTATGGCGTATTGGGGACCTCCATTTATTACCGAAGAGGAGCAAGCTTCTGCCGCCTGTAGAGCAGCTATTCGTCAACGCGATGCATTGGTTCAATTTCGTAAAGAGCTTCCCGATTTGCTTGGACTTCGAAAAGACATTCCAGAAATTAACATCCGAATTGGATTAGCCACAGGCGAAGTAGTTGTGGGTAACATTGGAAGCGATACAGCCAGAAGTTACACCGTAATGGGCGACATCGTGAACTTGGCTTCGCGGTTGGAATCGATTAACAAACAATATGGAACAACCATCATTATTTCGGAAGCGACCATGCGCATGGCGGATATTCACATTGAAGTAATGGAACTCGATCGGATTATTGTTAAAGGAAAATCAGAGCCTGTCGAAATCTATGAATTGTTGTCATTAACTGGCGAATTGGATGAAGTTTCAGCTCTAAGAAGAATTCGTTTTGCGGAGGCACTTGTTGCATACCGGAATCAGGACTGGCTTGTTGCTGCTGCAATTTTCACAGAACTTCATGAGAAATTCAATGATAAAACAGCGAAGGTCTTTATTGAACGAATTAATCTGCTTACATCACATTCGCTGGGTTCAGGTTGGGACGGTGTTTGGCGAATGACTACAAAATAACTTCTCCATTTTATTCTTGTTTCAAACTCGGTTTTTGAACAACAATTATGTGGATTTTCTGTTATGGATTATCATTCTTTATTATGTTAAAACTTCAATCTATTTTTTTGATTTCAAACATTCTTTTGTTTTTAAATGGATGTCAGAGTCAATCAACCAACAAACTAACCGACAAACCAATTTCCATGGAAAATCACTCCAACAATCCCTATTTTTCAAGAACTGATACAAGTCAATTAACCGTTTCGGATGCCGAATGGAAAAAAGTGCTTCCGGCGGATGTGTATGAGATTTCAAGAAACAAAGGAACCGAACGATCTTTCACGGGAAAATACTGGGATTTTGAAGGTTTGGGAATGTATTATTGCGCTGCTTGTGGAAATGCCTTGTTTAAATCGGATGCGAAATTTGGAAGTGGTTGCGGCTGGCCAAGTTTCTATGAAGCATTGCGACCAACAAGTGTAAAGTATAACGAAGATAGAACCTACGGAATGGTTCGGGTTGAGGTAGTTTGTGGCCGATGCGAAGGACATTTGGGTCATATTTTCGATGATGGTCCCGCGCCTACATACAAGCGTTTCTGCATGAATTCAATTGTGTTGGATTTTGTTCCGGATGAGAAATAATCTATTTCGCATCAAACAATTATTTTTGTTTTCATAACCTTCTTTAGGATTTTATTTCAAGCAATTCTATTGTTTGATAAACTCATTATTTTATTCATCATTTGAAACAACAATAATGGTACATTTGATTTTAGGATAATGATGTTGAAAAGAGCAATTGGTATTTTTCTGCTAACGTTTTACACCTTCGGTACTTTCTGTTTACCGATGGGTGATTTTGCATTTTTGCAAGAAATTCCTGAAATGTATAGTCGTTGTAAAGCCACCGAAGACAAAGATATCTCGCCGCTTGATTTTGTCACCGATCATCTTTTGAATATTGATGGAATTTTCGACAAACATGATCATGGTGACGAGCAAAAACCGCATCAGCCATTTGCTTCACATCATAAGTTACAAAGCAATTTTTCATTTGTCTGTCTTTGGATTTTCACTTTTGAAAAACCCATTAAAACCCAAATGAAACCTATGGAAACCATCGTTTTATTTATTCCTTCTGATTTTATTTCTGGAATTTTTAGACCACCCAATGCTTAATTATTTTATTCTTCATCAAATAAAAATTGATCAACATAATTTAATAATTAAACATTTTTCTTATGAATAAAATAATTCTCACGGCACTGGTGCTATTGTGCGCTGCTGTCTCAAGTTTTGCTCAAAGTAAAACACCTCAAGCTGTATTAGATGCTTTTAATAAGAAATTTCCCACTGCGACAAAAGTAAAATGGGAAAAAGAAAATGCCAAGGAATTCGAAGCGTCCTTTAATATGAAAGGAGTTGACTATTCTGCTAACTATAGCGATACTGGTGAATGGATGGAAACAGAAAGCACCATTGCTTTTAATGACTTGCCAAAGAATGTTCAAACAACTTTTAATGCTTCACATCCCAATGCAAAGGTGAAAGAAGTAGCCAAAATTGAAACTTCTAAAGGTCAAACACAATTTGAAGTGGAAATGAAACAAGGCATGAAAACTGTCGAGTTTTTGTATAATTCAGACGGTACAGAGATCAAGTAACAAATCCTCATAGGCAATCCTAATTTCTGGGATTGCCTTTTTCTAATGTTTCTATTATTGAATTTAGGGCTCTGATACAATTTATCTACTGATATTATTGTGTCCTCATACGATCTAAAAATCGGAAACTATTTAATTATTTTAATAACAATCCAATGAACTTAGGTAAAAATACATTCCTACTCATTCCAATTTTTCTATGCTCGATTGTCACATCATTGGCGCAAAGTAAACTGGTTATCATCTCAGGAACAGTGAAAAGTAAATCAACAAAATCGACCTTGCCTTTTGTAAATATTCTATTAAAAACAGCTAAGGATTCAGCATTTGTTACAGGAACTATTAGCAACGATGAAGGAGCTTTTTCACTATTCAAAGTAAAACCAGGGAATTATTTATTGGAGTTTTCCTACATCGGTTTTAAAGCTCAAAAACAAAGTTTATTTGTTGGATCGTTAAGCGATTATTTAGAAATACCTCCCATATTCTTGGAAGAATCAATTTCCACATTAAAAGAAGTGACAATTACGGGCAACCAAGATGAAATAGGCGGTAAGATGGATAAGAAAACATTTTCGATTGAAAATAATATAAGTCAAGGCGGTGGTTCTGTTCTGCAAACGATGCAGAATCTTCCGGGTGTTAGCGTTCAAGATGGAAAAGTGCAGTTGAGAGGCAATGATAAAATAATCGTTTTGATTGACGGCAAACAAACCGCTTTAACGGGGATGGGAAGTCAAACGGGTTTAGATAATATTCCTGCATCGGCAATTGATAAAATTGAAATCATAAACAATCCTTCTGCTAAATACGATGCAAATGGAAATGCAGGTATTATTAACATCATTTACAAGAAAAATAATAAAGAGGGTTTAAACGGAAAGGTTGGACTTACGAGTGGTTTGGGATCATTGTGGCTGCGAAAAGAGAATTTGCCAAGCATTCGTCCTCAATATCAATTTACACCGAAAGTAAATCCTTCCTTATCATTAAACTACCGCAAGAATAAAGTTAATATCTTTTTTCAAGTCGATTATTTGTATACCCAAACATTGAATAAAAATGAATTTGTAACTAGAACATACGATGATGGAACCATCATTCAACAGCAAACCAAACGCAATAGAAATACACATTTTGCTACTGCTAAAGCCGGGATAGATTGCGCAATCAATGAACGGAATTCACTTACTGTTTCTGCTTTGTATGGCATGGAGAAAATTTTAGACCACGGTGATGAACCATTTTTCAATGCTGATTTATCACAACGACTTCGACTTTGGCAGTTTTTGGAAGATGAATTAAAAACAACCATTATGGCTTCAACGGCCTATCAGCACAAGTACAAACAACCCGGACATTTAATGAATATTGGATTAAATTACACCTTTCACCGCGAAGATGAAAAGTATTTTTTCGATAATATTTTACCAACATTTTCCGGAAAAGATGCATTTAAATTACTCTCCGACGAACATGTTATAGATTTTAATTTAGACTATGTTCGCCCGCTTCATTATGGTAGAATTGAAGGTGGAATGAAATTTCGATGGCGAGATATTCCGACCAATATGGAGTTTATTCCAGGGTTAAATTCACCCTTGGATTCAAGTGCTGGTGGGAAAGCAACGTATAAAGAAATTATTCCAGCACTCTATTCGAACTATGTTTTTGAGAGTACGAAATTTGAAACCGAAATTGGCTTGCGTGTCGAATATGTGCAAATAAATTATGTTGTTGCATCTACTCATCCAGTTTACAAAACCAATGGTTACAATTATTTTCAGCCTTTTCCAAACTTGCGATTGGCATACAAACTAAACGACAACAATAAACTTTCGCTTTTTTATAACCGAAGAGTAGATCGGCCAAACGAAGTTGATATTCGAATTTTTCCCAAGTACGACGATGCTGAAATTATCAAAGTGGGAAATCCGGCACTTCGTCCACAATTTACCAACACGATAGAGTTTGGATATAAAACCAACTGGGAAAAAGGATACTTATATGCAGCAGCATACCATAAAATTGCCGACGGAACCATCACGCGTATTGCAAGCACTATCCCCAATAGTACCTTGATTTATTCCATTTTTCAGAATGCAAAACGCAGTTATAATTCTGGTTTTGAAGTGATGGTGTCTCAGGATGTTATTCAATGGTTCTCCTTTAACTTTAATGTGAATGTTTATCAAAACACCATTGAAGCATTTACGGTAGAAAATAAATATCCTGTTGCCAATACATTTTCAGCCGATAAACAGCAATTGATTTCAGGCAATGCAAAACTCAATACACTATTTCACTTGCCAAAGAAAATCGACATGCAAGTAACCTTCATTTATTTGGCTCCAGATATTATTCCACAAGGTAAAATTGCACAACGCTTTTCTTTAGATCTTGGATTAAAAACGGCCATTCAGAAAGGCAAAGGCGAACTGTTTTTAAATGCAACAAATGTTTTAAATACGATGGTTCTAAAAAAACAATTTCGAGGAAATGGGTTCAATTACTCCACCACCGATTATTACGAAACACAGGTTATTCGTTTGGGATATAATTATAAGTTCTGATTAATAATCAATTATTTATATTGCAATGATTATGAAAATCCCATTCTCAATTATTCTTTATCTCCTAATTCTAGGAAGCAGTTGCACCAATGCCCAAAAAACAACTTTCACCAGTAAACTTTCGGATGCCGCCATTTCATTAACGAAAAATACAGTTGTTTACGATCCAGCATACTTTAAAATTGCCTATCCCATGGGCGATGTTCCCGCGGGAAAAGGTGTATGTACCGATGTGGTTATTCGTGCATATCGAAAATTAAACATCGATTTACAGCGCTTGGTTCATGAAGATATGGTGCTTCATTTTAATACCTATCCTAATCGTTGGGGTTTAAAAAAAACGGATACCAATATCGACCACCGCAGAGTACCCAATCTCATGGTTTTCTTAAACCGATTTGGAAGATCATTACCTCGAACTTTAGTTCCGACCGATTACCATACTGGCGATATTGTTTGCTGGGATTTAGGCGGCGGAATTACACACATTGGAATTGTTATTGAAAATCGTTCGAAGGACGGAAAACGTCATTTAATTGTGCATAATATTGGCGGCGGACAAGTCATGGAAGATTGTCTGTTTAACTGGAAAATTATCGGACATTATCGCTATGGAGCTTAACTTTCAAGAACAAGGACGCATATTATTAGATGCTGAAGAAAAAGCATTTCAATTGTTTTACGAAGCCGAAAAACGCGGATTAATTGCTGCCGGAACCACTGAATCGCAATTAAATAATGCGCTTTATAAATTGGCTTTTGATCTTTTCGGAATAGAAAAGTTTTGGCATAAACGCATCGTTAGGGCAGGGGAGAACACTCTTTTTCCTTACCGCGAAAATCCTCCTGATAGAACTCTTGGAAAAGATGATATTTTATTTTTCGATTTTGGTCCTGTGTTCGAAGACTGGGAAGCCGATGTGGGGATGACTTTTGTAATTGGCAATGATCCTGTTAAATTGAAATTAAAAGTCGATGTTGAACAAGTTTGGAATATGGGAAAAGCTTGGTACATGCGAAATTTAGAATGTACAGGAGCGGAATTATACGCACAAACCTGCGATTTTGCGAAAAGTTTAGGTTGGGAATTTGGTGGTCCACACTGCGGACATTTAATTGGTCGCTTCCCACACGAACGTATCGAAGGCGAGGAGAAAATCAATTATCTCCATCCCGAAAATTCTATCCGCATTGATGAACTAGGGAAAATTGGTGAAAAGCGGCATTGGATTTACGAAGTTCATTTAGTCGATTATGAGCGAAAAATTGGTGCATTTCACGAAGCCATTTTAACAATTTAAAAATCCTTCAGATTGTCGCTTTCAGTATGTATCTTGCGGCATGTCTCAAAATGTTCCCTTATTGGATGTCCGATCGCCTGCCGAATTTGAGCAAGGTCATATTCCAGGAGCAATCAATGTGGCTTTGTTTACGAATGAAGAACGCGCTCGTGTTGGAACAATTTACAAACAAGATGGCCATCATGCAGCTGTTTTGGAAGGTCTCCGGATTGTCGGACCTAAAATGGCATCTATTGTAGAACAAGCGTTGGAAATCGCACCAGACCGAAATCTGAAAGTGCATTGTTGGCGAGGTGGAATGCGAAGCGGCAGTGTGGGATGGCTCTTGCGACAAGCAGGTTTTACTGTTGAAGTTCTTCATGGTGGCTACAAAGCGTATCGTCAATTCGTTCTCAATGAATTAGCAAACCCTCGCAACTTTGTCATTTTGGGCGGTCCCACAGGAAGTGGAAAAACCCATGTACTTAAAGCGCTTCAAAAATTGGGTGAGCAAGTAATTGATTTGGAAGGACTAGCCAATCACAAAGGTTCTGCGTTTGGTGCATTGGGCGAGAAAGCACAACCGAGCATCGAGCAGTTCGAAAATCAATTACACGAGATAATCACTGAAATGGACGGAGCCAAACGTATCTGGCTCGAAGACGAATCGCGTAAAATTGGATTGGTATATATTCAAGATCATCTTTGGTTTCAGATGCGCGATGCTCCATTAATTAATATAAAACTTCCGCTTTCAGAACGTATCAATTTCTTGGTTCAAGAATATGGAAAGTTTCCCATTCAGGATCTCGCTGATTCGATTCTGAAAATTGGGAAACGCTTGGGGGGACAAAATGTTAAAGCATGCATGGAATGGCTCGAATCGGGCAATCTTCACAAAGTAGCCGAAATCACATTGAATTACTATGATCAATCATACGCTTATGGACAATCGTCGCGAGATAAAGAAAGGATTTCAATTGTTCATTTCGATACATTAGAACCCGAAATGATTGCGAGGACAATTGCGGGTTTTAATGAAAAATGATAAAAAGGATGTGCTAATGAAAAAAGGATGTGCTAATGTGCTGATGAAAAAAAATGTGCTAATGGGGTGTTGTTTAATTATGGAGCATTTCGTTTCATCGAATAATATGCACATTTAACCATTTCATATCAAAAATATCAGCACATCAGCACATCAAATTATTAGCAAATCAAAATCATTTTCAAATCTTCAAATCACCTAATTTTCAAATCATTTAATCCCCCATGTCTTCTATAAAACTTACTCAATTTGCACATGGTTCGGGCTGTGGATGTAAAATATCACCTTCCATTTTGCGTGAGATGTTGCAAAATCATCGATCTGATCAGGAATTTCCGAATTTATTGGTGGGTAATGCAGAAAGCGATGATGCGGCTGTAATGGATTTGGGCGATGGAACGGCACTGATTTCCACCACCGATTTCTTTATGCCCATTGTGGATGACGCAAATGATTTTGGCGCAATTGCCTCAACTAACGCATTGAGTGATGTGTATGCGATGGGCGGAAAACCCTTGATGGCCCTCGCAATTTTAGGTTGGCCAGTCGATAAATTACCGGCATCTCTGGCTTCGGAAGTTATGCAAGGTGCGCGTAATGCTTGTAAACTTGCAGGAATTCCCATTGCTGGTGGACACACCATCGATTCGCCAGAGCCCTTTTTTGGTTTAGCGGTTACCGGTAAAGTAGACATTAAAAACATAAAACGAAACAGCACAGCAAAAGCGGGAGATCTTTTATATTTAACCAAGCCACTCGGACTCGGAATTGTTTCAACAGCTGCTCGCAGAGGAATTGCTGAAATTGAACACCTGCAAGAAGCATTGGATTGGATGAAACAACTCAATACATTGGGTGCAGAAATCTCTCATATAGAAGGCGTTCATGCAATGACCGATGTTACAGGTTTTGGCTTGTTGGGCCACCTTCAGGAAATGTGCGATGGCAGTGACCTTTCGGCTGAAATTAGTTTCAAAGATGTGCCTCAATTGATCCATGTAAAATCCTATATCGATAAATTTATTTACCCCGATATGACCATGAAAACATTTTCTTGGTTAAAAGATTCTATTTCAGAATTATCGGGTGAACAACTTCTGCTTTTATGCGATCCTCAAACAAGTGGAGGTTTACTCATCGCTGTCGACCCATCGGAAAAAACGCGGATTGAAACCATCCTTCGGGAAAATAATTGTCCAGCGCAATCTATTGGACACTTGCTTGAACGTGGGTTAAAAACTATATTTGTGAAGGATTAACCTATGAAAAACCTTCTCCTTTTCTTTTTATTTTTTGCCGCAACATCCATTATAGCTCAAAATCCAGGGACGTATCAACCAACCTGCATTGATACTACCTTGATGAATTTCAATGCAAATCCATGTTATGGTAATCCCTATGAGCCTGTTTGTGGTTGCGACAATGTTACATACAGAAACTCATGCATGGCAGATGCTGCGGGAATCGTCTATAATTCATACACCCAAGGCCCTTGTGAGTTTATGGATTTTGATTTTTACCCGAATCCTGTTGCAACGGCTGGTCAATTGAAAGTGAAAGTGATTTGTAAAGGAATTTCTGATATCAACGTTTGGATTTTTGACATGTATTTTCGTCAGATGTATTATCAGGTTTCGAGGCAATATGCCGATATTGAGTTATATCCAGACGTTCGCGGATTTGGAAACGGAATGTTTTTTATGGTGGTTGAAGCAGGAGGTACTGTTAAAGTGAAGCGTTTATTGGTGAACCAAATCAACGATTAAGCGATTTCAATTGCTCGAATCTTTTTGAATTCGATTTCCCAAAGCTCGAAAAAGCATCACACTAAAAAAGATTGCTAATCCAGGAAACAAAACCATCCACCAAGCATCGAATTGCTGCCTTCCGGCGCTGAGAATTGAACCCCAAGTTACCACATCGTCGGGAACCCCAATGCCCAAGAATGACAAGCTGCTTTCGGCTAAAATACTGCCCGAAACTATAAAGGTAAGTTGAGTGAAAATGGGTGAAAATGCATTCGGAAGTGCATGTTTAAAAATGATTCGGAAGTCACTCATTCCAATGCTTCGAGCCGCTTCGATGTAGTTTAAACTTCGGATTCTCAGCATTTCCCCTCGTGTAAATCGGCAAACAGAAGGCCAGCTCGATAAACCAATAATACCGATAACCAAGCCAACACTTTTCTCCCGAAACACCGCCGCCAATGTGAGAATAACAAGGATTTTAGGAACGGCACTGAATAGTTCTGTAAAACGCTGGATGATATCATCCAATGGGACCGCACGTTGTTTCAATTTGAAAATTTGGGAGATCAATTTCCCAATAAAAGCAAAAGCAATCATTCCCAAAATGGGGAAGCAGCAACTCAAAAAAACTTGAAGTGCACTTAACCAAAAGCTGGTTTGAAAGGCCTCTTGCAAGATATTCGAACGACTTATAAATCCCCAAAATAATCCAAGAAAAAGCCCAAGCCAACCAAACAGATATTCTCCAAGTGAAATTCGTAAGCCATCGTTTCCATAAAAACCGGACAATGCTCCAAGAAAAATCCCGAAAAATCCTGCAATTAATGCCGATAATAATCCAATTTTCAAGGAAGTTTGGCATCCGTGAATAATACCGCTCAACAAGTCATTTCCCAATTGATCGGTGCCGAAATGATGACGAAACCCAAAAGTTGAAGGATTGATTTTTCCATCATCCGATTTCATCATCTGCTCATCGAACGGACCTGTATAATCGCGGTTCAAGCGATCGGGTTTAGCCGGCGACCAAGGAATTGGCGCCCAAACAACCGATTCTGTTTCAAGCTCCTTCCATTCGGTAATATCGAACTGCAGAATTTCTTTAGCGCCAGTTTGTGGATCAAATACTGAATCCGTTTTTTCGGGATGAATCAAACTCGAAAATGCTGGAAACCAAGTCTTGCCTTTGTATTGAACAAATAAGGGCTGGTCGGTTGCAATGATTTGAGCAAAGAGAGCGATAAGTAATAGTAAACTCAATCCAATTAAATTGATTTTACTTTTCCACGCTCGAAATGTCTTTCTCTTAATCAATGCCATCGACTATTTCCGTTTTTTAAGTTGAAATAGTCCAGCAGTAGAAATGATTTTTTTAAATCCTTTTTTTTCTAAACCTTTCATGAGTACCTTATCACCACTCCAAAGTTTGCATTTAAAAAAATGAGCATATGCGACGTAATGAATATCTTTTTCGTCGATGTCAAAAACTAATTTATATGCCTTTTTCCATGAAGCATCAACTATTTGTTCTTCTGAAATAAATCGGATATTTTGATAAATATGGAATTCCGCTTCTTGAATCTCTTCGATAGATAAACCCGAAATTTGTTGAAGTTTATCGTATTTGCTTTTAATTTCTAATCTAAGAAATTCAGGAGCTATAAAGTCGAATTGACTATCCGAATTTATTAGCAAATCGCCAATTTTACCATTGGTGTTTAAAATGCCACTAAAAACAATATTTGCATCAACAATAATTTTCACTTAATGAATTTATGTCGATTTTGCTCCCACCAAGTTTGATTAATTTCATTCGCTAACTTGTCAACATCAGCTTGTTTAGCTTTGCTTTTTGAAGTTGCCTCCAAATACTTAATATAATCGATTAATCTCTGTAAGCCGAAACTATCAACGGATGATGATATGGTAATTGTAAATTGGTTGCCTTCTGATTTCTCTATTAGCATGGCTCTTACTTTACTTCAAATATAGAAAAATATAAAACAGAAACCATTGGGCATTTTGTTTCATATTCGATCATTTGCGCTTGAATACCGAACGCGTGGATCGGCCCAAGCATATAAAATATCCGAAATCAAATTTCCCAACATGGTTAAAAAACCAATGATGGTGAACAGTGCCACAATCATCGGATAATCATAATTGATAACGCTTTCGTAAATTTCTAATCCCATGCCGGGAATTGAAAATATACTTTCGATAATCACCGAACCTCCAAACAGCATGGGCAAGGATTGTCCAAATAAAGTAATGATGGGACTGAGAGAATTCCGTAATGCATGATGAATGAGAATGCGTGTTTCGGAAAGTCCTTTTGCGCGGGCTGTTCGAATGTAATCTTGTTTCATTTGTTCCCGAATGCAGTTTCGCACTTGAATGCTAATGAACGAGGCCGATGCATAGGTGAAACTGAAAATAGGCAAAATGAGATAGGGAGGATAATGTTGAATGCGTTTCAAAAATGGCCAGTTGGGATCGAAGGTGCTGAGGTCTTTCACGCCCGAGGATGGAAACCAATCCAATACATCAGGGTTCGAAAATAAAACCAATAATGCTGTGGCAACAAAGAAACCGGGCAATGAAATGAGTGCAAAGGCAAGCAATCCATGAACGCGCTCAAACCAGGAACCGGCTTTACTTCCTGCAATGATGCCTGTTGGAATTCCAATCAAGAATGCCAAGAAGATGGAAATTGCGGCAATGCTAACCGTCCATTTAAAACGTGGTAGAATGCGCTCCGAAATGGGTTGTCCATCGCGAAATGATAAGCCAAAATCGCCACGAATAATTCCTTTACGTTCTTCACCATCACCAAACATCCAACGATTATATTGATTTTGCAATCCATTCCAGCAAATTTTAGGAATCCATTTCTTCCAAGATTGCTTTTCTGTTTTTAGTTGCTTATCGATTTGAAGCGATTTCTCCCACGATACTTTTGAATCAGAAAATAAAGAGCATGAGCCCAATAACAAGGTGATGGAATCTTGTTTGGCATCCATCGTAGTTTCTGATTTAGAAATACAAAGCGATGCGATTAAATTTTTACACGCACTATGATTCGATTGGAAATCGGAAGTATTTTGGATGGAATCGGGCTTCAAGGAATCGAGTAAGGCACTTGTTAAATGCATTTGATGAATCCATTGAATAACCAATTCTGGCCGACCGCTTTCTCTTGCCAATCCTTGCATGGTAGCATGTTCATTTAACTGCTCAAAACGATGAATGGTATCGATATCGGCAAGTGTATGAATGCTAAAGTAAAATACGGGTAAGTCCAAACCCAATTGATGCCGGAGTGCTTTCTTATCCGTTTCCAAATTCGGATTTCCGTTTTTTGCATCAGCTGATTCTTCCTGATTCCCTGAAAGTAAGCGATTAACAGGATCGCCAGGGGAGGAGACGCTCACCACAAATGCAAGTAATGAAATCATGACAAGCATAGGAATGAAAACCAATAACCGATTGAGCGTGTAGCGAATCATATCAAGGAATATCGGGTGTTGCTTGCCTGCTTTGTGGAATTAATTCTAAATAGTTGAGCAAAATATGTGGGCGTTCGGGAAAAAGATTTCCATGCACAAAACGTTTGTGAACAACGGCTTTCTTAGTAGCATTGAAAAGAAAAACATAAGGTTGCTCTTCCCACACCACGCGTTGAATTTCTTGAAGCAAGGCTTTTCGCTTGATGGGATTCATTTCCAGATTTGCACGTTCTATCAAGGAATCGCTTGCTTGGTTTCCGAATCCAACAAAATTACTTCCGTTGTTCGCCCAGTTTTCGGAATGCCATATTTGACGAGGGTCTTCGGAAATTGCCGAACTCGACCAAGCTCCCAACAAAGCATCAAATTCATGCTTGTATGCCTTTTGATAAAACAAGGAAAAATCGAGTGGTTCGGGCCGAACTTCAATGCCCACTTTATACAATTCGTTTCGAATCATTGTGGCAATTTCTTTGGTTACCGGCGAAAGCATATAACTCAATTCAAAGGAAAAAGGAACACGTTTCCCTTTAATCAATTTATCGCGGATATTGTCTCCATCGGAATCTATCCATCCGGCCTCGTTCAACAATTTCTTGGAAACACTCAAATCGAAAGGAATCAACGGCAATGTTTTGTCATAATCGCTTTGTGCGGGTAAAATAAATCCTGGAATCCGTGTGCCGTAACCTTTAGCAATAACTTGAATAATCTCATCAACCGGAACGCAATAGGCCATGGCTTTGCGAACTCGTCGATCGGTGAAGTAGGGCAGTTGTTCTCCATTAGGTCGCATATTCATACCCAAATAGGTATAACTAAACGATGGAAGAAATTCTGAATGGTAGTTTTGATTGAAATATTTTCGCTTGCGCAATTTCACCAAAGCGGGCGTCGATAGTTCGGTGCTCACATCCACATCTTGCTTTTTCAAGGCAAGCACCGTTGGTTCCATATCTTTGATTACTTGAAAAATAATCTGCTCCGGAAATGCTTTTTCATATTCCGAAACGCTGTTCTTTCCCCACCAATCTTGCTTCTTTTTCAAAATAATGGAGGACCCTGTATTCCATTCGGAAACGTAATAAGGTCCAAGTCCATTGAGCTTTTGTGGCAAACGACCATTGTCGGAAGTATTGAAATTCTTAGCAAAATCTTGAATCTTTTGCGAACTGCTCAAAGAATCGGTTTGCTGAAGCATATCGCTCATCGAATAAGTATCGAGATTTCCTTGTGGATCGTGGAATTTCTTCTGCAGAACCACCACAAAACTCAACATGCTTAGGTTGTCGTAATAGCGATTGTTGAGCTGAATGATGAATTCGTTCTGACTTCCTTTCACGGGTTCAATCGAACGTAAATTTTTAAAATAGGATTTCCCATCGGGGTTATTCACCAAGGGACAGGTAATGACTTTGAATGTGAAAAGGATATCCTCGATACTCAATGGGGAACCATCGTCCCAACGAATTTCATTTCGAATTTTGCAACGATAAGAAAGACTGTCAGACTGAATTTCTGGAAAATCTGCAAGGATATCGGGTTTGAGAATTTGCTCTTTCAAGTCAAGAAACATCAATCGTTTTTGAGTGCTTTGAAAGATGAACTTCTGATAGGCATTGTTGTCGTTGGTTGGATGCAAGCCGCTTGGTTCGGCCAAAATATGAACGATGACTTTGTTTTGAGAAAGGTCACGTTTTGGGGTGCAGGCAGCAAGCAGGAGGATTCCTAAAAAACGAAAAGTGTAAAACTGTATGGAAGCCCTCATGGTTGTTCAAACTTAAAGCAATTCCATCGAAGTCCCAAATGGAACATCAAACCAATAATAGGAAGCATTATTGATGCAACAAACGGGCAGTAAAACGTTTCGATCCATCCGAAACAAGGAGTTCGTATAAACCATCTTGCAGTTGACTTAAATCGATGTTGATTGAATTATCGGTTAAATTTCTTTGCAAGACACAAGCACCTTTTGCATCGAAAACTTGAATCAGTGCAGACTTCGATTGAAAGGGATTAAACACAATCACCAAATCTTTTGCGGGATTGGGATAAATATTCAGCGGGTTTGTTTCAACGTCTTCGATGCCAACCATCTTGATCACATTTATGACAGTTTGAATGGTGTCGCTTCCGCATGCATTTTGCACAATTAATTCAACTGTGTACGTATTGTCGAAAGGGAAATCAAACAAGCAATCTGCAGTTGTGAAGGTTGATCCGTAAACAGTCCAATTACTTTGTTCGGCATTGGTTGAGGTGTTTGTAAAAGCGACTTCGTAATTATTTAGTTGTTGGTAGGTAAATGAAGCTGCTGGGGCATTTCCGGGAATCACCAATACCGAATCATCTGCTAAGACAGCACATCCGTTTGCATCCAATCCACTTGCATGATACCAAGTTGAATCGCTTGGTGATGCATACGTTTGAAGGGCATTCGGATTTGATAATCCATTTGCAGGTTGCCAAGTTACATTCGAAATATTCAAGGCCTGAATTTCTAAGGGTGTATTGCACCATAATCCGCCGCCGCTTACTTGGAAATTGCTTGCTGGGAAAACGGTTACTCGAACTGAATCCTGCGCCGAACAACCGCCGCTTGCCAAAGCACTTACATAATAGGTTTCACTTTGGATAGGATTTGCAATGGGTGCAGCCGGATTTAACGTGTTGAGAGAAGAGCTAGCAGCCCAGGTGTAACTAGTGCCCCCCGAAACCAAAAGCTGCAATGCCGTTCCTACGCAAATGCTGGTATCATTAATTAAATCAATCTGCAGAAAATCACCAACCCTAACCAAAATACTGTCGCTCGAAATACAACCGTGTGTATCAGTAAGTGTTACATAATAAAGTGTGGTATCGCTTGGATTGACTATTGGATTAGGAATATTGACGCTACTCAAGCTTGGGTCATCATTCCAAACGAAGGTTCCATTCCCAATAGCATCAAGCGTTGCTGATTGTCCCTGACAGATGTATAAGTCGTTTCCAGCATCAACTGATGTACCCGATTGAATGCTAACCTGCGTTTCGACTGTTTGACGCAATAGGCAAGAACTCAAATAGAAATTGCTTGAAGAATCAACATTGACAGAAAAAGTATCGGATGTTTCTAATGGCAATCCGCAAGGCGATTCAGACCAATAGATTGGGTAATTGATGAAATCGGATGCATTTAAAGTTGCCAATCCGGCAGAGCAAATAGTATCGGAACTTGCAAGTAAATTAACAAGTGAATTTCGCAATACAACTTCTCCATTTCCGCCTTTTGTCGCTCCGTTCGGGATAAATTCAGTTAAAGCATTGGAATCGGTTGTTCCATTATTTCCGCCACTCACGTTGGCTAATGCAACAGGATTTGTGATACCAATAAAACCACCACCACCACCACCTCCCGGTCCTTCGGTTTCATTAATTAATGGCAAAACATTTTGATTTCCTCCATTACCACCTATGGCTTCAATTGTCATATTGGAAATTGTGCCCGAAGCATCGACTATAATTGAGCCACCTGCTCCGGCCCCGCCAGCCCCATCGGTTCCACTTTCTAATGCATTATTTCCGAGCGCATCTTCGCCATTAGCGCCATTTGCCTGAATTTTTCCAGCACCTGAAATCGATCCAAATGCACGAATCGCGATAATACCACCACCATTTCCACCATTACCTCCGAATGTATTATTCTGTTCTCCACCGCCACCGCCACCGCCCATGAATATCATTTCTCCTGCAGAATAGTCTAGCGGATGACCACCCAAACCTCCATGATTGTTTCTGTAATCGCCGCCCCAGCTGGCTAAACCTGGTCCAACGTTTAACGCATTTTGGTTATTGCCTGAGAAGCAATAGCCGCCCCTTCCGCCTCCGGTTGAGGTAGAATTCGCAAAACCAGTATACTCTTTATTCCATGCCTGTGCCCAATTGGCTGTGCCCAAAGATGGATTTCCTTTGCCTGTCCAAAGTGAGGGATTTCCTGCATTTGCACCTCCACCACCGCCCGAATTGTGAGCGTTTCCACCCCCACCACCATTGGCAGCTGCACCTCTGCAAAAGCGTCCATTTATTAAATCGTAATCGGCTTGCGAACCAGCAATGCTCTCGCCTTTTTCGGCACCTTCACTCTCAATAGTTGTACGGTATTTCAGTCCTCCAAATACAGAAGCACTCGTTCCTGTGCTGCCTCCACGAAAGCCCAATCCACTTAAATCGATATTCGCATTGGATTGAATCGATAAATTACCGTTCGCTTCAATGACAACTATTCCGCCTGTTGTTCCATTCCATTGTGGACTTGTGATACGTGCATTGCTTTGAATGGTCAGGTTCAAATAACGAGGAACGCGAACTATTTGAGTTTTACCTGAAGCTGAATAATTATGATCAAGTCCGCAAGAAAAGGCAATGATGTTGTTAGTTAAATCGACCGAACTTACTTCCATCCATTCATAATTGCCAGCACCGTTGTAATTTACAATATCACCGTAAGTGGAATCGTCGGGAGTGGTGATGCTAGCACCTTGAATTTGGATGATAAAAAGTAAATCACCGGCTTCGAGTGTTCCAGAAAAGCGGTTGTTTGGGTTGAGACCTGCATTAGAAACTTCGATGAATGTTTGTCCGGCTTGTGCATCCGCAATAAGCGAAGTGTATTCGTTTACTATATAATTTGGACCTGGACTGCTTTGACTTAGGTTTATATTTCCTTTTTTACCGCGTTGTGCATGAGCATGAAAGCACGTTAAAAAAAGGAATATAAAACTTATTGTTAATCGAAAATTCATATGCTTAAGTATAATCGAGGCAATTTACAGAAAAGCCTGATATTTTGAGTGACAAATGCAGTCTTTGAAAATGAAAGGTCATAACATTTAACTCAGATATACGATGAATTATATTTTAGATACAGTTCTTTTTATACAAAGCAAAAGATTAAATTAATTGATAAGCTTGAGTTTTCATCGAAGCCTTTCTTTATTTTTTGTCTTTTACCTAGTTCTTTCTATAAATGACATTCAAAATGCTATCACAAACAAAAGGTCTATAATGTGATGTTTCGTAATAATTGTGGTAGTCATTTGTTATTGAATTGATACCTGAAAAATCAAAAACATTTTCCGCACCAAATAAATCCCTAATATATTTTAAGTCCTTCGGATTTATTTTCAATTGATCGTATAAAGGATTAATAATAATTTTGTAATCAGTTTTATTTTTTTTGAAAATTGATTGAATGTTTTTCAATAAGATTTCTTGTTCATCATAGATTGATTGATTAGAGTACTTTTGAATTGAATCCCTTTTATAAAATAATTTTAATTTGTCGGAATAATATGAATTTGGATTGTTCTTAATTTGCTCATCATAAATGTAATAATATAATTGATTAGAAATCATATCGTGTTTCCAAACGTTATTATTAATACCAAAAATCTTCATATAATCTTTTTTCTCTCCTGTGAAAAACAAATCGGTAAAAGCAAACATACTTTTGAATGTAAAACCTTGAAACATTCTAAAATGAAATAATAATGTGGATTCCTTTGATATTTTAGGATGTTTAATGAATAAATGGCCTGCAGAATTTTCAGTAACACTTAAAGTGCCATAATCTAAAGTTAATATAACGTTTTTTATATTAACTTTTAATTCATCAAGTAATTCTAGTTTTCCATTGATGCCATAAATACTTTCACCTGATGCATTGAAATGAAAAGCACTTCCATTAATATATTTATTCCACGTTTTTACTTGGTAAAACATAGACCTAGAATTTCCTAAGACATAGGAATTGTAGGAGTATTTTTTATAATTTAATAAAAATAACTCGGTTGATTGAAAGTCTCTATTTATATTTATTTGATATGATTTATTTGTATTAATGTATTCGGAATAATTATAAATAACCTTGAAAGGGTCAATTATCAAATACAATACTATTGATAAAAAAATGGGTAATGAAAAAATCGAAAGTTTTTTTATGAAATTTTTCATAGGAGCCTAAAATTGAAAATAAACAAATTGTTGTTCCTTACCTCCAAACCAAAATATTGTAAAGATGATAGTCCAATACATTAACCATCTCAAAGGTCTATTCCAATTTACACCTATCTTCATAATTGCATATTGTTGTTCTCTTCCAAGCCATTCAATTATTATAAAACCGATTAACAATATAGGAATAGCATATCCTATGTTATAATAAAATAGATCTATAGTTTGGATATAACTCCACTCATTTTTTATACCGGCTAGCATGTCATGAATATATTTGAATGCATGGCTTAAATCATTAGCTCTGAAGAATATCCAAGCAAATACAGTTAAGGAAAAAGTCAACCCCATAGCTAATAATTCTTTCAATGATGGTAGAAGTTTCCCCTTAGCAACAATATCAAGATTGTTTCTATTGGTGTTGAATATAATTGAGGGCATAATATATAACGCATTTAGAAATCCCCAAACTATAAAAGTCCAATTTGCACCATGCCAAAAACCACTCACAAGAAAAATGATAAAAGTATTTCTTACCTTCATCCACATTCCACCCTTACTTCCACCTAATGGAATATACAGGTAATCTTTGAACCAGGAGGATAAAGAAATATGCCAGCGTCTCCAGAATTCGGCAATGTCTCTAGAAAAATAAGGGAAGGCGAAATTCCTTAGTAAGTCTATTCCAAACAATCTTGCTGTTCCTATTGCAATATCTGAATAGCCAGAAAAGTCACAATAAATTTGGAATGTAAAAAACAATGCACCTAAAACAAGAGTGCTACCTGAATAGGATTCTGAATTATTGAAAATGATATTTGCATATTCAGCGCAATTATCAGCAATAACAATTTTCTTAAATAATCCCCACAAGATTTGCCGCAATCCATCTACAGCCTTGGAATAATCGAACTCTCTTTTTTTTAGAATTTGAGGTAAAAGATGTGTTGCTCTTTCTATTGGACCAGCAACAAGTAATGGGAAAAAACTAACGAAAACAGAATAGTCAATAAAGTTTTTTTCGGGTTTTATTCTGTCTTTGTATAGATCAATTACATAAGATAATCCATGAAAAGTGTAAAATGAAATGCCTACCGGCAATACAATTTTTAAAGAACTTATGTTAGCCTTTAACCCGAGTAGAGATATTCCATCGGCAAATGAATCAGCAAAAAAATTATAATACTTAAAAACACCAAGTAATCCTAAATTGATACCTATGCTGAGCCATAGCCAGAACAATTTATTGTTCCGACTTGTAGACTCGTGTATTTTAATCCCTGTAAAATAATCTAAGAAGGTCGAGAAAATGAGTAAAAACATGAATCGCCAGTCCCAACAAGCATAAAAAAAATAACTTGAAACGAGCAGTAAAATATTTTGAAGTCTTAAATTCCCTTTTAATAAAAACCAATATATAATAAATACAATCGGTAAAAAAATCGCAAAGCTTAGTGAATTAAAAAGCATAAAACATTTTTTATTTTTCAGGATTATACTGTATACATAAATTTAGCATTTTCAAATTTAAGATATTGCTTCTCGCATGTGCAAGAACTTTCGCTCCTTAAGAAAATACTGATTTCCTTTAGCCAGCACATGTACAACCAAATGTTCTATTGAAACGGGCATTCCATCTTCTATATCGGCAATGTTCGAATACTTAATTTGATGTCCGTCGAAAATTAACACGAGACCCGAACCGATTGTTTCCAACTCATTTCCGTTGCGAACCAAAACTCCCGTGTCTTCTCCTAAACCAATTCCAATACATGCCGGATTGCTACAAACTACTTGTGCCAATCTTCCAAATCGACCGCGTTTAACAAAATGTGAATCGATGATTACATCTTTGATAAATGCTAAACCAGTGGTGATTTTTACTTTCCCCTTTAACAATGCTTCATGGCTTGCACCTTCGTAAATCATGGTGTTCGACATAGCCATTGCTCCTGCACTTGTTCCTGCAATGACAAAAGCTTCATTCATATAACGATCATGAAGAATTTCGAGAAATTCCGTTCCTCCATAAATCATGGTTAAACGCATTTGATTTCCACCCGTCATCATCACTCCATCGGCTTTGCAAATGCGTTCGAGATACCCTACTTTTTGTGCATCTTCACGATTTTTAACATGAATGACACCTACATTTGAACAGCCCAATCGGTTGAATGCATCCACATAGTTTTGACCAACCTCCTCAGGGATCTCAGAAGCAGTTGTAATGACTTCTATATGAGAATCAACGCCTTTCATTTCGGATAAAATGCGGTATAAAATACCGTCTTCAAAAAAACTGAATTTATTGATTTTTTCGAAATCCGATTCGTCTGCGGTTCCTTTATCGACATTACCGCCGATTGAAATTAAAATGCCTTTGGGGGCTATCATAAGCTGCGTATTGATTAATAAAAATCAAAAGTAAGAAATCGATATGCGCAGTAACTAAAACAAATCATGGGATATCAACATCATTTTGCACATGTTGAGGATGACTAAAAACTCAGGGAAGAAAAATTTTAATCACTTGCTCATAAATCAATTAAAAACCTATTTTGCACATCCATTCAACGAGCTTTATGAAAATAATTGAAATTCGGGCCATGCGTGGTCCAAACTATTGGTCCATTCGTCGCCATAAGTTAATTGTAATGAAGCTCGATTTAGAAGAGCTTGAACAAAGACCAACCGATAAGATTGATGGTTTTGCAGATCGATTGGAAGCCATGTTTCCATCCATGTTTGCACATCGATGTTCCGAATTGGAAGCGGGAGGTTTCTTTTACCGTGTTCGTCGCGGTACTTGGATGGGCCATGTTATTGAACATATAGCACTCGAAATTCAATCCTTAGCCGGAATGGAAGTGGGTTTTGGTAGAACGCGCAGTACCTCGGAAGAAGGAATTTACAATGTGGTGTTTGCTTATACGGAAGAGAAAGTGGGGATTTTTGCTGCTAAATCGGCAGTGAATATTGCAAATGCTTTAATTCATTCTGAAGAATACGACCTACAAGCTGACATTCAAGCCATGCGCGAGATTCGTGAAGAAAATCGTCTTGGACCATCAACAGGTTCCATTGTAGAAGAAGCCGCTGCTCGTGGTATTCCTTGGATTCGAATGAATCGTCGTTCTTTGGTAAATCTCGGATATGGAGTAAATCAAAAACGCATTCAGGCAACTATCAGTTCACTTACAAGCAGTATTGCTGTTGACATTGCATGCGATAAAGAAGAAACCAAAAACCTACTCGACGGTGCTGGAGTTCCTGTTCCGAAAGGTTTTATAGTTTACGATGAAGAAGATTTGGAAGATGCCATCCGGAAAGTGGGTTATCCAATCGTATTAAAACCTGTTAACGGAAACCATGGAAGAGGTGCATCAATCAATGTTACCAATTGGAATGATGCATTAGAAGCCCTTGAAATTGCTAAAAAAGTTTCTCGTGGAGTTATCTGTGAACGCTTCATTACCGGTTTCGATTTCCGTTTGTTGGTAATCAATTACAAATTGGTTGCAGCGGCCAAACGCACTCCAGCCGCAGTTATTGGTAACGGTAAAAGTACAATCCAAGAACTCATCGACATAGTAAATAGTGATCCTCGCCGAGGTTATGGTCACGAAAAAGTATTGACCTCGATTAAAGTCGATGAAACTACGTTGGGTATTTTAGAAGAAAAAAATCTAACGCTTGAATCGGTAATTACACTTGGAGAAACAGTTTATTTGAAATCTACTGCCAACTTAAGCACAGGCGGAACAGCCACCGATATTACCGATCTAGTACATCCGTATAATATTTCGATGGCCGAACGTATTGCTAAAATTGTTGGATTGGATATTTGCGGCATCGACATCATGGCGCCCGATCTAACAAGTCCGATTAACGAAAACGGAGGAGCAATTTTGGAAGTAAATGCTGCACCTGGTTTTAGAATGCATATTGCGCCAACCGAAGGATTGCCTCGTAATGTTGCAGAGCCCGTTATTGACATGCTTTTTCCTCCTGGAACAACTGCAAGAATTCCCATTATTGCAGTTACAGGAACCAACGGAAAAACAACGACAACACGCTTATTAGCTCATATTGTAAAGACCATGGGCTACAAAGTTGGATTTACCACGACCGATGGAATTTACATTCGAAATCGTATGTTGCAAAGTGGCGATTGCACAGGACCACTGAGTGCTGAATTTGTGTTGAAAGATCCAACTGTAGATTTTGCGGTTTTGGAAACTGCACGCGGTGGAATTTTACGAGCTGGATTAGGTTTTCATACCTGCGATATGGCCATTGTAACAAACCTTGCAGCCGATCATTTGGGATTGAAGGATATCAATACACTCGAAGACATGGCGCGAGTAAAAGGCGTTGTTCCTGCAAGTGTGCGTCCAGGTGGTTATGCCATCTTGAATGCCGACGATGATCACGTATTTGGAATGAGGAGTGAGATTCAATGCAAATTGGCTTTATTTAGTTTGGATGCAAACAATCCTCGCATTATAAAACATTGCAATTCGGGCGGTTTTGCAGCCATTGTGGAAGATGGTTATGTAACAATCTGTAAAGGAAATTGGAAAATTCGTGTCGATAAAGTCATCAATATTCCCCTAACTTTTTCGGGGAAAGCTGTTTTTAATATTTACAACATTCTTCCTGCTGTTCTTGCAGGATTTATTCAAGGATTTAAAATTGAGGATATGCGTCTGGCATTGGAAACTTTCATTCCATCTCCAACTCAAACTCCTGGACGTATGAATATGTTCCAGTTCAAGAACTACCAAGTAATGGTCGATTATGCGCATAATACCGCAGGATTTATGGCTATTTCGCGTTTCTTGGAAAAGGTGGAAGCTAAACCCAAAGTCGGAATTATTGCAGGAGTAGGTGATCGTCGTGATGAGGATATTGTGGACTTAGGGAAAGTTGCTGCTCAGATGTTCGATCAGATTATTATCCGTCAGGACAAAAATTTACGAGGAAGATCGGAGGAAGAGATTATTAACTTAATGTTGGAAGGAGTTAAAATGATTGATTCTACCAAGCAAGTGAAAGTGATTCCTACTGAAAAGGATGCCATCGACTATGCTTTGAAAAATGCTAAAAAAGGATCTTTCATTGTTATTTGCAGCGATGTTGTTCCCAATGCACTTGAGCAAGTTATGAAGTTCAAAGAAGAAGAAGACAGCTTTCAATTGCAGCCAGGCGATATTCAACCAACAAGTGGAGAATAAGAATAAAACTAACGGAGTATTCTAATGAATGGAATGCTCCGTTGATTTTAATCAATATATGTTTCTTTTAAAATGGCTTTTACTTTAATCGATTCTTTTTCTGTAATTGTACCAAGCACTTTTATTATTCTCTGTCTATAAACAGTTCGGATTTGATCTAAAACAATCCAGCCATTTTTTTTGTCGTGGATAATTTCGACTCTTGTTGGGTATTTCTTAGAACTACTCGTCATCGGGGCAAGAACGATTGTTTGCAAATATTTATTCATTTCATTAGGTGAAATAATAACACAAGGCCTTGTCTTTTTTATCTCACTTCCGATTGTTGGATCAAGATTGACCAAAACAATTTGATATTGCTTCAACTCCATTCTTCTAAATTTTCATCGTCAAACAAATCATTTATTAATAATTTATCATCTCCGTTTTCATGCATTTTTTTAAAATCCTCTTCCCAGCCACTTCTTGCTTCTTGTTTGGGTTTTAATATAATGTATCCTTTTTCGAGAATAAGCTCAATTTTATCTGTGATATTATACTTTTCAATCAATGTTTTTGAAAGACGAATTCCTCTTGAGTTTCCAATTTGAATGACTGATATATCCATTTGAGTTTCTTTTTGTGATTACAAAGTTATTACACTTTTGCATATTTCCAACTGCATTGTGATTTATCTATGAAAAAATTTTAAAATGGAAATATTTAAATCTGATTTTAATTTCGTCTTTAAATCAAAGTTTAAAATTCAAGCGGAAAATATATGTCTATTAAATCTTGCATTATACAGTGTTATAACTTCATCTTTGACAACCCTGTTTATCCAATTAGCAATCCTTTCAATTATAATTCAGCAGGAGCAGCAAGGAAATAGTATTCAGAATTGTTATTGAAGTGATTTACAAATTCCTCTTTCGACAAATTATTTCTGCTGGAAAACCAATCTTTTAAGGAATAGAGATGCATGTTATTCTCGAGCATCAAGGCAAACATGGCTTCTGGTGAAGCATTGTAAAATTCGGCTGAACCCAAACCAAATTCGAACATAACATACGGGCGACATTCTTTTAGAATTCGTGTTGCTCCTTTGAGAACATCCAATTCCGCACCTTCTACATCAATCTTAATCAATCGAACAGCTTGATTCACAGGAATTAAATTGTCCAAACGTTGAACCTCGACTTCAATAATTTCAACATCTGGATTTTGGATGGCATATTTCCGCTGTCGGATTCCACTGTAAGCAGGTGCGTTTTTCACCACATTGAAATTTAACTTCCCAGCATTATCACTTAAAGCAAGTGCATGCAAATGGATGTTGCTTTGCGTATATTTTTCTTTCAGCGCGTTGAATAAAAAGGGGATAGGTTCCACAGCATGATGAGTTCCTTTTGGTGCGAAACGAATCATCCAATCGAGAATTTCTCCTTTATGACAGCCAATATCAATGCAGTTACTTTCATTTTTCAATACCGATTTAATTAATCGAAAAGCAAAACGGTCGTATTGCATATTGCGCGTTACATCAATATGCAAGGTCCATAAACTCTGCTTAACAAGATATTTGAATGATGAAAAGAAACTCATCGACTAATAATAATTGAATGATGCTTAGTTGGAGAATTCTGGTTTGTTCGCAATTTTAAAACATACATTCCTGGTGCAATAGAACCTGCATCAATGCTTAAAATTTCTTCATGATAAATTTGCCTGAAAGGAATCGTTTTGCCTGTTAAATCAATCAATTCAATTAGTTCGGGTTTAATACTTATGTTAATTTTGAATATTCCGTTTGTAGGATTTGGAAAAGGATTGTTGGAAGATTCAAAACTAGAATTCATTTCATTTATACCAATTGTTAGATTTGAATTTGAGTTGCAATTTGATTTAGATTTTGATAGAAAAAAACTGGTTATGCCAGGAGCAATATTGTTAAATGTTCCAGTTAATAATATATGACTATCGTTTGTTGGTATTGCTTCCCCTACATGGCTATTCCCAATTGGATTAATAGCTGAATTGCAAATATAATTTCCATAAAGATCCCATTTATAAATACAAGCCCTTGTTACTACGTCATTTGTAAACTCGCCCGCAGAAATAAATGAACTGTCTGTTTCAGAATAAAACACAGAATTAACCATGTTTTTATTGTTAGAATAAAAATCATTGCTATTTATAATTATTCCATCTGAATTTGAAATTTTAACAAGTGAACGAGTATTTCCTTCTATTTGAATTTTATTTCCAGCCATAAAAATTCGCTGGTCGAAACCATGTGCAATGTCAGTAATCCATTCATCTTCAATTCCTCCATAATATTTACTCCATAGTGTGTCGCCAACTGAAGAATATTTAACTAGTAACAAATCTTTATCGGAATGGCCTGATTGAATACCTTGTCCACCAATTAGTATTGTCCCGTCTTCCAATTCATCAATTCCGCCGACAATATTTGCATCGCCAATTGGAAATCGGGTTTCCCATAATAAGTTTCCAACAGAGTCAATTTTCATTAAATCAAATGTGCCAGATTCGAAAGGGGATTCATAAGTTGTTGAGCCAATTGCAAATCCTCCATCGTTAAGCTGAATAATTTCTTTAGCTATGTCCCAAGCGGGGCTTCCTAAAATTTTACTCCAAAGATTTTCACCAATTGAATCAACTCGAGTAACTATAATATCGTAATCTCCATCTGAATTATCATTTGTCGTTCCAATAAAAATAGAACCGTTATCATTTAATGCACGAATTGAAATCCCATCTTCAGTAGCATCATTCCCATATAACTTCGTCCAAATAATATTGCCTAATGTATCTGTTTTAACTAATGCAATATCTCCGTTAATAGCACCCCATCCGCCAGTAGATCCAAGAAATAAATAATTTCCATCCAAAGATTGTGCTACAGAACGACTCATATTAAACTCCCCAAATGCACCGTAGGTTCTGGTGAAAAGCGTTTGCGCCTGCAACGAGAAATAACTCAGTTGAAGAAAAATGAGTGTGCAAATTAACTTCCTCATAGTCGTATTTGATAATTCAATTGAAATCCAGCTCCTGCTAATTTTTTAGGGCTTAATAATCCTTCATTGAAACAGCTTCCTAATGATAAACAATGCTCGGAATTATTAATCAGCACACAGGTTAAATTGGTTTGAAATCCTCCGTAACCTCCAAACAGAAATCCAATTTTTACAATTCTTAATTGCGAAAATGTCTTGCCTATTTCAATGGATGCTAAAGGTTTGTAACCAACAATATAGCGGTATTGAATAGCTGCTCCTAAGGTGAATTTTTTAGGCATTAATCGAAATGCCTCCATTCGAAATAAGGTTGGAAGCGAAACGAGGTATTTGCCCTCAACTTCATTTTTTCGAACTTTATTCAGAAGCGTATCTCCAATATTGATGGAGGCATATTGATCAAAATTCAAAATGTCATTGAATTGAATGCCACTAAATCGAATGGATGTATCGCCTTGAATGTGTTTGGTTGATTCAGTCCAATTTACAAAACCTAAATCTTTTACCAATTCACGGAACATCCATTTGCTTCGAAAACTCTGACGGGCTTCTAAACTTATAGATGCTCCCAAAGAGGGCTGATTGCTTAATTTGTTGGATTCTCTCTCAGATTGATAAAAATTCCCTTTCCAAGTTAGATCCAAATAACTTCCGGCCTCTTGGGTGTATAATTGAGCTTCATCAAAATTAATCTGCGTAAAATTCTGCCCTTGAACCAATCCAAAATCCACGCTAAACATGCCGTTTTTATTCCGTTGCATCATACCTACTTTAAATGTTCGATAGGCCATGGATGTAAAATCGGTATTTCCAAAATCGGCGGTCTTTCCTGCAAATGATGCATTGCCGCTAAAAAGAAGACGAAACAAATCGCTCGAATATTGTGAAGCGATATAGCGTTGTTGCTCATAGCCTATACGTAATTGCAAGCCCTGCGATTTCCAAATACTATCGGGACTGAATGAAGCCAAAACATCCAGAGAAAATTCTGCTCCAAAGCGATTTTCGGATTTTAACGTATTGTAGGCATTCTCTTTCCTTGACTCGTCAATAAATTTCGGAAATACAAATGAATTACTGAATTGTGTCGGCAAAGAATTGCTTTGAGTAAACGCATGGAAATGTGTTCTTACCATGCCATTACTATCGAAAGTATAAGGCAATTCAAAGCGCTTTTGCATCATTTCTAATGAGACATAATCGATTAATAATATACTCGGAGAAATGCTGTCTGGTGTAATTTTACTTTGACCAGAAAGCTGCTGCATTGTTATAATGAAGCACAAAAAAAGAATGGCTTGCTTCATTACTTATATTTTAAGGCGGTATTTCCCATTCCCAATGAGTTGTAAATGCAATTCGTAGTCAGCATACATGGGTAGAATTGTGTCTTCTGGTTGGGTATTTAGTCGTGCTTTTAAAACAATATATCGCGCTTGACTGAGGTGCAATTTTAATGTTTCGCTAACAGGTACTTTCAAGGTGGTTTGTTTCGATTGAGTTACACGAAGTAAATCGTTTACTGCTGCGGCTAAAATGGTTTGATTGCTTAAAAGCGAGTCAATTAGTACCTTGTTCTCATCAAGTAAATAGCCCTTTACCAATAAATCAAACGGGAAACCATTCGTAGCAAGAATCTGAAGGTCGCCTGCTAAAACATTTTCTGTTGTTGTTGATTCAATGCCCAATGTTGTTAAAGTATCTGTAAATGTGATCGCGTTCGCAGAAAAGCTAAGTGGCAATTCCAATGTTGTTTTCACTCGAACATTGCTGTTTTTATAAAGAAAATCATTCCCGCTTGAAACATTCCCTAAAGGATTTAAAGATGCCATTGCTTCAAATGAAAGTCGATCGGGCAATAATTCAATCAATGCTTTGATGTTCGAATTACTTGAATTAAAACTGTAATTCTTGTAGGTTGGAGTGTAAGGCAAATCTCCTTGTGCTGTATTTTGCGCACGATTTAATTGCTGATTGTTGCCAATAATTGGATGATTCAATTGCAATTCGGTTCCGTTTCGAGATGCTTTGATGTTTTGAAAATTTAAAGAGAAGTCTGCACCAATCGAATTCTCAATTTCAACATTTAATGTGACGTCTTGCAGGTGAATAATTCCTGAAAGCTTTTTCATTTCGGACAAACTCAAGAAATCGTTTCCAGTAAAACTGCTTTGTCCCAGATATCCTCGAACATAATAGGGCTTAATGTTTTTAAAATTGTATTGATAAGTTAGAATAGGTAAATTGGCAGAGGTAGTTGCGCCGCTTCCATCTGGATTTAATTTAGCATTGAGGTTTACGCGAAATTGATTGGATAGATTTCCCATATCGCCTCGTAAATTTAACAAGTAGCCGTTGAGGTTTATGTTTTTCTCAAAAACGGTGGGTGTTTGATTACTGCCAGGACCAATTTCAATATCGTTAAATTGTAATGATTGACCAGAAATACTGGCATTGGGAATACTATAATCAACAAAAATTTTGTCTGAAATTGAATTATATATTTTGAAATTGGCAATTCCCGATTCAATAATTGCCTCGGAAAGTTGAACGTCCTTATAATTAAATCGAACCAACTGTGATAAATCAACAACTTCAAATCCTGCGGGCAAATTGATACTAAAAGGCAAACTGAACGAACTTGAGAAACTTGTATCGGGAATGAAATACAGTGAATCATTTGGTATTAAGTTGAATTGATTTTCATAGCGAATCAAAACGGGGTCGCCAGAAGCACTCACAATCAATGAATCGGCAATTAAATTATTTACCGATAAACGTGTTTCCGCTAATGGAGCAAGTATGTCAATGTCCCAAGAAGTTTGATCCTCTTGCGAACATGAAATCAAGAAACTCAAAAAAAATAAAGAAAGAATGCTTCGGATAAAAAATGTTCTTGTCACAATCATACGTTGTAAAAATAGCCATTTTATTCCACCCAATAAAAAAAATGCAGCTAGATGGTAGCTGCATTTTTAAATGAAGTAATGGAATTGTTAAAATGTAACGGTATACGTATTCCCATTGATAAGAACAGTCAAGGTATTATCGCAATTTCCTTGACCAAAATCTATGGTGCGTATTGGTTTATTGCTTGGCGTTACTTGTAAAACACCACTCACAATTTGATGGCAAATTCGATTATGAACTAGGGGAGAAGTAATAAGAGATGTCCAAGTTTGGCCATTTACTTTTGTTCCTGAGCCGGCTCCAGTAATGCTGTATACATCGTCAGCAAAAAATAAGGTGTTGTATCCTTCAATCCATGTGCGTGTGCGAGAAGCATTCCATGTTATAGTGCCTTCATTGTTCGCTAAAATGATTGTTCCATTTACCTGAACACTGAATGTTGGTTGACCCATTGAATTATTTCCAGTATTTGTCACAATCCGTGTCCCTAAAATTTGATTGTTATTAACGAAATAATTATCGGGAGTAATGGTAATCACAGAACCTTCGTTACGGTAGCGACCTGTTGAGCTGATAACAATTTTACCGCTTCGTGTTTTAGTATCATTGCATAAACAAGATGTTCCAAAGTCAATGATGATTGTATCTGGATTACTTGCAGAAACGGTTCCAAGTGTATCGAATGTTACTACTGCGCAATCGGAAAGAAGCATGCCTTCATTACTTGAAAGTTTGAAGGTAGAAAGATCTCCCGTTTTTGCTGCTTGATCCGAAATGTCTTGAACCTCGTTGAAATATCGTTCGGCAATACTTTCATTTTTTGAAGCACTAGTATCATTGTCTAAATCTTCTTTTTTTCTACAGGCACTTAAATTTACAAGAATTGTAACTACCAATAGCATGGAAATTCGAATAGATAATTGAGTTGTTTTCATGTTAGAATTTTTATTGATTTCGATACAGACAAAGGTAATGTGAATGGGTTTAATACTTCAAAAATATTAAGCAGATTTTAAGAGTCCAAATACGGCTGGAATTTTTTGAATTTCGGGTTTTTGCAATTTCCATTTTTCCATGGATTTCGTCTTCACCCAACCATCGGCAACGGTTAAGTTTGCCGCTATACAAAGTTTGGTTTGTGGAGTTAATGAGTTGATGCATTCATCGATGATAGCTGCATTGCGATAAGGTGTTTCAATAAAAAATTGGGCATAGCCCGTTTGAAATGAAACTTGTTCTATTTCTCTTAGTTTTCGGCTGCGAGCAACTTTATCGATTGGCAAATAGCCATGAAAGGTAAATTGTTGGCCATTGAGCCCCGATGAAATAATACTGAGCATGATAGCCGAAGGACCGGGAACAGGAATGACCGAAATGCCTTGTTCATGAGCCAATGCCAATAAGTTTGCACCAGGATCGGCAAGAGCAGGAGCTCCGGCTTCTGAAATAAGCCCAACATTATTGCCTTGTTTAACAAGCGATAATAACTTATGCTGTTCGTCGATTTTGGTGTCTTTATCGAAACGATGCAGGATGATTTCGTCTAAAGAACCTTTGTAACCGGCTTTTCGGAGAAATCGTCTAGCACTTTTTTCGTTTTCGGTGAAGTACATTTTCAAGTCTTGCACCAAACTTAACTCCCACATACTTAGGGAGTCTTCGCGTGCTTCATCTCCAAGAAAGGTTGAAAGTAAGAATATTGACCCCGCCTGCATGCTCAAATCGAGCTAATTATTTTTAAAGAAACCTCATTCAAAAGTGTATAAACTTCTTCAAAACCCTCCATTCCACCGTAATAAGGATCTGGCACAGAACGGTTACTTTGAGGATGACTCACATTAAGTAAAAGTTCTACTTTTTTACGGTCTTCGTCGTTTCTCGCTAATGCTAAAATATTCATCATGTTGGACGCGTCCATGGCATAGATGAGGTCGAAATTATCAAAATCCTTCACTGTAAATTTCCGAGCTGAGAGACCTGAAATATCAATTCCACTTTTCTCAAGTATTCGGATCGCCCTGAAATCTGGACTTTCACCCGCGTGATAATCAGATGTTCCTGCAGAATCTACAACAACCTTTTTGCCAGCTTCTTCTATCCGAGCTCTGAGTATGCCTTCTGCCATAGGTGAGCGACAAATATTGCCTAGGCAGACCATCAGTACTTTGTTTATGGTCAAAATGTTCTTTTTTATTGATTACCGATCTTCTTTTCAATTTCATCGATATAGACACGGAATTTCTTGTCGGTTTCGAGGAGGTTGTTTACTGTACGGCAAGCATGAAGAACAGTTGCATGGTCTTTACCTCCACATTGCAAACCGATGCTTGCCAAAGAAGATTTAGTCATGCTTTTAGCAAAGAACATAGCAATTTGTCGCGCCTGAACTACCTCACGCTTACGGGTTTTGGATTTTAAAAGATCCAGCGGAAGGTTGAAATAATCGGACACAACTTTTTGAATAAAATCGATAGAAATTTCGCGCGTTGTGTTTTTTACGAACTTATCGATCATTTGACGCGCCAATTCCATTGTGATGGATTTGCGATTCAATGTTGACTGCGCAACCAATGAAATCAAAGCACCTTCGAGTTCACGCACATTGGTTGTGATGTTGTATGCCAAATATTCGATAACATCTTTTGGCATTTCGATACCATCAGCATATATTTTCTTTTCCAAAATAGCGATGCGTGTTTCCAGATTTGCCACTTGCAAGTCGGCGCTTAAACCCCATTTGAAACGAGAAAGTAGACGTTGTTCCAATCCAATTAATTCGATGGGAGATTTATCGGATGTTAACACCAATTGTTTTCCTGTTTGGTGTAAGTGGTTGAAAATTTGAAAGAAAACGTCTTGGGTTCTCTCTTTTCCTGCAAAAAATTGAACGTCGTCAATAATTAACACATCAATCATTTGATAAAAATGGATGAAGTCGTTATGAGAGTTATTCTTTACGGCATCAACAAACTGGGTAATGAATTTCTCAGCTTGAACATAAAGTACCGTTTTGTTTGGAAAATTCTTTTTTATCTCGATTCCAATGGCATTAGCCAAATGGGTTTTACCTAAACCAACATTTCCATAAATAAGCAATGGATTGAAAGCAGTTCCTCCTGGTTTGTTAGCAACGGCAAATCCAGCAGAGCGAGCTAGACGATTACAATCACCTTCAACCAAGTTGTCGAAAGAGTAATTCGGGTTGAGTTGAGATTCAACATTCATCTTCTTTAATCCAGGAAGGATGAATGGGTTTTTGATGGAGTTGCTGTTTAGGTCAATTGGCATCGAAACAGCTGGGTTTTTCAATGACTTATGACTCACCGCAGGAATATTAACCGTGTATGGGTTGGCATTGCGGTAATTGTTTTCCATAATGATGGAATATTCAAGACGCCCCTCGGGTCCTAATTCCTTATTAATGGTTTTTTTAAGCAGATCAATATAATGCTCCTCTAACCATTCGTAAAAAAATTGACTAGGTACCTGTATAGTCAAAACGCTTCCGTTTAACTTCACTGGTCGAATTGGATCAAACCAAGTTTTATAACTCTGTTGATTGACATTATCCTTTATAATGTCGAGGCAATTCTGCCAAATTTTTTCAAATGATTGCTCTAGTGTCTGCATATTCTTTTGTTATTAATGTGATCAAAGGATAATTCCTTGAATCGATTTTCAGCTTTAGGGGGGAGCCGAAGTATTGGATGGCAAATATTTACTAAAAATACTTTAAAAAAAAATTAAATTGCTATTGACTTTCTAAAATATTTTATTTGGGAAAACGCTTGATTTTTCTTGTTGTTTATACTACTAAAGAGGTAATCGAGCCTACCTAATCTTAACCCTGCCCAACCTACTTGATTAATAGTCACAAAATTACCAATCGCATTCATTATGGTCACTGGCTTTTCTAAAAATGTATGTGTATGCCCACCTAAAATTACGTCAATGTGCTTGGTGTTTGATGCTAACATAAGGTCGGAAGGTTTAAATGTGTCGTATTGATAGCCCAAGTGCGATAAACAAATAACCATATCGCAATGCTGGTCTAACTTGAGATAACTTGACTCATTATCAGCAGCTATGATGGGATTGTGGTATTGAATACCTTTCCAATTTGCATCAGGAACAAGGCCTGTTAAATCGATGCCAACTCCCAGTATACCAATCTTTAAGCCGTTTTTATGGAGTATAATTGACTTCTTTAATTTCCCATCGAGTGCAGTGTCTTTTACGTCGTAGTTACAGTTCACAAATGGGAAATTCGCAAAAGGCATTTTGTTAACAAGTCCATCAATGCCATTATCGAAATCGTGATTCCCTAAAGTTGCGGCATCGTAACCCATGGCCGACATCAATTTAAATTCAGGTTCTCCACCATAAAAATTAAAGTACGGTGTGCCCTGAAAAATATCGCCAGCATCGAGAAGCAAAACATTGCTTTGTTCATCTCGAATCTTTGAAATAAGCGCGGCTCTGCGAGCAGCTCCTCCTTGGCCCGGATATTTGGGGTCGTTGTCGGGAAAAGGATCTATTCGACTATGCCAATCGTTGGTGTGAAGAATGGTCAATGTTTTATGTCCCGTTTCGTTTTCAAATGCTTTGAGCCATCCAGGCATAGATGCAAATGCCGCAAGACTTAAACTGCCTCGAATAAACTTACGGCGTGTCCAGGAGGTAAATTCGTCCATCGGTTGTGGGATGTAATTGGGTGTTTTTAGATTTATAAAATTTCAGTTCTTCGAGCACGGCATCGCGAAACTTCACTTTGAGATTTTGTCGGTTTGTATATGGTGGCATTTTGTAATTGTCGCCGCCGTTGATTAAATAATCGTTCGAAATAATCGAATAGGTTCGTTCGGGTTCAATTTCTTTTCCTCCCACTGTGATATTAGTCGCTCCTTTCGAAGAGATTCCCATGGTGCAACCTGCAATAGGACCTCCTTTTTTTAATGCTACCTGCTGAAATAAACCATCTAGATCTTTCCCAAGTATATCAATAGTAACTAACTCGTTTTCGAAAGGAACCAGCTCAAATATCATTGATAGTGTAATGTCGCCTTTGGGAAGTTCTATGCGAAGTCCTCCCATATTGTAAAAGGCGATATCGGCCTGTTTTTTCAGAACTCTTTCTGAATAACTTAACATAATATCGCAAATTAAATTACCCAATCCGCATTCGGGAAGTGCTTTTGTAGCTGGAGCATCCGTAACTGCAACCACTTCGAGCATTATTTTTTGGAGTGGAATGCGGTATGGTTGAATCAAAGAATCGATTTCGGGTAAACTTTTTGAGAATCCACTTGGACCTATAACAATGTTTTCTTTGTTGGTTGAAACCGATTGTAAAGGCTTTGAGCAGCTAATTATCAATGAGATAACTGCAAGGTGGATAAGTGTATGGATAACTTTAATGGGATTCAAAATTCGAAGTCAATAGAATTTCAAAATTTACACATTTTAGTTTAATCAACGTACAATAAAATATTTTTTTGTGTTTACACATCAAACCACAATTCGCGTGCGTTATGCAGAAACCGATCAAATGGGATTTGTGTATTACGGACAATATGCAAGCTATTTGGAAGTAGGACGAGTGGAAGCACTCAGAACGCTTGGAATTCGGTATAGTTCATTAGAAGAATCCGGAATATTAATGCCTGTTACAGATTTACATATTCGGTATAAAAAACCAGCACGTTACGATGAATTGCTGCTCATTGAAACGCGAATCGAAACCCTGCCTCAATCGAGAATAGTCTTTCATTATTCAATGTATAACGAAGCGATGGAACTTTTGAATACAGCTGAAACAGAATTGGTTTTTATTCGTTCTTCCGACAATAAACCCATGCGTGTTCCGTCAATAATAATTGAGGCGTTGAGTAAATTTTTCAATCATTCTGATTTGCCCCAATCCAACTAAGATTTTGATTATGAAATTGATTAAGATTTTTATTATGTTGTTTTTTTATCTGCAGGTGTGTGAAGCACAAATTGCAGTAAAAGAACCTGAAAAATTGTCGGAGTTGCCAAAGCCAACGGGGTTTAAATTGTACTTTATTATTACCGAGAATGGCGATACTTTGCCCATTGTAACGCTTCATCCTGTTAGCATTTCTGAAAACAGAACGTTTGCGAATAAACGGGAAGAGCGAAAATGGAGTCGTTTAAAACGCGATGTTGCCAAGGTGTATCCGTATTCAAAAATTGCGGGTAAAAAATTGAGATCGTATAACGATATGATGGTTGGAAAGCCAGAATCGGAGCAGAAGAAACTGCTTAAGCGAGCAGAGTCAGAATTAAAGAAAGAGTTTGAAGGTGATATTCGCAATATGACATTGAATCAAGGGCGAATATTGATTAAATTGATTGATCGCGAAACGGGTAATTCTTCCTATGGTTTAGTAAAAGATTTGCGTGGTTCGTTTCAGGCCTTTTTCTGGCAATCGTTGGCGCGTGTTTTTAGCACGAATTTAAAGGAGACGTTTAATCCGTATACAAACCCAGAGGATAAAATGATTGAGGATATTATTGGATCGATAGAGGATGGTTCCTTTGTAAACTAATCATAGAAGCTTCATTCGAACGTGAACCCGTTTGTACTCAAAAGCGGCAGGGATTGAATGTAAATCCGGCATAGCCGCATTGGAATGAAAGCCCGGATGCCGACATCAAAAACCCAATTCAAAATAACGTTGTTGTTTAGTTGAACTGTTCGGCAACTTTTGCTTCTTTGATACCAGCGCTGTAATCGTAGAAACCAATGCCCGATTTAACGCCCAATTGCCCGGCCATGACCATGTTTACTAAGAGGGGAGAGGGTGCATATTTTGGATTTCCAAAGCCGTCTTGCAAGACACGTAAAATAGAAAGACATACATCCAATCCAATAAAATCGGCTAGTTGCAATGGTCCCATAGGATGTGCCATTCCTAATTTCATAACCGTGTCGATTTCTTGAACACCCGCAACGCCTTCGTGAAGTGTAATGATGGCTTCGTTGATCATGGGCATCAGGATTTTATTCGCCACAAATCCAGGGTAATCGTTCACAACAACGGGAGTTTTTTGAAGTGCTTCGGAAACTTCTACTGTTAAAGCACTTGTTTGCGACGAAGTTGAATATCCATTGATGATTTCGACCAGTTTCATGACTGGAACGGGGTTCATAAAATGCATGCCGATAACCTGCTCAGGACGCTTTGTTTCGGCAGCAATTCGGGTAATGGAAATGGATGATGTGTTGGAAGCTAAGATGCAACTTGGCTGACAAAACTGATCGAGTTGACGAAAGACAGAGGACTTTATCTGGAAATTTTCGGATGCTGCTTCCACGACTAAATCGCGATCGAATAGCTTTTCGTTGATGCTTGTATGTATGGTAATTCGGGCAAGTGTTTCCGATTTTTGAGTTTCGGTGAGACTCCCTTTTTGAACTTGACGATCGAGGTTTTTGGTAATTGTAGCGATGCCTTTTTCGAGAGCGGCTTCACTAACATCTACTAAAATTACGGGAAATCCAAACTGAGCAAATGTGTGAGCAATTCCGTTGCCCATGGTTCCTGCGCCTATTACTGCAATATTTTTCATTTGGTACTAATAAATAGTGAGTGAATTTGAATGTGCAAATAAAGGAATCTCCTTCCCAATCATCAAATAGAAAGGAGGCTATTTTCCTCTGCCTTGAATTACAATCAGAAATGTGTATATCATAATTTTAATATCGAGGGCAAAGGTCATGTTCTCAATATATAAGATGTCATATTTAAGGCGTTCAACCATTTCGGGGATGTTCTCCGCATAGCCAAATTTTACTTGCCCCCAACCGGTAATTCCTGGTCGTACTTTATGCAAAAGACGATAGTGCGGTGCAACTTCAATAATTTGATCGATGAAAAACTGGCGTTCAGGTCGCGGTCCAACAATTGACATATTGCCAATCAGTACATTGTAAAATTGGGGGATTTCATCGAGGCGCGTTTTACGCATAAATAGGCCAAACGGAGTAATTCGTGAATCGTTCACTTTGCTAAGTTGAGGACCTCGCTTTTCGGCATCGCTAAACATCGATCGAAACTTGTATATTTTGAAAGGAAGTCCATTTAACCCGATTCTATAATGACTATAAAAGACTGACCCTTTGGAAGTACTAATAACAATTAACCCTGTAATGATATAAACAGGAAAAAAGAAAATCATGACAAAAAGGGAAACGGTAATATCGAACAATCTTTTAAGTGATTTTTGCCAGGCAGGCATAACTTGCCGCTTGATTTCGATGATAGGTGCACCGAAAATTGCAGATGTTCGGACCGAACCCAACAGAATATCGCTGATGTCGGGAATGACTTTGATTACGACATTGGTTACTTCCAATTCGGTAATGAACTTTCCAAGATAGGCATGTTCAGAATCTTCTGGTGCAACAATAACTTCTTCGATGTCGAGCTTTTGAATAAGCTGAACCATTTCGTTAAAGTTACCAACCATTGGCAATGATTCTGCGAGATTTTGGTCTTTGCTTCCATTTACGGGCACGTAACCAACAAAACGATTTCCGCTGCTGATGGTTTGCTCTTCAATTTTCTGATAAATATCGTACGCTTTCTTTCCAGAGCCGATTAATAAAGTGTTGAAAAAGATTTTTCCTTTTTGAATGTTTCGCGCATTTCGAGTTGCTAAAATCATCCGCTGAACAACCGTAATTAGATATTGTATTAGAAAAAGCGCGCTAAATGAAATGTAATAATATCGGTAGGATGGAATAAAATCATCGAGCGAGATGGCAAAAAATAATACGATAGATCCGATTAAAATTAACCATGTAGTAGAACCGATAATACCCAATCGCGATTTGCGGTAAATATCAAAATAGGTTCCTGAAACATGGTAAAGTAGCATCCAAAACAATGGGACAATTGCTAATCCAAGATAGAATGATTTGTTGAATTCAACTTCGATTTCATATCCAAAAACAAGCGGCTCGAGGTATATTTTTCGGAATGAGTAGTATACAGTCCATGCTAGCAATGCCGAAAAGTAATCGGCTGCAAGTTGAATGCGTGTTTGGTTTTTATCGCGTTTGATAGAATTCACTTCCTTAATAGATAATTTTAAAGTTGTCGATTAAAATTTCAAGTGGTTCTGAGCCCGATGGCTTTGTCGTTTGGAAAAAGATGCGATAGTTACTAGCATTTATCTGCGAACTAACTTGCCTTGTTAAGTTGATATACACCTTATTCCAAGTTTCTGTTGGACGTAATGTGATAACCTGATCTTCTTGTGTTGATGCTCCAGCATAATAAGATCGTAAGCCAACTAGAAGGTCTTGGTTATTTTTATAATTGATTTCCATAAACACATTTGCCCCACCTTTTGGAAGAGTAACTGGATCGATCATTTGAAAATCGACAAAACCACTATCTCTGAATAATTGAACAAGGCAAGATCCCGCACCTTCGAAAACTAATTCTGGATTGTTGCACAAAGAAAGTGTTGTATCGCTGGAGGATGTTGATGTTAATTTGTTCCCCGAAAGGTCATCGAAATTGGCTTTGAAAGCGAATGTTAAAGAATCGAAATAGGTAAAAGTGGGCGATAAGGTGGTAGTTTGGCCAGGTTCTAAATTTACATTCTCCTGTTCATGAAAACGATAGAATAGATAAGGTGTGCGTAAAGTTGATGAACCATTTAACTTGATGCCTGCACCAATAGAAACCTTGTGTGCGCCCGAATTTAAAACCGGTATTCTGCAAGGAAGTTTGAACGCCCCAACAAGGTTATCGTCAACATAAATCCATGCATCAGAAATATTGGCTGCATTACTTCCTTGTATTGCAACATCTGTAATTACATTCACAGAATTTATTTCAATGTAAGATGCTTCCTCTTCAGAAGGGTTGATAATATTGCAACTTACGAAAGCAAGCAAACAAAATAGAAGAACTGCAGTGTAAACTTGCTTCATGAATTATGCGAAGAGATGCGAAGTAGTATTCATTTTTTCAATAATTCTATTTGCTACTTCCAATGCTTGTAAACCATGTGAAACATTCACGATTGGAGTTTTATTATTTAGAATAGCGTCTGCAAAACTCTCCAATTCGGATTTTATTGCGTTTGTTGGTAAAATTTCTGGGCGTTCAAAATGGATCTGTTTAAGTCCCTTGCCTTCAGCCATTTCGATAGTAACAGCAAGCGGGTCGGGTTCGCCTTCAATGGTATTCATGCGAATGACTTCCACTTCTTTTTCTAGGAAATCGACACTGATGTACGCATCTCTTTGAAAGAATCGCGTTTTGCGCATGTTTTTCATGGATAATCGGCTAGCGGTTAGATTGGCAACGCAGCCATTATCGAACTCAATGCGCGCATTTGCGATATCGGGTGTTTCACTAACAACCGAAACACCTGAAGCACTTATTTTCTTCACAGTTGACTTTACGCTATGAAGAACAATATCAATATCGTGAATCATTAAATCAAGAACTACCGAAACATCGGTGCCTCGCGGATTGAATTGCGCCAAGCGATGCGTTTCGACAAACATTGGATTATCGAAAAATGGAGACGCCGCTATGAATGCAGGATTAAAACGTTCAACATGTCCAATCTGCACTTTTTTCCCCGCTTCTAGAGATAATTGTTCAAGTTCGCGTGCTTCATCGATTGTTGTTGCAATGGGTTTTTCGATAAAAACATGTTTGCTAGCGCGCAAAGCTTTACTAGCATAGGTGTGATGAAATAGCGTAGGAGTAACCACATCCACAACATCCACTTGGAGAAGCATTTCTTCAAAACTAGCAAATGCATGAATGTTAAATTCTTCCGCTATGCGTTTTGAACTATCGGCATCTACATCAAAAAAACCACAAAGTTCATAAGCTGCAATTTCTTTAATGAGCTTTAAATGAATTTTACCAAGATGACCAGCACCTACAACGCCTATTTTAAGCATAATTATCAATTTCCCGCAAACCTAATCATTTTCATTAATACGAAATTGCACATGTAAATAATGTTGGAAAATGGTAGAAAAAAATGAACATTTCTTTGTGAACGAAAGGCTATTAATTAATTCACATTTATTAGGAGATGGATTAATTTTATGGTTTTGATTTTACACAATCTATGTTAATAACCGATTCCTACAGATATCAAGGTTTACGCAAGCGAATGGTGGATGATTTACGTGTTCATGGAATACTAAATGAGCGTGTGTTGGATGCAATTCGAGCTGTTCCAAGGCATCAATTTTTTCAGGATGAGGTTTTTGTAGAAAAAGCCTATCAGGATATTGCTTTCCAAATTGGTGCAGGTCAAACTATTTCGCATCCATCAACAGTGGCTATCCAAACGCAGTTGCTCGATTTAAATCCAGGCGAAAAAGTATTGGAAATCGGAACCGGCAGTGGATATCAAACAGCAGTATTGGCTCAGTTTAAAATCAAAATATTCAGCATCGAACGTCAACATACTTTGTATTTGCGAACCAAGAAACTTTTGGAAGAGATGAATGTTCCCGCACGTTTGTTTTTTGGTGATGGGTATTTGGGCCAGCCCGTTTATGCACCTTACGATAAAATTATTGTAACAGCCGGAGCTCCATCCATTCCACAAGCATTAATTGATCAACTTAAACCTGGTGGTCGCATGGTTATTCCCGTTGGACAAGACGGTAAACAAATCATGCATGTGCTCGACAAAAACATGGATGGAACCATTCTCATCGAAGAACATGGTGAATTCCGTTTTGTGCCTTTGTTGGAAAGGAAAAATTGATTTTGGAGTTATTATTTGATTAAAAATCCACCAAATTATTTCAGGACTATTCATTGAATTTAATCAACATCGACTTATATTTCCACTCTTTTTACAAATGCACAATTTTCGAAATAGTGCTTTTTTGCTAAGTAATCTAGCTTCTAAATCAGAAGTATATCCATAATAATAACCACCGTCTTTTGAACTTTTAAGAATGGAAACAGTGTATTTCATCCCAAATAAAAAAGCCGATTGACATTGTCAACCTGCTTTTGGCGGAGAAACCCCGATGGGGGAGCCCCCGGAGCTTTTGCTTCATCAGTTTTTCCCGATGGGACCGCAATTACAAGTTGAATTGAAATGATGTATTTATTTTATCTCTATAAAAAACTAGATTCGATATTTAATAAAACTTAAAAAGCCCATCAACGACGGGCTTTTTAAGTTTTGGCGGAGAAAGAGGGATTCGAACCCCCGGACCTGTTACAGTCAACAGTTTTCAAGACTGCCGCAATCGACCGCTCTGCCATTTCTCCGAGGGCAAAATTAGCATTTGAAAGCGTTCCCCCAAATAAAAAAATAAAAAAAACATAAAAACCTTTTGCGATCTTGCAGCCGTGAAACGAAATAGTGTTGTTAATATTCTGTTAATGTGCTTAATGACTAGTTGGTTGTTAGCGCAAAAAAATAGTGAAGTGCCATCAAGAATAGATACAAAACATCCTTTTTTAGCTACAAATTCAGTTATCGGGGCAGTTTATGTAGGTTCGATGACAGCACTTTATCAAACTTGGTATCGTGATTATGCTTTTAAACGCTTCCATTTTTTTAACGATATGCCCGAATGGAAAGGAGCAGATAAATTGGGGCATGTAACAACTTCTTGGTGGGCAGCTCAATGGTTATATACGAGTCAACAAACGCTTGGTTTGAATGGCGAGAACTTGGCTTTGCGTTCTACAATCATTCCACTTTGTTTCATGGCTACCATTGAAGTCTTTGATGGTTTTTCTTCAGGTTGGGGTTTTTCAATGGGAGATATGGCTGCTAATCTTGCCGGAGCAGGATTATTTTACACTCAACAACATTTTTTTAATCAGCAAAGAATCATTCTCAAATATTCCTATCATCCAACAAATTATGCAGAACATCGGCCCGAAATTCTGGGTAAAACAACAGTCGAAAGAATGCTGAAAGATTATAACGGACAAACATATTGGCTATCAGTTCCAATCAAGCAAGATGGTTGGTTTTGTTTGAGTATGGGATACAATGCAAGCGGAATGCTTGGCGGAAGAGATAATATTTGGACCAATCAAGGTGTTTTTTACGATTATTCCTCAGTCGAACGATTTTCAACTTGGTCAATGTCGTTCGATATTGATCTTCTTAAGCTGCCAATCAAAGGGAAAATCTGGAAAACCTTTGCAAGCACATTTCGGTGGATTAAAATTCCAGCGCCCTCCCTTCAATGGTCAAGATCGAATAATTTCAAACTGCTCCCATTCTATTTTTAAATCGATCGATCGCAATTGTAAAATGCATATAATGTGATTTATGCGAATTTATTCTGCTTTAATCAAGGAAGTAAATCGCATTAATTTTAATAGAATGATTAATCTAACGCAGTTTTAACTATTTTTGTATATATACCGAAAACTCTGATACATTATGCAGAGCTTAATTATGCAAAAAAATATACGTTTTTATATCAGAGCTGTACTTATACTGCTGATTAATGTCATTTTTAGCCAAGATGCTTTTTCGCAAGTTCCTTTGCCAGGAGATTGTTTAGGAGCTTACACGGTGTGTTCGATTTCATTTAATCAAACTGCTTCATTTAATGGAGAAGGGAATTATTTAGGTGAGGTTAATTCGACTTGTGTAACAAGTGGCGAGAGAAATAATGCTTGGTATATCATCAATGTTCAGACACCAGGTTTATTTGGATTCAATATTATTCCCAATTGCAATAATGATTACGATTGGGCTTTATACAATTTAACAAACGCTACGTGTGCTGATATTGCAACAGATCCAACTCTTGAGGTAGGCTGCGATTTCAATGGTTCAACCGTTCCTGCAGCAATTACGGGAATGAATGATGGACCCAATCCACAAGATGAACCACGTATTACAGTTGCTGCAGGTGATGTTTATGCATTGTTAGTGAATAACTTTTCTGGTTTAAATCAATGTGGATATCAACTCGATTTATCACTTTCTACCGCAGGTATCATTGATATTACACCACCAACATTGTTGGCCGTTACTTCGCTAGTTTCTTGTGGTGCAAATGCTGTTTCTTTCAGTTTCAGTGAGTTTGTGAAATGTAATACAGTTGATGTTTCCATGTTTCAAATGTTAGACCCTTCTGGAAATATAGTTCCAATTAACGATGTTACAAGTATTGCTTGCATTAATGGAGGATTGTATGATAAAGATTTTACCTTATTGTTGGATCAAAATTTAACTCAAGGTGGACTGTATGAGATTCAATTAGCCGGATTGGTAGAAGACAATTGCGGAAACATTAATCTCGACACACAACTCCTAGCATTTAGTTTTAATTCTGTAGAAATTACATCTGTAAATCAATTACAGGCTGTTGATTGCAGATCTAATAACGGTAGAGCAGAAGTACAAATCCAAAACGGAACAGCACCTATTTCTTATTATTGGAGCCCATCGGGACAAACAAATGCTATTGCACAGAATTTAACTTTCGGCTGGCATATCGTTACAGTAACTTCAGGTTTTTGTTTTGACGTCGATTCAATTTTTATGTCGGATGCTAATAATTTTGATGCAGTCATTACAGTTTCTGACGACACCTGTTCGTTTGGACTTGGGTCTGCAGTTGTTGTTGCAAGTGGAGGAACACCTTTCGTTGATCGTCTTAATCGTCAAGAGTACACGTATTTTTGGAGCGCATACGATCAGCGCAACGACACCACATTTATTGATAGTCTTTTAACGGGCGTTTACAATTTAACAGTTCGGGATAGTTTTGGTTGCATACTTTCTTATATAGTTGAGGTTCCTGACTACCGCTTCAATTTAGTTCCTGATTTCATTTTTTCTCCTGATACCGTTCCTATTCCGGGTTTGTTCCCAACCGTTTCTTTCATCAATCAAACCGATAATGCCACTGCATTTTATTGGGATTTTGGAACAGGCGATTTTTCGAATTTGTATGAGCCCAACTATGTGTTCCCTGGTTCTGGCACATTCGATGTAAAACTTATTGCAACCAATGCCTTTGGTTGTAAAGATTCAATTTCTAAGCCCGTCACAATCGATTTCGTTTTGACGTTTTTTGCTCCCACAGCATTTACACCAAACGATGATTTAATTAACGATTCATTTAATGTTGTTGTAACAGGAATAATGGATTCTACCTATTTGATGATTATTTATGATCAATGGGGTAATGAAGTTTTCGTTTCCAATAATCTGAATAAATCATGGTCGGGTAAATCAGCCAATGGCAATATGATGCCTGCTGGACATTATACTTTCAGAAGTAGTTTCATCGATCAATCAGGAAAGAAACACGTCAAGAAAGGAAGAGTTGTATTGTTTGGGTAATATTGAATCTCTTTACAAATTCAGAATCATTCCATCATAAGCAATTTTTATAAAAGACGGCAATTCCGCTTCAACTTCATCATGTAAGCCCATTTGATGGCTGATATGTGTTAAGTAGGCCTGTTCTGGTTGGATGTATTTCAAAAGAGAAACAGCTTCATCGAGTGTAAAATGTGATGGGTGGGTTTCTTTGCGAAGCGCGTTTAAAACAACAATCTTACTTCCCTTCATTTTATCAATTTCCTCAGAAGCAATTTCTTTTGCATCTGTTACATAACAAAAATCCTTCAATCGATATCCAAATACGGGCATTTTATAATGTGATACAGCAATTGGAATGATATGCTCTCCCAATAAATCGAATGGAGAATTGTCTATTTGATGAAGATTTACAAGCGGAATTCCTGGATAATTATCGTTCGCAAAAATATAGGCAAATTCTCTACGAATGGCTTCCTCAACATGGGCGGTCAAGTATAAATCCATGTGCTTTTTTTGGAAGAAATTAAACGCACGAATATCATCCAATCCAGCAATATGATCTTTGTGCTCATGCGTATATAAAACGGCATCTAATTTATCTACCCGAGCGCGTAACATCTGTTGCCTAAAGTCTGGACCTGTATCTATAAGTATATTATTGTTGCTGCTTTCAATGAGAATAGAACAGCGTAGACGATTGTCTCGAAAATCGGACGACATACAAACTTCGCACTTACATGAAATAACTGGAACACCCTGCGAGGTACCTGTTCCTAAAAATGTGACTTTCATGCCTCAAACCTACATAATTTTTATTTTCTCTTGAGCTTTATTCATCCGAATCGTTTTCTTTGCTTAAAATTATGAAATACTACGTTATCTCAGGAGAAGCATCGGGTGATCTTCATGGAAGTAATCTACTTCGCGCATTAAAGAACGAAGATGCTCATGCCGAATTCCGCGTTTGGGGAGGCGATTTAATGGTTCAAGCAGGTGCAGAATTAGTAAAACATTACCGAGATTTGGCATTTATGGGATTTACGGAGGTGATCATGAATTTGCCTACAATCATCCGAAATATTCGTTTTTGTAAACAAGACATACTTCAATACAATCCGGATGTTCTCATTTTAATTGATTACCCTGGTTTTAATCTTCGGATTGCTGAATTCGCTTTTAAAAACAACATACGTGTTTTCTATTATATATCACCTCAAATTTGGGCTTGGAAACAAAGTCGTGTTCATAAAATTAAGAAAGTAGTCAATCGCATGTATGTGATTCTTCCTTTCGAAAAAGAGTTCTATGCGCGGTTTCAAGTAGATGTTAGTTTTGTTGGACATCCTTTGTTAGATGCAGTGGAGCAATTTAATCATGATTCAACATTTAGATTACGACATAATTTATCCGAACTTCCAATTATTGCATTGTTGCCCGGAAGTCGTGAGCAAGAAATATCGCGCATGCTCCCTGAAATGCTTAAAAGCATCGCGTCTTACACAAATCATATTCCTGTTATTGCTGCAGCTCCATCCATTGCATTGGAAAAATATAAAACCTGGTCCAAGGGATTTCAGGTTCATATTATAAGTGGTGAAACCTATCAGCTTTTAGCCCATGCGCAAGCAGCAGTAGTTACTTCGGGAACTGCTACTTTAGAAACAGCATTGTTTATGGTGCCTGAAGTGGTCTGTTACAAAGGTGGTAAAATCTCTTATTGGTTAGCTCGTCGCTTGATTAAAGTCCGTTTTATTTCCTTGGTGAATTTAATTCTCGATCGTATGGTTGTTAAGGAATTAATTCAATCAGAAATGAATGATACACGGATTCGGGAATATTTAGATAAAATTTTATACGAAGGAACTGAACGCAGCACCATGTTGCAGGATTATACTGAACTAAGAAAGCAATTAGGTGGAATAGGTGCATCGGAGCGAACAGCAAAAGACATGGTTGAACGATTGAAAATCAAGGTTTAATTAAGTGTTTCGATAATTCACGTATTTTTAAATCGATGTTTCGATACTTCATAATGTTCCATTTATTCTTACTTTTTCATTGTGCTATTGCGCAAGAAAATACTTTGAAAATTGGATTATTTCGTACATCAATCATTAAAGAAATTACGCTAGAATTAGGCGAAAATTCTCAAATTAACACCCAAGCCAATATGCATGTTTGGGGATCAGAAAAACGTCCGAAATTTCAAATTAAAGCCCAAGGAAATAGTATTGAAATATTTCAGAATGATATATTTTTAGGGAGTTTGAAGCAAGTTGTATGTAATTCGATGGAAAGCTTTTCCATATTAATGAAACCTATTCAACCCAATTATAAAGGCAATAAATATTCAGGTGAATTAAGAATTACTTCCGTAAATAGCGTTTTGAAAATAATAAATTTTGTAAATGAAGCGGATTATTTAACAGGTGTTTTACGTGGTGAAGTTGGGTACGATAAATCCAATGCACTTTACGAAGTTCATGCAATTTTATCTCGAACATATGCTCGTTTTTATAAGGATAAACATCGTTCCGAAGGATTTGAATTATGCGACCAAACCCATTGTCAAGTTTTTAAAGGCTACTATGATTATAAGCCATATTTACAAGCAATTCAGTCGACGAAAAACTTAGTGGTTCTTGATAGTTTGAAAGGCGATTTAGCAGAGTTGTTATTTCATTCTAATTGTGGTGGCCAAACAAGTGCGTCGGAGGATGTTTGGAAATCGACATTGACTTATTGCCGCAGTATTCGAGATACATTTTGTTTGGGAAGTCAACAAGCAGTTTGGCAGAAACAAATTCCCTTGGATGTATTTTGTAATAAACTCAGTATTGAAAATCCGACTGATTCGACAGCACATTATTCATTGTGCGACAAAATTTGCAGCTTTTCATATAATCGTTCGGAAGTATTGAATATTGGAAATAAGAAATTTAAGACAACAGAATTGCGAACGAAATTGAATTTAAAATCGGCTTGGTTCGATTGGGAATGCAAAGGTGATAGCGTTTATTTTTACGGAAGGGGTTTTGGTCATGGTGTTGGAATGTGTCAAGAAGGCGCCATTCGGATGTCTGAACTAGGTTATTCCCCAAGTCAAATAATTAAACATTATTACAGAAATGCTATCATTGCTAAAAGAGAGTGAATTCGAAAAGTAATTTTTAATTCAAAAACGAAAACCAATAATTTATCAGTATATTTTAATTGAACTCGAATTCTGTTTTAACACTTAATTCGCATGTATTTCAGATATCGTATAATTTAATAAAACAACATTTATAATTCGTCTAATTTCATGGAATTATTCATCGTAATGAATTGATATATAAATTTTTGAAGATAAATGACTTCATTAATTATGTATATATTACAATAAGACGTAAAATTGCAATTAATTATTCTGATTATTTAAGTTAATCTGATTTTAATAATCATATTATCAATACCTTGTATTATAAAAAATCTTTTTATTTTAAATAAATCAATAAAATATATGCATTGTGTAAAAAAAATAAAATACATTTGTGAAAATAATTAAAAACAAACATGGCAAAAAACATCGAATTCTCTGCTGAGGAAATGTCTGAACTTCACGCATTTTACACCATGGAAATGGAAAAAGCGGAGTTAAGATTAAAAGCAATAAAATCAATTATTGCAAAAATTGGTAGCGCACCTTTAAAAAGAGGGCCTAAACCATCTGTTCAAAAACAACTAAATAATGAGGTTGCTTCAGAATTAGTTGAATTCAACAAAACAAAAGTTGCGGGTCGTAAACCAGGCCGTCCGGCTAAAGCTAAATCAATTAGTACTGAGCCTAAAATTGCGAAACGTCCAGGCCGTCCTTCTAAATTAAAATCTGATATTGTCACCTTAGACTTAGTTGCTAATTCAGATGTTATTTTAGTTCCAAAAAAACGCGGACCAAAGCCAGGTTCGAAATACAAAAAATCGGCAGCTAAAAAAACACGAGTTGCTAAAACTCCCAAAGCAGCAATTTCAAAAGCTGAAACTAATAAACCTGTTGCAGCTAAATCATCTACATCAATAGTAAATGCTCAGGATTCTCCCAAAAAACGGGGTCCAAAGCCAGGAACTAAATACAAAAAATCAACAGCTAAAAAAACACGAGTTTCCAAAACTCCCAAAGTGAAATTAGCTAAAATTGATATTGCCAAACCAGTTTCTGTTAAAACAACAGATGCAATTGCACTAGCAAAAGATTCACCCAAAAAACGTGGTCCAAAACCGGGTGCGAAGTACATTAAACGAACTGTTGAAGCAAAACCATTAAGCGAAACAAAAATAGATTCAACGACAGTTAAAACTAATATCAAACAATCGGTTTCGAAAAAATCTAAGTCTTCTAAAACTCCCAAGATAGCTAAGAAAGTAATCACTGTTAAATCTCCGAAAACAGTTTCTGATATTGTTGAATCAAAGCCTACTTCAATAAATAATGAAATTAAAGCGCTCAAATTATCTGTTGCTAAACTCAATAAACCTAAAGCGGTTAAAGTTGCGAAAGTGGCAAAAGCTGTTGTGGTAAAATCAACTGCAGTTAAAGTAAATAATTTAGTAAAAAAATCTCCAGTTGTTAAAGTAAAAGCCCCTGCGAAAGTAGTTGCTAAGGTTGAAGCAAAAGAGCCGCAAGCATAATTTAATAATTTATTATTTAAACGGCAGTTTCTTGAATTTAGAGACTGCCGTTTTTTTATTCACCATTGTTGTTTATTAATTCAATCAAAACAGCATTGCAGATACACTCTTACTGCTGTACTTTAGCAGCATGAACTTTCACATAGAACTAGCTCGTCCCACCGATATTCCTGAAGTTCTTTCTCTTATAAAGCAACTGGCTTTGTTTGAAAAAGCACCCGATGAAGTTACCGTTACCCAAGAAATTCTCCTGCGAGATGGATTTGGGGAACATAAAATATTTGATTGTTTTGTTGCACGTTCCACCGAAAATGCCATATTAGGTATGGCGCTTTATTATACCAAATACTCTACTTGGAAAGGGCGTTGTATCTATTTGGAAGATATAATAGTAGATCAAGATTTTCGAGGTAATGGAATTGGTAAAGAATTGTTTCGTTCGGTGTATGATATAGCTCGAACAACTCAAGCTGGCAGGCTCGAATGGCAAGTCTTAGATTGGAACGAACCTGCAATTGGCTTTTACAAGCGATTTAAAGCGCATTTCGATTCAGAATGGATTAACTGCAAGTTCACCTACGAACAAATGCAACAAATTAGCCCGGATCAATTATGAAGGTGTTTAAATTTGGTGGAGCTTCAATTGTTGATGCTCATGGCGTTCGAAATGTTGCAGATATTATCAAACGAAATGCTACAGATTCAATGTGTATTGTTGTTTCGGCAATGGGTAAAACCACGAATGCTTTGGAAGAAATTGTTCATGCATATTTCAATAAAACAGGAAAAGCGCCTCAGCTATTAGAAACTCTTAAACAAAAACACCTTGAATTATTGCGTGAATTATTCCCAAACGAACGCAATCAAGTTGAAGATGACCTTGAGGATATTTTTGCTGAACTTTATTGGGCAATCGAGGAAACTCAAATTAAATCTTACGATTACGAATACGATCAAATTGTTTCGCAAGGTGAATTTATTTCCACGCGCATTGTTTCTGCTTATCTAAATGCATCACAAATCAAAACACATTGGCTCGATGCTCGCGATATTATTCGAACCGATAATACTTACCGAGAAGGTCAGGTTGATTGGTTATTTACTCAGCAAGCGGTAGAAGATTTAATTGCGAATCAAGTAAATTCTAAGTCGCCTAAATTTTTTCTTACCCAAGGATTTATTGGTGGAACATCCGAAAATTATACTACAACGTTAGGACGGGAAGGTTCCGATTATACTGCTGCAATTTTAGCTTATTGCCTCAATGCAAATGATGTTACTATTTGGAAAGATGTTCCTGGTGTTTTAAATGCCGATCCACGCCATTTTCCTCTAGCGCAATTACTACCGGCATTATCATATTATGATGCAATTGAATTGGCTTATTATGGTGCTACAGTAATACATCCGAAAACAATTAAACCCTTGCAAAACAAAAACATTCCTTTGTTTGTAAAGTCTTTTTTGAATCCCGAAGCATCAGGTACTTGTATTAAAGAAGATGAATTAAGACAAGAAATCCCAACCTATATTTTCAAAAAACAACAAATTCTCATTTCGGTTTCACCACGCGATTTTTCATTTATATTGGAAGAAAATCTTCGTGATTTATTCGAACTTTTTTCTCAAAACAGAGCGCATGTTAACCTCATGCAGAATTCCGCTTTGAGTTTTTCTGTTTGTGTAACCATTGATCAAACTCGATTAGTTTCAATGATAAAAGAACTCGATAAAAAATACAAAGTTAAATACAACGAGCAGTGCGAACTTATTACTATTCGAAATTATTCAGATGAATTAGCCAATCAATTAATTGGTAATCGTCCCGTTTTGCTGGAACAAAAAAGTAGGCATACGCTTCAAGTTGTGCTTAAAGAACTTCAAAACAACTAATTCAAATTATTATGTCAAAAGGTTATTTCATTTACAATGCAATTATAATTAATGAGGATAAGCGCTTTATTGGATGCCTGAAAACACGCGGGGAGTTTATTGAAGATGTGTATGAAGGTCCAAAAAATGATGACGAAGATTTATTAGGTTATACTAGCATCGATGCCCATGGCTTTTATTTAATTCCAGGCGCAATCGATGATCAGGTACATTTTAGAGAACCCGGTTTAACATGGAAAGGTGATTTGTATTCAGAACCCAAAGCAGCTATTGCAGGCGGTGTTACAAGTTTTATGGAAATGCCCAATACAGTTCCTGGTGCTATTACGCTCGATTTATTAGAAGATAAATACAGCATTGCGTCCGAAAAATCCTTGGCGAATTATAGTTTCTATATGGGAACATCTAATTCAAATTTGGAGCAGTTACTTGCCATAAATCCAGCTAATGTTTGTGGTGTTAAAATATTTATGGGTTCGAGTACCGGAGATATGTTGGTTGATAATACGGAAACGCTTCAATCTATATTTAAGGAAGTGAAAATGCTTATCGCCTTGCATTGTGAAGACGATAATTTAATTAAAGAAAATCTTATTCAAGCCCGTGCAAAGTTTGGTGAAAACATTCCATTTTCTCAACACCATCTGATTCGTTCCGAAGAAGCGTGTTATCGATCGTCTTCCAAAGCAATAGAACTTGCAACTCGTTATAATACACGCTTGCATATTCTTCATATTTCTACTGCACGAGAACTCGAATTATTTCGAAACGATATTCCTTCTTCCCAAAAACAAATTACGTCTGAGGCATGTGTCCATCACTTATGGTTTACAGATGAAGATTATGTATCAAAAGGTGCATTTATCAAATGGAATCCAGCAATAAAAACAATGCGCGATCGAGAAGCAATTCGGGAAGCTGTAAAATCTGGGAAAATTGATGTGCTTGCAACCGATCATGCGCCTCATTCACTTGAAGAAAAGAATCATTCCTATTTACTTTGTCCATCCGGTGGACCTCTCATTCAACATGCGCTTCCTGCGCTCTTCGAATTATGTAATCAAGGCGTTTTTACTCCTGAATTAATTGTTCGCAAATATGCACACGCAGTTGCTGATCTATTTCAAATTAAACAACGTGGCTATTTAAGAAAAGGATATTATGCAGATATTGTTTTAATAAGTCCTAGTAAACCAACTGTTGTTACTGAAGAATCGCTCTTGTACAAATCCAAATGGTCGCCTTTTACAGGAGAAACATTTAACTCATCGGTTTCACGTACTTTTGTAAACGGAAATCTCGTTTACGATGAAGGAGTTTTTGACGAATCAACTAAAGGAATGCGTTTGCAGTTTGAAAGATGAATAAACTAATTGGATTGATTATTTGTATTGCCATGATTTCGTGTAATTCGCAGGATAAAGTTTCCGAAGGAATTTTACCCGATAGTACGATGAAATCAATTTTGATTGATTTTAGTATTGTTGATGCATCGTATAATGTAAGTGCCTCTTCGCCTCAAGCTCCTAAGTTTAAAGCAGAGTTATTTTATGAGCAGGTAATGAAAGATCACCATACAACGAGAGCGGAATTCAACAGAAGCATGGCGTATTATTCACAGAATACCAAGAAACTTCAGAAGATATACGAAGATGCATTAATCGATTTAACGAAACGTCAAATTGAATCAAATTCCAAGTAAATTAATCAACTTCAATTTTTGACGTACTATTTCCGTGACAGGAATTGCACGATCCATTTGTAGTGGAAGAACTCATAAATGTTGTATCATTATTATACACAACAGCAGGAAATAAACCATTACCAAACCCAGTAATATCAGTGGTGTAGAAATTTCCTAATCTATCGCCTTCAATTATTTTCTTTAAAGTTCCTTGTCCATTGGGCTCTGTGAACATTAACACCGTTACATCTTTCGCTGCATTAGCACCATTGTTTGTAAAGGCCGTCCCTGCAATATAAAACCATCCATCTCCTTCTCCACCTTTCTTATGGCAATTCATACAATTCTCACCCATATTGTGGCTCTCATCATCACCGTGTTTGCTATTGTTTTGAACCAATTGATCTGCATGGTTGCACGAATTAAAAACAATAAACGGAATGACGAACAATGCAACGAATTGAATGATTTTCTTTTTTACCATGTTAGTTCAACGTTCTCCCAATAAACATCTCAATTGAATGCTTCAAAAGAAATGTGGCTAACCTTTAAAGCAAATAACCTGAATCTAGAAGTGATATGCAAATTCAATGGCAAATTGAAATGCATATAAAGAGTTTTTGGAAAAATCGCTTGTGAAATTAGGGTTTTCATGGTAGATAATTTTCAATGAAATTACTTCGCATCAAACCGTCCAACTATGATATCGAACATACTTTAAACTGATTTTTGTCAACTTATTTTAAAACAATACTGAAATTATTTGGAATTAATTAATCCATATCGCTTCTTGCCATATCACGCTGAATATCTTTGTCTTTAAGAGATTCACGTTTATCGTATAACTTTTTCCCTTTGGCAAGTGCAATTTCCAATTTCGCAAATCCACTTTCACTCAAAAACATTTGCAATGGAACAATGGTAAATCCTTTGTCTTTCATTTTGCCTCGCAGCTTCGAAAGTTCGGTTTTATTGAGTAACAATTTCCGGTCACGTTTGGGTTCATGATTAAAAATGTTTCCCATTTCGTATTCCTGAATATGCATATTTCGCACGTACAATTCTTCTTTTACGAAGGTGCAGTATGCATCGGCAATATTCGCCTTTCCTGCACGAATGGATTTAATTTCTGTGCCAGTCAACATTATTCCGGCCGTTAATTGCATTAACAGCTGATACTCGAAACTTGCTTTTCGGTTTTTAATATTGAGTTGAGTTACCTGCTTAGTGGGTTGTGCCATGGTTCAGGATTTTACAAGGATATGAGCCGCAACGTGCCGCGAAATAATTACTTCCGGACCATTTTCAATGCTAATGCCAGCCGACCCATCAAAACTAAAGTGCCGGTTTACAGTAACAGAAGATCCTGGAATGAGTTGAATTGCTTGTAGGTATTGAAGAAAATCGGGAAGGTGATCCGTAACGCCTTCTACCACATTCGAAACGCCCGTTTCAACATCCAACAAACTAATTTGTGAACGGATTTCCATATTCCCACTTTTATCAGGAATTGGATCTCCATGTGGATCGAAACGTGGTTGGCCCAAATAACGATCGAGGTGTTCATATAATTTATCGGAACTAGTGTGTTCGAGCTGCTCTGCTATATCGTGAACTTCTTCCCATCCCAACCCCAAACGATCTACCAAAAATACTTCCCACAAACGGTGTTTACGTACAATATCTAAGGCGCATTTTTGTCCTTTTTCGGTTAATTGAACACCTTGATATCGTGTGTGTATAACCAAATAACGATCGCCCAGTTTTTTTAACATGTCAGTAACCGAAGATGCTTTTGTTTGCAATTCTTCGGCAATGGAATTAGTGCTCACTTTCCCCGCAGTTTTCCCCGAAAGCTTGAATATAGCTTTTAGGTAATTTTCTTCGGTGAACGATCTAATCATGTGCAAAGATAGTATTTGCTTTGTCTTTAATTTTTGTGTCAATGTTTTTTTAATTGCTTCAATCGGAATGAATTTTTAATACGATTAACTCGAAAATCGATGTATTCCACAAACGAAATTCTCAATGACTAAAAGTTGTTTTGCCGTTTGAGATCCTTCAAAACCATGAATGTCTTGATAGGAAATAGATGATAAATAATCTTTCAGAAAAACATCCGATAATGGAGCATAACTCCAATGCCATGGCTCTTCTTCGTAACCAGTTGACCTATTTTTACTTTTCATTGTATAGGGTTGAAAAAAGCCAAATGTTTGAGCGTTGTTGAGCAACCATAGGTACAGTTTTTCGCCTTCTTCGGTCTCAAAAAAATCTTCTTCCACCGAATTTATATCGATGTCGGTTCCCCAATGATGCCGTGATGTTCCTGGCATTGCCGAATATTTTAAGATTGTTTCTGCCTTCTCAAAATCACTCATTCCACTTTGGGCAAGATTGACATTTTGCGTTAAACTTCGGCCAAGCCATTTGTTATCCCAAATTTGTTTCTGTCTTTCGAAATTTCGGGTGGACGAAACAATGAATAATTCCACTCCATCTTCATTCGCTTTATGATGCATACGTTCCCAAGCATGTGCAACTTCTTTCCGCAGGTAATGTTTGGTTTCGTCGGACGATTGTTTTTCAATCAATACAAAATCGGGATGGTTGGCCGGATTAAATTGTCCAAGTAAATCGGATTTCTCGAGCATGTTAATTCAATTTTAGATGAACAAATCCTGCTTTTTCGGAAGCCCCAAAGCGGTATTGGTAGAAGTACACTCCTTCGGGAAGAGTTTCTCCTGATGATGATTTCCCATTCCAACATACATTGTTTTCCAAGACACTATCAAATAGAATTTCGCCCCAACGATTAAATACTTTCAATTCGGAACAAGGAACAAATGCAATGTCTTGTGGTGTTGTAGCCAATTGCATTGCAGGACTAAAACAATCGTTTTTCCCATCGCCATTGGGAGAAAAGGCATTTACATCATTTTCCTTGTAATACTCAGAAATATCGTTGATGTATTCCGAAAAACTGGATGTATCGCGGCATGCACCATTTTGAACGATGAGCACAGCATTGAGTGTATCATTAAAAGGAAATACCGAAAAAGGATTTACCTCCTGACTAATTTCTCCATTGCTAAACGTCCAATTAAGCTGTGTGTAATCACTACTTGAATCAATAAAAGCAGCGTTCATTCCTTGACAATCGGGATACAACACTTGCCCAAAATTGGCTTCGGGTTTACTCACAATCAATACTTGAACAGAATCTTTAGCAGGACAACCAGGAGCGCCCATTACAGGAGTTCGAATTACATTGAATTGCGTATTTTCATCAACATTAACAACCGGTGTAGCTGAATTTGGATTCGTAATAAATGTCGTTGGTGTCCACGAATAGGTAAAAAGTCCAGAATTGTCTTGCACACCAATCGATGCGGTTTCGCCTTCGCAAACGTTCACATCATCGCCAGCATTCATGTTGTCGAAACGGCCATTCACCGGTACATCGAGTGTGTCGGTACATCCTTCCGGACGATTAATGAGAACAATGTAATTTTGTGATCCATTCAAATAGACAAGAGGATTTTGTTCTGAGGTTGAACTTAATCCCAAAGCAGGACTCCAATCAAACGTAGTTCCTGCAGTGTAATCGCCAATGGGACCAACGGCAATGGTATCGAGCGCGCAAGTATCGATTAGTGCTAGTTCATTGCGGCTCGTTCCCAATACAATCAGTTCTTGTGTTAGTGTATCGATACACGATCCAACTCGAATCTCAACTGAATAAATTATGGATGAGTCGGCAATCAATGTTGGTTTGCGCACTTCTCCATTACTCAATGTTGTTGGATTTGACCATTGAAATTGATAATACGGATCGTCAAATGTGTCGGGACCAAGTGTCACTTCTTGACCTTGACAAACGGTTATTGGATCCAGAGAACCTTCAATTTCGGAAATGACAGTTATCGTTAAAGAAACCGTATCGGAACCGTTGCAGGTTAAGCTACTGCTGGCAATCAACACAACTTCATAGGTTCCACTTATATTGAACGTGTATGATAAATCGGAGTTAGATCCAATCTCAACATCATTCAACCTCCAACTGAAAATATCGGCATTCACACTTGTGTTGCTGAATTGCGCGGTATAAGGTGCGCAGCCAATGGGCTCGGTAATGCTTGCAATGGCAGAAACGGTTATGGGCGATTCGAAATCGAATTTAACAAGTAAGTTATTACAATTGCTCGATTCGTTGATGGGAGAATACGACGTGGAATCCAATCCAGGGAAATCGCTTTGACCACCACAACCCGCACAAATTGATTGGTAAATCACGCCCTTACGATCGAAACGACTTGTTCCTCCATCCACATGATCGGGCGAAAGTGCACCACCCAAAAACGAAGCATATTCCAAGCTCTGGGCTTGGTTGTCCATCACGAATAAATAAAAATCGTTGTTGTCGGTGGTCGATTGAAACGCATCGGGTGTGGTAACTAAACCTGCTGTTCCAGTTCCAAAGGTGTTAATGCTTCCTCCCCAACCGGTACAATAAATCTTATCGCATAAGTCAACCAAGAGGGCAGTAGGAGTGATGTCGGGAGCACCTGTAGCATTTCCAAAAGCATTCGACCAAATCACAGAATTTAAGGTTGGATCCAATTTCATTAAAAACTGATTTCCTCCGCTAATACCAATGGCTGTATTGATATTGAAAACATCGCCACTAGCATCCGACTGACCGAAAATATACACATGATTTGTTTTGTCAGTTCCCACAATAAAGGATTGATCATAGCCCGCAGCGCCAATAAATGTTGAGCCAACCAACGTATTTCCACTTGAATCAATAATCGATACAAAACCATCGGTATCGCCACCAAAAGAACTTTGGTATGCATTATTACTCGTTGGGAAATTACTCGATTTAGTTCCACCCGTTACTACAGCTCGATTGTCGGTGTCAACCACCAAATAATAAATACCATCTTCGGCGGAGCCACCAAGGTAAGTCGACCAAATTAATTGGGTTAAGTTTCCATTCAACTTAAATACAATGCCGTCCTGATTTCCTCCACCGTATTGTTGTTGAACAGCTCCGTTTGTGATTGGAAAATCGCTGCTTTGCGTGCTTGTTCCAACATACACATCGTTGTTGGCATCCACCCAAATAGCTCCACGAATTTCATCGGCATAATTTATTGGAATAGCCCCGTTAAATCCGTCATTGCCTGTCCCGCCAACATAGGTAGAGCCAAGCATTTGGCTTCCATCGCTCGATAATCGGCACACAAAAATATCTAATCCGTTTGCTAGTTGAATGTATCCGTTTTCGAAACTTGCAGCGGGCCCTCCTTGAAATGTATTGGAATAAGCGCCCGAAGTTGTTGGGAAATCGGATGATCCCGTAGTTCCAAAAATGAGGAGTTCGTCGTATTCATTCACTATCATACTGTGCGGCAATTCGGCATTTGCGCCACCGATATACGTTATATATAAAACATTGCTTCCATCGGGAGTATATTTTAAAATGCCAATGTCTAATTGTCCTCCTCCAAAAACTTCCTCGTAAGCACCTGTTGTGGTGCTAAATTGAGCACCGAAAACAATTCCACCTGAGTATCCATTTCCTGCATTGTCGTATGTTGCAGTGTATCCCCAATTATCGTTTATTGAACCCGAATAGGTGGCAAAAATAAGTTGAGGATCGATGATAAGTTTCTGCGCGTGATTGTATTGCGCAACATCAAACCCAATGCTTCCATCGGCATTTTCACGAAAGGAAACATCTACAAAAGTTTTAACGCCATTTTCTTCTTGCCAAGCAATGGGGGCTTGTTCAATGATGTCGCCCAAACTGGTTGTGATATAGAGAGTTTTGTTTCGAATTTGAATAGCATTTTCTCCCTCAAACTGCATACGAATTTCTTGGTGATTTCCTCCAGGATTCACATGGAAATCGTACTTAATTCCATTTTTACTTGAATATAAAATCCAATCGGTTTGGTTGTAAATATTGGGATAGCTTACTTTATTCCATGCTTGTAAGCCACCTGCCCATTTCGATTGAATGTTTCCTTGATAATAATTATAACGTGTTTGATTTGGATTTTCGTGAATGGCTTGAACTTGGTCTTGTGCCCCGAGCAAATTCATATTTACTGCATGATGTTTTATTTTATCGATGCTTGATGCTTGTTGGGGATGATGCGATTGTTCGTGTTTGTTATGAACCGCTTCTCCATCATACAAAACGTAAGTCAAACCGGTGTTTCGAAGAAATAAAGCTCCATTGGGAATGCCTATTCGGTAATTCACTTGCTGATTCCATTGACCTGCATTTGGAATAAATCCAGATTTCGGGTTTGATGAAATTCCATCAGCATAAACAGAAAACATCGAAAAGAATACGAATGCTATCAGAAGAAAAATACGTTGCATAGGAAATTGCATTCAACGAAAATACGGAAATAATCAGTTTAATCTCGGATGAGTTCAAGGGCTCCTTGAAGCGATTCACCTTGTCCTTCGAATAAAAAGAAATAGGTTCCAGAAGGACAATTCTGCCCCGATTCAGTTGTTCCGTTCCAACAGCCATTATCGGTTTCAATACTTTCAAAAATAAGATTCCCCCAGCGATTGAAGATGCGAAGTGTGCTGCATTTCAAAAAATTAGTATCATCGGGTTTGGGAAGATTTTGTAATGCTGGTGAAAAGCAATCGTTTTTACCATCTCCATTGGGGGAAAAGGCATTCACATCGTTGATGGTAAAATACGATTTCAAGTCTTTCATAGGTTGCAGGAACTCCAAAGTATCGGTGCAGTTGGAATTTGTAACGATCAATGTAATGTGAATGGTGTCGCCATATTGATAGATGACATCGGGGTTTAAACCTCCAGCCGAATTCCCCGTTCCGAAATTCCATGAATAGCTATCGGCAAGTTCACTATTGTTTTCAATTTTTACTTTTACCTCGGTACAACTGGCTAATACTTCGGTTGCGAAATTCGCCAATGGTGATCCTTCGGGAATAATAAGTTCCAAACTATCTTTTCCCGGACAACCAAGCGCGCTGTCTTTCGGAATGCGAAGCAAGTAAAAGCGCGTGGTTTGATCGACTTGCGCCACAGGCATCACCAAATTTGCAGAATCCAAAGGTAATTCTGGCGACCAAGCGTATGTATACAAAGAACTATCACCTGGAATTCCAATGGCAATGGATTGTCCACGACAAATTGTTAAATCGGGACCAATATTCAAGGTGTCGAAAAGTATGTCGATGTATTGTTCGATTGTATCGGCGCAAGATCCAAGCGAAAGGTAAAGTGTATAGTTTGTGCTTTGTTCGGGACTTGCAAATGGCTGTTGAGCGCTTGCATCGTTCAATCCAGCTTCGGGCGTCCAAGTAATTTCGTAATATGGATCAACGGGAAATGGAGGCCCAATTTGAGATTGTGCTAAATAACAAACTTCCAAGGAATCAAAAACGTCTCGCGTAGAATTAACCACACGAATCTGTTTGGTAAACGTATCCACTACATTGCAGCTATTGGGATTACTTGCAATGAGTTGAATGATATACACTCCAGGCGCAGTGAAATTCCACGTGGGATTCTCTGAAGCCGAGAATTCTGTTCCGTTAATGAGCCAACTGTATGAGGTTGCAAAGCTGCTGCTATTACTGAAATCGACGTTGAATGGAGCGCAACCAATGGGTTTCGATGTAAAACTTGCAACCGTGGCAGGTAATTGAAAATCGAATTTATAAACGGCATTGTTGCACCCACTCGAACTGCCATTCACATTCGACCAAACTCCGGGCGTAGTTGGAAAGTCATCTTTACCTCCACAGCCCGCACAAACAGCTTGGTAAATAATCCCTTTCCGATCGAAACGACTCGTTCCTCCATCCACATGTTCTGCACTTTGAGCTCCTCCAAAAAATGTAGCGTACACCAAACTTTGGTTGCTTTCGTCCAATACTATCAAATAGAAATCGTTGTTGTCGGTTGTTGATTGATAAGCATCACTTGTTACTGTTAAGCCACTCGTCCCTCCAAATGGCAAACCGCTCGAAGTGGAATTGTTGGCACCTCCCCAACCGGATACGAAAATCTGTCCACAGATATCAACCGTAAAGGCACTTGGCGTGATGTCGGGTTTGGCTAAGCCATTTCCAAAACTAGTCGACCAAATTCGTGAACTCAGCGAGTTGTTGAACTTGGAAATAAATTGCTTGCCGTCGCTCTCATTGAAAGTAAAATTCTGCTGATAGAAATTTCCGCCTTTCTCCGTTTGACCGAATGCATAGATGTTATTTTCTCTATCTGAAGCTAAAATATACACCTGATCGTATACATCGGTTCCGTAATACGTCGATGCAAAAAGACTCTGTCCGTTGGGACGAATACCCGCTATGAAACCATCGCTTTGTCCGCCTCCGTTGACATTTTGAAGTGTGCCATTTACTATCGGAAAATCAATTGAAACTGTTCCTCCGCCAACAAACACATTTCCGTTTTGATCGAGCACTAGGTTCATGATGCCATCGGCAGAACTTCCTCCTAAATAAGAGCCCCAAAATAGCGTGCTCAGGTTTGCATTGAATTTCACTACCATTCCATCCTGAACACCGCCACCGAATAGAGGTTGGAAGGCATTTCCGGGAACAGGGAAATCAGATGATGCAGTGCTACACCCAATGTACACATTGTTTTGATCGTCGATTGCAATTCCTCCGCGGGCATCGTCTGCGTAATTGTACCTGAGTTGAGGTGCGGTGTTGATGCCATCGTTTCCAGTACCACCTAATAATGTAGATGCGAGCAATTGGTTCCCATTTTCAGAAAGTCGGCTGACAAACAAATCGGTTCCACCCGGAAATCGAACGCCTGTTCCCAAAATGTTTAATTCGGGACCTCCAGCAAATATGCGTTGCCAAGCGGTTGAGGTAGTTGGAAAATCGTTGGAGCCGGTAGTCCCAAATAGGAAAAGCTCGTTGCTAGAACTTACGATTAAACTTTGAGGGATTTCGTTTGCCGTTCCTCCCAGGTAAGTAGCATATAATCGCTGGCCAGCACCATCGTATTTAATAATTCCAATATCGCAAGGCCTAGCTCCAGCGCCACCGTTGAATGCTTGTTGGTAAGCTCCCGTAGTTGTTGGATAACCTATGCCAAAAACGACACCTGCCGAATAGGTATTTCCGCTATTGTCGTAAGTTGCGGTAAAGCCCCAATTATCGGCACTGGATCCCGAAAAAGTTCCGAAAACCAATTGTGGATCGATGGTTAATGGGAAGGATGTATTGTATTTACCAGTTTCAAATTGAATGATATTGTTGCTTAATTTGAACTTACACGTAACCGAAATACGTTTTCCATCAATGTCTTGCCAAGCAATGGGAGCACTTTCTTCGATTGTACCCAGACTCGTTTGGATGCAAAGTTTTCCCTGTTTGATTGAAATTTTCTCGGCTCCTTGGTATTGAAACTGAATGTGCCTAGGATCGGCACCTGCTTCCAATTGAAAGTCGTATTTCAATCCCAATTCATTGGAATACACAATCCAATCTATGCCGGAATACAGGTTTTGTTGCTCAATTTTACTGTATGATAAAACGTTTGCAGTCCAGTTGCGTTTGTCTTTTCCTATAAAATAATTGGAGTAGGAGGGAAGTTGGCTTTTTCCTGTACTTTTTGAAAATAGATTGTTTCCCAAAAATTGCATTTTTAGCACATGGCCTTTTACTAGTTCATTTTCGGAGTTTGCTTCATTCTCAGAATGATGATTTCCAAAATTCGATGTTTGAAAATGGTACGTGAAACCTTGTTGTTCAATAAACAGGGCGCCTCCGGGAATATCTGCTCGGAACGCGACTGATTTGGGCCATTGTCCTTTGTTTTCTTCAAAGCGAGCGCCACCATCGGCTTTCAGAATGAAACTGTTGAAGCAAAATGCTAGGATAACACTAAAAGAAAATGCTTGACCAGAAAACCGCATTCCAAATTGGGATTAAACAAAAATACCCCTTCGAATGCAATTACGTGCTTTTGTAATTATTGGTTATTAACAAGCAATGGTCGAATTACCGGATTCGCTTTTCCATGTTGGATTTTAATGAAATGTAATCCATTGGAAATGCCCAAATTTTTCAGTGGTAAGAATTCCATGCATGATCCAGCAGGCTGCATGCCACGATTAACTTGATAAACCAATTTTCCTTGTGCATCAAAAACTGAATAGTCGATTGTTCCGGCAGTTGGTAATTCGGATTTAATAACCGCAATTTCGGAAGCTGGATTTGGGTAAATACTAACATCCGTAACGTTAGATAAGTCATCAAATCCAATGGAGTTGGGAGCATGATCGCGGTAAATTACTTTGGTGACACCTGCCAAACCCGATGTGATTTCGAGTAAAGGCCATCCATATCCTGGAGCCAACCATTTGTATTTCACTTCGGTTAATTGGGGTAGTTGAAATCCAAAGCCTAATTGGTCAATGGAAATAGTGTCGGTATAAACCAATTCGGAGCGCAGGCGGAGTGTTTGAAACGTGCCAAATGGTGTGATGAGCGTTCCCCAACCATCAACCGAATTGTTACGAATGGCATCACGTCCGTAATAACCTAAAGTTGGAATTTGAATATCGTATGAGTAGGGAGAAGTACTTGTACTGCTGGTTGTTAAAGGCAATGGAACAAGCACGTCGGAAGCACTGTACGGAATAGGAAGTGGGAATCCATTGATGCTTGCACCAAATCCTTTTTGAGCAAAATTGGATGCTGAACTTTTATAAAAATTAAACACCTCACCAATGGTAATATCCACGAAAGGAATTGTTGGAATTTGAAGAGCGCTATTGTCCAAACGCGCCATATTTGAGTTTTGTGAATACGTAAAAACGTAGGTAATGGGCGTTGATGAAACAGGTAAAAACTCATCAACAAACTGCGATGTCGATTGCAAATTACTGAAATCCCAGGTTTGATTGGCCCCCGATGCACCTTCCGAAATTCCCGTTGATGAAGCCACACTGAAACGCATAGTATCGCCAGTAGATGGCATATCCGATTGGTTAATGGTAACTTGAGAAAATGTTTGAACGGAAATTAATCCGATAAGGATTGTAAGTACTTGTTTTATCATGGAATTGAAATGTATTGCGAATATACAATTCAATCCTTATTACCAATACTTTACTTGAAGATTTTGGATTGAATTTGGTGCTTTGTGAACAAACGACGCCGCTTGAAAAGATGGAGGGCCAAATGTTCCCATAGCGCCTTTCGAAAAACAAAAACCTTCTTTGGGGATACCGAAAAGTCCTGTATCTAAACGTTGATTATCGTTTTCGTCGTGAATTAATGCTATGGCATACGTTCCTGGAACGAGGTCATTAACATCGTAAATGATTTTACCTACTTGAGCAGGAATTCGAATCTTTTTAACGGCCAATTCATTTTTGTCGGGAAATCCAAGTTCGGAATTGAAAATGGCAATTAATACAAATCCTTTGTTGTTTTTTAAGCCAGAAATCTCAAGTTTTAAGGTTGGATGCACATTCGTTGGCTGCATAATACAAAGCAAAGAAGAAAAGAAAATGATAGTTTGAAAAATCATGATAAATGGAACATGGATCCAATAAAAATGTTTGTTTGAAAATCGGAAATCAAATCATTTGGTAATTTAGCGCAATATATGACAAGTCCGTTTTTAGAATACCTCGCCGACAAGCAAATTCCAGGTTTTGCTTTATTGAAAAATGTCACCATCGAAAATGTGCCACGTAAAGGCATGCGTATTTCAGGTTTTGATGAAAGTCATTATGCCGATTCGTATGGTGCATTGCAACAATTGATTCCCATTCCCAAGTTATTGGATACGCGAGAAGCTAAGGAACAAGCCAGCTACAAATACAGTGAAGCAGACCTGCGTACCGCGAATTTTGTTTTCGATGATTTGCCTCTTTCCTTGACCAATGAATCGAGCGATCGAGAACTTTTTGGGGAGAGCTACACGATATTTTGGGTTGTACCTGCCGATAAAGAGGTGATTATGGAATTGTTACTTGCCGATTTTAAGGCGAATCCGGAAAGTCAAATAACTGCCGAACAAATCAAGGCAACCTGGCACGAGAAGATAAACCGCCAATTTTTTCATTTTACAGGCGAAGCTGATACCGTGCATTTGGCCATGATTCAAGAAGAACTTGAAGAAGATTTGATGGAAGTGATCAATCAATTACCCAATGCTCCGGATGAATCCGCTTGGGAAATTTTAAACGAAGATATTTATTGGGGCGAAGACGATGAATACTAAGCCGTTTTCAAAGGAAGAACTTCAATCACTGTTAGATGAAAAGGCCGATTTATACAATCGTTTAGAATTTATTGAAACCGATCCGATCTCGGTGCCTCATCGCTATTCTGAAGCACGGGATATTGAGATTGCGGGATTTCTAGCTGCAACCATTGCCTGGGGCCAACGCGTTACACTTATTCGCAATGCAAACTGGTTGCTAGACAGAATGGACAATGCGCCAGCCGATTTTATTCGTGACTTTACCGATGGCGATTTAAAGCCTTTCGAGAAGTTTGTCCACCGAACATTTAATGGCGAAGACTGCATTTTCTTTTTGCGTTCATTACAGCGTCTATTAAACGAAAGTTCATCATTCGAAAATCTTTTTTATACCGAACAAGGCGATGTGAAAAGCGGCATCATTCATTTTCGAAAGTGCTTTTTAGGAGAAGATGTTCCATCACGCACCTCGCGTCATGTTTCTAACCCAGATAAAAATTCAGCAGCTAAACGTATCAACATGTTCCTACGTTGGATGATTCGCAACGACAAGCGCAAAGTCGATTTTGGCATCTGGAAGGTTTTTACACCTGCACAGTTGATTTGTCCTTTGGATGTTCATTCAGGCGGAGTTGCCCGAAAGCTGGGAATTCTTCAACGAACCCAAGACGATTGGCAAGCCGCCGAAGAACTCAGTTTAGCTTTGAGCTCCTTCGATCTAGTAGATCCTGTTAAATACGATTACGCATTGTTTGGCTTGGGCGTATTTGAAGGATTTCGAAAAGGATAAACTATCTCGCAACCGTTAAGCGACTTACCAAACTGTATTTCTTTCCTTTTAGAACGGTATAGTACTTTCCAGCATCCAGGTTTTTCAAATCGACATGGATTTTTTGAGATTTCTTAACACGACCAATCTTGTATTCGAAAACTCGTTCTCCTTCAATGTTCTTCACTTCAAGCAAAAGGTTTTTTTCTTTTTTAGGAAGTCGAAGTTGAATATCGGCCTGGAGTTTATTGTCGGATGGAAAAACAATGTAATGTTCCATTTCTTGCAGTTCGAGTGGGGCTGAATTATCAACTACTTCCACTTCAATTATCTCTCGGGCAAGATGTTCTTTATCGCTGGCTAGCAATGTTACCTGGTATTTTCCGGCTTTTTTAAAGTCGTGCTTTACATGTCGGAAACCGCTCATACTACTACCATCGCCAAATTTCCAAACAAAGTTGGTGGCCCATCCTGTTAAAGCGGTGAAATCAACTTCCCGTTCATTTTTCAAATCAATGTATATTTTGGATGCATTGATTTTTAAGTCGAGCGATTTGGCCGCATTGCTCGAATTCGCTTCCCGTTCGCTTTCGGAAAGTTCGGCAAGCAGATCATCACCCACTTGTGTATGTTCGAATAGTTGAGGTTCGTTCATGGCTAATTCGTTCTGTCCATGAACCTGAGTTTGTAGGGCCAAGCCACCGGCAATTCCCATTAAGACTTTAGGTAATTTTGTTTTCATGTTGCTATACTTTTAAGTGCATAGCAAACCTATGTTGCTCATTAAGAGCGATTCGTCCAATTAAAAACGATGTGGGTCAGATGTAAGAGATTTCAATTTTACGGAATGATTCTGCGATTAATTTCTATTGATAAAACATAAGTCGCTGAAAAACAGCATTTAAAAATCGACATTTTTTTATTTTTATTTTATGATGCCTGATAAAATAGATTGCATTTTTTTGTAACCCATCAAGGTTACATGAAAATTGCTTTTTCTAAAATTATTTTCGGGAATGATGAAATGCAAAAAGCCGCACATGTGATTCACACGAGCGGCTTTTGGGATGAAAAAAGGATATTGTTATTGAAGGATATTTTTGGCAATTACCACCTTTTGAATTTCGGAAGTTCCTTCTCCAATGGTACATAATTTTGAATCGCGGTAATACTTCTCCACCGGGAAATCTTTGGTGTATCCGTAACCTCCATGAATTTGAACTGCTTCATTGGATGCATACACACACATTTCGGATGCGTGAAGCTTTGCCATTGCAGATTCAGTAGTAACGCGTTGTCCGCGGTTTTTCAAATCGGCAGCATAAAACGTAAGAAGTTCGGATGCTTCATAACGCGTGCTCATTTCGGCCAATTTAAAACTGATTCCTTGGAAATTACTAATTGGTTGACCAAACTGCTCACGTTCTTTAGAATAGCGGATCGCTGCTTCAATAGCTCCTTTGCCAATTCCTAATGATAAAGCCGCAATTGAAATTCTACCACCGTCCAAAATCTTCATGGCTTGAATAAATCCGTCACCTACTTTACCTAATATTTGATCTTTGTGAACGCGGCAATTATCGAAAATCATTTCGGCAGTTTCGGAACAACGCATTCCCAATTTATTCTCTTTCTTTCCAGCCATGAAGCCCGGAGTTCCTCGTTCTATGAGGAAAGCTGTCATGCCATGTGAATCGAGAAGTTCACCGGTGCGCACAATTACAACAGCCAATTCAGCACTGATACCATGCGTAATCCAGCATTTCGTTCCATTGATTACCCAATAGTCGCCATCTTGGTGTGCAACGCATTTCATACGCATCGCATCCGAACCGGTGTTAGGTTCTGTAAGGCCCCAAGCGCCAATCCATTCGCCACTTGCTAATCGAGGAAGATATTTTTGCTTCTGGGTTTCATTGCCGAACATCATGGTATGTCCTGTACATAATGAATTATGCGCCGCCATGGAAAGTCCAATGGAAGGATCGATTTTGCTTAATTCGATGATAGCCGTTACATATTCGTTATAAGTAAAACCTGCTCCGCCATATTCTGCAGGAACAAGAACGCCCATCAAACCCAGTTCACCGAGTTTACGGAAAATGTCACGAGGAAATTCTTGCGACTCATCCCATTCCATCATGTTGGGACGAATGTGTTTATCACCGAAATCACGAATCATTTCGGCAATCATTTTTTGATTTTCGTTGAGTTGGAAATCCATTTTCTGCTTTATTATTTTAATCTTGGGGAGTGCAAAAGTAGTTATATCAATCGTAAATAACCACCAAGCAGAAAAATTGTTGAGGATTTTAAATTTGGTGCAAAAATCATATTTCCAGTGATTAATTGATTGGAAATTATTTACACTTTGATTAACTCGAGATTATTTAACTTAATGGTAATGTTATGTTTCACGTGCAAGTCATTAGATTTGTCGAAAGATTAAAATGAAGAGCATTAACAAATCGAGAAGCTGCTTTTTTCTACTTGTTTTAATCGGACTTTCCATCATATCATGCAAGCCAGTGCAATTAGCTGAGGAAGCTAATAATAGATTAGACACATTGCGCTTCATGAGCTTCAACATTCTGTATGGTGGTGACGAAGTCGATTTTTCGAAAACAATTGAAGCCATCAAACTTGCTGATGCAGATATTGTAGGTCTTCAAGAAGCAGAAGGAAATACCGAAAAGTTAGCAAAAGCGCTTAATTATCCTTATTTCGATTCTAAGCTTCATGTGCTTTCTAACTATCCATTAATTAGAACATACGAAAATGGATGGTTTTACACGTACGTTGAAACATCACCCGGAAATGGATTTGTATTTTCCAATGTTCATCTTCCATCCGATCCTTATGGTCCCGAATTGGTAAGAGATGGAATGCCAATAGATAGTGTATACCAAAATGAAATTTTAACACGATTTCACGAATTAGATATTCACAAAAAACATTTCTCAGAATTACATTCTCAAGGGTTCCCAATAATTTTAACTGGCGATTTCAATGCACCATCTCACCTAGATTGGACTTCCGAAATGATTGGACTTCGACCACATGTAAAATATGCTGTCGATTGGCCTGTTTCTAAATCTTTAGAGAAAATGGGATTTGTAGATACTTACAGAGCTGTATTTCCAAATCCAAGAACAAAACAAGGATTAACGTGGACTCCAGGATTTCCTTCCCCCAAAACAAACAGTGGTGAAACACATGATAGAATTGATTTTATCTGGGCAAGTGGGGCAAAACAAATTATAGACGCAAAGATTTTGGGCGAAATACATGGACCTGATGTAGATCTTTCTGTAGATCCTTTTCCTTCAGATCATAGAGGCGTAATTGTAGATTGTGTTTTGCAGTCTCCACCGATATTAAATTATATTCAAACAAATAATCGAATAATTAATTTCAACGATTCAATTCTTCTTCATTATAAAAGTGAATTTAAAGATTCATTGAAAATTGTTTTAATAGATAGCTCTGGCAATAATATTTTTTCATTGAACAATGTTTCCTCAAACAAGGACGTAATCCTAGCAATGATTCCTGATAATTGTGTAAGAAAAATACAAGCTCAATTACTTCACAAAGATTCAATCATTTCTCGCAGTGACTTTTGGAGGTTTGAAGCTGTGAAATTTCAGCCGAAGCTTTTAGTTAGTAAAAATGAATTTCAAGTAAATGAACCAATAAAAGTTACTTGGCAAAATAGTCCGGGAGATCGTTTCGACTGGATAGCAGTTTATCCTAAATCGGTTAATACTTCAAATGATTATGGCTTAACCCATCAACAAAGTCATTATCTAATTTACAAATACACAATGGGTGAAGTTAGTGGAAGTCTGTCGCTCGACAGTTTGTCTAAGGGAGACTATTGGCCTTTACCACCGGGGGAATATCAAATCCATTTATTATCAGATGATGGATTTACCTCTCTCGATAACAAATCAATTCGAATCTTGAACTAATAATAACCTATAATTCTTACGATGCGCTCTTTTATTTTTACTCTTTTCTTTTCCCTTAGCTTTCTTTTTTCACATGCACAAAATCAAAAAGGAACTATAACCGGCAGTGTTCATGATAAAAATGGATTGCCTTTACCCTATGTTTTGGTTTTGTTGGATGGAACAACCTTTGGAACAGTTACAAATGAGCAAGGGAATTTTATTTTAAAAGCTCCGATTGGCAATTATCAATTGTTGTCAAAATACATTGGATACAATGAAAATAAATTGGCTATTACAATTAGTGAAAGTAAAAATGCAGAAATCAAAGTGGTCTTGTATGAAAAGAACAATGAACTTGGAACAATTGAAATTACCGGTGTTAAGGTGAAAAGTGCTACGGCAACACGAACAATTATGGAATTGCAAGATGTTCCGCAATCAATCGTTGTTCTAGGGCAAAAAACAATTGATCAGCAAGGAGCTTTCGATTTAACCACGATTGTTAGAAATATGAGTGGAGTGAACTTTAATGGTAATTATAGCGGAGCTGGTTCATATCAATTTTTTAATGCTCGTGGATTTGATCTTTCTAATTCTCAAAATTATAGATGGAACGGCATGATGATTTGGAATTTAGGAAATAATTATTCAGACAATATCGAGCAGGTAGAGTTTTTAAAAGGCCCTACTTCCATTTTATTTGGAGATGTTGCTCCCGGAGGAATTATGAATTTTGTAACAAAGAAGCCATTGGCCGATTTCACCGTTGATTTTGATTTGAAATTAGGGCAATGGAACTTATGGCGGCCTGCATTGGATATTTCGGGACCAATTACAAAAAACAAAAACTTACGATATCGCTTCAATACATCGTACGAAAAATCAAATAGCTTCAGAAAAAATGTAACCTACGACAGATTCGTTCTTGCTCCAACCATTGCATGGGATATCAATTCAAAACTTTCTTTGAATGTAGAAGCGGTATTTAAGAAAGCCACTTCAACAGATGATCCAGGATTGGTTTCTCCAGATGGAACAATTGCTGGATTAAATACCCTAGACCCATCGCTTTACCTCAGTGAAACTTCACACAAATACAAGTTTAACGACCAAAGCTATTTTGCAACACTTACTTATCAATTGTCCAAAAATTGGAGATTCAGGGCAGTTGGTTTTGCAGGAAATACTATGAACCGACCATTTGGAATTTGGCCAGAACAACCAGATTCTCTGGGGGATTTAGCCCGAAATGAATACGGATATTATCAAAAGCTTAATAATTATTCTACCTCTTTTGATGCTTATGGTTCCGTGTATACTGGATCTATTAAACACAATTTGTTGGTTGGTGTTGAATTTCAAGCAACGAATTACAGATATACTAATGAAGGTTATTTATCGCCTTTCGACACAACTTCTATCAACAACCCTAATTCAAGCAACCCCGCAACAGTAAGTCCACTTGATTCGCCTTACCTGCCATTTGAATCCCAAATTCAACGAACTGGTCTTTATTTCCAAGATCAAATTATGTTTTTCAATGAGAAATTGCATTTGCTTCTGGGAGTAAGAGCAGGACAAACAAAACAAGGCAATCATTATTTTCAAGAAGAACTTATTGGCACTGCCTACGAAGGTTATACCGATGATATTGTCAAGATTAATGTAATGAGTCCAAGAATAGGTTTGGTTTATAAACCCAAACGAAATGTTTCATTGTATGGTTCCTATTCGGAAGGATATGAAATTAATTCGCCTGATATTTTTGCGCAAAATTATTTAGAGTTCTCGACTCCTCCTGCAACATTAAGTAGTCAAACAGAAGCTGGAGCAAAATTGAATTTGTTAAAAGATAATCTCGGAATTTCATTAAGTGTTTTCCAAATTAATAAAAGAAATCCTTATGGATTTGTGTATTTAAATCCTGAAGATCCAAATTACGATGAATACAATGTGTATTACTCAGGACATCATCGGAGCCAAGGAATCGAGATTGACATGGATGGTAAAATTTATAAAACTCTTTCAATTACTGCAGGTTTCGCATATACTGATGCAAGTATTATTTACGATCCAGGTTATGAAACTGGAAATAGATTACCGAATGCACCTAAATACACGGGTAATGTTTGGCTGAATTTTGAACCAATGCAAAAACTAAAAGGATTCACATTGGGATCTGGTGTTTATTATAAAGACAAGTTTTTCTCAGGAATAGATAATAATCCTGATTTAGAAATTCCTGCTAGTTATACGATTGATGCAGCAATTGGCTACAAATACAAGCAATTTGGAGCCCAAGTAAATATTACCAATCTAACTAATCAAGTAAATTATTCTAATCCTTGGGTTTTTAATTTTTTTGAAGTTCGACCATTGCGAAGAGTTGTTCTCACTTTAACTTATAAGTTTCAGAAAACAAATTAACAAGGGAAAGAGTTTGTTGAGATAATTTTAAAATTAGTGTTGGTTTTGAAATATGTATTAGGCCAAAAAATCCGATAAATGATTTTGGATTCAATCGAACTTCAAATTCAGCATAAGTTAATTCGTATTCCAATCTAAATCTAAAGTCAATCGAAATGAGAAGTTTTATAGATATAGAAAATCACTAGTGTCCGATAAAAACTCAAAATGAGTATTTGTCCTTTCGAAAGTACTGATTTCCTTGGAACGTTCTCTGCATTTTGAAAAGTAAGCCCCTAAATTAAGAAGTGTTAAATT
>Ga0304730_1000103_pt1 | contig 83859 bp, 67 predicted proteins | sample M_130628_MF_Meta_FD_190474 | JGI IMG/M metagenome (GOLD analysis project Ga0304730, IMG submission 190474) | Freshwater microbial communities from Lake Montjoie, Canada to study carbon cycling - M_130628_MF_MetaG (v2) (version 2) | ecosystem: Environmental > Aquatic > Freshwater > Lake | place... | reverse complement strand
TAGTGAACTGCAGCAATAAAAGTGATCAAACCCGATACTAATACCGAAGTGCGCCACTCTTGACTTGTGTTGCTCAATTCAAAAAAGAAAAAAACCGAAGCGGCCATCATAGCCATTGTGCCTACAAAGAAAGTAAACGAAACATAGTCCGTTTTTGCAATCACTGTAACAGCGTCTAGTAAAAATAAAGAATCCATATTGTGGAGATTTGGTGAACGTATTTATAACAATTGTTAGTGAATGTGAATTTATAATAAATGTTTGTTAAACTCAAAAAAATTTTGTTAAAATAGGCCTATCCTTTATCCATATTTTAGCGATTCTTTTTTACAAAAACATTCATTTTCAATAAGTTAGGTATTTTTTACTAATTTTTTTAATGAAGTTTTTTATGATTATCTATTTAATTGTTAAACAATTATTTAAAAAGTATATTAACATTTTGCGCTTATTTATAGTGATTTTCTGATAGATTTCCCTTTTTTTACTGGCACTTGAACAGCCTGGTCCATACTTAATTCGCCATTTACCCAGATGTATTTGAATCCCTTTGCATATTGATGCGCGTCTTCAAATGTAGCCATGTCTGAAACCTCATCCGCATCAAATACAACGATGTCTGCATAATAACCTTCTTGTAGGATACCTCTTTTTTCGATATTGAATTTATTTGCAGGCAGGGAAGTCATTCTTCTAATCGCTTCCTCTAAACTCAATACCCCCATTGTTCTTACATATCTTCCTAATACGCGTGAATTCGTGCCATAAGCTCTTGGATGCGGCTTGCCGTAACCTTTCATTGCGATGCCGGCATCACTTGCGAACATATTAAATGGGTATTGCATAATTGCTTTGACATCGGATTCAGTCATACCATGGTAAATCATTTGGGCGCCTCCTTGTTCCATCATTTGTATAATTGTTTCTGCTTCATCTAATGCTTTGTTTTTGTTGCCTCTTAAAAGATTAATCGCTTCGATATCTTTTCCATTATAACTACTGTCTGCTTTGTAATTTGCGACTACGGCATAGGTAAAATGCTTGATCCCTCTTTCTTTTAAAATACCAATAATTTCATTGGCTACTTTTTTTCGAATGTTTGGATCTTTCAATCTTGCGAAGATGGAGTCCTGGCCATCTGCTAAAACCCAATCAGGCAATAGCACACTTAATTGTGTACTACTAGCGGTATAAGGATATTGGTCAATGGTTACATCAATGCCTTCTTTTCTTGCATTCACAACCAATGGAATGGTTTCCTTACTTCGGCCCCAGTTGTTTTGACCACTAATTTTAAAATGTGAAATTTCAACAGGGATGGAAGCAGCTCTTCCAATATGGATGGCTTCGTTCACCGCATCTACGACTTGATTTTCTTCGTTTCGAATATGAGATGCATAGACCCCTCCATTTGATGCAACCACTTTAGCTAGTCTTACAATTTCCTCTGTAGGCGCATAGGTCCCAGGAATATAAATTAATCCAGTGGACATGCCCACAGCACCATCTTGCATGGCTTGTGCTGCCAATTTTTCCATTGCTTGCATTTCTGCTTCTGTAGCATGTCTATTTGCAGAACCCATCACTTGCTTACGAATGGTATTGTGTCCAATCAAGGAGGCAATATTGATGGACATACCAATGGAGTCCAGTTGATTAAAATAGGCATTTAAATTATCAGCTGATCCACCGCAATTCCCCGTCACCACTGTGGTTACGCCGTCGTATAAAAAATTACTCGCCAATGGATTTCTGAATTCGCCACCCTCTAAATGTCCATGCACATCAATAAAACCAGGCGCTACAATCATACCTTTTGCATCGACCTCTCTTGTTGCTTTCCAATTTTTTAAATTACCAATGGCAATAATTTGATTGCCTTTGATGGCCACATCTTTATACTGCCATTGATTCCCTGTACCATCAATAAGTTTTCCGTTACGGATAATATAATCTGCAGTTTGTGCCTTTGTTTGCAGCAATGTAAAAACGAAGGCAAGGAGTAGGAGGCTATTTTTCATAAAACTATTTTTGTCTACTCAATTTACTAAATACTAATCCATTTGTCATTCATTTTTATTTTTATAACCTAAAAAATGTATTTTCATTGGATCAATCATGAATCTATGAAAAAGTATATTGTACTCTTTGTTGTTACGTTGGTTTGTTCATCAAACATAAAAGCACAACAAACTCAAAAACCGCCATTACATGGCAAGGATTGGGTAGCCATCACGGGTAAGCCTTTGGCTGCAACCGCAGGATCGATGGTGTTTCAAAAAGGTGGTAATGCGGTGGATGCGGCATGTGCAATGCTTGCTGCAACTTGTACCATGTGGGACGTGTTAAGTTGGGGTGGCGAAACGCAGGCATTAATCTACAATCCCAATACAAAAAAAGTGATTGCGATTAGTGCAATGGGCTTTGCGCCAACAGGTGCTACGCCAGAATTTTTTAAAGGCAAGGGTTTTAGTTACCCACCAGAATATGGGCCATTAGCAGCAACTACGCCTGGTACACCGGGAGGAATTTGTTTGATGTTGGCGAATTATGGCTCTATGAGTTTAAAAGAAGTATTAGCTCCAGCGATGGACTTAGCTGCAGGTTATCCAATTGATGCACAAACTGCAAATGGTATTGAACGTGGTAAAGCGATGATCAAAACCTGGCCCTATAGTAAGAAAGTTTTATTGCCACATTTAGGAGAAAAAAGAGAAGCCCCAGAAGCTGGTGAAATATTTGTTCAAAAAGATTTATTGAATACTTTACAAAAAATGGTAGATGCCGAGCAGGCTGCTTTGAAACAAGGCAAGTCTCGTAAAGAGGCTATCTGGGCTGCTTATGATCGTTTTTATAAAGGAGATATTGCAGATGAATTTGTAAGAGGTGCGCAAGAGCAAGGCGGATTGATTACCAAAGAAGATTTAAAAAACTGGAGACCAACAGAAGAAGCACCATCGATGGTGAACTATAAAGGCATTGATGTTTATAAATTACAAGCATGGACGCAAGGACCATCTTTATTACAAGCATTAAATATTGTAGAAAATTTTGACTTGAAAAAAATGGGTTATAATTCTGCGGATTATATGCACACTATTTATCAAGCAATGAATTTAAGTTTTGCAGATCGTGATTTTTATTATGGCGATCCAAAATTTGCGACCAATCAACCAATGACTGGTTTATTAAGTAAAGCTTATGCAAAACAAAGAGCAGGTGAAATTGATATGGCAAAGAACAATGCCAATGCAGGTCCTGGAGATCCTTATCCTTTTGAAGGAAAAACAAATCCTTTTATGGATTTAATTAAAGCAAAAGGATTTCAACCTTCTACAGATACTGCGAAAAATAAAAGTGGATTTGCACCGGCGCATGATTTAAGAAATATAGCATCTCTAAACCCGAATGAAAAATTACCAATAGATGCAGATTATATGGATCGTTTATGGAGAGGCACTACCACTGTTGAAGCAGCAGATAAAGAAGGATGGATTGTCTCTATCACACCAAGTGGCGGATGGTTGCCTGCAACCATTGCGGGTAACACGGGTGTGGGCATGAGTCAACGCATGCAAAGCTTTGTATTGGATTCTGCACAGAGTCCTTACAATGTAGTTGCGCCGGGTAAAAGACCAAGGGTCACTTTAACACCAAGTATAGCAATGAAAGACGGCAAGCCTTTTATGGCATTTGGTGTGCAAGGTGGTGACACACAGGATCAAAATTTATTGCAGTTTTTTTTAAATATCGTTGAGTTTGGTATGACTGTTCAAGAAGCGTCAGAAGCAGCGAATATCAATTCCAATCAACTTTGGCTTTCTTTAGGGGGCACTAAAATTGCAGACAGAAAACCACGACCAGGAAGCATCTTATTGCATGACAATGTTTCTGAGTGGGTTCGAAAAGACTTAAGAGCTAGAGGTTATAATTTAACTTTCGATGATCGTACGAGTGGTCCTATCAACGCCATTTTATTTGATTGGAAACATGGATCCATGTGGGGCGGTAGTTCTAATCATGGAGAGGATTATGGCATTGCATGGTAGGGTGCACAAAATAATAATTGAATAAAAAAAATAGTATGAGCCAGAATAGAAGAAAATTTTTAAGCACTGCATTGTTAACTGCAGGCACATTAGGATTAGGCGGGAAAGTTTTAGCAAATGAGTCGGTAAATAAGTATGGTGTCAATTTGCCTAAATCAATTGAGGACTTAGCGCCAATGAAAGAAGGTGTGGTGCCCATTACAGTAGATGAGCGTAAGCAAAGAATTGCAAAGGCGCAGTCCATTATGGAAAAAGAAAAAATAGATGCTATATTTTTAGAAGGCACCGTGTCTTGTTTTTATTTTACTGGCATGCGTTGGGGACAAAGCGAAAGAACTTTTGGTGTAGTCATTCCAGCAAAAGGTCCGATTGCCTATGTCTGTCCAAAGTTCGAAGAAGATAGGGCGATGGAATTATTGAATCCTGTATTTGGTGACGAAGTAAGATGTTGGGAAGAACACGAAAGTCCTTACGCGTTAATTTTTAATATCATTAAAGACCGTGGCGTAAAGTATAAAAAAATCGGGATGGAAGAGCGTGTTCGTTTTTTCATTGCGGACGGTGTTAAAAAATTAGCAACTGGTTTTGATATTGTAGATGCCACGCCAGTTACAGCAGGTTGTAGAATGTATAAGACAAAAGCAGAATTAGATTTGATGCAGTATTCGAGTGATGTAACTATTAAGGCATATCAAGCAGCGTTTGCAACCATTCGCCCAGACATGTCTCAGTCTGAATTCAGTGGCAATATCAGTGCGGCATTTAGAAAATTGGGATATAGTGGAGGCGCTTCGGTACAAGTGGGTAAGTATTCCGCATTGCCTCATGGTAGTATCACACCACAAGTGATTCGCGAAGGCGATATTGTGATGGTAGATGGAGGAACAAGTGTAGAAGGGTACGCTTCTGATATCACTAGAACAATTGTAGTGGGTAAACCAACCCAAAGACAAATAGATGTTTGGAATATAGAATTGGAAGCACAGAACGCAGCCTTCGCAGCAATTAAAATTGGTGCACCATGTGAAGTGGTTGATGCAGCCGCAAGAGCAGTGATTGAAAAAGCTGGATTCAAAAGCAATTATAAATTACCAGGCCTTCCGCATAGAACAGGACACGGTATTGGTTTAGAAGGACACGAGTGGACTAATTTTGTAAAAGGAAATAAAACAGCTTTGGCTGTTGGTATGTGTTTTAGCAATGAACCTACTATTTCTATTCCTGGTGAATTTGGAATTCGTTTAGAAGACTGTTTATACATTGCAGAAGATGGGCCACATTATTTTTCCAAGCAAAGTATTTCGATCGAACAACCATTTGGATAAATAAAATAGATGATTGTTTTTATTATTAATCAACAAGATCACATTTAACTAATGATAATTGAAATAAAAAAAGGAGCTACAATTTGTAGCTCCTTTTTTATACCCTTTCACAAGGGACTTATGTTGTATCACATTATTATTGATACAACTGATTGAATAACATCTTGTATGTAGAATGCGTTTGTCCTCTAAATGTAATTTCAGGTCCATAAACAAACAACTTACCTTTTCCCAATTTTGCTTCAAAAGCAGCGACACCGTCTTGTAAATAGGCTTGTCCAAATGCCCAGCCGCTTCTTAAAGTTTTATCTGATGCAAACCATGCAAGTGGCGTGATGGTGCCATTAGCAATAGCATCGGGCTGCACTTTAAATACAGGGCTATTGTTAAAATAGACATCTGCATTATTTTTCATACCCCAGTTGGCTTTGAGTGCAGGCGCAACAGCAACTTGTAGGATACTTCCTGGAATATAAAATTTCTCTCCCGGAAGCGTGCGCTCTTTTCCGTTATTCATTTCGGTAATGGCATTTTTAACAGGTAGTTTTAAATGGTATGCAAGGTTGGCACTTGATCCTATTGTAACCACTGTGCCTCCCGCTTCTATGAAAGTCTTTAATGCAGGGATAGATTTTTCGGCTGTGATTCTTCCAACCATTGGATGAAATTCAGCAGGGATCTCGTCTAGGTTTGGTTCTCTCTCATCATAAGGTGAAGCTGGTCCTGCAACTAAAGATGGGATGGCCCCGTCAACAAAAACAATTGCATCAAACTTGTCTTTTAAATTACCTGCATTGATTTCTTTTGCATACAACAATTCAAAATCAAAATGGTGTTGCTCAAAAATCCATCTTACCCAGCCAGAAGGCATAGACCCACCATAACGATCCCATAATCCAATTTTTAATGTTGAAATTTTCACTGCATCTGTAGGAAGACTTTCTACTGCAATCATATTTAATCCAGCTTTTGCAATCGTCTCCTTGTCTTTTGATTCAGCTGCCATTTCGAAATAAAAGCCTTGTTGGTTTTTATAAACCGACTTACCCGCTTTTAATAAATCATTGATTTTAATAAAACTATTGTTGTCATTAGATTGGATAGCATAAAATTTATTGACACTATTTGCTGTGTTAAAAACAGTCGTTTTTACAGATTGTAATTGACCATAAGGAATGGCTTCAAACGGACCATTAAAATCATCTAAGATTCTGTCAAACTCCACACCCATTGTATATGCTGGCGTCCATCCTGCTGCATCATAAGGGCGCACGGGCGGTCCTCCAGGATATAGAAAATCATTAGGATGATCCTGCGGGTCAAACATATCTAATACATGCGCTCTAAATGCTTGGTTGGTTTTTACCACATATGATCCTGCTTGATAATTTTTTCCATTCACAACAAAATCATTTGTGGCTTGATGCACTTTGATACCACTTTGAATTAAAATATTCACAAAAGCCACTGCGCTACTTGTTTGAATTGCAGGAATAATATAGCCTCTAGGATCTCTTAATGCAGGGGCTTTATAGACCTTGGCATAATTTTGTAAAGCAACACTATCCACACGGGTATCTCTTTTTTCTGTCTTTAATTGCTCAGTCAAGAGTTCAACTTTATTTGGAGAAAGGGTCCAGTTGTCTCTGTTGCCAGATTCAATAGCTTCTTTACCCATTCGATACATATTCAATAGCACTTCATCTTTATGTCTTGCTGCATAATTGAGTACGGCATAATTTAAGGAAATAGAATAGTCGATTGAATTTTTGAAATACCATTTTTGTGGGGCAATTGGAAAAGGCAATCCACTATTTGGAATCAATCTTTGAGGCACTAAAGGAATATTCATTGGGGTTGGACTGCCAATGATCTCTGTTAAAATACCAACTATATTATGATAGTATGCTGTGGTTCTTAATCCACCATTCCACCAGGTAGAATAAACCGATCCGCCCTTCATGGTATAGCCAGGTTTTTGTTCGGCATTTAAACGGCTACTCATAGCGGCGCCCATTGCATCCAAACTTGTTATCAATAATGGACTATACACATAATTAAATGGATCTCTGTAAGGAGGGCCTGCAACAACAGTTCCAGCTGGACCAGTTTGATGGTGGTTGTATAAAATCTGAGGCATCCACTCGATATATTGTTGACGACTCATATTTTTTGATTCACTCATGTTCGTCATAAAAAAATCACGATTGTTATCGTGTCCAATATATTTTTGATACAAGCGTGGTAATGCAGAAGTAGATCTTTTTAAAGTATCGGTGTTACGCATATACCAATTAGAAACCAATTCTTGTCCATCAGGATTGGCGTGAACAAATAAGATGATGGTATTTTTTAAAATATTTTTTGTTTCATTATCCTGTCTCGTGATGATCTGGTACATAGATTCAATCCACTGATGAATACCCACGACTTCGGTTGCGTGTAAGCCTCCATCTATCCATACCACTGCTTTTCCATCATTCGCTAGTTGCTTCGCATCTTCTTCTGATAATCCTTCTGCTCTTGCTAGCTTTTGAGAAATCGATTTGTATTTTTGTATTTGCTTGATGTTTTCGGGACTGGAGACAATCATCATATAATGATTACGATCTTCCTCTGTTTTACCCATCGTGACTAATTTAACTTTGTTAGAACTAGCTTCCACTTTTTTTAAATAAGCTTCTGTGGCAGTAAATGTGGCTAACTTATAATTGTCACCAATATTAAATCCAAAATGACTTTTTGGACTAGGAACAGATTGTGCAATAAGTTGAACACTTATTAATAGCACAATACTAAGCAGAGATACAATTCGACGCATAATGTTGTTTTTTGTTCAAACTAAAGTTAACTAGGTCGGCTTGAATTTTAAAACAAATTTTACGAATGGATGAAGGCCACCTTATTGTATTCTGAACAGCGTGATTTGAGCACTCGGAATACCAGGCCTAGAAGGATTGGCTAAAGCACTTGTTTTAAATATTTGTGTTTGATTGTGTTTAACACTAAAAAACAATTCTAGATAATCATCCTCGCCAAAGACCATGATTGTTTGTCCCGAAAAAATATTTTTGACGCCTACGGCGCCAGTTAGGAACTGCCTTAGACTATTGGGGTAGGCAGCGCCATTGCGCCTGATCCAGACACTGATTTCGTCATTGGCTATTTGCGTATTGTTGACTTGGAGACTATACTGTACCAAATAGGTCCCTGCTTTCACAACAAGCAGCCTGGTTGGATCTAGGCTGGAGTTAAGCCCAATTGATACCTGATTTTGACCAATGGTATCACGCCACTTTACCGCGGTGGCCGTATTGACTATGGCCACTTGTTTGGCGGTATCTGAAAATGCACCAAAATGTGTTTCAAATGGGAGAAAGCCTAAACTCAAAGCAAGCTCTGAAGCACTCATCTCTCCCTTGTTTAGTTTTTGATTAATTCTATTGCTTAAACTTAGAGTATCTTTTTTATCTAATTTTAAAGCCAATGCTTGGATGGATGCCTTGCTTAAAATTTTAAGACTATCTGGAATGTTATTCACTTTATCCATTTGCAATGCCAATTTAAAAGCAGTTAAATTATTTACGCCAGTGCCACCCTGCGGTATACTTAAAACACCTTCTACATTTTCTGCCAACACATGGTCTGCCGAAAAAGCGTAAGCGGCATATTGAATTTGTTGTTGACCAATCCGAATAAATTGTAAATTATTTTCTGGATCAATTTCTACTCGCATAAAATAAGTACCAGCCGTCCAATCAATTTTTTCAAATACACCAATGGTGATTATTTTGGCAGGTTCTGCAGCGCCAATTAAAATGGTAAACAAACCCAATGGACTAGTGGTAACGGATATTATTTCTTGATACAGTAGCGCTTCGGCCAATGTATCTTTTAAAATACTAATTCGAATTTGTATTTTTTTATTGGGCATAATCACGCCATAGCTTGTTCTAGCTGCAGCCTGAAATGCAATACCCTTATGGTTTTGACTCAATCCCATTTGATTATAAAGTAGCAATACAATGATTATAGCTAGCGTAATGAGCCTCATGGTTTTATAAATTTTATAGTCTTGACCCAATAATTTTTGTTGCTATCAAACATCATGTACTCAGGTAAATAAAACACTTGCATAATATAGATACCACTTTTCATCGCATTCATACTAATAGACCTTCCAGCATAACTGCTTCTATATTTTATTTGATCACGCACCAAGACTTGCCCCTGCACATTAAAAATTTTAAATCCAAATAAAATCAGATCGGGTTCTTTTGAAAACAGCATCATCGCATCTCCAGAAAATGTATTTTTTATTTCGATACTGGGATTGTAGTTTTTCCAAATCCCATCATTGGTAAAACGATTGATAGTTGGTTGTAAAAAACCTGCAGTAAATTGATAGCTATTGGATTGGTCAAGCGTCATTGCGGTCAGCCCAAGATCTAGGCGCCAATCCATCTGCAATCCATCCACATGCGCATCCACAAAATGATCAGCCGCAAGACTAAATGCTTGTAACGGCAATTGTTGTCCATGCAATGAATGCGTTAAAAATTGTAATTGGAGCACGAATAAAATATAGATTGACTTAAAGTGACGCATTGTTTAAACCTAGTCATTCTTGATGCTTATTTTTCGAGTATTTATACCTTCAAGTGCCAGGAACTTTAAATACAGCTATTTGCATTGATTTTAAAAGTATATCCAATTGATAATTTGCTAAAAATTATTATCTTTAATCTGCGAACCTTAATAATACCTTATGAAATATAATTTCTTGATTTTAGTTTTAAGTATTGGCTTCTTTGCATGTAGCAAAGGTGGGGACAGTGCTGCACCAACTCCAACACCAAAACCACCTGTAGTGGTGGTAGAACCAAGTTTAACAGCCACAGGTGGTGTAGTCATTGATATTGACCCGGGCGCTACTAATATTTATGCAGTATTAGGTACTTCACAAAGAATTGAAGTTAAACTAGCTGCAATACCCGTTAGCGGTGTCACTATTGACACTAAACTGATCAAAATTTCAGACAATACAACTGCTTTTTCTAATAGTATTTCATCTACTGCCCTAACGAATCCATTAACTGTAACTGGCTTAATACCTGGAGTGTTATACAATCTTTCGGTTGTAGTTACATCTAAAACCACTGCTTCAAATACAAAAACAGTTGAATTCAAAATGGCTGCAAAATAAGCCAACCACTTATAAAATATTGATCCCTTATCTTTTTAGATAGGGGATTTTTTTGTAACTTATCTTTTGAAATGTATTGTATCACTATTATAAAAAACGACTATGCCAATTCAATTTTTTAAACGCATTGTAGTATGTGTTTGTTTACTTAGTTTTTCTTTGCCCATTTTTGCGCAAAAAAAATATACCGAAAAAGATTTAGCTGCCTTAAAGCAAACCCTTATGCAGACTGTTGCAGGGAAGTCAAAGGAAGTACAAGTGATGGTAGATCAAATTTTTAGTTTTGCCGAATTGGGATTTCAAGAAGTTGAAACTTCTAAATACATCACATCGGTTTTGACAAAAAACGGATTCACTGTAGAAAACGGAATTTCAAATGTACCCACTGCTTGGATGGCAAAATGGGGAACTGGTTCGCCTGTGATTGCACTGGGAAGTGATGTGGATTGTATTCCTAAGGCCTCTCAAAAACCAGGCGTAGCCTATAAAGCACCGATTGTTGAAGGCGCACCTGGTCATGGGGAAGGACATAATTCTGGACAAGCTGTGATCATTTACGCAGCCATTGCAATGAAAGAATTAATGGAACGTGAAAAATTACCTGGTACCATTTTAATTTGGCCTGGTATTGCCGAAGAATTAGTTGGAACAAAAGCATGGTATGTGCGTGATGGTTATTTTAAAGATGTGGACGCTTGTATTTTCACACATGTGAGTGGTGATTTTACTTCTAGTTATGGAGACAATGGAGGCAATGGTTTAGTAAGTGTGCGTTTTGATTTTGAAGGAGAAGCAGCACATGCTGCTGGTCAACCATGGAGAGCAAAAAGTGCATTGGACGCAGTAGAATTAATGAATGTAGGATGGAATTTTAAGAGAGAACATCTTAAGCCAACCAATAGATCGCACTACGTGATTGTAGATGGTGGTGATCAACCAAATGTGGTTCCAAGTAAAGCAAGTGTGTGGTACTATTTTAGAGAGCGTACCTATGAGGATATCAAAATGAATTATGAATCAGGCATCAAAATTGCACAAGGTGCAGCTATGATGACGAATACAAAAATGACGCATCAAATGTTAGGCACTGCTTGGCCTGGTCATTTTAACAAGCCGCTTGCAGAAGCCATGTATGCCAATATTAAAAAAGTAGGCATGCCTGTTTGGGATGAAAAAGACATTGCATTAGCGAAGGGCGTGCAAGCCCTGGTAGAAGCGCCAAAGAAAGACCAACAAGGCAATCCAATTGATGGTCTAAAATCTACGATTGATACTTTAAAAGGTTCAGTCGCATTTTCTTGGGGTGGAGGATCAGATGATATTGCAGACATCTCTTGGAACTTACCAACCATTGTATTAAGGTATCCAGCAAATATTCCTGGAACAAAAGGACACCATTGGGCAGATGCGATTGCAATGGCGACACCTATTGCACATAAGGGATCTTTAGTAGGGGCAGAAGCCACAGCCATGACTTTATTGGATTTGTTTACCAAGCCTAGTTTAGTTGCAGATGCTAAAAAGTATTTTAAGGAAGTACAAACAAAAGAAACTCAGTACATCCCTTTCATTACTAAAAATGATCCTCCTGCAATTCATTTAAATAAAGAAATACAAGGGGCATATAGAAGCCAACTTGAAAAATTCTATTACGATCCAAGTAAGTTTGGAACTTATTTAGAGCAGTTAGGTATTGTATATCCAACTATTAAATAGTGGATTATATACTTAGGAAGAGATCTTAAAATTTTTCCTAAAAAAAGAGGGAGCAACGCTCCCTCTTTTTTTTATCCAGTCTTTTAATATTATTTTTTACTAGCAATGGCTCCAATTGCATAAACTAGTTTATCTAAATCCTGAAGTCTAGTATAGACATGTGGCGTGATTCTGACACAGCTTATATTCTCCCAAACAATGCCAACGGTGTGAATTTTATATTTTGAAAACAAGGCACTGTCTAATTCTCCGGGCGTCATGCCATCTACACTCACACCACAAATACCACAAGCAAATTCAGGCTTGAAAGAAGTGTGAATTTTTACCTTAGGGATTGATACGACTTTACTTGCCCAATAATTTTTTAGATAACGAATACGCTCCTCTTTTCTTTTACTTCCAATCGCGGTATGAAAATTAATGGCTTCGCCAATGCCTTGTTCAATTGGAAAGCTTCTAGTACCTAGGGTTTCAAATTTTCTTATATCAGCACTGTTTGGTTGGTCATTGCATACCAATGGCCATATTTTAGAAATATTTTCTTTCTTAATCCATAGCATGCCAGTGCCAATTGGGGCAGATAAAAACTTATGTAATGAAGTACCAAAATAATCGCAACCCAATTCTGGCACCTTGAAATCTAGTAGTCCAAAACTATGCGCACCATCTACAATGGTTTCAATACCATATCGTTTTGCCATTGTACATAATTTTTGCACAGGCATAATTTGTCCAATCCAATTAATTACATGTGTTATAAGAATAATTTTAGTCTTTGGCGTGATTGCTTTTTCAAAAGCTGCAACAATTTCATCCTCGTTTTCTATTGGAAATTTAAAATTCAACTGGTTGTATACAATACCATCCCTACTACTTCTTTGTTTCAAAGCATTGATCATATTGGGATAGTCTTGCTTGGTACCAATAACTTCGTCACCCGCTTTTAAGTTTAATCCAAAAATAACAGTGTTCAATGCCTCAGTTGCATTTCTGTTAATGGCTACTTCCTCTGGATCTGCACCTGCAAGTTCTGCTAATTTAAATCTAAGCGGTTCTCTTCCTTGATCCAAAATACGCCACATAAAATAGGAGGGTCCTTCATTAGAAAGTGTATTAAATCGTTCAACTGCTTCTTGAACAATTCTAGGGCTAGGACTTACACCTCCGTTATTTAAATTAATGATATTTGGACTAGCCGTATAGCCTTGCTGCACGACCGACCAGTAATCCTCGTCAGTTGCGATTTCGATTGGTGATAAGGCTTGTTTTTTCAAGTTGATATGTTGAAATTCTGCAGCATGCGCCTGATTGAATAAACTATTTGCCGAAAAAGCCCCAGCAGCTAACCCTAATTTTTGAATAAAATTTCTACGATTTGACATAAGCTAGATTTGTACCATCAATTTAATTAAATTATTGACACCAAGTTGTTCAAACTTTAGTAAATTAGAATATTATAATTCACTAAAAAGATCTAGACCATGAACAAATCATACCTAATCGCCTTTTTATCTATTTGTATTGCTAATACAATAATGGCGCAAGTTCCAACTGATGTCTATAAAATGGAAGCAGTTACAAGACCTAAAATCTCACCAGAAGGAAGTTGGATTTTATATAGTCAATCAAAAATTGATGCTGCAAAAGATAGATCGGTGTCCAAATTATACATGATGTCGTCTGACGGAAAAGAAACCATTACACTAACCGAACAAACAAAGGGTGTTGGCAATTACCAATGGAGCCCAGATGGGAAATACATTTCTTATTTGACGAAGGGAAGAGATGAGGATAAAGGTTCCCAAATTTTTTTAATGGATCGTCGTGGAGGGGAAGGCGTTCAGCTTTCAGATATTAAAGGGGAGATTAATGATTATGTTTGGTTTAATAACGGTAAAAAAATGATTGTAGTCGTGAAAGATTTTAACTATGCGGATACTGCAAAGTCTAAAATTAGAACACCGTATGAAATGACTAGGTACAAATTCAAACAAGACAACGAGGGTTATTTAGACAATCGTAAAACACATATTTATTTATTTGATTTAACCACAAAAAAATTAGATACTTTAACAAGTGGAAATTATAATGAGTCGAGTGTTGCTATTAGTGCAGACGATTCTATGATTGCTTACGTGAGCAATGTTTCAGAAAATCCTGATAAGAATTCCAATACAGATTTGTTTTTATTAAAATTGACTAAAGGCGCTACACCATTGCAGTTAACGAATTATAAAGGCGCTAATACGAGTCCAGTATTTAGCCCAGATAATTCTAAAATTGCATTTTTACAATCTAGTTCAGAAAGAAATTTCGACATGTATGACATTACACAATTAGGTATTTATGATCTTAAATCGAAAACCATATCAATTGTTTCAAAAAATTATGATCGTGCATTCTCTTCTATTGCTTGGTCCATCGATGGTCAGTCCATTTTATCTTTAATTGAAGATGATAGAAAACAAAATTTGGTACAATTTAATATTCAAACACAACAACCAATTTTATTAACTAATGAGATGGGGGTGTATAGTTCAATGGATATGAATGATAAGGGTGATATGGTTTTGCTATTTGCTAATTTAGAAACGCCGAATGAAATTTATAGCTATCAAAATAAATCGACCAAAAGACTTACTTATTTACAAGATGCATTTGTTAAAAGTATGAAAAAAGGATACCACAAAGGTTTTCAATCTACTTCATCTGATGGAACAATCGTATCAAGTATTTTACATTTACCAGACAGTGGAGCAAAAAATTTACCACTGATCATGTTTATCCATGGAGGTCCTGTGGCACAAGATGATTATGCATTTGATATGACTAGTCGTATTTATGCGCAAGCGGGCTATGCGGTTGCCAATGTGAATTATAGAGGAAGTAGCGGAAGAGGTGTTGCTTTTACAAGTGCAATTTATGCTGACTGGGGGAATAAAGAAGTGAAAGACATTATTGGTGCCGCAGATTTTTTAATTAAGGAAGGTATTGCGGATCCAAATAGACTAGGTATCGCAGGATGGAGCTATGGTGGTATCTTAACAAATTACACGATAGCAACGGATAAGCGATTTAAAGCTGGCGTAAGTGGTGCAGGAAGTTCACTCATGATGTCGGTGTATGGATCTGATCAATACATTTCGCAATATGAAGATGAATTAGGCAAGCCTTGGGAGAATCCTAAAAAATATGAGGCATTGTCCTATCCATTCTATAAAGTAAAGGAGATTAAAGCACCTGTTTTATTCATGGCAAGTCAGGCAGATTTTAATGTGCCTGTGATTGGTGCAGAACAAATGTATCAAGCATTCAAATCAGAAGGTATTCCAACTGAATTGATTATCTATCCAAATCAAAACCACGGCATACGCGTGCCAAGTTATATCGTGCATCGTCACAACGCACATATCAATTGGTTTAACAAGTATTTAAAATGAAAATAATCGGCACCTGGGTCTTGTTTTTAGGTGTGATTGCAGTGAATGCGCTGGCCAATATTTTACCCATCAATGGATATAATACTGGCCAGATATCTGCATTCTATCCCAATGCATTTGTGCCAGCCGGATTTACATTTTCTATTTGGGGCGTCATTTATTTATTGCTTTTATCCTATACCATTGGCTTTACTTATTATACGCTGAAACAAGAACAATATCCAAAAGCGTTCGCATTTATTGAACGTATCAATATTTATTTTTTATTGACATGCGCCTTTAACATGACTTGGATTCTAGCTTGGCATTATTTACAAATTGAATTATCGCTTGTGATTATGTTATTATTTTTAATCACACTCATTCAGTTGTTTTTAAAAAGTAGTACAATAGTGCATGAGCTGACTACAACCCAAAAATTTATTTTACAAACGCCATTTATAGTTTACTTGGGCTGGATTTCTGTAGCCACCATCGCCAATAGCACTGCCTTGCTTGTTGCTTATCAATGGAATGGATTTGGAATGCCCCCAGTTTACTGGAGCGCAGCAATGATTTTGATTGCATTACTACTTGCAGTGTTGATGCTAAAAAAATTCAAAGCAATTCCATTTGCTCTAGTAGTTGCATGGGCTTTGTGGGGCATCTATAATGCACAAGGTTCTGCAGCACCCATACTCGCTAGCATAACCGCAGCTGGAATTGGTATTTTAATTACAGCCTCCTTGTTTACTTTTTTTAATAAGAACATTAAAAGTAAAATGGCTTAAATAATAAATCAATTATTGATTGTAGAATGCTTGAATAGGTTTGAATGGTCCATATTTATGCTGACTTTCGGAAAAAGCATCAGCATAAGGACCAAACGCAAAGTCAAGTGGTTTTTTTTCAAATTTTGGCCAGTCTTTTGACTGATCTTTATGCGGTCTTGATTGGCTATTGACATAAGCTGCCACATCCCAAGACTCCTCTTCTGTAAGAGTGGGATTTTCATGAGAAGTCATTAAGTTAGGCATATTATTTTTCACATAACCTGCGAAATTACTTATCCTATATAAACCTGCGCCATCATTATAACTATGCGATCCCCATAAAGGAGGATAAGTATATTCTAATGCATCAGCAGCTAATTGTCCTTCTCCATTTGCGCCATGACAAGTTTGACATTGCGCTGTATAAACAATTTGTCCTTTTTTAGGATCTGCTGCACGATCTAAATAGGGCAATTTTTCAATCCCAGACCCAATCGGCTTCTCACCCTTTTTAACAGCTTGACCCAGCCATTTGATATATGCATAAATGGCTTTAAATTCTCTACTAGTACTATCAACTGCTATGCCATTCAAGCTTCGCTCCATACAGTCTGCTACACGTTTATAGATTGTTTCTATTTGGCCACTTCGATCTCTAAATTTTGGGTAGGTCGAAAAAACGGCTGCATAATTATTCCCCCATGCTTTTGCACCAGCTTGTAAATGACAGTTTTGGCAATTCATGCCATTCGTGACTTGTGCTACCGATCCTTCAGGGCCTAAGTATTTAGAAGTATGCGCAATTAAATCCTGTCCATAAATAATGAGTGCACGCTCTTCTCCTAAAGTAGCATTGTCTATATAAAGACTCGGTCCAACCCATGTACTATCTGTTGAAGTCATATTTCCATCCATCTTGAAATAATCTCCAGCTATAAAACCTACTAAAAAATAGATCATTATAATTGATACGATGCCGATTATTACTAGGTATTTTTTCTTCATGATCAATATGCTTAAAATAGATATTCGATAAAATTAATGTGCACTTGCAATTGGAAAAAATAATTGTTGTACGATGACATATAAGCCCATCACTAAAACAAACCATCCAAACCCTTTTTTTAGTTGATTGCCGTCTATGCGCTTACTTAATTTGTCGCCTATAAAAATACCTGCAATGGCAAGTGCAGTAACACTTAGCAATAAGGTCCAATCCATTGTTCTATTGCCAAGATCACCAGTAAAACCAATCAAGGATTTAGCAGCAATGATTAATAAAGAAGTGCCCACCGCTTGTTTCATTGGGAGCTTACTCAACATCACTAGTGCAGGGATAATTAAAAATCCTCCGCCTGCACCTACTAAACCAGTTAGCAAGCCCACTAAAGCTCCTTCTATTAAGATCAAAGGGTAATTAAATTTTTGTTCACCTTCTGTAACAGTCTCTTTGCTAGTCTTAGAGCGAATCATAGAGAAGGATGCCGCGATCATTAAGATTGCAAAAAGCAACATCATCATTAACGATTTTGTAACTATCAGACCTCCATATTCACCCAAGTTGGATGGTATTGCAGGCACTAAAAATTTTCTAGTAGCATATACAGAAATAATAGAAGGTATACCAAAGATGATAGCCGTTTTTAGATGCACAAAACCTTGCTTGTACTTGGGCCACGCACCAATAAGGCTACTTGCCCCCACTATAAATAAAGAATAAGCAGTTGCTTGTACCGGGTCAACATGAAAAAGGTACACTAAAACAGGAACAGTTAAAATACTACCTCCTCCGCCAATTAAGCCAAGAGAGATACCAATAAAAATTGAAGCCAAATAGCCTATTATTTCCATGTTCTATTATTTAACACAAATGTGCTTTTATAAAAATAAAAGGTAGGTGATAAATGTCACCTGCCCAATTTTTTTAGCAAAAATATTAGTGCAATTGAATGATCATAAAAGTAAAGAATCTAGTATGGTCCAAGAACTATGTTATAAATGTTGTAAATTGAGTGGATACTATTCATCAAAAAATGATTTAACTACCATGAAAAAATTATATTTAATTGCATTGTGTTTTTTATTAAGCTCCAGCGAAGTAGTTATGGCGCAAGATAAACAAGTAAAGATACATCAGGTGGTGATGCAATTAAATACTGCCGACACTGCTGTATGGACTAGCATGCTTGGTAATATTCGAAATTTCCAAAAAGTATGGCCCGGAAATGTTTCAATAGAAGTAGTGGTGCATGGTAAGGCTTTAAATTTTTTAGTAGCTTCAAAATCCCACTTAGTCGCTGATGTTGAGGCAATGACTAAGCTTGGCGTTGTTTTTAATGCTTGTGAAAACACGATGAATAAATATGGTATAAAAAAGGAGATGCTTATTCCTTCTGTAAGTTCTGTGCCATCTGGTGTGGCGGAATTGGTTATAAAACAAGAAGAAGGATGGAGTTATTTAAAGACAGGATATTAAATATGGATAATTTAGATTTGTGATATATGTCACAAAAAGTAGCATTAATAATTCGCAACTTTGTTTTCTGAAACACCTTAAATTGGTTTTCAAGAAACAAATAGAACACATTATTAATATCAATAAAAAAATAGCATTATGTTTTTTCAACATGTTTACGACAAAACTTTAGCACAGGCTAGTTATTTCATTGGCTGTCAAAAAGCAGGTGTAGCTGCAGTCATCGATCCCAAGCGTGATATCGATACCTATATAGAAATTGCAAAACAAAACAATATGCAAATCACGCATATTTTTGAAACCCATATTCATGCCGATTTTTTAACAGGCTCTCGTGAACTTGCTGCTGTAACTGGCGCTAAAATGTATTTATCAGATGAAGGTGGAAACGGTTGGGAATATGAGTTTGCGCATGAAGGTTTAAAACATGGCTCAGAAGTGATGATTGGAAATTTGAGAATCGATGTACTCCATACGCCAGGACATACGCCAGAGAGCATTAGCTTTTTATTAACCGACACGCCCGCAAGTAAAGAGCCAGTGATGTTATTTACAGGTGACTTTGTTTTTGTTGGAGATATTGGCCGTCCAGATTTATTAGAAAAAGCTGCTGGACTAGTGGGCACACAAGATAAAGGAGCAGAACAAATGTATAATTCAATTCATCTGTTTTCGGACTTGCCAGATTTTATTCAAGTATGGCCTGGACATGGCGCTGGATCTGCTTGTGGCAAAGCATTAGGTGCTGTTCCAAGTACAACTGTTGGATATGAGAAAAAAAGAAACTGGGCATTTCAATATGGTACAGATAAAGCAGGCTTCGTACAATTTTTATTGTCTGACCAACCTGAACCGCCTAAGTATTTTGCAAAAATGAAGGAATTGAATAAAGTCAATCGTCCTTTGTTAACCGAAGTGCCAAAGATTAAAGAATTATTGAATGCAGATTTAAAATCTGCCATGGATAAGGGCATTAAAGTGATTGATACAAGAAATAAATTAGAATTTCAAAATGGTTTTATCCTGGGCAGTATCAATATTCAAGGCAATAACGCATTTGCTACTTGGATGGGTTGGTTTATTTCTTATGACGAACAATTTATTCTAGTCGCGGAACCACATCAAATGGACGATCTAACAAGAAAATTAATGCGTATTGGATTAGATAATATTTTTGGATTTGTAGATGCTTCAAAAATGAACCAAGTATATACTGGAACTTTAGCACATTCTAATATGGTTACGATTGATACAGTAAAAGCGAATAAGGATGCTGAAATCATTGATATAAGAGGTGTTGCAGAATTCAATAGCGGACATATTGAAGGCGCAAAGAATGTATTTGTTGGGACTTTATTGCAAAATTTAGATCAAGTACCAAAAGACAAGCCTGTCATCATGCATTGTCAAGGTGGGGATAGAGCTGCGATCGGCTATTCTTTATTGGTTAAAGAAGGCTATACCAATATTGCTAATTATAGTGGTGGCATCAATGAGTGGGTTGCTGCTCAACAACCAATTGTCAATTAGAGGGTCAATAATTTGAACATTTGATGCAGGAATTTGTTGTACTAGAATGAAGGGTGTAAAAAAACAAGATCTGCCAGAAAAAATATGTAAAGCCTGTGGTCGTCCATTTAGTTGGCGAAAAAAATGGGAACGATGCTGGGATTTAGTGCAGTATTGTAGTGAAGGATGCAAAAAAAAGCCTCCAAAAAAGTAAGATTAGAGCAAATATTGAATCAATAAAAAGATAGCGCGATGTATTACATCGCGCTATCTTTTTGAAATCTTATTACCACTCGACTTTTGTCTACTACATTTAAATCTAATGACGTCCGTATTTCTTAATACAGCATGCTTGGTTTTTCGGGAAGCCATTCTTTTACGCCACATTCTAAAACTAGAAGGCTTAGAGTTGGCGCGCATGAATTCAATGACTTCTTTTTCACTCAATCCAAATTGAAATTGAATGGCTTCAAAAGGGGTACGATCCTCCCAGGCCATTTCAATGATTCGGTCCCTATCTTTTTCGACCCATTCAGATTTTAATATAGGTTCTGCTGGTATATGCTTCATCTTGATTGAAATACTTATTTTAAATCAATCCTTGAATCTATTGAATTCAATCATTTAAAATTGGCTTTTTATTTCTTGCGCTCTACATCTTTATTTAACTCATCAATATCTACAGAGCGTTCTGTATTGTCGCCTAATAAATATTTAGAGAAATAGTCTGCAGTTCTCCAGAACCAATATTCATTCATGTCTCCAAAACCGTGTCTTTGTGTTGGAAGGATCAACATATCAAAGCGCTTATTGGCCTTAATCAAGGCATTCACTACTCTTAAAGTATTGGCAGGGTGCACATTGTTATCAATCTCACCATGAATCAATAATAATTTCCCTTTTAAGTTTTTAGCTAGGTCAGGATTTTTATCAATCATATAACTGAAAGTGGTATCGCCTTTTTCAGAAATATTTTCTTTCACACCATGATGCTTTTCGCTCCACCATCTATTGTATACGCTATTGTCATGGTTGCCTGCGTTACTCACGGCTACTTTAAAGATATCTGGATAAACCAAGATAGCTGCAGTGCTCATGAATCCACCACCACTATGACCATGAATACCTGCTTTGTTTCTATCAATGAAACTAAATCTATCAGCTAATTGTTCGATGGTCGCTTTTTTATCAGCAAGACCGTAGTCTCTTAAATTACCATAGCCATAATTGTGATACCATTTGCTTCTTGCATAGTGACCTCCTCTATTACCCATTGTTACCACTACAAAACCTAATTGAGCCAATCTGTCAATACGATCCATGCCCTTGCTGAAAGACTTGTTCACAGACTCCGTTTGTGGACCTGGGTAAACGTACTCTATAATTGGATATTTTTTTGTGCTATCAAAATCATAAGGCTTATACATTACGCCATACAAATCCGTGATACCATCATCTGCTTTGATCTTAAATGTTTCAGGAAATTTATAACCTGTTGCCATTAGATTTCTTAAATCAGCAGTCTCTAAATCCATTATTTTTTTACCGTCAGCGCTGTGTAAGCTTGATACAGGAGTGGTATTGACTCTAGAAGCGTTGTTTACAAAATAAGTATTGTTATCATTCACGCTAAAGCTATGATCAAAATTACCCGAGTTTAATAATTGCAAGCCAGAACCATCTAAATTGATTTTATATAAATGCATGTAGTAAGGGTCTTCTTTACCACCATTCACTGACTCTTTTCCATTCGCAGAAAAATAAACCACTCTTTTAGTTTCATCTACACCAATCACCCCCTCCACGTGCCATGCACCTTGTGTAATTTGATTTTTTAAATTTCCTTGTCCATCATATAAATATAAATGTGCCCATCCATCACGCTCACTCCATTCAATTAGTTCAGCACCATTTTTAATTAATTCAGGCTTCTTAATTTCAATAGAGCTATTCAATGATTCAGCCACCACTACTTTTACTTCACCAGTTATTGTATTCACCACACATTGGTCAATCTTTTTTAAATCACGACTTGTTCTAGCAAGGTATAGTTGCTCATTGGTTCCTAGCCAAATCATAGGCCTGAATTCATCATCTCTAGCATTTACAGCTGCAGATTTATTCCACATTGCAATGTCTTGATCTTTGTACAGCGATATATTGATTTCCTTATGGGTATAGTTCACCATGTCTACCAACATTAAATGATCTACTGGTGCTTCTTTTTCACCAGGCATCCAGTACTTATAAGTTTCAAGTGTTGGTCTTGGATCTGCAATGCTATTGATCACCCATAAATCTTTTACTTTTCTGTTGTCTACTTTTACAATAGCAAACTGTTTGCTATTTTCACTCCAATAACCACCTACAGGTTTTCTTTTGTTTTTATTTTTCTCTGCATCTACATTTGTTTCTCCACCTTCACCATGCCAACCAAAATTTTGGATACCATCTTTTGTAATGGCTGTTTCAACAATCGAACTATCGTCTTCATTCACTAAAGCTTTTTCATAATTGGCTTTGTCCATATAGTATAGGTTGTAGTTACGACCAAAAACTACTTTAGATTGATCTGGTGCTATATTCGCCCAGCTTGGCTTTCTTTTAGGCTTAGTAAAACCAACTAGTTCATTTAGTTGTGCCGTATTCAAATTGTATTCAAAGTAGAATACTTTTTTAATTTTTTCTGCCTTCGCATCTTTTTTAGCACCTGGCTTATCTATCTCAAGGCTACTTTTTACTTCAAATTGAATCCAGTTCTCATCCTTAATAAACTTTAAAGAGTCAATTGGAAGATGTTGCGCATCAAATGGATCTTTGATGATTCTTGTTAAAGAAGCAGCAAGTTGATCTTTGTCAAACATCGACTTCTTTTCATTTTTTACTGGGTCTACAATCATCCATTGTTTTCCTTCACTTGTTTCGTAGGTATACCAAAACTTGTTGGATTGTTTTAACCAATGAGGATCAACAGATAAGGAGAAAATCATCTTATCCAATTTCTTTGGAGAAAATCTTGCGGCTAAATCATAATTGGCTTTTTGTTGACCAAAAATCAAAAGAGGCAAGGCTAGTAATACTAATAAAAGTTGTTTACGCATAGTTGTAATATTAAGTATAGAAAATTAACGCATTTTTTTGAATTATAACCTAATTTGTGATGAATACACTATCATGAAAAAAGCCTTATTTACAAGTTTATTTTTAGCACTATTGATCTGCATCAATGGGTATGCTCAAACTACTAATCAATATAAGCCTGCAGTATTTGCAGATGAAAATAGAAAGGCAAAACTACAAGCTGCGATGCCTCTTGTGGAAGATTTATATAAAGAATATGCAACAAAGCACCATTTCCCAGCTTATGCTTTTGCCATTGTGTTAGACGGGGAATTGCTATTCAAAAAAGCAGCTGGATGGGCGAATATTGAAGATAAAATTCCTGCAAATGACCAGACCATGTTCCGTATTGCCTCTATGTCCAAGAGTTTTACCACCATGGCGATTCTGCAATTAAGAGACGCTGGAAAATTAAGACTAGATGATCCTATTGATCAATATATTCCTGCTATGAAGGGCCAAGTTTTGACCAAGGATGGTGCGCCCATCACCATTCGACATTTGATGTCACATCAGGCTGGCTTCCCCGAAGACAATCCATGGGGAGACAGACAATTGGATGATTCTGAGGCAGATCTAATAGCCTTGATTGAAAAAGGACTTTCGTTTTCAAATACCACGGGGACTTATTATGAGTATAGCAATCTTGGGTTTGCGATGCTGGGTTATATCATACATCAAGTATCTGGGTTGACTTATGATGCCTATATCAAACAAGCCATTTTGGATCCTTTAGGCATGCAGCATACCACTTATGAATATAGGACTATCTCAAAAGAAAATTTAGCAAAAGGCTATCGCACCATTAAGGGCAATTGGGTGAATGTGCCTTTATTAAAAGACGGTATTTATGGCGCCATGGGCGGGATGATTACTTCTATAGATGATTTTGCAAAATATGTTGCCTTGCATCAAGCTGCATGGCCCGAGCGTAACGAAGCTGAAAATAAAGTGATTAAAAGAAGCACTGTGAGAGAAATGCATCAACCTTATACGTTCATTGGACTAAATCCAAATTATCAATTTCCATCTGGAAAAAAGTTAGCAACAACATCTAGTTATAGTTATGGATTAAATTGGATGCATGATGCCGAAGCAAAAACAAGTATTGGACATAGTGGAGGCCTTCCAGGTTTTGGTAGCAATTGGCGTTTTTTACCGGACTACGGATTGGGTGTCATCTTTTTTGCCAACCATACCTACGCTCCAACTTCCACAATGAACTTGATTGTTCTAGACACCTTAGTTAAAATCGCAAAGCTTCAACCAAGAATGGTTACTGTATCTCCAATACTAGAACAACGCCAAAAAGAGTTGCTACAAATTATCCCTAGCTGGGACAATATACCATCCATTTTTGCGGAAAACTTTTTTGACGACTATTTATTAGATGAACTAAAGTCAGAAGCCAAACAACTATTTGAAAAAGTTGGAAAAATAAAATTAGTTGGAAAAATGATTGCAGAGAATCAATTAAGAGGTTATTGTATATTAGAAGGCTCAAAGCAAAATTTAAAATTAAGTTTTACTTTAAGTCCAGAAAATCCTGCATTGATTCAAGAATACCATCTAGAACTTGTAAAATAAAAAAGCGCAATAGCCCCCCGGCTAATGCGCTCTAATCAGTAACAAACGTAATTTTTTACATTGGTCGCTTTCTGCGCATCATTTCGTTGCGCATTTTATTTAAAAGTTCTCTGTCTACTTTCAAAGCCAGATTCACTCTTTCTTCTGTTTTTAAAATTGGCATCAAGTCTTTCTTAAACTTCTTTCTAATTACTAGCATTGCTTCTTGAAATGCAATCTCGTCTTCTTTTGCTGTTTGCATCAAATTACGACTAGCATCTTTTTGCTCGTTGTACAGTGGCCAAAATTTTTCTGCTTCTGCAGGAGTCAGGTCCAATTTCTTTGTGATGAATTGAATACTAAATAATTCAAGTTTTTCTCTTTGTTGTTTTGTCATTGGTCTTGGAGGTGGCGGAGGTGGCATCTCCATACCTTGTCTATCGCGCATAGGCGGTCTGTTTTGACCATTCATTGGTCGCTCTTGTGCTTGAGCTACAAAAAAAGTTACAATAAAACTAAAGAGGCATACTATTTTTTTCATAAAATGGTTATTTGAAATTTAGACGAATTTATTTTGGAATAGTTTAAAATAAATTTGATTTTTTTAATCTTTATTTAATTATTGCTTGACATTAAATTAGTTCCTGCAGTTTCAATCGCGCTATTCCATTCTACTTCCGCCACAAGTTCATTATTATTCACGTAAGCTTCAATCAATTCATCAGGTAAAGTTTCAATATCAATCATTTCGACTTTGGCTATTTGAGTTGTTGTATTTTCTGCTTTATTAAAAAATAAGTATCCAGTTGCAATAGCAAAAAATAAACTTGCAGCTACCAGGTATTTTTTTTGATTTAAAAACAGGTTAACAATACGCGCTTTTTGTGGCGATTGCTTTTCTGCTTTAATTTTTTGCATTAAATCCAGTTCAAATTGATCAAAATACCCTGCAGGTACCTGCTTGGTCTTTGCCTCAAAGCTTTTAAGGGCTTCTTCTAATGCTTTTGAAATTGATTCGTTTTCCATATCGTTCATGTCGTTCATATCATAAATTAGACCCATTGTTTGGTCAAAGGTTTAAGCTTGTTGGAGCAATTCGGTCATTTTTTTGACCGCTTGGTGATAATTTGCCTTCGCCCCTCCAACTGTAGTACCTGTAATGGAAGCAATTTTTTCGTAGTCATAAGCCTCGTAATACCTTAACATAAATACAAATCGCTGTTTTTCAGGCAATTCTGCAATAGCACGTTCTAATTTAATCTGAATGGTAGTCTCTTTTAATGCATTTTGGCTGGATGGATGTTCTAAACCATGGTCCAACTCATTTTGTGTATTGTGCGTTTTTAAACGTTTTTTCTGGGCTATAAAGTTCAGGGTTTCGTTATATGCTACTCTAAAAAGCCAAGTACTAAAAGCACTTTCTTGCTTAAATCCATCCAACTTATTCCAAACTTTAATCCAAACAGTTTGTGCAATATCATCCGCATCTTCATGCTCTAGCACCATTTTCTTAATTTGAAAAAATACAGTTTCGCGATGCCTCTTTAATAGTTGCGTAAATGCGCTCTCTTTTGCATCGCCGTTTTGAAATTGTATGATGAGTGCTTGGTCTGTCATGCTTGTCCAAGTTAGACCAAAAAGAATTCAAAAAGTTTAAAACAAGTTGACTTTATATTTTAATAATGGTCTTAACGTATTGATGTATTCCATTTTGAATTCTAATGTAATACACTCCTGGCTTTAAATCACCACCAATTAAAGTGACGCTATTCATGCCAGCATAACTATAAGTGCCATCTACTAATAATTTTATGACGGTGCCAGATGTATCAAGTAATTGAACTAAAGTATGTCCTCCCTCCGTTTTAAATTCTATTCTTGATTGATTTGAAAAAGGATTTGGATAAGCCACAATCATTGCATTTTTTTCAAATACAGGATTTTTCATTTCAACTGCGCAAGCACTTGCATTGATTAAGTTTAAAGTTGGAAACTGCTTGAGCATGATTTCTTGATTATCCGCATCCTTCACACAAAACCAATTTTTTAAAATCGAATTATAAATGGTTCTAAAATCATATTGATAAGGAATATTATCACCTACTGTTACATTAGCAGGTATCGTTGGATTTTCACCAAAGACCCCACCTCTTACATTTTTACCAAATAAGAATAATGGGGCAGCTGCACCATGGTCTGTGCCACCACTTGCATTGGATTTAATCCTTCTTCCAAATTCCGAATAGGTCATGCCTATGACTCTATCTTCAATCTCCTGATTTTTAATATCATTCTGAAAAGCACCAATGGCCTCTGATACTGCACCTAATAAATTTGCATGCGAACCAGTAGCCGTATCAGTTTCCACAGCTTGACCAGCGTGCGTATCAAATCCACCATAATTTACCAAGTATATTTTTGTTTTCAATCCCCCTTTAATCAATCTTGAAACAATTTTTAATTGATTGGATAGACTTGTGTTGGGATAAGTGACTTGTTGCTTCACAGCGTCAGATGCCGCTTTTATGCGTGTAGCATATTTATTGGTCTGTTTTGAAATTCTTCTTATAAAACTTAATTCATACCCCGCATTGGTATTGGGAACGGCTTGTTCACTCGCATCAAATAAATTATAAAATGCGCTTGGATCAGAAATACTCATACCCATATTCACAATTGGGCCCTGACAAGTGAGTGAAGTAATTGAACCAATTTGAATGGCTAAAGGATCCGTATCAACTTCATTTGGGTAATTGTCTGGAAAGCCTGGGTAGTTATTATCTAAAAAACGTCCAACCCATCCAGTATTTAAATATTCAGTGCTATCAGAACCACTCATCCAAATATCGGTTGCTCTAAAATGCGAAAAATTTGGCTGAGGATAGCCCACTGCTTGAACAACATCAAGCTGTCCATCATTGAATAATCTTTGCATGGCTGTCATGGAAGGATGTAATCCGGTTCCATTAAATCCATTTAAGCCTAGTATCTTTTTTTCGGGGATGGCGATATTGGTTCTTGCATTATAGTATTGTCCGTATTGATCGATCGGGAGCACGGTATTGAGTCCATCATTCCCTCCATTCAATTGAATAATCACTAGCACCCTATCATTGTTTACATTCGCCAATACATCTGGCTCAACCATACTGTGGTTGTTTAACACATGTATTGGATTACCGCTAATCACGGTAGGCGTTAGAACTGCAAGACTATTGCGTAAAAAAGTGCTTCTTTTCATTTAACTTAATTGATAGTCTGGCAGGTTCATAATATATTTTACAAGTACTTTCAATCGGGTATTCACCAAATTAAAGTTGACTGTACTTTGATTAGCCTGATAGCTATTCCAAGCTTCTGTCCAATAGTAATCAGAAGTTTGCCCGCTCAACAAAATTTGTTTTTTTAAATTGTCTTTAATCGTTTGATCTATTTCGGTTGAAATTAAAAGATCAAATAAATCCTGAATCAATTGATTGGGATTGGATGGACTACTGGAAATAGATTTTGCAAAAGGGATTAAATCTATAATGACCCTTTTACCATTTCTAGTATAGCCAGTCTCAAGCATCAAGTCGGTAAATTTATTTCGCTTGGGTAGTGTATCGGCATTGATCCACAATTCACCATATTCAGGTGACTGATAATAGGCAGGCCATCCCGCCACATTAGGCGGATCTGCAAGGCTTTGACCAAAATTATTCAATTGACCCACCATATTATTGAAATGCATGTAGGCGTCTGCATAATCTGTAATCGCATTTGGAAAAACTACATTGGTTTTACGCAAAGTGCCAATGACATGGTCAACCGGACTTTTGATTTGACATCCAATGTACAAGGGATCATAAAAATGTGCACTATTTAAAAGGGCAGTCAATACTGGCTTAATTTCAAAATTATTATTTTTAAAAATTGTAGCGAGTGGCGTGATGATATTTTTTTCAACGGTCTCATCAATATAATAAAAGACAAACCATCTGTAAAGTCTTCTGCAGATATATTTTGCCATGTCTTCTTTAGCAAACAACATGTCTATTAATTCGTCTGTTTCGCCAGCCCCTGCAGCCCCTGACTTTCCAGTAATCACTTTATTATTATAGTAGCTAGAAAATTGCTTACTGCCAGTATCATGTCTTGTTGCATCAAAATAACTATTGAAGCTTGTATTGATACGCCATCCTGTTAACACTCTTGCTGCAGCCTTCACATCTGACTCTGTATATTGTACTGCGCTGTCCTTTCCGACAGTAAACAGTTCTTGTAATTCTCTGCCGTAGTTTTCGTCTGGTGCAGTTGCAGAATTCAAATAACCATTCAAGTACCTCAACATTCCAGGATCAATGGTGACCTCCTTGATCATAGTTTTGTAATTCCCAAGGGCATTTTTTCTTAAGGTGTCATGATGCTGATACACATAATTGCCAAATGAAATGGTATCTGCTTCTGTTCCAAAATGATTGCCCCAAAACAAGGTTAATTTTTCTCTGATACTGATATCTTGATGAATCATCACGCCAGTAAGCCATTTTTTAAAGCTATTCCTTCTATAGCTGTTGATGGTGCCGTCATTGGTTGGCTGGTTGACCCAAGTAGTTCCTGGAGCAACAGTTGGATCAATTACGGTGGCTGTATTGTATTCGTTGAGTGGCGGACTAGGAATAGGATCTGTTGGATTGAGTAATGCTGTTACTGAAGCATTCAGCCCCTTTGCTAAAAATTGTTGAATTTCTGCATGCTTTGCACCAAAAAGCACTCTATTTAATAAATGAGTCGTCGTTTGCTTGGTCCAAGGGCCTTGATAGGTTTCAAGTCCTTTATTGCTAGAAAGGGGGCTTAGCGGCATGCAAGTGATTTGTTAGCAATTTAGACAATTATCAAATTCAAAAGTTTAAAACGCTTATTTTTCATTCCGGCTGTCATCATTTTTTTCATTTGCATTCAAAATGAAATTATCTTTAAAGCAATTCTAAAATAGTTAATATGAAAATGATTAAATTAATATGTATCGCATTGTTAATCCCTTGTTTAGGTATTAGTCAAATGATTAATAAAATAATCACCAAGTCTGAAACAGAGAGGATTGAGCGTGTTTTAGCATCAGACGAAATGGAAGGTCGAAGAACTTTTAGTCCAAGCATCGATAAAGCTGCTGCATTTATTGCCAAAGAATTTGATGCCACAGGATTAAAGTCTATAAAAGGAGACAATAATTTCTTACAATCATTTTCTATTAACAGACCAAAATTCATCAGCTTGTCTGCAAGTATCGATGGCGCCACTATTGATACCAAGCAAGTGATTGTAGTGACCATAGAACCAGAAATCAAGATCACAGAAATTTCCGGATATGCTGTGGCTAAAATTGCAGCAGGAGAAAATTTAAATCAGGCAGCTGCAAAAATAATTGGTGCAAACCAAAAAACGATGGTGCTAGTAGATGAGTCGCATACACAAAACTTTGGAAGACTAGTTCGTTTTAAAAATAATTTAGCTTCCAATCAAGCTTCGATCGTTTTTATATTAACCAATACCGTACCAGTAAAATATGAGATACAAGCGAGTCACCAAATAGAGTCCATGAAATTAGCGAATGTAGTAGCTATGATTCCAGGAAAAACTTTGCCAAATGAATATGTTATTTTTTCGGGTCATTACGATCACATTGGCATCAATGCAAAAAATATAGTGAATGGGGATTCTATCTACAATGGTGCCAACGACGATGCTGCAGGAACCACTGCAATGATTATGTTGTCAAAATATTATAAGGTACTTAATAACAATGCGCGAACAATTATATTCGCAGCTTTTACAGCAGAGGAAGTGGGTGGATATGGTGCTCAATATTTTTCAAAGCAATTGGATCCAGCTAAAGTAGTTGCGATGTTTAATATCGAAATGATTGGTACAGAAAGTAAGTGGGGAAAGAATAGTGCTTATATCACTGGGTTTGACAAGACCAATATGGGTGCTATTTTACAAAAAAACTTAGAAGGGTCTAGCTTTAAATTTTATCCAGATCCTTATACAGAACAAAATTTATTTTACCGATCAGACAATGCAACACTTGCTAGATTGGGTGTAGCGGCGCATACCATCTCTACTTCTAAAATGGATTCAGAGCCAAATTACCATAAAGCATCAGATCAAATAGAGACTTTGGATTTAGATAATATGAATGAAATCATTAAAGCAATTGCTTTAAGTGCTGGGTCAATTGTTGCAGGAAAAGACACGCCAACAAGAGTGGATACTTCGCAACTAAAATAATTTAAAAGACTTCTGATTTATGAAAAAGCAATTTGTACTTTTTTTACTTTGTATTGGTGTCACCGCAACTGCGCAAGTAAAAACTTATTTTCCGCCTGCAGACAATTGGGAAAGAAAAACACCAACTAGTTTAAGTATAGATAGTAGTTTAATGCATCAAGCGATTCAATACGCTTTAACGCATGAGACAAAATTTCCAAAAAATTTAATGCTTACACAAGCAATGCAATTTGGAAAAGAACCCTTTTCGGATCCTATTGGGCCAATGGCAGATCGAGGTCCTAGTTCGGGTGTGATTGTACACAAAGGCTATATCATAGCAGAATGGGGTAATGCAAATGCAGTAGAAATGGTGCACAGTGTAACTAAGACCTTTTTATCTACTGTAGTGGGTTTAGCAGTTGAAAAGGGATTAATTCGTTCTATCAACGACAAAGTATACCCTTACCTTCCCCCAATTGAACTTGTAAATACGCCTATCACATCAGATCAAAATCCTATCAATCAAATATCATTCATTTATCCATTTGACACCGAACATAACAGAAAAATAAATTGGGAACATTTGTTGAGACAAACAAGCGATTGGGAAGGGGTCTTATGGGGCAAGCCAGATTGGGCAGACAGGCCTTCTGATAAACCTGAGGAGTGGACTACAAGAAAACGATTTGAGCCAGGTACCGTTTACAAATACAATGACACTAGAGTGAATGCTTTAGCATTCGCAGCAACCACAGTTTGGAGAAAACCTTTGCCAGAAGTATTGAGAGAACAAGTGATGCAACCTATTGGCGCTAGTAACACATGGGCATGGACTGGCTATAAAAATGCATGGATTGTATTAGATGGTAAAATAATTCAGTCGGTAAGTGGCGGCGGGCATTTTGGAGGCGGCTTATTTATCAACGCCTATGACATGGCAAGATTCGGATTGCTCACTTTAAGAAATGGCAATTGGAATGGCAAACAAATCATTTCAGAGGATTGGATTAAAAAATCAAAGACACCAAATAGTATCAATACTGGGTATGGCTTTATGAATTATTTTTTAAACACGGATAAAAAAATGTATCAATCTGCACCAAATACTGCGTATGCTTTCCTAGGTAATGGTACGAATGCGATTTATGTAGATCAAGAACATGATTTAGTTGTTGTCATTAAATGGATGGACGACAAATCAGTTGATGGGTTCTTAAAATTAGTATTGGCAGCCTTACCGAAATAAATAAAATTAAATTTTCAATTTTTTTTAAACATGCAAAAATCAATCCTATATATTATTTGTTTTTTATTTACAACGCAAAATACTTTAATTGCGCAATCTAGAAATTCAGCAGGATCTGCTGCTTCCGAAAAGGAAGTCAAGCAAGTGATTCAAAATATGTTTCATGCAATGCAACAAGCAGACACTAGTTTATTAAAAACTTGTTTTTCTGATAAAGTTATTTTCCAAACCATTTTAAATAAGCCAGAAGGCGCTGTGATTAAAACAGAGTCTATCAATGATTTTATTCAAAGCATTGGCAAGCAAACGCCAAATGTATTAGATGAAAGAATTGAATTTGGAGCAATTCAAATGGATGAACTCATGGCTACAGTATGGACACCCTATACATTTTATTATAAAGGTCAATATTCCCACAAAGGCGTCAACAGTTTTCAGCTAGTTAGATTAAAAGAAGGCTGGAAGATCCAATACTTAATTGATACGAGGTATAAGTAATCAACTATTTTTTAGAAGGCCTATTGCTTTGAATCCTTTATTTGATTTTGAAATTGCTGAGGCTGATTGGTAGTGATCCATTCTACGCCTTGTTGTTGTAAAATTGCTAAATCAGATAATTCATTCACGGTCCAGCTACCAATTTTTAAATTTACTTTTTTAGCATTTTTACTTAGTTGACTATTCATTTTAAATGAGGTATAATGTAAATTAATACCATCAAATTTATTTTGTACAACAGCGTCAATGGTCATGTCAGACTCAAGATACAATACGGTTGCTTTTGGCTGCTTTTCTTTTATCCATGTTAGTATGTCTTTGCTAAAACTAATATAGACAATGCGCTTTTCGATATTTAATTTTTTTGCTAAGGCTAAGGTTTCAATGGTTGCTAAATAGTCTTGTTCCTTATCCTTAATAGCCGCTTTAATTTCACATATCAGTAAGGTCTTGTGCTTGTCCTGTGTACCTTTTAAAAAATATTGTTCTAGGGTTGGCAAAGATTCTCCATTGGACAACTTGTTTCTATTTAAATAAGCGTAGGTATTGGTTTGAATTGTATCGCCAAAATGTACAGGATCATGGTTCACAACAAGCACGCCATCTAAAGTTCTCCTAACATCAAATTCTGCGCCGTCACATTTTAAAGCAATTGCTTTTTCTAAAGATGCAATTGAATTTTCTGGCAAGTTAAATTCTTTCCATGCACCACGATGTGCAATAATTTTTGTTTCTTGGGCGTTTGATGTGTTCATGAGTAGGATCAATAAAAGGCTAGAAATTATTTTAAACATAAAATTTATTTAATAGGGTTTGACTCAAGTAAGGTCGCTTTTGTTTTATGAAAGCAATCCGTTTTAGTTCTTAGTTTAAGTATTAAGGTACTAAAATAATATTAGTTAAACAGCATTTGCAAATTTTTCATATTTACTTAACTTTGCGCTCTTCAAAACATTGTATGAATCAACCTATCCAGCAATTAAAAATAGCTATAGAGCCAAGTAGAGCAAAATTGTTAGCACACCCTGTGTACCATCAAATACAGACTTTAACGGAATTACAAAAATTCGCAGAAGTGCATGTTTTTGCAGTATGGGATTTTATGAGTTTACTGAAATCCTTGCAACAAAAATTAACCTGTGTACAAACACCATGGGTGCCTGTTGGATCGGCCAATACAAGGTATTTAATCAATGAAATTGTGCTAGGCGAAGAATCTGATGTAGATGCTTTTGACAATCGTATCAGTCATTTTGAATTGTATCAACAAGCGATGCGTCAAATGGGTGCTTCCACTCATGCCATTGAAGGCTTGATGCTTGCGCTTAAGTCAGGAACCAGCATAGAAGCGGCCATTCAACAATTGAATTGCGCAGATTCCGTAAAAGAGTTTTTGAATTTTACATTTAAGATAGTGAACCACGCCCCAGCGCATGTGCAAGCGGCTGTGTTTACTTTTGGAAGAGAGGATTTAATTCCAGATATGTTCACAAGATTACTTGAAAAATTAGTAGCAGAAGCACCAGAAAAAGTATCCATTTTTAAATACTATATCGAACGACATATCGAAGTAGATGGCGGTCATCATAGCCATCTAGCTTTGGAGATGGTATCAGAGCTTTGTGGAGAAGACGATGCGAAGTGGAAAGAAGCAGAAGAAGCTTCGATAGAAGCTTTACAAATACGTGCTAAGCTTTGGAATGCAGTCACTGCATAAATAAAATATGATCAGGAGACTGGCAAAGTAATTTTATATTACCTCAAACGCGCCCTTCTCAGTATTTTTTCTAACTTTATCTGCTTCAAAATATTTACCATTCATAGCGATATAAACGCCGGTTGGAAGCACTTGTGTAAATGCGAGTGCACTACCTAAATTGAATAAACCATCAGAACTACCAAACTTATATGGAATCATTGCACCCGTGAGTACAATCGTTTTATTAGGACAATGTTTTTGTAAATAAAGCGCGGTAGTGGTCATGGTATCTGTGCCATGGGTAATCACTATTCTTTCTGTATCAGAAGCATTACATGCCGATGCAATGACGGCACGATCTGCTTCTACAAAATCAAGACTATCTTTCATCATCAAAGTTGTAATGGATAAATCCAAATTACTTCTGCCTAAATGAAGCATTTCATGCAAATGCGTTTCTTTGAAAAAAAGATTTCCATTTAACTCATTGTACGCTTTATCAAATGTGCCACCAGTTACAAAAACCTGTATCCTTAAATTCATAGATGATTTATTTAGGGTCTATCCACATTTCCTTTCTGTCTAACCACTTGTTATCAGAAAAAGATTCCTTACTCGCTAAAGTTCGTGTATATTTTGGACTACGCTCAGTAGAACTTGGTTGATATGCAACAGTACCAATAATACTCAAGGCTTTACTAAAATAGGTTTCACCTGGGTTGCCCAAAGTTTTATACGGTAATACATTGTCTGCTAATAAATAATTTGGTGTAAATCCACTTACTGTACCATAGTCGGATTTTCCAATTGCATTCGTTGTAAGAAAAGTAATTGGTTGCAGTCCATAGTCCCATCGTTTATTAGGATCGGTAATAGTGAATGAGCCTACATTTTTTCCGTAAGTATTCTCTCCAATTAAAATTACATCCATAAATGGTAGTAAATTATTAATCACCAATTCACTAGCAGAAGCTGTATTGCCTGCAGTTAAAACAAATACGCGACTAAGTGTACCGAGGTTATTCGGTTCGGATTTGAATAAGGTTTCAAAAGAACTCGAAGTAGAATTTTTTTCTAAATAAGCAGTATAAGTTGCATTGTACACTTTTTTATTCATCAATTTCCCAACCTTAGCAGCGGCATCTTTTACAGTTAAGTTGGTAATCAAATCCGAAGACACCACATATCCACCTCCATTGTATCTAAAGTCTAAAACCAATTCATTTACGCCTGCGGTTTTGAAGCGACCAAATATGGCTCTCAAGCTATCATCAAAACTTGTGAGAAATTGACTGTAAGCTAGGTAGCCCACTTTTTTACCAGACCATGCAATAATGGTATCTGCTAAAATTGGATTCGTTTGCAATTCAACTTTTGTAACAGTAACAGATTTTCCATTGGATACAAATGCGCCACCCACAAAATCACCAAGTCCAAGTTTTAAAGTCTGATTGGATAAAATGGTGGTATAGTTTGCATTCGTGATAGTTTGATCATCGACTTTTAAAATAATATCACCTCTTTTTAATCCAGCTTTTTCAGCAGGACTTCCCTTTAAAACATAAGCAAGCACAAATGCAAGAGTAGTCCTGGTATCATCTGTATAAAATGCATTGTTTTTAACACCCAATACAGTACTTATACCATTTAATTGATTTTGTAAATTGGTAACACTTTCATCGATCCATGAAAAACGATCTGTTTTAGGATAATCATTTAAAAGCGTATAAAAATAATCTGTAGGCTTAGCATCTGTTTTGGTATTCGCTAGACTTGGCATTTTGTCACTCCATAAATAATAATAGGCCATTACTTCGTGAATCCATTTATTAGGTGCCGTATTGGGATTGATCGTTGTAGTTGGTGGTGGCGTTACTTTAGGTGCTTCAATTTCTTTTTTACAAGCAAAAATTAAAGTTGATAGCGTTAGAATAAATAGTATTTTTTTCATGCGATTAAAATGTTTCAGTATAAATTTAATCAAACTATTGTTAACATAAAGAAAAAATAAGCAATACTAACTAAATAGACAAGTATAATTGTCTAATTTTGTGTACTTATACAAGTCAAAAAGGCCAACAAATTTATCCCAGTGCTTAGTAACCGAATAATTCAAAAAAAATGAGAAAATTCTCTATCGCCACTATTTTAACATTGCTTTTCTTAACCATTTTGGTATCAACCAATGCACAAACCGATAGCTATTTTGCAGAGGTGAAAGAATGGAACGCCGCTAGAATAGATGCATTGAAACAACCCAATGGTTGGTTGAATTTGGAAGGATTATTTTGGTTAAAAAAAGGGGTCAATAGTTTTGGCTCGTCCTCTGCAAATGATTTGGTATATGACAATGCTGCTTTCCCAAAACATGTAGGAGACTTTATCTATGAAGATGGAAAAGTGTATTGGAAGGATGGCATTACAGAAAAAATTACAATTAAGGACAATGATCTAGTGCATGCAAATGCTGGAACATTAAATTTATTGACTGCAACAGAAGGGAAATATACAAGTCAATGGAAAGACTTTGTTTGGGTGGTGATTCAAAGAGAAGATAAAGTGGGAGTGAGATTTAGAAATTTAAAAGCAAAAACCTTACTGGAATTTAAAGGGATTGAAAGATTTCCTGTAGATCCTATATGGCGTGTTAAAGCAAAAGTGATTCCTCAGGACCAAAATCCATTGATGATCATGAATGTGCTAGGACAAAATACAGCCCAGAAACATGGGGGCCAATTGGTATTTGACATAGAGGGCAAAACCTATCGACTAGATGCTATCGATGAGGGTGGTGTAAGGTTATTTGTGGCTTTTGCAGACGCGACTTCTGGAAAAACGACTTATGGTTCGGGTAGATTTATAGAACTAGACAAACCAGATGCGGACGGATATACCTACATCGACTTTAATAAGGCCTATAACCCCCCTTGTGCATTTACTGAATTTGCCACTTGCCCGCTTCCGCCTCCACAAAACAGGTTGAGCATCGCTATTCCTGCTGGCGAAAAAAAATATGGACAGCATTAAGCGCTCCATTAACTTTGGTGGCAAATGCAACAGTTGACACCATCCAATCCTCCTATGATTGCCGTTATCGGTTTAGGCTACGTGGGTTTGCCCTTGGCTTTGGCATTTGCTAAGCAATATCAAGTCATTGGATATGACTTAGACAATGCAAGGGTGGATGCGCTTAAAAGAGGTGAGGATGCGACATTAGAAACCGCCAAAGTGGATTTAAATGCAGCTACTAATTTGGTCCTAACCAATGACCTTGCATTGATTGCTGATGCGACAATCTATATTGTTACCGTACCTACACCAGTGCATGCAGATAAAAGTCCAGACCTATCCTTCTTATTATTTGCCACATCCCAAATTGCTACTATTTTAAAGCGTGGCGATATTGTGATTTATGAAAGTACAGTGTATCCAGGATGTACCGAAGAGGATTGTGTTCCGGTGCTTGAAAAAAATTCAGGCTTAAAATTTAATGTAGATTTTTATTGTGGTTATTCTCCCGAAAGAATTAATCCAGGAGACAAGGTGAATACCTTAACTAAGATTCAAAAAATTACTTCAGGTTCTACTCCTGAAATAGCAAAGTATATCAATCAACTCTATGCAAGTATTATTACCGCCGGCACGTATGCTGCACCTTCCATTAAAGTAGCGGAAGCAGCTAAGTCCATTGAAAATGCGCAGCGTGATATTAATATTTCTTTTGTCAATGAATTGGCATTGATTTTTGATCGACTGGGTATTGATACAAATGAAGTCTTAGCAGCTGCAAGTACTAAATGGAATTTTTTACCATTTAAGCCGGGCTTAGTCGGAGGGCATTGCATTGGCGTTGATCCTTATTATTTAGCTTATAAAGCAAAGACTGTTGGATATGACCCAAGGGTGATTTTGTCGGGACGTGATATCAACGATCAGATGAGTGCTTTTGTAAGCAATAAGCTCATACAATTATTGGCACAAACAGGTAAAAAAATTCAAGATGCAAAAGTCTTAGTGCTTGGTGTCACTTTCAAAGAAAACTGTCCTGATTTCAGAAACTCAAAAGTATTTGAGATCATCCATCAGCTAAAAGCAGAAGGCGCCCATGTATCGGCGTTTGATCCTTATGCTGATGCCATTGAAGTATTTCAAAAACACCAAGTACAATTGATCACTGCATTTGAAAAATATGACATTATTTTATTAGCAGTGGCGCATGATTTTTTTAAAGCATTGGATTATGCTTCTTTAAAAACAAGTTCTGATGCTATTGTATATGATACTAAGGCGTTCTTGGATCGATCCATCGTTACTGCAAGATTGTAAAAAAATATACCTATGATAGAGTCAAAAAGATTCGGTTCTAAAAAAGCATTAATTGATATCGATGAAACTATTTGTTTTTATTCCGATAAACGCGTGTACGAATTAGCAGAACCTAATTTTGATAATATTGCAAAAATCAACAAGCTTTTTGATGAAGGATGGCATATTACCTATTGGACTGGAAGAGGAGAAAGTTCAAAAAGAGATTTAAGACCATTGACTTTAGAGCAGTTGACAAAATGGGGCTGTAAGTTCAATGATTTGATTACAGGATTTTGTCCTAACGGCGGTGCAGTCAAACCAAATTTTGATTTGGTGATAGATGACAAAGCAAAAAGGATCGAAGAATTATAAAAGCATTTTTATAAATTAACGAATTCACTTTTTTATAATACTAATTAGTAAGCGCTGAGGCTGCTATTTTTCTTTTTCTTGCAAAGGGCAAATAGAATAACCAAAAATGCGTGATGGCTGCAATTTCAAAACAAATGAGGTAAAATGGCCAGGCTCCAATGATAAGAGGATTATTTGCAGAAGGAGGCTCCCTTAAAAACATATAATTGGTTCCAATGGCATAGTTGAGGATACCTACTGAAAGCACGACGAATTGAGAGTAGCCAAAAATAACCAACCAAGATTTTGGTCGAGGCACAAATCCATTGTGTATAATCATATACAATACTACCAATAACAAACCAGCATGTTCAATAAAATAGCTGTAAAAATTATAGCCCTTAATGCCATTGTTAAATTCTGGGGTTAGTAGCGCATGAATGCCACCTAATAATCCCCAGTAGTATACAAATTCTCCTAATAATTGATTCTTATTAAATAAGTAGATGATGCATAAAAAGCTGCTAATACTGCATAAATGCGCAGGAATATTTTGTTGAATATTCCAATAGCCATTATAGAAATTGTAGAATTGTTCAATACCTAAATTGGCAATTAATAAAATAGCAATAAAATAATCATACTGTTTGATTTGAATACTTTTAAGGTATTTGGGCACCTGAATGATCAAGAAGATACTTCCACTAATCCATAAAATACTCTCCCACCATAGTGGAGAGAAAGTGGCAAGTGTAATAGATTTTTCAAACTGCATACTGCAATTTACGCCAATCTGATTAAAATCTATCGACTATAGTATTAAACTATACTATTAGATTTTTTTTAAAGGGGGTAAATACCTTTAAAAAATGAACCATTAATGTAAAATAGATTTAAATCGGTCAGCTTCTTCTTGATCTATTGTTTTTTTATAGATGCAAAAAAACTATTTCAACCAACAAGACCAAAGACAAGTGTTTATATGTGACCAACAAGCCATTTATGCCATGGGATGTGGCCAACTTGTTCAAGCACATCCTATGTGTAACGGGTATCGTATGCTAAGCTCCCTAGACGAAATAAATAATTTCAATATAGGTTTATCTCAAGGGTTATTAATCATAGACTGTGCCATGTTTGATTTTGATGCATCAGCTGTTAAAAACAGCATCAAAACACTACAGCAAATATTTCCGTTAATTATTTTATTGAATAAGGATACCCAAGATTATATACTCTATCAATTAATTGAACTCGAGGTAGATGTGATTGTATCTAGAAACATGTCAAGTCATGAGTGGAATAAAGCGGTAGACATGGCTTGTCAGCACAAGGTCTATTTTTGTCAAGATACTGCTGAGCGTGTATTAAAACTAACTCAGGTAATGGATAAAATTAATTTAATAGAACGTGTAAATGCGCTAAGTCTATATGATAAATTTATTTTAATACGCATCTGCGAAGAAGCCTCCAGTAAACAGATTGCGGCAGAACTTGGACATAGTAAACGCACGATCGAAGGTCATAGAACTAGGCTGATGCAAACACTGGATGTAAAAAATGTGGCAGGCCTTGTTAAAATTGCTATCATCACACAACTCTATGAACACTATCTTTCTAATCCTGGATGGTATGCTAGTTTTTTGTTGGCCAAGACATCTTCTTTATAGTAATGGATAGTTTTAAAATCTCCATTGATAAATCCATTGGCTTGATCTGTAAAATTTTTACTTTCAGCAAATCTGCTTTGCCCACCTGTAATAATGGTTTTTGCATTCAGCCTTTTTCCAAATTCAACTGCAGCAACAAAACTATTACCAGAGTATCCGTATCGCTTGGTGGTATTTGGGTAACGTCTACTTTCAAAAGAAGGCAGTGAACCCCACTTAGAAGAGGCTTGATTGACAGCTAAGCTAAGTTGGCTATCGTCAAAATTGGCACCTGGTGCAACTCTTTGAAAACGATTCATTGCGCCCCATGTAATTTCCCAGCCACCATACCATTTTTCAAATTGATCTAAAGTGGTTTCTAATAATTTAATTTTCGTTTCAAACGCAATATCTTGGTCCATACGGTTGTATTTTAAAATGATTTCTGTAGCAGCTTCTTCTGTGTTTGCAGGTGGAATGGTAGCACTCCATTTTGTCGCCCATTCTATCGCAATGCTAGTTGCAATGGAATTACTATCTGCTACATGATCCCAATTGGCTAAATAGTCAATTGCTTTTTTAGTTCTTGGTGCAAGGTTCGCTGTTTTTGCTGTTTGTATAAAACGAGGCAACAAAATATCGAATGCACTTAATTTTTTATTGTACCCTAAAGCAATGAGTTCGTCCAAATTGATTTTATCTATTTTTGACAATAGTGCAACTGCAGTAAGACCTCTTCCATTTTCACCATCTGGTGCCATATACCTCGGATAATCTTGCGCTTTAGGACTACTACTGCCTGCTACAGTAAACGGCGTAGCATTGCAATTTTGTAACCATCCAATTGCAGGATTGATACTTTGTACAATTTCATTTAAAGGATGCACGCCCTGCCAGTCAGTTGCTTTAATGGAACCATCTACATGCATAGTGTAATCAAAATTTGGATTGCGTTTTGGCATAAAATTACCATGCCAGTATGCAATATTGCCTGCAGCATCTGCATAGACAGTATTATTGCTATTGTTGGAGACTAGTGCCATTGCTTTTGTATAGTCTGCTAAGCTTTTTGATTTTGTTCTTGTCCAACATTCTATTAAAGCGTCTAAAGAACGATTGTTTTCTTGTAGGCTTAACCATTTTCCTTTCTCCATCCCCATTATAGGACCATGAATAGTAAAATAAGTATCAAATGATTTTGTTTTTAAGATACCATTATCAACGTATTGGATCTGGATAGTACGTTGTCCAACTTTCTTTTTTTCTTTTTCGTAGATATAAAATAATTCATTCTTTATTTTTTCAGTCTGTTCTTCATATACATCCGCTACATCCGCATAACCACTTGTATGCATCCATCCGCATTGTTCATTAAACCCTTGATAAATAAAGAACTGTCCCCAGGTTACTGCACCATATGCGTTTAAACCTTCTTCGCTTACCATATGCATTTCGGATCTAAAATAAAAAGGCACATGCGGATTGATATACAACATGGCATTCCCTGTTTTGCTATGCTTTGGGGCAATCGCAAATCCATTGGATCCTTTTAAGGTTTTATCCTCCATGTCAAAGTTAGGTTGTTCAAATAGGGATTGCTGAGTTGGCAGATACTTATTTAAACTTACTCCATTTTGATTTGCATAGAGCTGTTGTCCATAAAATGCTTCGACATGTTTTTCGGTGATGCCTGCAGACCTTGTTGGAGAGACGCTACCGTCGGTCCACATTAAATGGTACCATGGCTTAAACTTTTTAAGCACCACCGGTTTTACCTCTGGATGTTTTGATAAGTAATAATTGATGCCATCTGCATGTGCAATTAACAATTGCTTAAACCAAATTGGACTTCTTTCAAAATCTTTCATTGCTTCTGCACTATCTTGAATGAGTTGCATCATTAAATCTTCATAAATTAATTTAGGCCCTTCCATTTCGGCACGTCGCCCAAGCATTTCTAAAAAATTCTTTTCTATTTGCGGGAAATTCTCTTCGCATTGCGCATACATCAATCCAAACACCGCATCGGCATCCGTCTTTCCATAAATATGTGGAATATCCCACTCGTCACGAATGATGGTGGTTTGGTTGGCGTGTTGATTCCATCTAGCGAGTTCTGCACTCGTTGGTTTTTGAGCAACTGCAACAATAGCAATCCATACCAAGCAACTTAGTAAAGCAAATTTTTTCATTCAATGAATTTTAATGGCCAACCAATTTATAATCTATAAATCTCTGAAACGCTTATCCCATTTAAACCAATCCCCAAGTTTTAATTCTTTCTAAATTAATTCTTGCACATTCAAGTGGTGCAATACCTTGATAGGATTCTTGTTCTATAATAAAATGTTTTGTGCCACCGATTGATTTTGCCAATAAGCATACCGCTTTTGGATCTACCAGACCATTACCAAGAATGGTGCTATCATGTTGGTCGTTCATTTCACCTATCGGCACTTTAATCTCATCTTTTACGTGCACTGAAACAAAACGTCCTGGATATTTTTTGATCCAATCCATTCCCCTTGCACCAATCCCAAACATATTCCCAAAATCCAATTGGTGTATTACCAGTTCGGGATCAGTTTCTTTTAAGATAATATCATAGATCAATTGTCCATTCACTTTTTCTATGAATTCAAAATTATGGTTATGGTATCCAAATTGCATACCTGATTCCAAACACAATTCGCCAGATAAATTGAATAATTCTAACTGATGCATTAAAGCGTCATAAGAAGTTCTTACATTTTCATCGATAGAAGGACTAATGACATAGTCTTGTCCAAGCGTCACGGCATCGTCGATGGTGTATTTCCAAGCATCTGTAAAATCCTTTTTGGTAGTATTCCAATGGTTTGCATTCAATGCGGTATGGCCACTTGGCATTTGCATGCCTAAGTCGGATATTATTTTTTTAAATTCAATTGGACTATAGCCATACAATTTTCTATTGGAATAATTTGCGTGCTCTATATATTGATAGCCCATTTTTGACAATGCCTTTAAAGTCTCTAATGGTTTTTTAAACATATCATCACGCACTAAATACAATTGAATGCCAATTTTGATGGAGTTATCCGCAATGGCACTTTTTGACCACAATGCTTTTGGCGCTATACCCATCCCTAAGATGGCCATCCCCGTATTTTGAATAAATTTTCTTCTTGAATTTTGCATAAGCGTTTAGTCTTCTACCTTCGTGTTTTTAGTTGGTTTTTTATCCAAGTATTCTTTACGATCTACTTTTGAATTACCAGTCACCAGCTCATCTAAATTAGCGCCATTGTATAGACGACCATTTTTCATGATGTACTGGATGCTATTGGTATTTTTAATGTCCTCTAAAGGATTCTTGTTTAAAATAATTAAGTCTGCTAATTTACCTGCACTGATACTTCCAAGGTCTTTATCCAATCCTAAACTTTCTGCGCCCAAAATAGTGGCTGTTTTCAAAGCATCTATATTGCGCATACCGCCAGATTGCATAGCCCATAGTTCCCAATGGTAACCTAAACCTTGCAATTGACCGTGACTACCTACACCCGCAAGTCCACCTGCTTCAACAATCTGCTTCATACTCTTAGCATGTTTTTGAAACACATGTTCTTCTGGTAAGAACCAAGTAGCACGACGTCTTGACTTGCTTGCTAATTCTTCGTAAGGGGTATAGTATTGCAATTTTGGATCACCATATACATTCTCTGTCTCATAATAAAAATTCTCTGCCCATGGTCCACCATAAGAAACCAATAAAGTTGGTGTCACGGCCATTTTTGAACTAGCTATTGTTTTTACTACATCATTGTACAATGGATAAATTGGTATTGAGTGCTCATGACCAGGATAGCCATCTATCAAATTCGTCATATTCAATTTAAAATCTAATCCACCTTCTGTGGTAGGCATTAATTGTTGGTTTTTAGCTGCTTGAATCACCCATTGTCTATGTTTACGATTGCCCACTAAATACATTTTAATGTACTTGGTATTGTAATACTTACTGTATTGCGCTAAAACAGATTCTGCTTGCGCAGAGTCTTTCAAATTATAAGACCAATAACCTACACCAGGGCCAGTTGAGTACACTCTTGGTCCTACCATTTTACCTGCTTCTACTAAATCACTATAGGTTAATACATCGGTAGTTGCAGTTTGTGGATCACGTGTTGTCGTCACACCATAGGCTAAATTGGCTGCATAAATCCACACTTGATTTTTATGGATACCCCAGCTAGGCCACATATGTGAGTGCGTGTCTATAAATCCTGGGACCACTGTTTTTCCTGCAAGGTTGACGCGTTTAGCGCCAGCAGGCACTTTCAATGAACCAGATTTTCCAACAGCTTGAATTCTATTTTTTACAATTAAGATGTCTCCGTTGTTAATCACTTGATCGCCATTCATTGTAATGATTCTTGCATTGGTCAATAACACTGTAGTGGAAGGCATATCATTTTCATAATATACTTTTACCCAAGTTTCATTGGCTTTGTATTTTGGCGCTTCTTTTTTATCGTCTTTTTTAGCAATATTGGTGCTGTCTTTTTTCGTCGTATCTTTTTTAATTGCTGCTTCTAATTTTTTTGCAGCAGCTAAACTATCATCAAAAGCATAAGCAGCATCTATATCATACGTGAAATGCGCTGCACCTAAACTCCAATGAATGGTTTTTCCATCTGCTTGCCAGCTTGGAAATTCTCCACCAATTTCAGTTAATAATTTACTAGGGAAGGCTGCATTTTTAGCATCTGCAACAGAAATGGAAACGGATTTGCCAGATTTTGGAATGGTCACAAAATAGATATTGTTATTCACTTGCGCAATCGCAGCAGCTCCCTTTGGTGACAATAAAATATTGTTTGCATTAGAAGGTGGATTATTTTCTTTTGCCGCATCATCTACGTCAAATACTTCTGGAATGATACAAGGGTCTGCCAATGGCTTACCGCGATGCTCAGGAACGCTACCAAAAGTGGTAATACCAGAAATTTTTGCAATTTCTTTTTCGTCCCCACCATCCCATTGAATTGAAATCAATCTACCACGATTGTTTAAATAAATACGACCATCGTTCATCGCAAAATGTGGATTGTATCTTCCATTCGCTTTATCAATAATCATTTCGTTTCCTGTTGTTAAATCAATCCATGCCAATTCATCTTCTGCATCATCATAACTAGGTTCAATGGCATCTTTAAATTTCTGCGCATTGGTTTTATTGTAAATTAATTTTTTACCAGTTGGATCAATCGCAAGGCCTTGGTACAAAGCATTTTCTTTTGTGATTGTTTTTTCTGTATTATTATTTAAGTCAATAAAACGAATAGCACCGCCATCAGGATTCCAAGTAGAAAAATAAATACCATCACCAGCAAGATTCCAAACTGGTTGTGCTTCTGTAAAATCATTCTTTGTTAAACGCTTTGGTATGCCGTTTGGATAGTCCATTACATATAATCTATTCAATACCGTAAATGCCAATTGCTTTCCGTTAGGAGAAGGTACTGCATCTCTTATTTGCGTTGCCATTGTTGCAGCTGTATCCTTGATAGGGTATTTAAATAATACTTCTGGTCCCATTTCAATTTTTGCATCCACTGTATATGCAATCGAAGTTTGTGCAGCAGATTCAATATCAATCTTATTTATTTTTCCTCCGTAAGATGCCAATAAGTATTTACTATCAGGGGTAAAACTCATAGCAGGCAATACACCCATCACAGCAATAGATTCTTGATCATCTCTTTGAACAGGATACGCTAACCAAGCTTCCTCTCCTGTTGCTAAATTTCTTTTAACCAATCCAGTTTTATCTTCAAAACGAGATCCATACACCAACCATTTTCCGTCTTTAGATAAGACTGGTGTAAACGCAGATCCATACCTAGATGCGATGGTTCTGGTGGTTCCCTTTTCTCTATCATACACACCAATACTATATTGAGGCAACATCGCATTGTAGTTCCAAGCACCATTGCGCGCACTATAATAAATATAACGACCATCTGCACTCACAGCAGGATCAATTGTTTTCAAAGTAGCAGGTGCATCAATCAAATTCGTTCCTGCACCACCGTTTTTATGCATTAAATACAATTTAGTATTACGACGACCTTTTGTATACACGATATAATTTCCGTCTGGGGTATACACTGCACCTGGATAATTATTATTCTGTTCTTCGGTTAAAGCAAGGGTATCTTTTTTCTCTAAATCGATATACCAAATATTTTCTGCACCAGAGCGGTCAGATAAAAATAAAATGCGCTTCCCATCTGGACTAAAACTTGGATGGTTATCGTACGCCATTCCTTTAGTGATAGCAGTCGCTTTTCCTCCTTCCATTGGGATACTATATATATCACCCATCAAATCGAATAAAATAGTTTTTCCATCTGGACTAACAGCAACCGAAGTCCAAGTGCCTTCGTTGGTCGTAAAGTCAATCGACCTAGTAGCTTTTAATGGTAATCCTTTAAATTGACTAAAACTAGTGCTGTCTTTTTTTGGACTTTTTTTGTCCTGTGCTTGTGAACTGATTAAACCAAGCCCCAAGAATAGAGTCAAAGCAATTATTCTCATAATGTTTATTTTTTGAAAGTTACATCAATCCAATAGTACCCGAAAAAAAATGAAATAATTGAAAAGCGCCGTTCATCAAATATTTTAATAATTTTAACTAAAAATTTAGGTAGAAATTGGCCTTTATGCCTTAATTTCGGTAACTCAATCGTATCTTTACAGTATGAACAAACACAAAATGGGGCAATTTATTTTTATAAATTGCTTGTTATTAATTAGTTATGTTGGATTTGCACAAAATTTGACCATTCAAGGCACTTTAAAAGATAGTATTGCGGGTCGAGCCCTTAATTCCGCAACGGTTTCATTGGTCTATGCAACTGACTCTTCTTTGGTTAGTTTTTCAAGAACGAATGAAGCTGGGGTGTTTAATTTTAAAAATGTTGCAGCCGGATCCTATTTGATTTCAGTTTCTTATGTAGGGTATATACCTAAATGGGTGCCTGTTTTAACTGCAACAGAAAAAACAGTGGAGATGGGTGTGATTTTTATGAACGATGTGAATACGATGTCCACAGTGACCGTGACTGCGCGCAGACCGCCAGTGGTGATCAATGGAGATTCAGTTGAATTTAATTCAGAAAATTTTAAGACAGCACCGAATGCAGTGGTGGAAGATTTATTAAAAAAGATGCCAGGCATGGAAGTGGATAAATCTGGAGGCATTACTGTCAATGGAAAAACAGTCACCAAGGTTTTTGTGAACGGAAAAGAATTTTTCTCAGGCGATCCTAAGATGGCTACTAAAAATTTACCTGCAGACGCGGTAGATAAAATTCAAGTATACGATCGTAAATCCGATCAAGCCATGTTCACGGGCATTGATGATGGTTCAGAGGAAACTGCGATTAATTTAAAATTAAAAAAAGATCGTAACAAATCCACTTTTGGGAAATTAAGTGGTGGTGCTGGAACACCAAATGTATTTGATGCACAAGGCAATGTCAATGTGATAAATAATGACGAGCAATTTTCTGCAATTGGTGGTGCAAACAATACCAATAGACAAAACTTTTCGAACCGAAACATAGTTAATTTTTCTGGAGGCGGAGGTGGAAGACCAGGTGCAGGTGCTGGCGTCACAGTTAGTTTTAGCGGTGGTTCTGGAGAAACAGATGCGAATGCGCAAGGTATTGCAGAGACTTATTCTATAGGGGGTAATTATTCAAATTTATTTAACGATAAAAAAACCGAATTCAACGCCAATCTTTCTGTGAGTGATGTTACAAGAAACAATAATAGTAGTTCTTTTACTCAGAACCTTACGCCCGGCAATGCATTCAATAGAATTTCTAATTCCAATTCGATAGCGGGCAATAAACAACAAAATTTTGGAAGCACGATTGATCATAAAGTAACCGATAATTTTTCTTTTAGGTTTACACCAAGCATAGGTTTGCAACAAACTACTAATTATAGCGAAGACTCCACACAAACCTATTTAACAAATGGGAGCTTGCTAAATAGAAATACCACAATCGCTTCAAGCGCTTCTGATGCGGTCAATGCGGCAAGTACTTTATTATTAAGAAAAAAGTTTGCTAAAAAAGGACGTACCCTTTCGTCTACAATTACACAAAGTTTTAATCGTTCTAATTCAAATGGAAATCAATTTACAGAGCAGTTAACTTATAATAAAAATGTACTTACGAATGATTCAATTTTAGATCAACAAAATATTCGTAAGGGAGAAAATACAAGCTATTCTGCTAATTTAATTTATACCGAACCATTGGGTAAAAAATCATTATTAGAATTCAATAGTTATATTAGTAAAAGTATCGGGTCCTCAAGTAGGAAAATTTATGACTATAATAGCTTGACAGATGATTATGGCAATTTAAATACACGTTTAACCAACGAGTTCAATAGCGAGTATACTTATTCTGGTGGAGGCATGAGCTACAGGTCTAATCAAAAGAAATATAATTTTGCTACTGGAGTTTCTATACAAAATGCAGTGCTAGATGGCGAGAATATCAGTTTAAAAACAAGACTGAGTCAAAGTTTTCAAGACATCTTACCTAATGCAACTTTCAGGTACAACTTCTCTCAAACTAAAAATTTTAATTTAGATTATCGTACCTCAACCAATCAGCCTTCTATCACACAATTACAACCTGTCTTAGATCAAAGCAATATCAATAGACAGTCTATTGGTAATCCAGATTTAAAAAGAAGCTATGTACATAATTTGAATATTCGTTTTTTCAGTTCTAAGATTTTAGCAGGTAAAAGTTTCTTTTCTACATTGAACGCGTCTACTACAAATAATTCGATCGTCAATTATGATAGCGTTTTACCAAATCGTACAATTCTTACAAGACCTGTCAATGTGAATGGAGCCTATAGAATCAATGGTTCTATGAATTATGGCTTTGGTATCAAAAAATTAAAATCAAGACTTAGTTTTGGCTTAAACGCAGGCTTGAACAATAATATCTCTTATGCGAATGGCTTATTAAATACTATTGTGACAAAATCTACTGGTCCAAGTATGTCGTATACGTATATTGTAGATGATGTCATAGATATCAATTTGACTGCTCGTTATTCCTTTAGCAATACAAATAATGCAGTCAATCCAACTTTGAATACAAACTTTTTGACAAAAGTATTTGGTGCCGACATGACCAATTATTTGCCATTCAACATCGTATTGAATCAATCCTTCAACTATGCCATTAACACTGGTCGAGCCGAGGGATTTAATACAGCAATACCAATTTGGAATGCAAGTTTTTCTAAATTTTTCTTGAAAAACAAGCGAGCAGAAATTAAGATGAGTGCTTTTGACTTATTGAATAAGAATATTGGTATTAGCAGAAACGTATCTCAAAATCAGATTGTGGATAGATCTTATAATGTAATTAGTCAATATTTTTTATTGAGCTTTACTTATAGTTTACAAAAATCTGGATTAGGCGGTGGCGCAAGAGCAGGTGGCATGATGATTAGAATGTAAAAACACTTAGTTTTAGTAGTATAAAAAATTAGGATCATTTAAAATAAAGTAAAATTTCATTTATGAAAAAAATACAATTAGTACTTGGATTGTTGATTGCATTAACAACTGTAACTACATCAGCTACGGCGCAAATGAAGGAAGGAAAAATTAGTTATGAGCGTAAAATCAATATGCACCGTAACCTACCTGATCCTCAAATGAAGTCGATGGTCCCTGAATTTAGAACTGATAAATTTGAATTAATTTTTAATGAGTCTGTAAGCTTATTTAGATCAGTGGTGGATGATGAAGCACCCGATCCGTTTGCTAATGCTGGCGGTGGAGGCGGTGGCGGTATGCGCATGGCCTTTAGAATGCCAACTGCAAATACCTATACTGATCTTGCAAAACAAACGCAATATGAAGAGCGCGCATTTTTTGAAAAAGAATTTTTAATTATTGATTCCTTAAAGCAATACAAGTGGAAATTGTCTGAGGAAACAAAAACGATTGCAAAGCAACTATGCAAAAAAGCTACAACGATGATAACTTCGCCTCAGATGCGTATGCGTGTTAGAATCGGTGGTGGTAATAATACCGACACCACAGCGAATACACCAAGAGCACCAAAAGAAACTGAATTAGTAGTTTGGTATGCCGAGAATATTCCAGTGTCTTTTGGTCCTGATAATTATAGCGGATTGCCAGGTGTGATTATGGAAATAGATCAAGACAATGGCGCTACAGTTACCACTGCTGTAGAAGTGAGTGCGAAGTATCCTAAAAAAGAATTGGTTGCACCAACAAAGGGTGATAAAATGAATAGAGCGCAGTTCCAAGAAAATATGCAAAAACTAATGCAGGATATGCAAAGAGGTGGAGGCGGAATGGGCGGAATGAGAATCCGTGTAGGAGGTAATTAATCTCTATTTAATCATCTCATTGATCAATTATCCTTCGAGATAGAATTTAAAAAAAGGGGCCGCAATTAGCGGCCCCTTTTTTTATGGAATGATATTCCATCTCCAGCCAATTGCTATCGTTCTGTTATCCCCTAAATAATATGCATAGGCATTGTTACCTCTTACACTAAAGTTTTTGGTCGCCATGCTGGCATAAAATTGATCGGTCAGGTTCAAGCATTGCAACCAGAACTCGTGTTTTTTCATTGTATAATTGATCCTGAGGTTGAGCACATCAAAACCATTGTAGCCAGTAGCATTGATTTCGTCCATAAAATAACCAGACTGATGCTGCCATTCTATAGAGGAGCTTAAAGCAGTATTCCATTGACTTAATAAAGTGAGGTTACTAAAAAAACGAGGGGCTGCCACCATTTCTTTATTGCTAATATCTGTGCCTTTTAAAATAGTATTGACGTAAAGGTGCTTGGCATTGCTACCATTAAAGTTGATCTGAAATAATTTGCTAAAATTATATTTTAGTTGGTATTCTATTCCATAGTGTTTTGTTTGACCTGTATTTTGATTTAGGTTCACGCCGTCTGCTTGTCGGACTGAGATAATTTCATTGCGACCATTCAATTGATATAATGACCATTCTAAATAACCATTGGGGATACTAAGCCAAGATCCAATTTCATAATTCGAAAAACTTTGCGGTAATAAATAAGGCACACGAATGGCATTGTAAATTTCTGTGATTTGTGGCGGGACAAAACCCTCGCTATAATTTAAATAGCCACCCCAGTTCAATTGATTGTATGTTAAACCAATTTTAGGAGCCCAATTGGTGAATACATTGTTTGCAGAAGGCGTTCCAGTAGCTAATTTATTTTTAAATTGATAATTAAATTGGTCGTACCTCAATGTGGCATTGATGCGTAGGCTTGCAGTAATCGGCTGAATCCAATTTATATAGACTGCTTTGTTATAAATAGTTGTTTGATAGTTGGTAATTAAACTGTCAATGGCTTTTCTTGTATAGCTTGTAAATTTATTGAGAGTGGTGTCTTTAAAAATATCAATATAGTTGGCTACTAAACCTTGATTTGTTGCATCCATGTAACCACCTAGTAAAATTTTTGACTTAAATTTCTTTACATTCATCTGATGTTGTAGATCAAGTACATAGGCATCAAAATGATTTGAATTAATCTGCCCCCTAAACTTAGTTGGATTCGAACTTGCTGCAATTAAGTAAGCTGGATTTTGATCCATGGTATTCCCGCGGTATAATAGGTTCACTGTTGTTTTTTGTGTTGCACTCCATGCATAGGATAAGTTTTGTCTAACACGAAACAAGTCCAGTTTTCGATAGGTAAAGCTTTGCTGTGTGGTATAATTTCTTGCCTGAAATTTTAAGCTATCCACCGTCCCAGTCATCTGGCCATCATAATGGATGTATTGCAGTTGTTGGTATCCTGTCCATTTTTTCTTAAATGTAAAATCTCTTTTTATGCTCAAGGCAGTTTTAGTATAATCACTGTATTCAAGTTGTCCATTTTTTTGTCCAATCTGACTTAGATTCATTGACCATCCAGATTTGTTACCTGCTTTATTCCATAATAAGTCGGTTTTTAAGAGCCCATTATTATTCATGTGATTGCTAATAGACAATTGATTTTTAATGGGTCTTGCTGCGTGTATAAAATTCACCACTCCACCAATCGCTTCTGCGCCATACAATGCAGAGGCAGGTCCTTTAATGACTTCGATTTGCTGAATGGCAGCCGTATTGATTTCGATGAGGGCATTGTTGCTAAATAATCCGCTTGTTCTAATTGGCAGACCATCCTCTAGATAGAGGTATAATCCTTTTAATGAAACTGGCTGTCTGATAGACATCATATGTTGTTCGTTCCCAATGCTTGGCATAAAGACCCCACTCACCTTATTCAATAAAAAATCAATCCTGACTGCTTTGGCTTCCTGAATCTGCTTTTGACCCAATACGCTTATCGCAATGGGGGATTCAATTCTTTTTTCTTTTGATTTATTGGCAGTGACAATCACCGTTTGCAAACTCGTATCAGTAAGGCTGAATGCTTTTTCTTGGCTGGAGGCTATAATAGGCGTAGAAAGGTATAAAAAAAGAAAAATTTTAAAATGAATTTGCATAGATGCAAATTTAGTAGTTAATTTATTCTAGATTCATTATCGTATCAAGATTTATTCATTTTAATGACACCCAATATGAAAGCTTTGATCATTGCAACCACAGTATTCTTTTTTGTTCTAAACGCTCAGGCTCAAGTATGGTCTGTCCAAAAACAAGCGCTTACAATCAATGAAGTATTGAATGATAGGATAGACAATTTGTTACCTAAATTAATGGATGAAGCCAATATCGATTGTTGGCTTATTAGTTCAAGAGAATACAACGAAGACCCCATCTTAAAAACCTTTTTACCTGCAGAATGGCTTTCTGCAAGAAGGACAACCATATTGGTTTTTTATAGAGATAAAAAAAATAATACGCTAAAAAGTTATGCCATAGCAAGATACCAGGTTGGCAAGCGTATTCAAGCTGCATGGAATCCAGAGAAAGAGCCCAATCAATGGCTGGCACTTTCAAAGCTGATTGATAGTTTAAACCCTAATCAAATTGGCTTAAACACTTCTATGGATTATGGACATGCAGATGGGTTGCATTTGACAGAGTTCAACGAACTTAAAAATGTAATGTCGCCTAGTCAATTGAATAAAATTGTATCTGCCCAAAAATTAGGTGTTGCTTGGCTAGAAACAAGAACAGAAAAAGAAATGACCTTGTATCCAACCTTACTTGCCATTACCCATCAAATCATAAAAGAAGGGTTTAGCAATCAAGTGATTCAACCCAATCGCACAAGCACCAATGATTTAGTATGGTGGTTCAGACAAAAAATAATTGATCTTGGATTATCAACTTGGTTTCATCCTTCTATAGAAATTCAAAGAAGGGTGAGCAATGAAAAAGATGACATCATTCGTCGCGGAGATTTATTGCATGTGGATTTCGGGATCAGTTATTTAAGACTCAATTCGGATGTGCAAGAACATGCTTATGTACTATTACCAAATGAAACTACAGCACCTGCAGAATTAGTTGCTGCATTTAGTAAGACCAATAGACTGCAAGATATTTTAACATCCAATTTTAAAACTGGTAGAACAGGTAATACAATTTTAGCTGCTTCAATTCAGCAAGCAAAAGCAGAAGGAATCCAGCCAAGTATCTATACACACCCAATCGGATTCCATGGCCATGCAGCAGGAACGACAATTGGTATGTGGGATATGCAGCAAGGGGTTCCAGGTTCGGGCGATTATTCGATGCGTCCAAATACATGTTACTCGATTGAATTGAATGCTACGCATACCATTCCGGGATGGAATAAACCTGTAAGAATTGCATTAGAACAAAATGGCTGTTATAATGGATCAAGTTTTGAATACCTTGACGGCCGTCAAAAAACTATACACTTAATTCAATAAAAAAAAGGCGCTACATCTGTAGCGCCTTTTTTTTATCATTCCGTTATCACCTATTCGGTTTTTATATTATCCCAAAAAGAACTTTACAATAAAATAAGTGATGGCTGCGAGTACAGCACTCACTGGAATGGTTAATACCCATGCCCAAAGTAAATTGGTTGTTACACCCCATCTTACTGCGCTTAATCTTTTTGTTGCACCAACACCAATAATGGATCCAGTGATCGTATGTGTTGTTGAAACCGGGATACCCATCTGTCCTGTGAAGAATAAGGTAAATGCACCAGCTGTTTCAGCAGCAACACCCTCTAGAGGAGTCACTTTAGTAATTTTAGAGCCCATTGTTTTAACAATTTTCCATCCACCACTCATGGTACCTAATCCAATGGCAAGGTAACATGCCACTGGAACCCAACCTGGAAGAGATGCAAAATCTTGTATCGAACCACTTGCGATTAATGCCGCTCCAATAATACCCATTACTTTTTGTGCATCATTACCGCCGTGACCAATACTGAATGCAGCAGAACTAAATAACTGTAATTTTTTGAACATATTACCTACTGTTAATGCAGTTGGAGTTTTAATTTTTTCAACATATAAGTAGATCAAAATAAAAATAAGTGCTGTACCAAAAATACCATTTACAATCATGGTATTGTCCGCCTTATCTATTTCCTCCGCAAAAGCCTTCTCGATATTAAAATTTGCCAACTTCGCTTTTACTTTGTCAATATTTTTAGGTTGTAACGGGTAAATTTGATTGAGAAGTATAACTGTAGAATCAACGGAAATATTACCAGCTAAAAATAGTTTTACGGGCGCTTTGTATTCTTCTGTAACAACTTTAGCAATATCATATTCCTTTTTTGCCGAATCATTTTCAGGCGCTTTGGCTTCTAATACTAAAAAGTCGTTTGCGTTTCTTGCTGCATCCTTTAACTTACTTACTGCAATTTGATCCAACCAGCCACTGTCTTTTGCAACTTTTGCAATATAGTTTGCACTAGTATTATCAAAATTTTCAATGAATGGATGCACGGAATTAAAACTTGCTGTGGCTTTTATTAATTTCTCTTCTGTTAGCTTTAATTTTTCTGATAAAACCTTATCCCCTTCTCCATATCTTGCATTATCTTGTATATCAGACTTCAATGCAGCTACTTCAGTCTTATACTTATCAATACCATAAAACTTTTGTGCATTTTCGTTCATTTTGCTGTTCTCAAAATAGTCAAACAAAAAAGCTGTCAACAAGGTAGTCACTACAATAATTCCAATACGGAACCATATATTACGCATAATAGTAACAACAGTAATAAACATAGAAGTGACAATACCAATAAGCGGTGCTAAAAAGATAAACAAGATGGTTTTAATAATAGTATCAGCATCTACAATTTTTGCCCAAGAAAAATGAATCCCTTTAACTGAAAGTGCATGTGCAATGGCTGCTCCAGCAAATCCGCCAATTAAAGTGTGAGAAGAAGAAGAAGGAATACCATACCACCAAGTTAACAAGTTCCAAAAAATAGCTGCTAATATTCCAGAAAAAATCACAGGAAGTGTAATGAACTCTTTATAAACAGTTTTACTAATAGAGTTTGCAACTGCATGGTCTTTAAAAATCCAGAATGCCACTGTATTGAATAAAGCAGCCCAAAGTACCGCCTGAAATGGCGTCAATACTTTTGTTGAAACCACTGTGGCAATGGAGTTGGCAGCATCATGAAAACCATTGATATAATCAAATATGAGCGCAAGCGCTATGATAACAATTAGTAATGTCATTGGAATTAAATTAAGCGTACTTGATGATAATAGACTCAACTACATTTGCAACATCTTCGATTTTATCGGTTGCGATTTCAAGTACTTGGTAGATCTCTCTCTTTTTAATTACTTCTTTAAAATCATTTTCTTGCTCAAATAATTTTTCAATACTCATGTCAAAAATATCATCAGCCTGATTTTCAATACTATTGATTTTGATCATTGCATCTGTCATCTCCTTGATATTCTTCATATTGCGTAAGCCTAGAACAACTTTCTTAGTCTCTTGTGTTCCTTGTAAAACCAATTCTGCTAGTTTATGAATACCAGTATCGTTCGGGTTTACTTTATAAAAATTAATTTTTTTAGCAGAAGCATAAATATAATCGGCGATATCATCTAAGGATGTTGCCAAGTAGTGAATGTCTTCTCTATCGAATGGCGTAATGAAGTTTCTACCTAATTCAGTAAAAATACTATGGGTTAAGTCATCGTTTTTATGCTCTAAATTTTCTATTTGGGCTAAAATATTGGCTCTTACATCCACATCTGGTTCGTTTACCATTTCTTTCAATTTGACACCCATTTCGTTTACGTGCTCGGCTACTTCTTCAAAAAGTTGAAAGAAAACCCTGTCTTTAGGTAAGAAAATCTTCATGATTGAGTTAAAATCCATAAAATAAAATTTGATAATGTGAGTGTTGGTAAATTTCCTTCAATTTCCGCTAATCAGGGGGATGCCAATATTACGAAATTGTTAACAAAGAGGGGGGTGGGATTGATAGCCAGTAGGTCATCCAAAGTTTTGAGAATCAATTGAATCATGGCCTAAAATGAATAGGGGAGCTGGTTACCCGGCTCCCCTATAAAATCCATAGCTTTCCCCCAAAAGCTGAGATAAAATTCTAATTAAAAAAATGAATTAGAAAGAAATAGGTAAAAAATTGAGTGAAGTAATAGGTTATTTCTTACTTTTATATGAATAATAAAAATATACAATAAGTTACTTTCCTATTAATTAATTGAATAACAATGCTTTATAAAATTTTAAAATTTGTTGCTTTTTTAGGATTTTTACTACAAACCAATACCACAAAGGCTCAATTTATACCTTGTGAAAGGGCCTATACCGTATTTTATAACCCATTATTGCAAAAAATAAAGGGGTTAAGTGATTTTAATAGCAATATAATGCTAGGTAAAAGTTCAGATATCTTACCACTTTTAGGTACCAGTTTTGCTCCAAATAGACAGGAATTGAGCAAGCATAATGGTAAAATATACATTTTTTTAGCCCAAACAGGCTTTATTTATCAGATGTCCGAGCCACAAGGCGATAGTGTGGTGTTTAGTAGAATTGACAATACCATTAATATCAACTACAATATTAGTTGTACCAATTTCATTTATAAAGACCAAATCTTCAATTACGGTGGATATGGATTCTGGAACAAATATGGGCATGTAAGAAAATACAATAAAACAGATAAGGAATGGGATATCCAGCCAACCAATATTGAAGTGTTCTCTGCTGATGATTATGATTGGTTTTCGCCCACAGAAGGCAGATTGTATGTGCCTTTTCAAAAAATGGAAAACAAGGGGCTAAAAGATCCAAAATTTAAGGATGGTGGATTTGAATATTCAAGTTACTATTTAGATATTAAAACTTTTGATTGGGTTAAACTTGGAATACTCTCCAATGAATTAATTAAGTTAATAAATGAAAAGAGTAATTATGGTCATATTCCACATGATAATGGCAGATTTTTCATCATCAATGATGAAGCGTATTTGTTTGATTATAGTCATAATAAAATATACAGGTCAAAAAAGGCGGATCTAAATCAATTTTTTATTCGTAATTCAGGCGACGTAACTATATTTTTTTATAAAGGGACCTATTATAAATATCAACCAGAGTCTCAAAATTTTGTAACATGGGAGATTCATTCAGATGATTTACAATTATTGAATTTTCCAATTTGGGGAAACGATTATACGAACATAATTTTTGTATTTGCGGTATGCATTGTGATCATCATGATTATTTTGTCCATGTGGTTATTTAAGCAAAGTGTAAAAAAGAAAATTGAACAGGCACAGTTGAAAGTATTGAAAACAAAAACAGTCAACCAGGCATTTACAGAAACTGAAACAAGTTTGATTCAATTATTACTAAACGCATACAGAACCAAACAAAATGTAGAAATTGCTGCTATCAATCATGTATTGGGGATTAAAGATAAAAATATTGGCTTACAGAAAAAAGTTAGAAGTGATGTTATCAATGCCATCAATGATAAATATGTATTTATCACCCAAGGTGAAACTAATTTAATAGGTAGCGTTCGTAAAGAAGATGATAAAAGGTTCTTTGAATACTTTGTAGTACCTACCGAGGTAAAGACAGTGCAAAAAATGATTGAGAAAAAATAATTTTAATTTCTGTGTACAGCATTAAATGTACTACTCCAGATTTAAATTTGTTTAAACTTTTTGCACTTATCTAAGCTTCAAAATCATCAAAATAATTTGCCATTCGCAAGATTATTTCAAAATGTCATATGATTGTCAAAATACAATCAATTCTAACTTATTTATGATGATAGCCTAGATAGAACTGCTAAGGAAGTTTGACCTTTGCGTTCTGAATGAAAAAAACATTTTACCTATTCTTAATATTAGGGCTTTTTCAAGCTGTGAACTTATCTGCACAATCCCGTTTTGTAAAAGACACATTAGAGTCTAATGGAGACAGTGTGGTAGTTACAGCTTCCAGAACAGAGCGAAAATTAATCAATCTTACCGTTCCTGTGACCATCATCAATGCAAAAACAATCCAACAAAATGGGTCTTTGCGTTTGACGGATATCTTAAAAGAACAAACTGGTATCAACTTGACTAGTGGTTTCGGCTCAGGCATTCAATTACAAGGGCTTAATCCAGACTACACCATTATATTAATCAATGGAGAACCATTGGTTGGACGTACTGCCGGGGTATTGGATTTAAATAGAATCGCTTTAGGGAATATTAAAAAAATTGAAATTGTAAAAGGCCCTTCCTCAAGTTTATATGGTAGCGAAGCCATGGCAGGTGTCATCAATATTATTACCGATGCAACTATGGGTGCACCACTGACAATGGGTATGAGGTATGGTACCTACAATACAGTAGATGCCAATCTTGAAACTAAATTTCAAACCAGCAATTTTCAATACCAAGGATTTATCAATAGTTACAATACAGATGGATATAGTATTCGTCCCAATAGCAATAGTCGCGTTACCACACCAATAGATAGATATTCAACCACTCAACAAATTAAATGGGATATAACAAGTAAAACAAATTTTTTGTTGAATACACGTTTTACCAATGAGCAAATTCAAAATGAAATTGCAGTAGCCAATAATGGTGTCACTATTTACTCAATTGGAAAAGAAAATATTAAAGATGTAAATGTAGCTGCTACAATCAATCATCGTTTTTCTAAAGCTTTAAAAACGAGTCTAAGAACTTACACAACCACTTACGATGCTGTTCAAAATTTATTAACTATTAACGGACTGCCTTATAGAGATGTATTGAATCATAATTTTAAGCGCGTAGAAAATCAGACCGATTGGAATCTTAGTAAAAATATACAAGCGGTCTTTGGCCTTGGTGCAGTTTGGGAAGGCGTGAAAAGCAGTCGTTATGATAGTGAAAAAATAAGGAAGCAAAACGATATTCAATATGCATTCACACAATGGGAGTGGAAGCCATCGGAGCAATTTACTTTGATTGGTGGATTAAGATTTGATCAAAATAAGCAATTTGCTTCTGCATATAGTCCTAAGATTTCAATGTTATATAAGTTAAATCCACAACACCAATTTAGATTCAGCGTTGGCCAGGGTTTTAAAGCACCAGATTTTAGACAATTGTTTTTAGATTTCACCAATGCTGCTGCTGGAAGTTATAGTGTATTTGGTTCTGCGCAAGCACAACAAGTGATTGCCAAATTAGAGGCATTAGGACAAATTGGAAATTTATTTCCCAATTATTATTTATTAAAAGCGCTTAAGCCAGAATATTCTAATGGTGTTCACTTTACATGGGATTGGAAAATCAATACTCGTTCTGCATTGTCCTTGCAATTATTTAGAAATGATATCAAAAATTTAATTGAAACACAGCAGGTAGGTACTTATATCTCAGGCGCTCAAATTTATAGTTATTTAAATATTGGACGCGCCTTTACGACTGGCTTTGAACTAGAAGGGCAGCATAAATTTAACTCAAACTGGACACTTAGCGGCGGGTATCAGTATTTACGTACAGGCGATAAAGATCAGATTGCAGATATTAAATCAGGCACTGTGTATACCAAAAATAGCCAAGGCTATAGCAGGCTCATGAAGCTGAACGAGTATGTTGGTTTGCCAAATACAAGTAAGCATAAAATACAAGTCAAATTAAATTATAATTCCCCCAAGGGTTATTACTTGAATCTAAGAGCCATTTACAGAAGCAAGTGGGCGGTGAATAACAATAACGGCAATGAAGTTTTTGACAATGGTGATGTATTTGCTAGTGGCTATGTTGCTGTTAATAGTGCTGCTGGTAAAACATTCAAAAACGGGTTAAGTATTCAAGGAGGGGTAGATAATATATCTAATTATATCGATGCCACAAACCTGCCTAATTTACCTGGAAGAACTTTTTATACAAGTGTTAAGTATCAATTACAAAAAAATAAAAAATAAAAACAAATACATCATGAAAAAAAATCTAACAAAATTTGCGTTATTCTTAAGCTTAGGCCTTGCATTGGTTGCTTGTACAAAAGACGAAGAGACAATTATTATTCCAGTGAGTGCCATTACAGTGAATAATCTTGCAGCAGATACGGTAACAGGATTAGGCGCTGATGGCAGACCTCAAAGTGCAGGTACGACTACTTATTATAGTCTAGTGGATAATAAAGCAATAGCTTCAACCGATGCAGCTTCTACTAAATGGGATATTGCTTTTTCGTCTACTAAAATTACAGTGAATTGCGGTACTAGTGGTCCAGGTATTGGAGGCGCTTTTGTATTTAAAGGATTGTTTGATGAATTAAAAACGATTCCAGCAGATTCAAGCTTTGCAATAGACAATACCAACGCAGCCTCTTTTGCAATTCCATTGGGAAGCGGAAGAGCATGGTACACTTATGATGGATTGACGACACTAGTTAGTCCAATTGCGGGTCGTGTCTTAGTGATTAGAACTGCAACAGGCAAATTTGCAAAAATTGAAATTCTAAATTATTATAAAGGAGGGGTAACCTTACCAGCGACTGCATCAGTGAACGATAAATTATTCAAGCAGCGTTACTACACATTTAGATATGCGTATCAACCAAATGGTTCTAAGACGTTTTAGCTTTAAAACTCCAAGTGATCAAAAACTCCGCAACGGTCTCGTTCGCGGAGTTTTTGCCTTTAGACATACATACAATCGTTTTACCTTCCCCTGTTTCGATAGATTCATTGATGGCTGCTTGGATTAACGCACCATCTTCACAAGTAAAAAGTACAGTGCCAGTTGCCTTTTTAATAAAATTCACTTCCATCTTTACGACCAACATGCTAATCTTTGGATTGCGTTGGTACACCTGTGCAAATGCCAGCATGCCGGAACACATTTCTGCAGCCATTGCTTCTACTGCGAAGTAAATAGATTTAAAAGGATTTTGACTGAACCATGAATACTTGATTTTAACAGTGCAAGTAGTTGAATCAAAATGTACAATCCTGAGTCCAGAAAAAAATGCAGCAGGTAATTTCTGAAACAGAAAAAAACGAAATTGAATAGGGCTACTAATTAAGGCACTAAATTTTTTAAAATTTGGGTTCATATCTGCTGAATTATCCTTAAATATAATAGATAAACCTTAATTTAGACCACTAAACGTTGCTTTATGAATCAAGGATTGCAAACCTATGACTACATTGTATTTGTATTGTATTTTATATTGATCTCCTCTTATGGAATTTGGATCTATCGAAAAAAGAATACCAACATTACCAATACCAAAGATTTCTTTTTGGCCGAAGGACAATTAACTTGGTGGGCCATTGGTGCGAGTTTAATAGCCTCTAATATTTCTGCAGAACAATTTATAGGCATGAGTGGCAATGGATTTAGATTAGGACTTGCCATTTCCGTATATGAATGGCTAGCAGCTGTTTCTTTGGTGGTGGTGGCTATCTTTTTTATGCCAGTCTATTTAAAAAACAAGATCTATACCATGCCTCAGTTTTTAAAAACGAGGTACAATGAAACAGTAGCCATGATCATGGCTATCTTTTGGTTGTTCTTATACATCTTTGTGAACTTGACTTCTATCTTATATTTAGGCGCCATCGCAATCAATAATTTAACAGGTGGCACGCATTTTCATTTGATCATGATTGGTTTAGCCGTATTTGCATTGTTCATTACATTGGGCGGGATGAAAGTGATTGGTTATACTGACGTGTTTCAGGTCTTGGTTTTAACAGTTGGAGGATTGGTCACTACTTATATTGCATTGACAGTTGTCAGCGAGCAATTTGGTATGGGTAAGAATATGGTTGCAGGCTTTCAACAATTAATGCAAGCCGCACCAGATCATTTTAAAATGATCTTTGATAAACCAGGTCCAGGTGCTACACAAAAAGAAATTGAGGATTACTCGAGCCTGCCAGGCATGGCCATGATGGTAGCGGGTATTTGGATTGCACATTTAAATTATTGGGGATGTAATCAGTACATCACACAAAGAGCGTTGGGCGCAGATTTAAAAACAGCAAGAACAGGTATTTTATTTGCAGCTTTTTTGAAATTGATGATGCCAATATTAGTGGTAGTTCCAGGTATTGCAGCCTATGTATTGTACCAAAATGGAGGATTACAAACGCAGATGATGACTGGTGGGGTTTTGAATCAAGACAATGCGTATTCGGCTGTGGTTGGATTTTTACCTGTGGGCCTAAAAGGCTTGTCGATGGCGGCTTTGACAGCAGCGATTGTGGCATCATTGGCGGGTAAAGCAAATAGTATTTCGACCATTTATTCCCTAGACATTTATAAAAAATATATCAACAAGGACGCTACGGATAAAAAAATTGTCACAATAGGAAGAGTGATCATTGTGCTTTCATTATTGATTGCGATTATCATTAACTGGAAAGACACTTTAGGTATTGGCGGCAAAGGTGGATTTGAATTTATCCAAAAATATACGGGTTATATTTCTCCAGCCATCTTCCCTGTTTTTTTATTAGGTTTCTTTTGGAAAAAAGCAACTTCAAAAGCAGCGATCACAGGTATCTTTTTAGGCGTGGCGCTCTCCATTATTTTTGATAAATTCTTGCCAGGTTGGATGGGCAACGATACTTTATTATATACAGCTTATCCAACTGCATCTGGCAGTTTTGAAATTCCGTATTTAATTCAAATGGGCTGGGTATTTTGCTTTACCACACTGGCCATTATACTGATTAGTTTATTGGATGTGAAAGGACAAAAACATGAAAATGAAATCACTGAAGACGAGGGACAGTTTAAATTATCCAACGCGCATTTAGCAATGGTAATGCTTGTTTTAGGCGTGGTGATTGCGCTCTATATCAAATTTTGGTAGGCAAAGTTAAATGAACTGAATAGCACTTTAAACAGCGACTTTAAAACAGTTGCATGCTATAATGGCCTAAGGTTGTAAAGAGGGCACAACGAATGAGTACGCCTAAACTACACCAAAAGACCATTTTATTGGTGGGAACATTAAAGCCAACGCCAATACCGATACTAATGGGGGCACCTACAGTCATGGTACCCAATAAGCCAAGTCCAATGACGCCATATTTTTCACAAATTTTCAATACAAATCCAGGTTCCTTTTTTGTTTTTTCGACTTTATTTTTTCTGAAAGTACTGACTACTAATTTTATTTTATCACCCAGGTAAGCGGCAGCAAAAACACCTAATATTCCCCCCGCAAGACTCGCTAAAAAAATAATAATTGGGGAGAGTCCAAATGCAAATCCAGCAGGAATAGCGGCGTAAATTTCAAAAGTGGCAAGACCAGCTACAGTGAGGATTTTATAAAACATAGGGTGATTTATGAAATGTAAAGCTAACAATTAATAGCCTCTAGGGTGCATTTTTTTTATTAAATAAAACTTAACTTTAAGCTACCACAAAACCGAATGTATGGAACGTAGACAACTCTTAAAACAATCTGCTTTTGCAATTGCTGCTTTTTCTTTTTCTAGAGAAGTTTTTGCCAATGCATCAAATACTAGATTGGATTTTAATCCAGCTGCTTTGAATAGTTCGAATATGCTAAGTAGTATGATTCGATTAGGCTCAAATGAAAATCCACATGGCCCATCTACATTAGCGAAACAAGCTATGATAGATGCAGTAAGTATTTCTAATCGCTATCAGTGGGATATGAATGCGGAATTAAAAACAGCAATTGCAAAAATGACTGGTCATACAAAAGACCATGTAGCCCTAGGTGCTGGATCTTCAGAATTATTAGGGATTGTTTCATTATGGGCTGCCTATAAAAAAGGAAATGTGGTTGCTTCTGAACCAACATTTAAATTGTGGATGCCTGCAGCTAGAAGAATGGGCTTGCCAACCAAATTAGTTCCATTGACGGAAACAAAGCACAATGATTTAAATGGATTAATGAATGCGATGGATGAACAAACAAAGATGGTTTATTTATGCAACCCAAATAATCCAACTGGCACAGTGAGTCCTACAAGTGCATTGGAAGACTTTATAAAAAAAGTGGCTAGCACCACCATTGTATTATTAGATGAAGCGTATACAGATTATTATGATTCGCCATCTATGTCAAAAATGATTGACACCTATCCTAATTTAGTCATTGCAAAAACATTTTCTAAAACATTTGGAATGGCAGGTGCAAGAGTTGGTTATGTGTTGGCAAACCCAAATACAATCAAGCAATTAAATGAATTTCAGGCTTGGGCAAATGCGGGCCCATCTGCAGTATCCATGCAAGGTGCACTGGCAGCCATCAAAGACAAGGCATTTGTTACCTATTGTAAGCAAGAAAATATCAAAGCAAAAGAGATCTTGTATAATGGCTTTGATGCTCTAGGTATCAAGCATATTAAGTCATTCACAAGCTTTGTCTATTTTGATACGGCGACATATAAAAAAGATATTCCAGCATTATTATTAGCCAATCAAATTACAGGTGCTAGATCTTTTGAGCAAAATAGCAGTTGGTTAAGAATAAGTATTGGCACAGTAGCTGAAATGGAAAAAGTGGTAGCTGTGTTGAAACTTGGCGCCTAGACTATACTTTTTTTGGAGGTAATGCAAATGCAGTCGCTTGGTGTTCGAACTGTCCATTGTGCGCGCCATCACAAAAAGGTTTGTTTTTACTCAATCCACATCTGCAAAGGCCTAACACATTTCTGCCAGCTAAGTCATAAGTGTTTCCTTCTCTATCTACGATTGTAAATTCGCCTTCGACTTTCAAAGATCCGTTATTATTTACGGTGATTTTAGTTGACATAATTGCTTTTTTTAGAAATTTAAAGGTATTGAATTTTTACTTCAGTTCAATCAGTGCAGCCTGTGTTGGATAGAATATCTTTAAACCAATTTGATTGGCTGCTTGAATTTCTGCTTTGATTTTTGTTTCGCAATCATCACATGGCTTGATATGTGTTACATACAATCGAGTATTTTTCAAAAGTCCATTTGTTAATTGATTCAGTTTCACCATTTCTTCCATCAAAAGTTTGGGTGTGAGGTGCCCAAATAAAGATTTTTCAGAAACGCTATTGTCAAAAGAGACTTCAATAAAAATGGCTTTAAGTTGATTTTGAATCACTAAGGGCGCTATCGTTAGCCATAATTGAGCTAGTTGCGTGCTTTGTTCAACCCTATCTGGGCCAGTGTCACCAAGGTATAATAAATAGGCATCCTGATTTCTGACAAGAAAAGCAGTGCTCTCATAGGGCTTGACATGACTTAAAACAAAGGGCGTGACAAATAAGCCAGTATTGTCAATTGGAATTTCAAGCTTGGGTGTTAAGGTTTGATAGCTATATTTTTTTAAGATAGGCGCTTCTCCCTCATTTCCAAAATTGGCCCAAGCAGACCAAGTAAAATAGTTTTTCTTGAATACATCTAAGACAGAAGCAAGTCCGTATAAATTTTTTGCTTTGTCATTGGGGGAATTCATGATCAATCCTGCGGTATGGTCTAAATGTGCATGAGAAATAAAATAGCTAGTGATATTATTTTGTTGAATAACACTAGGGTTGGATGGTTTAAAAATCTTTTTTGCTGCCGCAAGCTCAAGCCCCTTATAAATAGTACCGGCGTCTAAACAAATAAATTGGTCGCTGCCACCGGCAGCCACAAGGTATGCTGATAGATTCGACTCGTCTAAGCCACCCTTTACACCAAGGGGGATGACTTTAAAGCCATTGGTTGAAATGGATGCGTTGTTTGATTGTCCAGCAACATGTGCTGCTACCATCAAAAAAATTGCAACTATTGGTCCTAATTTTGGTTTCAAATCTTGATTTTGTTAAAATTATTAAATTTTTCGTTCCGTTTGCGTAATTGGGAACATATTCAAATGATCAATTGCGTTTTTTAGGAATTGTACAAGATATTTTTGAGTCAAATCAAATCAAAAATTTATGAAAAAAATGTTTATATGCTTCATGGCATTATGCACATTGACAGCTACTGCGGTATCTGCACAAAAAATGGATCTGGCTGCAAAAAACATCAAGTTTTACGGACAAGTTTGGGATGTGGTAGTCAATGAAGGAAGAGTGAATGTATTAGATACTGCTTTTGCTGATAATGTGATTTTACACACGACACCTGCTGTCACTGGCAAGGCGAATGCGATAGCGTATTACGCAAATTATGTGACTGGATTTAGTAACAGACAGTTTACTGTAAGAGAATCACTTGCACAAGGCAACAAAGTAGTGAAATACTGGAACTTTAAAGGCAAGCATACAGGTACTTTCTTTGGTATTCCTGCAACCAATAAGGATGTGGATGTGGTTGGCTGTACCATTGCGACTATTGTAAATGGTAAAATCACAGAAGAGCGTGACTTTATGGACATGTTAGAATTCTTACAACAATTAGGCATCATGCCTCGCTAAGCTTCTACTGTTCTAAAAGATTTTATAAAAGCGGAAGGGGTTACTCCCTTTCGCTCTTTAAAAGCGTCAATGAATTTAGATCTTGATGCAAAACCCGCATTCGTAGCAATCGCTTCTATCGTCAAATTTTTTGCTTCTCCGTCTTCGATCAACTTACATACATGATCGATTCTTAAATTTTTTCTCCAGTCACTAAATGTAATCTCAAGTTCTTTATTAAAGTAGTTGGATAAAAACCTTTCTGGTATTTTTAAATCAAAAGACATTTGAGACAGTGAAAATTCCTTTTGAATAAAAGGTAAAGTATCTAAATAATCTTGAATGATCCGCTCAATATCCTGCACTGTGATTGTTTCTTTTTGTTTCTTAGGCAAAATCGACTTAAACTCTTCTATAATATTGTCTTTCCCTTTCTCAATCGTATAAGATACGTTGCCATAAAGGATCTTAGGGAATAAGAATAGGAAGATATTTTGTAAGAAAAAGCCACCGCCACAAATTTCAAAATAATATTTCTGGCTAAAAATTATAGTGGATGGAATTCCTAATACACTAAATTGAACACCATACAAAGTACTCATATGTCCTATACTATTAATTGCTATAACAATTTGTATCCAACAAAGCAAATAAAACCATCTACTAATAACGCGATGATTAGAGGGTAGCTGATTGTATTTTATCAAAATGGATTTGCTGCGATTGTAAAAGTAAATTAATGTAAAAAGGGAATACACTAAAAGATGAATAGATCTAGAGTAAAGGATGAATTCAAATGACACAAAGTTAAAATCAAGTGTATAGTTCTCGGTTACATTGACTATTTCATGTGCAATTTTTGCCTTTTGATCAAATGGAAGTGTTGTAAATGGCAGGCAATTAATGACAATAAAAACAGCTGGAAGCAAATGTAACCAATCCCATTTTGCAAGCTTATTATTCTCTGATATTGTCGTCTTTACATAGAACCACAACAAAGGGCCTAGTAAATAGGATAAGGGAAGCCAATGCACGAAGCTTATTCCTTCCCAAAAGAGGTCCTTGGTAAAATGTAGGCCATAGTAGACCAATACCACCAGATTGCAACACAAGAAAAAAAGCGCTAAGAATATATTCGATCTATTTAAGGAACTTAAATAGTATAAAAGAATGAAGGAGGTAAATATCCCAAATAAAGGAAATAGTATAGCCATAAATGGGTGATTACTAGTTGAATAGGTTTTCAAGATAAGTAAAAATGTTCCAAATTACTAAAAAGGAACAGCATCCCATCCCATTTAGGCCAAAAAAAAGCCCCGGCAATTTGCCAGGGCTATGTATTTTTCAAACTTAAAACCTAATAATTACTTACTTACACGCCTATATGTCTTGATACTAGTCACTTTATTTACAGTATCAGAAATTGTTTGAGTGAACTCATCTGGGCCATTGAAAGTCACTGGGATATTGTATTTACCCACCCAAGTCCTACTGCTACAAAAAGTTAGATCTTCGGTCAATGCACCATTGCTTAAGTTAAAACTACCCTTACCTACTGTGTTAGCAAAAGTATTACTTGTTGTATCAGCCAATGCTCTAGCTGCCCACATAAAATGACCTGCATGGTATACCTTATATTCATTATATGTATTTACAACTGAATCCTGACCAGTCACATTGATACTTTTTGTTTGGTGCCATACGCCATCCAAATCAGATGTACCTGCACCTTCTAATTTAGTATACTCTTCAGTGCCACTCCATTTAGCACCACGTAACATGATTTCAGAAATCACTTGTTTGTATCCTTTTTCGTTCTTTGTGATGGCTAATTTAGCAGTAGCTGCGGTATCTAAAGTGGTTGTATTAAATAGATTCACCTCTTCTATATTATTTGCATCTTTCTGAGTGTAAGATCCAACACCAAATGCAACTGAACTATCCTTGCCTTCTGCAATGTAAAAATAAGAGTCAGTAGTGTAGATTTTGAATTGGGTATTGCCATCTGCAGCCGATGACTCATTGTCTTTTGTACCGTCATTCCAAATTACTTTGTCTAAAGAATAAGCACCAGCTTGAGATGTTGGGGCTTCCGGTTGAGCGCAACTAGCTAAAATAGCAGCCATTGCAAATCCTACAATCGTTGTTTTTTTCATTGTTAATGTTTTGTATTTTTAAACTTAAGGAGTCCAATTTACCTACTTAAATAAATAATGGGGGGAAAGAAATTGTTAAAAATGTTCCAATTCGGCTTTTAAGGAACAAATTGAATCCAGACTAAGGGGCATCTTCCTATTTAGATGACTACATTGACCATTCAATTTAAAAATTAAATTCATATGAAAAAGTTCATTTTAGCATGTCTTGTGGTAAGTACCATTATTGCATGTTCTCCAAAAACAGAAACAGCAAGCACATTTGCGGCTCCTGCAGATTTAAATAGTTACAATCTTGACAGTTCTGCCAATATTGACATAGTAAAAAAGATGGTAGTCGCTTTTGAAGCGATGGATTCTGCCACTTATAGATCATTGTATGCAGATTCAGCTATATTCCATGACAATGGAAAAGAAATGAATTTAGATCAAAATGTAACTTTATTTAATTATTTCAAATCAAACGGAATCACTGTTAAAGTGGAGAGCGTAGACCCAATTTGGGAAATAGTGAATAAAGTAGCTTCGCCAAATGGTGTTACCAATTATGTTATGTCATTCCAACAAACAACTTATAAGAAAGGCGACAAGGAAGTAAAAGTCATTGTGAGTGTAGTGAATGGAATGAAGGATGGTAAAATTGTGGAAGAGTGGGACATATATGACACAAAACCAATGATGGATTTAATGAATCAAAAATAGTCCATCGTTAGTAGCATTGCTTACGAATGTATTTTAACAAAAGAGCCCGTCATTGACGGGCTCTTTTGTTAAAGCTCGGGCCGATTAAATATATTTTTAATCTTAATCTAATTGATGATAAGCCCTATATATAGCATCACATTAAACCCGTTATCTATTTTATTGTCTAATATCTTATCAAAAAGTATGATTTTGGCGCATAAATTGATTATTTTCAAAAGTGCTTTTTCTGCTATGAGTCTATTAATATGTCAAATACTCGTTTTTTAATTATTATACTTTTGTTTTGCGCATTTAACATAGCAAATGTGCATGCGCAAGATTTTTCTAATAAGGGTAAGGAATTTTGGGTTGTTTTTCCACCTCATGCCCCTAGTAATAATAATTTAGCTGAATTATCTTTATACATTAGCTCTGATAAAAATACGAGTGGGTATATTGTAATTAATACCGATTCAATTCGATTTAATATAGTAGCATTTACCCCACAGGAATTTATTTTACCAAGGAATACGACTTATATAAGCGGTGCAGAGTCGGCTATTGATGATGCAGTATCAAGTAAAAAGATTGTTTTAAACAAAGGTATAAAAGTGATTGTAGATGCAGGCAAGCCTGGCGTTGTGGTTTACGCGCATATGTATGCCAATGCTCGATCTGCAGCTTCTATTATTTTACCTACATCTGTTTTAGAAAAAAAGTACCAAGTCATTACTTATACTCAATCAGCATCTGGAGCAGCGGAGGCCAATGAGTTTAGGAGGTCTCAATTTAGTGTGATTGCCATAGAGGATAATTCGGTCATTCGGATTCAGTTAAGAAAAAATGGTCAAATTTCAGGTTCAACTTATGATGTGGAGTTACCTAAAGCTGGAACCATCTATTCCTTTCAAGACCCAATTGACCTGACGGGAACATCCATTGAGTCCGTATCTATAGATGGAAGTGTTTGTAAAAAAATTGCAGTTTTTAGTGGAAGTAGTAGTCTTTCAATTGGGAACAATGGTTCTGTTGATCCATTATATCAGCAATGTTATCCTATTAATTCTTGGGGATTAAATTATTTTATTACACCTTATCGTGGGAAAAATAAATTCATTATAAGAGTGTTGGCTAAAGAGGATGGCACGAATGTATTGATCAATGGACAAGCGGTTCCATTAAGTGCCAACGAATTTAAAGAGTTTAGTTATACCAATCAAGCGGCATTTGCCATCAATTCCAATAAACCTGTTGCAGTTGCGCAGTTTTCACTTACACAAGCTGCTGATATTGGGGTAGGTGATCCAGATATGGTTATTTTAAATCCAGTAGAACAAAATATCAATGATGTCACTGTTTTTTTAACTCCAAAGAATGCGATTACAGATCAGAACATTAATGTGGTAATCAAAGATGAAGGTATTTCGACATTTAAAATAAACGGGCAAAAACCTACTAGTGTATTTATAAAAATAGCCAACACTAAATACTCCTATTTACAAGAAAAATTTACGGTTGCAAATGGTACATTTTTAAGTATCAGACTGACTTCTGATAGTGGATTCAATGCTTTTTGTTATGGTTTTGGCAGTCCTGAGTCCTATAGCTATAGCGCAGGAACCAATGTGAAAGATTTATTTCAAAAATTAATCATTACCAATAAATTTACTTCAGTAGACGCCAATGCCGTGACTTGTAAAGGCGCTCCCTTCATTGCCTCGATTACGTTGCCATACAAACCCAATCTGCTAAAATGGAAAATACCCTCCTACGCACAAGTAGACGATCCCTCTCCCAAAGCGATTGATTCATCTATTGTAAGTGGCAAGGTAATCTACACCTATAAATTAAATACAGAATTGATTTATCAAATAGCAGGCACTTATACCATCGAGGTGATTGTCAATAATCCATTAGGTGATGGATGTAGTGGTGAACAAGAAATCAATTTTGAATTAGAAGTACTAGAGCCACCCAAAGCACTCAATAAAATAATTACAAGTAGTTGTGTTACTGATTCTGTGAGTTTTGCAGATGCTAGTATCCTAAATGCAAATGATAAAAAGATAACTAATTATTATTGGGACCTAGGTAATAACATATTTAAAGATTATACTGCTAATTTTAAATTTAAATATGATACTTCTGGAAAATATGATGTCAAATATTTTTTAATTACAGAAATTGGTTGCATAAGTGATACTGTAACCAAAACTATTCAGCTAGATGATTTACCAACTGTTAATTTTAATTTTTCATCAATCACATGTCAAAATAAAGAAATTTCTTTTACTGATGCATCTCAAAGTAAAGGGAGTACTGTTATTGATAAATGGATTTGGAATTTTGGAGACAATACTACTATTGATACCCTTTCTTCAAATGCAATTGTCAAGCATAGTTATATTGATGCAAAAAAGTTCAAGGTTAAATTATCTACCATCACCAAAAATGGTTGTCAAAATTCATTAGAAAAAGAAATTACCAGCCATCCTAACCCTTTGGTTGGCTTTATCATGCCAGAAATTTGTTTAGAGGATCCGTTTGCTCAGTTTATGGATACGACCAAAATTGCTGATAATACTAAAGGCTTCAAATATCAATGGAATTTTGGAGATCCTTCTAATACTTTATATCCCAATACGGACATCGTTGCCAATCCAAAACACCGTTATTTAGTTCCAGGTAATTACAAGGTATCCCTACAAATTGAAAGCGGTGCGGGATGTATAAGTGCAGATACAAGTGTATTCACTGTAAATGGATCAATTCCTAGATCCACATTTATAGTTCAAAATGACACTGCATTATGTAGTAATAAGGAGGTTACGATTATTAATAATTCTGTGGCAGATATTGGAACAGTTGGTAAGCTTATAATCTACTGGGACTATGATAGAGATAATTTAGATACGACTGTGGATGAAAATCCTACGATTGGGAAAAGCTATCAACATAATTATAAAAAATATAGTTTTCCCGATAAAACAAATTTTAAAATAAAATTAGTGGCATTTACAGGTGGTGCTTGTTTAGACGATACCGTTCAAAGTATTTCAATTGTACCTCCACCAAGCAAGGTCACTACATTGCTTACAAGAAATTATGTTTGTAAAATGGATACACTCCATTTTAATATAGATATCACTGGTGGTCTACCTCCATTTAATCAAGTTTGGTCCGTTGATAAAACTAGTGCAGCAAATTTTTCTGCAAATATTTTAAATGGCTTATTGCCTGACAATATCAATATTGCCTTAAAATTGATAGATCCCAAAAAATGCGAATATGTATTTAACAATATAAAAAATATGAATATTCGTGATATACCAATTGCAGTTTTTAAAGCAAAAGATACAGTTATTTGCAACGGAGATCCAGTTACTTTATTAGGTGCAGGTGGAAGTGCCTATACATGGCTATTGAATGATATGACCAAATATTCAACTAATACTATTGATACGTTTGCAACAACACAATATGGTAACTATAAGCTAATTGTGAATGATGGTTTTTGCAATTCATTAAAGTCAGATGCAATATTGATCAAAGAGTTAAACATACCGGTTTATACTTTAAGTTATAATCCATATAGTTGCCTACAAGGCAATCTAGTCATTAATACAAATGCAAAAGATCAAAAAAACGTCTATTTAAACTGGGACTTTGGAGATGGAAAAACTTTTAACAAAGCTCAACCTGTTTCCCATAGCTATGACAAAATTGGAAACTACCAGATAAAATTATCTGTAAAGAATGACTATTGTCCAAAATATGAGTATCAATTAAATGGCGATTCGGTTAAAGTAGTAGCTCCATTACCCCTTTCTAAATTCACGCTATTTGTACTTGCAGATCAGGATACTTTATTATATCCCAAAAAAATCGACTCTGGTTATATTAATTATAAATGGACGCCTTCATTTAATCTTTCAAATCCATTCATCCCCAATCCAATGTTCAGATCAAATAGCTCTATTGAATATATTTTAAAAAGGGTAGATCCAGTAACTGAATGTTTTATCAATGATGTATATTATATAGATGTTTCAACTGCGATTGTGGTTTCTATTCCTAAGGCATTCACCCCTAATAGAGACAACCTCAACGATGTATTGAAAATTGAATATGGTGCAGGGCTCAAAACATTTAACTATTTCAGAATTTTTAATCGGTTTGGGAAAATTATTTTTCAAACAAACAGACTAACCGATAGTTGGGATGGTAAATACAATGGCATTGATCAGGAAATGGATGCCTACACCTATTTGATTGATTATATTACTTATAAAGACGAACACATTACAAAAACTGGGTCCTTCCTTTTATTAAGATAAATGAATAAAATTGTACACTTTATACTAGGGATATGCCTATTTACTTTTGCACAAGAGGCTTATGCGCAAACACCCTATTCATCTCAAAACTTTAATTTAAATAATTTCTTTAATCCTGCTACTTCTGGTTTTGGAAGCAATAATAAAGTGCAAACAATATTTAGAACACAGTATGAAGGCGTAGGAAGTGCATATAGAACAATTGGACTAGCTGCTGACGTAGCGCTGTTGCGTAAAAATAGTTATGATAAAAATAATCTTTTTGGAATGGGTGTACAAGCTGTCTCGGAGCAAGTTTTAGATGGAGTTTTGCAAACCAACGCCATCACCCTTAGTTTTGCCAATCGACTTTTTTTCAATGAATCAAAAACAAGCAGTATTGCATTGGGTATTAGTTCTACATTGATTACTAGAACAATTGATGCTTCAAAACTTACATTCGGCGATCAGTTTAATTCTGGAAGATTGTTTAATGCAAGTAGTTTAGAAGTTATTAATTCCACCCCAAGTAAATTTTCTTCAAATGTAGGATTATTATACACTTTATCTAATGAACAAACATTTTTTCAATTTGGGGGTAGTTTATTTTATATCAATAGAAGTTCAACAGAACAAGCCCTTGAGAAATTTGAACAATCCTATCAAACCATAGGACAAATTAATTTTGAAAAAAGGGTTTGGGAAAATAATACAATCGCATTTCATGCAGATTATCAAAATAGAGTTGAAAGTGAATTTGTTTATACAGGAGCTGTTTTTAGTATTCCAATGAATTCAAAAGGAGAAAATAATGACCGTTTTTATATTGGTTGTTTTTATAGAACAAAAGATGCTATTATCCCATATGTTGGTTTAATGTATAAAAAGTACAAATTTGGATTGAGCTATGATGTGTATCAATCAAAAATGTCCTTATCAAGTTTAAGGCCTCAAACAATTGAGTTTACTATTTCTACCAATATCAGTCATCGGGTTTCGGATAAATTAGTGGGCATGTTTAACTAATTAAAGCCAATTGTTTTTTAAATATTTCTATCCTATTAAGTTTGACTATATAAGGGAATCAACTAATTTTACCCATACAAACAAACATTAGCCTAATGGGTAAGATTTTAGTGATAGGTGCAGGCGGACAGTTGGGGACAGAACTCACAAAAGCTTTGACAGACAAGTACGGGAAGGATGGCGTTCTTGCAACCGATTTTCAGGAGGCCGCAAGAGACAAATTTGACTATTGTGCTTTCCAAACTTTGAATGTCATGGATAAATCCAGCTTGGCTTCTATTGTTGCTAAAGAAGGTGTGACGCAGATTTATCATTTAGCTGCTATCCTATCTGCTTTAGGTGAAAAAAATCCTGTGCAAGCATGGGACTTAAATATGGGCGGTTTGTTAAATGTATTAGAAGTGGCAAGGGAGCATCATATTGAAAAAGTTTTTTGGCCTAGTTCCATTGCTGTCTTTGGTCCAAATTCAGATAAAGACCAAACACCTCAAAGGGCATTTAAGGATCCTAATACCGTTTATGGTATTTCAAAATTAGCAGGCGAACATTGGTGTGAATATTATTTCAATAAATATGGCGTAGATATTAGGAGTCTAAGGTATCCTGGTTTAATTGGCTATAAGTCTTTACCTGGTGGAGGCACAACCGACTATGCAGTAGACATTTATCATAAAGCAGTGCAAGGAGAAAACTTTACTTGTTTCTTAAGCGAGCATACTTATTTACCAATGATGTATATGGATGATGCCATTCATGCAACATTACAGTTAATGGATGCACCAAAAGAAAATATAAAAATTCGTACAAGTTATAACCTTGCAGGAATGAGTTTTTCACCTAGTGAAATCCATCAAAGTTTATTGCCTTATTATCCTAATTTTGCAATCACCTATCAGTCAGATTTTAGACAGCAAATTGCAGACAGTTGGCCGAATAGTATTGATGACAGTACCGCAAAACAGGATTGGAATTGGCAACCTGCATTTGATTTAAAAGCAATGACAGAAGTTATTGTAAACAACTTGCCAAAATATTTTAATTACAACGCGCCTAAATAAAACATATGTACAATCAATTTCAACCATTTTTAGCAAAGGAAATAGAAGGGATTAAAGAAGCAGGATTATATAAAAAAGAAAGAATCATTACTTCTGCACAAGCAGCAGAAATTACTATACAAGGTGGCCAACATGTATTAAATTTTTGTGCCAATAACTACCTAGGTTTATCCTCGCATCCAAAAGTGATTGAAGCAGCAAAGGGAGCCATTGATACACATGGATTTGGATTATCCTCTGTACGTTTTATTTGTGGCACACAGGATATACATAAAACATTAGAAGAAAAAATTTCTGCTTTTTTAGGCACAGAAGACACTATTTTATACGCTGCGGCATTTGATGCCAATGGTGGCGTATTTGAACCTTTGTTTGGAGAAAAGGATGCAATTATTTCGGACTCCTTAAATCACGCATCTATTATTGATGGTGTAAGACTTACAAAGTCTATGAGGTATCGATACGAGCACAATTCAATGGAGGACTTGGAAGCAAAATTAAAAGAAGCCATTGCAGCAGGTGCCGTACAAAAAATCATTGTAACAGATGGCGCATTCTCTATGGATGGCACCATTGCACAATTAGATAAGATTGTGGAATTAGCAGAAAAATATGAAGCACTTGTGATGACGGATGAATGTCATTCCACAGGATTCTTAGGTAAAACAGGAAGAGGGGTGCATGAATTAAAAGGTGTGATGGGCAGAGTGGATATCATTACAGGTACTTTAGGAAAAGCATTGGGTGGCGCGTCTGGAGGATTTACCTCTGGTAAAAAAGAAATCATTGATTTATTAAGACAACGTTCAAGACCTTATTTATTTTCCAATACATTAGCACCTTCTATCACTGGCGCATCTATTGCGGTTTTTGATATATTATCACAAACAACAGAACTCAGAGATACGCTAGAAGCAAACACTACTTATTTTAGAGAAAAAATTACTACTGCAGGATTTGATATTAAACCAGGTACGCATCCAATTATTCCAATCATGTTGTACGACGCAGTGGTGTCTCAGAAAATGGCAGAAAAATTATTAGAAAAAGGCGTTTACGTCATTGGATTTTACTATCCAGTCGTTGCAAAGGGGCAAGCAAGAATTCGTGTGCAAATTTCTGCGGCACATACTAGAGCGCATTTAGATCAAGCCATTCAAGCATTCATAGAAGTGGGCAAAGAATTGGGTGTGATAAAATAGAATCTTAATCCTAAAAATTAGGAGCTACATAAAATAAAAAGGGTTTACGACTATTAGATCGTAAACCCTTTTTTAAATTCACCTATAAATTCTTAGCATCAATTGATTTGAATGCCAGATGTTATTTCTGAAATTATTTAGGTAAAACAACAGCATCCAAAACGTGGATTAAGCCATTGCTTGCAGCTAAGTCAGTAGCAACTACTGTAGCAACACCACCTTTCTCGTCTGTTAAGATTACTTTACCGCCTTTAATAGAAGCAACTAAGTTACCACCACTAACTGTTTTTAAAGTTACTGAACCACCACCATCTGTGATCGCTTTCACAACAGCAGCAGCATTAAAACTACCAGATACAACGTGGTAAGTTAAAATTTTAGCTAAAGTTGCTTTGTTTTCTGGCTTAAGTAGGTATTCTACTGTTCCAGCTGGAAGTTTAGCAAAAGCAGCGTTTACTGGTGCAAAAACCGTAAAAGGTCCTGCGCTTTGTAAAGTTGCAACTAAGTCAGCAGCCTTAACAGCAGCAACTAAAGTTGTGTGATCTTTTGATCCTATAGCAACGTCTACAATTGTTTTTTGAGCGTTCACTGTGATTGTGCTAGCAACAATTGCAAAAGTTGCTAGTAATAAGTTTTTGATTTTCATAATATTGATTTTAACTATAACATTCAATCTTCTTAATTGTTTAGCCTTTGCTGTTATTTAATGGTAACATTTAGTTAGTGCCTTGAGAATCAATAGGCTAATACCTAAATTATATACGGTGCATTATTCAAGTAATTTTATAGGTAACCATCAATTTATTATTTGTATATTTATTTAAGCAAGCAATTCAATAAAAGTCTATCTGGTATTGGATTGACCATATTGTTTAATCATTCTGTACTATTTACAATTATCTATGAACAATTTTTTACAAATAGCCAGTAATAAATTTGACTCTTACTTTAATGCTAAAGTTGTCAGAAAAATTGAGTTGCTTCTTTTAAGAGCAGCAGTTTTTTCATTTATACTCCACCTGGCAATCATTTATTTGGGTAATAACTTTACTTATTTTCAACATTTTCAACATAGTTATTTAAAGGCCATCTACACCCCTTTTAGTTTTATACTTTTTTATGAAGTTTTTCTGCTTGTTATAATTATACCAAATTCCATATCAGAGTTTATAGGAAAGCAATTTGAGGTCATTACATTAATAACATTGAGGAGCTTTTTTCATGATATTGCTGACTTTAATACAAGTGAAGCAATTGATTTTCAAAATCCTGCATTTTTAAGTTTAGTGTACGATCTAGTGGCTTCCATTTTTATGTTAGGCCTGACGATTGTATATTATAAAATTTATAACAGTAGTAATAATAAGGAAGTCATTAGAGAGTTAAATCAATTCATCAATATCAAGAAGGTTGTTTCATTGAGTATGATATTAGTCTTATTGTTATTAAGTGTTACAAGTTTATTTAACTGGTCTTTAGATATGCTTGAAGCCCTAAGGATTAATAATAATTATCCTAATCCAAATACAGTTTTTTATGAAGACTTTTTCTCTATCATGATATTTGTGGATGTATTATTACTTATTATTTCATTTACTTTCCATTCCTCTTTTTTCATCATTTTTAGAAATGCAAGTTTTATTATCACAACTATTTTACTAAGAATGTCTTTAACGATTGAAAAGCCTATGAATTATATCATTATTTTAATTGGCTTTTTATTTGCAATTGCCTCCTTCTTCTTATACAGATTTAGGTATATCCACCATAAAAGAGATAAATAAAGACTATTAGCTCGCTTTATATTCATTCAACAATCAGCTTGAATTTTTGTTATATTTATTATTAAACGCAACCACATGACATTTCAAGACCAATTGGACCACTTAATTATAGAAAAGCAGGCAATACCTGAAGCCTTTGCATTGCCAGAATTGATCGATCAAAGGACCTATCTATCTGACGGTGAGTTAGTTACATGGAATGGCCCAACCCACGAAGTGTTTTCACCAATTTGCATGCACACCCCAGATGGTGTACAACGTATTAAGATAGGATCTTATCCTGTATGTACAGAGAAGGAAGCGATGATTGCTTTGGACGCTGCTTGTAAAGCCTATAATGATGGTAGAGGCGAGTGGCCAACCATGTCGGTTGCACAAAGAATTAATTGTGTCGAAAATTTTGTGATAAAAATGTTAGCGCAAAAAGAGATTGTGGTGAAGTTGATCATGTGGGAGATTGGAAAAACATACGCAGACTCTGAAAAAGAATTTGACAGAACAGTAGAATATATTTATGCAACCATCGAAGCACTAAAGGATGTGGATAGGGACTCCTCTAGATTCACCATTGAACAAGGGATTGTTGCGCAAATAAGAAGATCACCATTAGGGGTTGTATTGTGTATGGGTCCATTCAATTATCCATTAAATGAAACCTTCACTACATTGATTCCTGCAATCATCATGGGTAATACTTTATTGTTTAAGGCGCCAAAACACGGTACGCTATTGCATTACCCAATGTTAGAAGCATTTAAATCTTGTTTCCCTAAAGGTGTGGTGAATACAATTTATGGAAGAGGCAACGTTATCATCCCACCATTAATGGAGTCGGGTAAAATTAATGTGCTTACACTGATTGGTTCAAGTAAAGTGGCGAATCAATTAAAGAAATTACATCCAAAAGTAAATCGTCTAAGAGCTATTTTAGGCTTAGATGCTAAAAACGCAGCGATTGTTACTAAGGATGCAGATATTAAATTAGCAGTTCAAGAAACTGTTTTAGGATCGCTTTCATTCAATGGACAAAGGTGTACTGCACTTAAAACAATTTTCGTGCATCAATCCATCGCTAAGGAATTCATTGAATTGTTAAAAGAACAGGTTTCGAAATTGCAATTTGGATTGCCATGGGAAAAAGGTGTAACCTTGACACCGCTACCAGAGCCAGGTAAGCCAGCTTATTTAAATGATTTGATTGAGGATGCAAAACTACATGGCGCAGCTGTGATGAATGAAAATGGCGGAACTATCAAAGAGACTTTCTTTTACCCAGCTATTTTGTTTCCAGTGAACCACAAGATGAAAGTATATGTGGAAGAACAGTTTGGTCCAATCATTCCAGTTATTCCTTTTGAAGACATTGAAGAGCCTATCCAATATATCATTGATTCAACACATGGACAGCAGGTTAGTTTGTTCTCAAAAAATCAATCTGAGTTGGCAAGTTTGATCGACCCATTAGTGAATCAAGTAAGCAGGGTGAATATCAATTGTCAATGTCAAAGAGGTCCAGATAGTTTTCCGTTTACAGGACGTAAGGATAGTGCAGAAGGTACTTTATCTGTAGTAGACGCATTAAGATCTTTTTCTATCAGATCTTTAGTGGCTGCAAAATTAACCGAGGAGAACAAGCATATCATCAATGATATTGTCTCTTCTCATCATTCTAATTTCTTAAGTACTAAGTTTATATTTTAAGTCAAGTTGATTGAATAAAAAAAGCATGCTATTTTTATAGCATGCTTTTTTATATAGTGTATTTAAAGAATCAGGATTAATAGGGCTATTATTCAAAAATCCTTAAGCTGTTTCCAGTGAGGGTCGTTTTATATTGTTTCAATGCCGAAGCAGCTGGACCATTAAGCACTGCACCTGTTGTACTAAAAATAGATCCGTGACCAGAACAGTAAAAACGATTATTGCTTGCTTGGAAATCAATTAAAACTTGTTGATGGGTACATAGAGAGCTCACTGCTAAAAATTCATCGGTAAGTGTTCTAGCAATGATGATATTAGTTGTTTTATCAACGTAGAATCCTCCAGCAGTGTTTAAACTAGTATAAGGATTGTTTGTAATATTTATGGTAAAATCAACTTTACTAGCTGGGTTAGGATTCGTAGTCCCAGTTGGTTTAGCTGGAGCAGGGCCATCCGATTTAGAACAAGATTGCATGCAACCAAAAATTAGTATTGAAGCAGCACTTAGGCCAACTTTTTCAATGAAATCTTTTCTTTCCATAATAATAAATTTATATAATAAATAATAATAAACTTACATAATAACAATGGTTAAAGTACTTTTGTTGTAGAATTTAATAGATAGTTAACCAAAAAATACTTCCCCATGCATGACTATTTGAATTATAGATCTTTGAAAAAGTTATTTTTTTTACTCATATTTGTTGGTGCTCTAAATACGGTCCAAGGACAAACTGATTCACTATTGCAGACGCTTTTAGTGGATGAAAAAATTGATAGTCAATTGATTGCTCCTAAAAAAATGTTATTCACCCAACAATTGATTTGGGGCAATAACGGCATTTTTAAAAACAGGTATGGTAGTACCCAGGATTTAGTTGAAAGAAGAAAGATTGATTTAAGGATAAGAAGAAAGATGTTACAACTGCATCAAATTGGTGGCTTTGTTACCCTGGGAGGCATGGTTGCACAAGGCATTATCGGAAGTCAGCTATACAACGGTTCGTATAAATTAAAGGAAACGCATGAAAAATTAGGAACTGCTGTTAACCTATCCTATGGCTTCACAGCTATCAATGGTTTATTTACGCCACCTTCTACTTTCAAAAGAGATAAAAAATTAACTTCAATTAGATTGCATAAGTGGTTGGCCATTGCACATATGTCTGGCATGATCGCAACCAATATTCTAGGGACTCAAATTGAAAATAATTATGCCCTTAAACCTTATCATCGAGCAGCAGCTTATACTAGTTTCTTTAGCTTAGCAGCAGCTATGGTGGTCATTAAATTTTAAATGATGCTATTACATGTATTGCTTTCGTTTATCTTAACGTTATTCTTTCAAAATCCAAGTTTTGAAACGACTGCTTCGTCTGTCACTTATTCGATGAAACATAAATTACATAACTGGGAAGGGGTGAGTAAGGATTTAAAAGTGGCTACTAAGTGGAATGAACAAAAAAATGAAATAGAACAAATTTCCATTGTAGTGAATGTAGCTACATTTAACAGTGGCTTGTCTAGTAGAGATAGCCATATGATGGAAGTATTAGATGGCTTAACTTATCCAAGAATTATATTCAGCAGTAGTAGTGTACAGTATACCCCTGATGGCATACTTGTAAAAGGTAAATTACAATTTCATGGAGTAGAGAAAATGATTGAGACAAAAGTAAAACTAGAAAAGGTCAATCGTAAATGGATGTTTACTGGCAGCCTTCCTGTTTTATTAGAAGACTATAAAGTAGAAAGACCCGGTTTATTATTTGTAAAAGTAGATAACTTAGTAAAAATAGATTTTCAGGTAGCGTATAATAATTAATTCAACACTTTATCT
>Ga0304730_1000102_pt1 | contig 84657 bp, 35 predicted proteins | sample M_130628_MF_Meta_FD_190474 | JGI IMG/M metagenome (GOLD analysis project Ga0304730, IMG submission 190474) | Freshwater microbial communities from Lake Montjoie, Canada to study carbon cycling - M_130628_MF_MetaG (v2) (version 2) | ecosystem: Environmental > Aquatic > Freshwater > Lake | place... | reverse complement strand
TCGTAGCCCAGGTAGAAGGCGTGGCTCGGATCGACGTCGGTGCGGCCGGCCGCTGCCAACTGCTTGAAGAGTGCGAAGGGATCGCGGGATTCGAGGTGCAGCCCCGCGCCCACCAGATGGATCGCACCGCGTTCTGCGAAGATCCGGAAATTCGGGTCGCGGATCGCCTCAGCCAGGCTGTCGAGCACCACCTGGCCGTGCGTCTGCGGCTTCCCGGAGCGGAGCGTCACCAGCCGCGGCTCGACATGCTTGGGAAGCGTGCGCTGGGTGACGGCATGGTGGACGAGCGCCCGCGCGAGGGCGCACTCGCGGACACTGTCCCTCGCCCAGTGGATCACCTGTGTGGTCAGCACCGAGCGGATGCCCACCTCCTGGCAGAACCCGATCAAGAGCGTGTTGACGCCCGAGGAATCGACGTCGGTGAGTTCGGTGAGGTTGCCGACCCCCATCATCATCTCGGCATCTGGAAATCGGCGACGCACGTCGAGATACCGTCCGAGGCTCGCCGCAAACCCGAAGCCGATCGGCTCGAGCACCGGATCAAGCCGCATCTTCACGCCGTCGCGATCGAGTCGCGCGATCGTGTCAGAAAAGCCTTCGAGCGTGGCGGGCACATCGGGCACCACAACCACCTCGCAGCCCCAGTCGGCCGCGGCTGCGACGTTGGTGGAGTTGACCGAGAGCACGAGGCTCGCGCCGGCCTGCACGGCGGCTGTGGTCTCTCTTGGCGCAAAGCTGTCGATCGAAACCCGAAATCCCTCGGCGACGAGCATCCGCACCGCGTCGGCGACACCGGCCCACTCGCTGCCGGGATCGCAGCCGAGATCGATCCGATCGGCACCGGCGGCCCGGAGTCGGCGGGACTCGTCGAGGATCGTGGCCAGGGGCAGCCGCGGCGCATGGTTGATCTCGGCGAGAATCTCGATGTCGAAGGTCCCGTACCCGGCGAGATCCCGCGACTGCTGGCCGAAGTATTCATCGAGCCGCCGCAGGTCTTCGGGGCCCCGCTCGACAGGGAGTGCGGTCACGTCTTGAAAGGCGTCGAGCGAGCCACGGCAGCCACCCGGAATGACGATCCGCGTGGTGCCTGCGGGAACCACGAGCCGGCGGGCGATCCACTCGGTGGTCATCAGCGCGGCGACGGTGATGTGGAGCACCTGCAGCGTGGGCTCGAAGCCCACCCGCGGCGCAAGGCGTTCAAGCACCTGCCGGAGCGAGTGCTCGGCGAGCCTGCCGGTGACGAAATGGATTTTTTCCGGTGATGGAGACATTGCCCCATCTATCGTACTCGCTGTCGGCCCGTAGACTGTTTCGCATGATTCTCGAAGGACTTGTCACCACCACCGACCCTACCGGGGCCATGCATCTGGCGGCCATGGGCCCACAGGTGGAGGATTCCCCGCCGCCCGGTGCCGCGGCTACCGCGATCGAGCACTTGCTGCTGCGGCCCTTCGCCTCGAGCCAGACCGGGGGGAATCTCCTCAGGCTTCCAGAGGGGGTGTTTCATGTCACCGACGACGCCCTGCTGCTGGCCCGCGTGGTGACGGGCACGCTTGCCGCGCCGCCGGCGAGCCGGCCCGCGACGGCCGTGCGGGGCTGGGTGCTCGACGAGGCCTGCCGCGCCTACGAGTTCAAGGTGTTCGCGGCCGACACCACGCAGGAGCGTTTGCGGCTCGAGGCCCGCGTGGTGGCGTTGCACGAAGGGCGGCCGTTCATCGGATTCAACCGGGCCAGGCATGCCGTCGTGGAGGGGGCGATCCTCGTGACAAGGCTGCATCTGCTCGGCGTTGAGGAAGTGAGCCGGCAGCTCCGCGAGTTGGCGGTGCTTGTCGAGAAGACGGGCGGGCCCCGCGAGCGTGAGGCGTTTCGCCTGTTGGAGGAAAAGGTCGCAGCGGGATGATGCCGTGGCGGGACGTTTTCATCGTGCCCGTGTACACGATGGAATCCTGTCCCCGCTGCCGTTCCGGAGCACCAGTCGCTTGTTCCTAGTCGTCGGCCGCAGTCTACTTTTCGCATGTCGCTCAACGCTTTCTCACCAGACCATCTGGCACGCACCGTCGACGTGAAAACGCCGGGGCGGCTGCACCTCGGCATGCTGTCGTTCGGAGTGCCCGGCATCCGTGCGTATGGCGGCGTCGGCGTGATGATCGACCGGCCCGGTGTACACGTCCGCATGACACGCGGGCAGCCAGTGCCCGGTGATCGCTTCCACGCCACGGGGCCGCTGGCGGAGCGGGCGGCGGCGTTTGCCCGCTCGTGCGCGGAAGCCTGGCGGCTTAGCGATGCCGCCGCCTGCACGATCGAAGTGCTGCAAGTGCCGCCGAGCCATGCGGGGCTCGGAAGCGGCACGCAACTGGGGCTGGCCGTCGCGGCCGGCATGCGGCAATTGTTTCGATCGCCGGCGACGCTTTCGACTCCTGGAGCTGTCGTGCGGTTCGACACGAGCGATGCCGTGGAGCTGGCCCGCAGTGTGGGCCGTGGCCGCCGGTCGTGCGTCGGTATCTATGGCTTCGGTGGTGGCGGGCTGATCGTCGAGGGAGGCAGACTCGTGCCGGCCGATCGCTCCTGCGACAACGACGCCACCCGATCGTTCTCGCCGTTGCTGGCCCGCGTGCCGCTGCCAGCGGCATGGCGGTGTGTCGTGTTCGGAATGCGGGATACGGTGGGCCTGCACGGCGACGCGGAGAAGCAGGCGTTTGCCCGCCTGCCGCCTGTGCCTCGCGAGATCTCGGCGGAGCTGTCGCGGATCGCGCTGATGGAACTGTTGCCCGCGGCTGTCGATGGACAGTTTGCGGAGTTCTCCGATGCGCTGTTGCGATACGGACTCCTCGCGGGCAAACCGTTCGAACAGGCGTCGGCGTGTCTCCCCTACGCGGAGAGCACGGCCCGTCTCATCGAAAGCCTGCAGGCGTGGGGCGCGCGTGGCTGCGCCCAGAGCAGCTGGGGACCGACCGTGATGGCCTGCTGTGAATCGGATGAGGCAGCCGACCTGCTCGTCTCGCGGTGTGCGTCGACCGATCTCGCGCAGCACTACAACACGCTGATCGCCCGCTTCGATTCGCAGGGCGGCGAACTCCGCGAGATCGCTTCCGATCAGGCTTTCGTGACGGCCAGGCCGTAGTCGGCGAGCACCTGCCGCAGTTTGGCGGCCAGCGGGGCCTCCAGGCTGATCAGCGGCAGGCGGACGTCGCCCGTGTCGCGGCCGACCATCGCCATCGCGGCCTTGATCGGGATTGGATTGCTCGCCAGACCGAGCAGATCCCGGCAGAGCGTGAACAACTTCACGTGGAGCCTACGGGCCGTGGCGAGGTCGCCCTTGTCGAAGGCTTCGAGGAGGGCCTTCATGTCGGCCGGCACGAGGTTGCCGACGACGGAGACCACGCCGCGGCCGCCGATCGCCAAGAGCGGCAGCGTCATGCTGTCGTCGCCCGAGAGCACGGTGAGGTCGGTGGCCGCGAGGATCTGCGACGCCTGATCCATTGAGCCGGTCGCCTCCTTGAGCATGGCGATGCCCGGCAGAGAGGCCAGCCGGATGATCGTCTCAGGCTCGATGTTGCGGCCCGTTCGCGCGGGGATGTTGTAGACGCAGATCGGGATGTCGACGCTCTCGGCAATCGCCTTGAAGTGTTCGTAGATGCCCTGCTGCGTGGGACGGTTGTAGTAGGGGCCGACGACGAGCGCCGCATTGGCACCGGCCTTGGCCGCAAACTTCGTCAGACGAATCGCCTCGGCAGTGGAGTTGCTCCCCGTGCCGGGCATCACGAGCAGGCGACCGGCGGCGGCCTGGATGCTTTCAGCGATCACCCGCTCATGCTCGTCGTGTGTGAGCGTGGGGGATTCTCCTGTCGTGCCCACCGGGCAGATGCAGGTCACGCCCGCCTTGGCCTGGAAGTCGACCTGCTCGTGCAGCCGCTTGGTGTCGATCCCACCGTCACGAAACGGGGTGACGATGGCGACGGACAGACCGGCAAACTTCTCGGCTCGCGTGGACATCGGCAGGAGTGCTCCTTGGAGTTGCGTTTCGGGGTTCGTTTGGATCGCGACGGGCTGCGAACGCCGCCTGATCTCGCGATCGGCCCCGAAAAACGACCCCGGGAAGATATGATTTTCAGCGGCAGGCAGCAAAGGGCTCGCGTGCCGGGGCAGGAAACGTCGCAGGAATCGTCTTCTCAGGAAGAACATCATGGTTGGGAAGAGTCTTCCGGGCAGACCGATGCAGCCGCGGGCTGGTGCCGTGGCGGCGGCGGCATCGGTGGAGGCGGCGCGGGGGCCGCAGGGAGCGGGCACACGCGGCAGGCCCCGGCTGGGCGTGGTGCTCGGCACCGGCCTGGGCGGACTCGCCGACCGTCTCGACGATGTCTGGTCGATGCCCTCCCGCGACACCGGCTGGCTCGTGCCCTCGACTGCCACCGGGCATGCTGGCCGGGTGGTCTGCGGTTCGCTGGGCATCAGGTCTTCGTTGAGCGGTAGGACAGGTGCTTGTGACGTCGTGATGCTGCAGGGCCGGGTGCACGGCTACGAAGGGCACGCCCCGGAGTCGCTCTCGCGCGGTGTGGAACTGCTTGCGGCACTTGGAGCGACGACCGTACTTCTCACCAATGCCGCTGGCGGCCTGCGGCCCGACATGCAGGTTGGCGAACTGGTTGTCTTGAACGATCACATCGATCTGGTGCGACAGCCGTGGACAAGTGGCCGCGAGACTGCGGCCGCGGGCGTGTTGCGGATTGCTCGAGCGACGCCGTGCTACGATCCCTTGCTGGTCGCCGGCATGCTGGAGGCGGCACGATCGGCGGCCGCGCCCGCCCGCGCGGGTGTCTATGCGCACCTGACAGGGCCGAGCTATGAAACACGCGCGGAGTATCGCATGCTCAGAAAGTTTGGCGCCGATGTGGTGGGTATGTCGACTGTGCCCGAGGTGATTGCAGGCCGGCAGCTTGGCCTGCGGGTGGCGGCGGTCTCTGTGGTGACCAACGTCGCCCGGCCCGATGCGCCAGCCTCCACCGACGCGGAAGATGTCTGCCGGGCCGCGGCCGCAGCCGCAGAGGGTGTCTGGGCCATGCTCGTGCGGGTCGCAGAATTGACGGCGGAACACGAAGCGAATGCTGAGAAGAGGTCATTGTGATTGTGCTGCTTACCAATGATGACGGCATCGATGCGCCGGGCCTTGCGGCGCTCGAGGCGGCCTGCCGCGGTCGGACCTGCCGGGTGCTGGTGGTGGCGCCGAAGGAGCCGCACTCGGGCTGCGGCCACCGGGTGACGACTGACCGTCCTCTCGTGCTGGATCAGGTGGGGCCCGATCGGTTTCATGTCGATGGCACGCCGGCGGACTGCGTTCGCCTGGCGCTGACGACGTTGCTGCGGCCAGCGGGAGAGGCTGCTGTCCGTGACGCAGACGATCGACCGCAGGTCGACTGGGTGTTGTCGGGCATCAATGCCGGCGGCAATCTCGGCGTCGACATCCATCACTCCGGCACGGTTGCGGCGGCCCGCGAGGCGGCGTTGCACGGTGTGCCGGCGCTCGCTGCCTCGCACTACCACCGCCGCGAGGAGCCGATCGACTGGGGCCGTGCCGCGGCCTGGATGGCGGAGGTGCTCGCCGAGGTGCTGCCCATGCAACTCGGCGCGGGCGAGTTTTGGAACGTGAATTTTCCGCACCCGCTCGGCGTGGGCACCGCTGCAGCCCGACCGCCGCTGGTGGAATGTCGGATCGATCCGTCGCCGCTGCCGCTGGGCTACACAAGCGAGCCGGAAGGCTGGCGGTATCGGTCGCGGTATCAGGAGCGGCAGCGGGTGGCCGACGGCGACGTCGCGGCCTGCTTTGGCGGCGCGATCAGCCTCTCGCGCGGCCGGGTGGTGTAATCCGGGACGGTATGCACACCCGGAATCCCCCGGCTTCCGCCGGGGGCTTTTATTCAACTGAGAGGTGACCTCTAGCTGTCATGTCACCAACGAGGAGAAGCCCGGAGCGGAAGCGATGGGACACTGGCAGGTGAACCTCCGGCGGTCGCTTCACCCTGGAATAGAAGCCCGGAGCGGAAGCGATGGGACACGTCGTTCATGCCACCACCCTGGTCGCCATCACAGGCTGCGTTGCTAGGTTTCGAACGTTTCCAGGTCGGCATCGAAGACGCGAACCTTGGCCCACGAGTCGGCGTGCTCGGCGATGAACCGGTCGTGGCGTTCAGCCGTCTGATAGGCATCGTGCGACGCGTGTGAATCGAACACGAGCACCAGCGCCACGTCATAGTCGCGGTCGTTTACCTGACGGTCGTAGTCGGCGCAGGTGCCGACGGCGAAGGCCCGCAGGCCGGGGTGGTCGGTGAGATGCTCGCGGCAGCCAGCGATCAGCCTGGCTGCCGCGGCAGGCGTGCGGTCCTTGAGCGTGAAATAGACCGAGTGGGCGAGCATCATCAGATTGGTCCCGATAAGGGAGGGGTGTTTGAGACGGCTGCTTGTGTGGTGGCGGCATCGCCGCCACTGCGAGGCGTAGCCGGACCGATGATCTCCACGACCTCGGTGTCGTCAAGCATCTCACGCGACTCAAGTTCACCCGCGAGCCGGTCGAGTTTGCCGCGTTGTTCGGAGAGCAATGCGGAGGCTCGTACGGCTGCTTCGGCCAGGAGTCGCGAGACCTCTTCGTCGATGATCTGCGCTGTGTGCTCGCCGAACTCTCGCTGTTCGTAGACGTCGCGGCCGAGGAACGGTTGCTCGTTGGATCCGTGGCAGGCCACCGGCCCCACCCGTTCGCTCATGCCCCAGTGCGAGACCATCTTGCGGGCGATCCGCGTGGCCTGCTGCAGATCATTTTCCGCGCCGGCCGAATACTCGCCGAAGACGAGCTTCTCGGCGGCACGGCCGGCGAGAATGAAGACCAGACGGTTGTTGAGGTCGGACTCGCCGATGTTCATGCGGTCCTCCTCGGGCACGAGCTGCGTCACGCCCAAGGCCCGACCGCGCGGGATGATCGTCACCTTGTGGAGCTTGTCGACACCGGGCAGGAGCCAGGCAGCGAGAGCATGGCCGGCTTCGTGATAGGCCGTCATCTTCTTCTCGCGACCGGTGAGCAGTTCTTCCCGTTTTGGCCCCATCAACACCTTGTCACGGGCGTAGTCGAAGTCGGAGGCGTCGACAGCGTCTTTGTCGTTGCGGGTGGCCCAGAGCGCAGCCTCGTTCACAAGGTTACGGATGTCGGCACCGGTGAGGCCGACGGTGCCGTTGGCCTGCCGTTCGAGGTCGACATCAGGGGCCAGCGGGACGTTACGCGTATGCACCTTGAAGAGGGCGAGCCGTGCCTTCTGGTTGGGCCTGTCGACGGTGACGTGGCGGTCGAATCGGCCTGGCCGCAGAAGGGCGGGGTCGAGCACGTCGGGACGGTTGGTGGCGGCAAGGATGATCACCGACTCGGAGGGACTGAAGCCATCCATCTCACTCAGGATCTGGTTGAGTGTCTGTTCGCGTTCGTCATGGCCGCCGCCGAGGCCCGCACCGCGGACGCGGCCGACGGCGTCGATCTCATCGATGAAGAGGATTGCCGGCGAAGCGTCCTTGGCGGTCTTGAAGAGGTCACGGACTCGCGAGGCCCCGACGCCCACGAACATCTGGATGAACTCGCTGCCGGAGATCGAGAAGAAGGGCACGCCCGCCTCGCCGGCCACGGCCCGAGCGAGCAGCGTTTTTCCAGTGCCGGGTGGACCCATGAGGAGCACACCCTTGGGCACACGGCCGCCGAGTCGCTGAAACTTTTTGGGGTCCTTGAGGAATTCGACGATCTCCTGAAGATCGGCCTTCACCTGTTCGAGGCCGGCGACGTCGGCGAACGTCACCTGCTTGTCACCGGCGCCGTAGCGTTTGGCGGGCGACTTCGAGAAGCTGCCCAGAAAGCCGGAGCTGCCGAGGGGATCACGGGCCCGCTTGAGGGTCATCCAGAAGCCGGCCATCAAGAGCAGAGGCACGAGCATGTACAGGCCCAGCAGAAACCCGGTGCCGTCACTCGGCTGGCGAACAGTCGTGCGGACGGAGTGCTCAAGCAGCAGTTGGTTGAGCCCCTCGCCAAGGTAGGCTGAGAGCTCGGTGCGGAAGGTCTTGCTGCGTGGCGTGTCCGACGCCTTCTCGGTAGCGGGAGCACCTTGGAACTCGCCTACCAGCGTGTTGCCGTTGAGCTCCACGCTGGCGACATTGCCAGCCTTTACTTGCCGCACGAACTCGTCGTAGCTGATGGCCGCCGGCGCCGCGGCCTGTTCGCGGGCGAAGAGCGTTGCCAGTGCCAGTGCTCCGAGGATCAGCATGATGACCACGGGCATGTTGAGTTGCGGTCCGAACAGCGAAGACGGATTCGCGGGGCCCTTGTTCGTGGGACCCTGATTGCCGGGGCCCTTTGAGGCCGGAGCGGTGTTCATGATGAAGGAGAGGCTCGTGGGGGTGGGCCGAGGCTGGTCCGGCCGGAACGACTTGGGCCCAGTAGTGTAATCTACGAAGGTGATCCAGAAACGGTCGTTGCCGGCGTTTGCGGGCAGAAAAGGGTTTCTGCACCCGGGCCGGGTTCCGGCAGCGGAGGAGTGATGGCAGACACGCAGCACGCCGCAGCACCGAAAAAACGCGGGGTCGTCGCCGTCGCTCGACGCGGTGAACTGTTTCTCGCGATCCGGCGAGGGGCAAAGGTCGCCGCTCCCGGTCGTCTTTGTTTTCCTGGGGGCCATATTGAGCCCGGTGAAGCAGAGCACGAGGCGGTGGCCCGTGAGTGCATGGAGGAACTGGCGGCGACGGTCGAGCCGTGCGAATGCGTTTGGCGGAGCGTGACGTCGTGGGGCACGTCGCTGGCCTGGTGGAGCGTTGCCGTGGTTGGGGAAACGGAGCTCGTACCCCATCCGGTCGAGGTGGCAGAGATCCTCTGGCTCTCGGCGGAGGAGATGATTCGCGAGCCGACGCTGCTCGAGGGCAATCGCACGTTTCTCGAGGCGGTGCTCAGTGGTGCCGTGCGGTTGTAGGGCGACCGTGATCGCTACTGGCTGTCCTTGCCGAGGAGGATCCCTTGGGGCTCCTGTGGCGGTGGTAGCGGAGCCGGGTTGGCGGCGGCGTCGAGCATGGCACGAAAGCGGTTGGGCGGTGGGATTGCGGTGGCCTGAGCGGCGGAGTTCTGGGTCATCGGCCGCGAGGCCGCGAAATCGCGGCCGGTTGCTGCGATGAGCCACTGTTCGAGCGTGGCCCGTTCCGCAGTCGTGAGTGGTTTCATGGTAAGGCTGGTCGCGGTGGCTGAGGCGGGATGACGAGCGCTGATCGTGGTGAGAAACGGCGTGGCATTGCCATTCTGGTCAGTGACGCGGAAGAGCGTCTCGATATTGGCGAGCGTGACGCCGCGATCGATCCGGCCGGAGACGTCGCCGCGGTTGAAGTGCGGAGCATGTGCCGAGGGGCCACCGTGGCACGCGCCCGCGGCACACTTGTTGAGCAGAAGTGGCTGCACATTCTGCGTGAACCGGGCCATGAGTTGGGGGGGCAGGTCGGCCGCTGTCGCGATCGAGGGCGTGGCGGCGATGGCTGCGGTCACGACGGCGACCGCGCGGGCAGCAACGAGGAATCGGTGATCTGGCCAGGCTTTCCGGTCGGCGGAGAGGTGGGCAGAAAGTGGCATGGAGACCATCCGGTTGCGGGGTGGGACGGCAGCGGACGCGGGCAGGGGTGGCGGAGGGTAAGCGCGGCCGGGATCGGTATCAAGGTGGGCTGGATGCGCGACTCGCGAGCCGCTACAAGAATACGCAGGAAATCATGGTTTCCTGCCCCCAATCCCACTTCCCACCTGTTTTTGGAGACGATGCGAGATGGAACGGACGTTCGTGATGTTCAAGCCCGACTGTCTGGAACGCGGCCTGCTGGGCCGAATGGTGAGTCGGTTTGAGGAAAAGGGGCTGCGGCTGGTGGCGATGAAGATGCTCCGAGTCACGCCGGTGCTCGCGAAGCAGCACTATGCGGAACACGTCGAGAAGCCCTTCTATCCGAACCTCGAGGAATTCATCACGGCGTCGCCGGTGGTGGCGACGGTCTTTCAAGGTCCGGAGGTGATCCGGGTGGTTCGCGACATGCTCGGGGCGACGAGCGGCCTGAAGGCGGCTCCGGGCACGATCCGGGGCGATTTTTCGTCGAGCCGGCAGATGAATCTCGTGCATGCGTCCGACTCGCCGGAGTCGGCCTCACGGGAGATCGACATCTATTTCAAGCCCGACGAGATTCTGTCGTGGGAGGCCACGCTTGGTTGCTGGCTGCAGGCACCGGGCGAGTGACATTGTACGAGTGAACTTGAACTCGTGAGGCAGCGTCTGCGGGCTACTTCCTCAGCACACCGGCGGGCGTGTCGGCTGCGAGCCGTTCGTTCATGTCGCGGCAGGCGCGATCAACGGCCGTCTGCCACTGGCTCTCGGTGAGTCCGGCGTTCATCTCTGGCCGTGCGTGGGCGAAGATCACGTCGCGGGCGCTGACGACGATCGCTCCAAGGCCATCGGAGTGGAAGGCGCCGCGAACGTCCGCGGCTCGGCCGCCCTGTTTGCCGAAGCCGGGCACGAGGATCCAGGTGTGGGGCATGGCGGCCCGCAGTTCGTCGAGTTGTCTGGGCCAGGTGGCGCCCACGACGGCGCCGACGGCACCGTAGGTTTCGCCTGCCGCGGTTCTCGCGGCGAACTGTTCGACGCCAGTGGCGACGTGTTGATAGAGCGTGCGCCCATCGGCGAGGAGTTCCTGAAAATCCTTGCTGCCTGGGTTTGATGTTTTCACGAGGACGAAGATGCCGGCGTTGCGTTCGCTGGCGAGCTTCACGAAGGGCTCGATGGAATCGAGTCCGAGATAGGGATTCACGGTGAGGGCATCGGTGCCCCAGGGGCCGGCGAGCCAGCCGTCGGCGTAGGCTTCGGCGGTGGAGCCGATGTCGCCGCGTTTGCCATCGGCGAGCACGAGCAGGCCCTTCGCGTGGGCGTGGGCAATGACGTCGGCCAGGGAGGTCATGCCGTGTGGTCCGAGCATTTCGAAGCAGGCGAGCTGCGGCTTGACGATCGGTACGAGCGGTGCGACGACGTCGATAATGTCGCAGCAGAAGCGGGTGTAGATGACGGCGAGGTTCTTGGGATCGACCGCGGTGCTGGCGCCGAGGCAGGAGGGGAGTTGGTCACGGCGTGGGTCGAGGCCGATGCAGGCGGCTGAGCCGCGGTTCTGAATGTTCGACGCGAGGCGGCTTGAGAAGGAGAGGCTTGTGGCGGAGGCCGTGTTCATGGCGGGGCGTTTGTGTTGAGAAGGGCGAGGGAGTAGCGAAGTGGGCCGCTTGCGGGGCTGGGCGAACTCGTGTTGAACCGTGGCTTGGATTGTGCGATAGTGTGGAGGCTGCAGGTCCCCAATGCGAGAGCGTTGCGTGTCGTGCGGCTGATTCGGGGCGTGGCGCAGTTTGGCTAGCGCGCTTGACTGGGGGTCAAGAGGTCGCAGGTTCAAGTCCTGTCGCCCCGACTTTTTTTGGGCCCGGCTTCGGCCGGCTGCTTCTATGCCCGAACTGTCTCGTTTCTATGGCCTTCGGATTACGATGAATTATGCGGATCACGTGCCGCCACACTTTCACGCCACGTATGGTGATGAAGAGGCGCAGGTTGAGATCGCTAGCGGAGATATTGTCGGCGGGAGTCTGCCGAGACGCGCTGTGGCACTCGTGAAGGAATGGGCTGAGTTGCATCGCTCGGAGTTGGAAGACAACTGGCGTCGCCGTGAACAGTCGCTTCCGCTGAACAAGATCGAGCCGCTTCCATGAAGCCGTCAGTGTCGCAAGTCGTTTACGTTGGTGGGTATCGCCTCAGCGTGGGGTACAGCGATGGTCTTTCGGCCACGCTCGACTTTTCGGAATACCTCGCGCATCGATCGGGGCCACTCGTGGAGGAATTGCGTACGGCAACTTGTTTTGCGAACGTCGGCGTCGATCATGGCGTGTTGACATGGTCGAACGGGTACGACATCTGCCCGGATGTCCTGCGATTCTGGTGCGAACGTGGAGTCGTTTGTTCGCAGGCAGAAACGGACTCGCACTTTGAATCGGCCCGTTCCATCAACGTATCGTGAAGATTGAGGAAGAGGGCTCGGGTCACGAGGTCGCAGGTTCAAGTCCTGTCGCCCCGACGTTTGTTCCCTGATGAGTCTGCTCCAACCCGGAGTTGGACTCATCCGTTCGATTGTTCACGGTTCCATCGCCTCCGAAGGAGCCGTGTTCAGCCGACGGTTCCCGGCAACATGCCGGGGCTGAGTGAGTGTGGTTGTTGCCGCCGTGGTCGGCGGTGCCTGGGGCCGGAACATCGGTCCGGCTGTGGCCATGGATCGGCACGGGCAGGTTGTCTTTGCCGAAGGCGATGACGCCGCGACGAAGCCGCCGGACGGGCCGTTTGCCCCACCGGCTTTCCTCGAACTCAAGGCCGACAAAGATACCCAGCCGGAGGACCAGTTGGCGGATCTTGGGGTTCGCCTTCTCGTTCTTCGCCAGTGCCGCCAGGCCGTCGATCGTCGCCATCAGGGCGTCAACCTGTTCCTCGGGGCTCAGGTCGGCCTTGGTGACCGGCTTTGGCACCGCGTATTCAGCCATCTGCCGTGCGACTACGGCCTTTTCCGCCACGAGGCTGTCAAACGTCTTGGCAATGGACTCGTAGCGGGCTTCGTTCTTCTCGGTGGCCATCCGCCGTTCGGCGGTCGCGAGGTTGTCCTCGAGTTCGGTCAGCCTTTTCCGCAGGTGCACAAGGGCGGCGGGCTCCTCGGGGATGGTGTCTTGTTGAGCTTCGGCGCGGGCCTTCGCCAGAAGTCGCCCGCGGATAATGTCACGTCCACCGGCCTTGTCGATCAGTTCCACAAGAGCGTCGACGAGCATGGTCGCGAGTGGAACGGCCTCGACCGTGTTGTGATTGCACTCGGTGTATCCGCTGTTGTAATAGCGGCCGCAGGCGTACTTCAGTTTGTCCCCGATGGGGATGCCGTGCATAACGCTGCCGCAGCCATCTGTAAGGTCGATGACCCTTGTGGACAGCGGGTAGCGGTCGGGGTTGTTCGCCTGCCTGCCGTTTTTTCTGCGCAGCTCTTCGAGCGGCGTCTTCTTCGGCTGCAGGGCCTTCCAACGGTCCAGATCGAAGTGGGCTTCGCCGCCGCTTCCAGCACGCACCCGGACCTCCTCCGGATTTTCGACAAGCTTCGGCTTGCGGTTAGGTCGGAGATCATGCTCTTCGAGTTCCCTGGGGCCACCAACGCCCACGCGGCGATATCGACCCTCGGACCGTTTGCCGTACTCCTTAATACCGGTGATGAGTGGGTTGGAGCAGAGGTCGTAGACGGTATTCGGATGCCACTTGCCGGGCACGCGGTGCGCCGAACCGTGGTCGCGACGGATTCGCCCGGCGTCGGGCGAAGGTATACCCATCTCATTGAGTCGAGCGGCGATCTTCTTGCAACTGTCGCCGGTAGACCGCCATTCGAGCATCATGCACCAGACACCGATTTTCACCTCGTCGCGAGGGAGGAAGCGGACGTGATGGCCGCCGCGACGGATGTTCTCGCCGTCCTCCAGCCATTGCACGAACCTGTCGTCGGGACCCATGAGTGCCCGGCCGAATCCGTAGGGAGCCCGGCCGCCGGTGCTCAGCCCGCGTGCCGCCATGCTCTGCTGGACGAGCACGATCCGATCACCGAGCCGCGGCGAAAATTTCCCATGCCCGTCATACTCAACGATGCCGCCGAGTAGGTACTGCGCTTCATTGACTGTTATGTCCTCCGGCGTGTGAGTCTGGTCGTGCGTAACGAGCGTTACACCGCTGGAGATCAGCCTGTGCTCGAGCCCCATCATCTCTAAGAGGCCTTGCGGTCGGCCAAGGCGGTCTCTTTTGAAGACGTACACGTGCGACACAGTTGTGTCCGTGATTGCATCGTGAAGAAATTTGAGTAATCCCGGACGGTCTAAGTCGCCACCGCTGATGGCATCATCGATATAGATATCGTGAAGATTGTGCTGCCTTTTTCGCTGCATCTCCTGGATGTCGGCGTACGTGCCGCGGAAGGGGACGCCAATCACCTCCGACTTGGCCTTGGCCCAGTCGTACTGCTGCTTGAACGATGACCCCTGGCCATCGTCGCTGCGGCGCTCGTACATCAGCGCCCTGTTTTTCGGTCGGCTCTTCATGGTTGAGCTCCATTGTCTGGTGTGCCGAGCATCTCGCGGGCGTTCCAGAGGAAGTCGGCGAGCGCGTCGGCGAAATCTGTCGAAGTCTCGGTGACACGGATGTGGGCCTTCAGGCTCCGCCATGCCGACGTCACGGTGTCACGTTGCCACCACGTCATCATCCGCACGAGCGTGTAATCCATCGCCGTCGAGCGGATGTACTCCTTTGGCGAGGCGGCGATCCGACGCCGCAGATCGGTCATCAACGCCGTGGGGTGCACCACATCCAACTCCTGTGGCGTGACGAGCCCGATCTCAAACCATCGAATCATCTGGGCGATGATCATCAACTCGAGCACGTAGGCTTCGTGAACAAGATGGTGCAACCGCTTGCGGCCGAACTTGTCGTCGAAGCCGAGTCGCTTCAGTTGGATCTCGGCGTCAGCTTCGATGGCCGCCTTGAAGTCGAGGTCGGCAGCAGTGGGTACACGTGGTGTCTGCGTTTTCATGTCCCGTTCCTTGAGACTCGTGGCTGTCCGTACGGCTTGTGGCCAAACGTTCATTATCCAAAGTCGCACGCGACGAAGCAAGCATTTCCGGTGAATTCTTTCTGCTGCAATGTGCGCGCAGGAAATCTTCTGGGCACGTATGCGTGCAGGATGATGATCATGCCCTGCAGGCCGGCGATCGGCCTGCAGGGCGATAGATCATGAATCGATTTTGTTGTCATTATTTTTATTTTTCGGATCGCGACGTTTGGACAGGATTTGTTTGGCGATCAACTCTGCGAGAAGTTCACGAAAACTCTTGACTTGTTGCGGGATAGTTGATCCGAAGGTTGGGTCGGCATCGAATCGGTCCAGTCCGCGTTCGCGGTCATCGTCTTCAGGGGGGCGGGGGTTATTTGGTTTCTTCGTCATTAGGTTTCGGGGGTGGAAGGGAATGAAAAAACCGGTGGCGTGCCCGGGAACCGCATCGGCCCCAGTCGGCACACCACCGGTTGCGAAAAGGTCAGTTCTCCGAGGCATCGCCGCGAGAACAACCCGCGGCGGCCATGCCTGCCGTCGATAGAGGCGGCGAGGCGAAAAATCGAATCATGTCGCCAGCGTGTCGCTGGCCAGCCAGTCGTTATCCGAGCAGGCGGACATCCCGCATCAGTCGGTCGAGCATTTCACCGACATGGGCGACGAGCATTGCTCGAACCAATGGTAGGCAGTTTGCATAAGGGACGAAGCGGGGTCTGAGGTCAGTCGGCTCGCCGTGTGGCCGTCCAAGGTATTCGGTGTATTCGACCGAATCCCAGACGGCTCCTCCGATACCACCGGGCATCAGCAGAACAGCTTGGAAGAGGGTGAACGTATCGTCTTCATCGCTCGACGCACCTGCCGGTCTGGCGTAGACCACCGGTCCGGTGATCTGGAAGTCTTCCACTCCCAGCGAGGCCAACTCTGCGAGGGAGTAGTTGATGCGTTGAATCGTATCTTCTGCAGAGTCGAGGTTGGTCTGAATCGTCATGGCGAGCCGCGACAAATCGGCGGCGCGCGTGGACAGAAAATCGTGCATGGCACATTCCTTGGTGTGAACGGCGGCCAATACCAGAAGGCCGCTCAAGGAATATGCCGGGGTTCTGGCGGATGTTTAGTTGCGGTGCATGCGATCGCCTTTCCGTTGCCCACTGACTTCCGGAATCGAGAACAGTTGGCTCTGCCTCGTAAAAAGTCCAGCCGTCACCAAGTTGTAGGCAACGTCAAGCCCGCGATCGCTCAGCGCATGCCTGGAGCATCCCACAGATGAATCTCCTTATTACCCGCTATCAGCCGAGCGCCGTCAGGGCTCCAGGCAACGGTATGGATCCAGGTCTGCTCGCATTCGAGCGTGAGCAGTTCCTTGCCCGTGGTGGCGTCATAGATGCGGAGCATTCGATCCTCTCCGCCGGAGGCCAACCGCCTGCAATCGGGGCTCCACGCCACGGCCCGAATGCCGCCAGTGTGTCCACCAAATGTCGAGAGCCGCTGGCCGGTATCGGCGTCCCAAACGATCAAATCTCCCTGCGAGGTGCCGGTCGCCAATCGCTCCCCACCAGGACTCCAGGCCAGCGACCGGCAACCATCGGCGGCGAACGCTCGCGCATCGTGGCAGCGCATGGTCAGTTCCACCTGCCATGAATGCGTATTCCAGATCAGGATCGTATCCCCACAGTCCTTGGCCGCCAGTCTCCTGCCATCCGGGCTCCACGCGACCGAGCCGATTCTTTCATCAAAACCCGGCAGACTCCGGAGCAGCCGGCCGGTATTCGCCTCCCGGATGTGCACGGCTTTGTCCCAGCCGCCAGTGGCCACCTGTGTGCCGTCGGGACTCCACGCAATCGAGCGCAGTTCAGTCATCTCGAGGGGCAGGCCCTTGGCCGCCCCCTGCACTTTCCAAATTTCCCGACCGCTGGAGACATCCCATACCACGATCCGACCCGAGAAGTCGCAGGCCGCCACCTCCCTGCCGGTCGGACTCCAATCGAAGCCACGGAAGGAACCATGGGTCGACGTGCGCAGTTCCTTCTGCACCCTCCAGTGAGCGACATCCCAGATGTTGGCAAGCCCCGGCTCCGTGCCCCCCGCCACGATCAATCGGCCATCACGGTGCCACGCCGCCGGTGCCCGTACCGCGGCCACGAGCGAGTCCTGCGTTGCCAAGGCCTTCCACACTTTCACCGTTCCGTGAGCACCGGCCGCAGCGATGCGATCGCCATTCGGCTCCCAGCTCACATCGCGCACTCCGCCACGATGGCCGCGGAGGGCGTTTCGACACTCCCCGGTGGCGGCATCCCAGATCCGCACGATGCAGTCATTGCTCCCCGTAGCCAGCCAGCGGCCGTCGGGGCTCCAGGTCAAAGCGCTGACACAGCCCAGGTGGTCGGCGAGATCGAGAGAGATCGTCCAGTCATGCGTGTTCCACAGCTTCACATGCTGGTCGTTGCTGCCGGTGGCAAGCCGGCTGCAGTCGGGGCTCCAGGCCAATCCGCCGATGAAATGATCGTGGGCTTGATGCGAGTGGGCCAGTTCCTTGGCTACCACATTCCACACATCGAGCTCGCCCCGATGGTTGTCCCCCACCGCCAGCCAGCGTCCATCGGGACTCCAGGCCAATGACCGCACCCAAGACACACGCCCACGGCGAGCCACCGGCTCCGCTCCGGCAGAGGCTTCCCAAATGCGGATCGTGCCGAGATGATCGCCGGTGGCCAGTTGCTTGCCGTCAGGACTCCAGCAGAGCCGGCAGATAGGGTGCTCCTGCGCGGAGAGGCAGAACAGCCGTGTCGCTGTCAGCGGATCCCAGATGCCCACCGTGCCGCCGCTGGCGATGGCCAACTGGGTTCCGTCAGGGCTCCACGCCAGTGGCCCACTCCAATCGTCAGCACTGGAGCGGGCAGATGGGGACCGCTCCAGCGTTCTCAAAGGCGCAGCATCTCCCGGCTTCCAGATCTCCACGTTCCCGCTGCCGACAGCCAGCATGCTTCCGTCCGGGCTCCAGGCGGTCCATCTGGCCGGGCCGCTGGCGGGCTTGATCGTGGTCACGGCGGAGTCGTCAGCGAGCCCTTGCAGATAGTGCCATTCCCAGCCCCGCTGATCGGGCCGGCCAGCATCGGGCAGTTGCGCCGCCAGCAGGGCATCCATTCGATCGAGTTGCCCCCCCTTCCAGTCCTGCAGGGCCAGATGCATGTCGGCGACATATTGGTTGTAGGCTGCCAGATCGCGCTGTTCGAGCGCGCTTTGACGCTGCCGCAGAGCCTCGTACGCGAAGAACGACGTTACGACCGTCGCGACCGCAGTCGCGACCAACACACCGGCCGCTGCGGCAGCAGCGATCCTGTGCCGCCGTGCGAGCCGCACGAGCCCTTCGAGGAATCCCGGAGACCCGGCCTCGATCGGCTCGCCCGCGAGATAGCGGCCGACGTCGGCCGCAAGCTCCGCACCGCTTGAGTAACGCCTCTCTCGATCCTTGTGGAGGCACCTCCCGACGATCCGGCAAACGTCTCGCCCGAGCGACCGGTCCAAGCTCGACAGCGGCATCGGCTCATCCTCTTGCACGATCCGCGCGATCTCATACACGGCCCTCCGACTCACGTCATAGGGAGGCCTGCCGGCGAGCAGTTCGTAGAGCACAATCCCGAGCGAATAGACGTCGGAGCGGACATCGAGATCGTCTATTTCCGCATTAAACTGCTCCGGGCTCATGTATTGAAGCGTGCCGAGCAACTGACCGACGTCCGTCTGCATCGTGGTGAGCAGCAGATCCGCATCGGTCGCTCGGGCGATGCCGAAGTCGATCACCTTCGGATGCCCGGATCCATCGACGAGGATGTTTCCCGGCTTGAGATCACGATGGATGACGCCCCGCTGATGGCCGTGGGCCACGGCGTTGCAGACCTTCTCGAAGAGTTGCAGCCGCCCGCGGGTGGAAAGCCCCATCTCCAGTGCATACTGCACGACCGTCCGCGGCTCGGCGACGAGTTCCATCACAAAAAACGGCACCGCCGCAGAACCAACCTTGTAGGTGCCTGACGAGTAGACTTGCGCGATCCCGGGGTGGCGGAGGCGGCCAAGCAGTTCTGCCTCGTAGCTGAATCGCCGCAGCAACTGCCGCGATATGAGCCCCGACTTCATTACCTTCACGGCCACGGGTCTGGCCGGCATGTGCTGCAAGGCTTCGTACACCCGTCCCATGCCCCCCTCGGCGATGACGCGAACGATCGTTACGCCACCGATGTCGGTCCCGGGTTCCAATTCGGGGGCCTCCGCCGATGTTGGTGCCGCAAAGGCGTCGCGGCTCGCGTGGAGTGCCAAATCTTCAGGCCTTGCGAGGTGCTCGGGAAACCGGCGGCAATACTCATCCACGCCGAGTGTCAGCTCAGTGCGACGTCGGAACCGAAATTCGACCGCGACCAGGTCTCGCATCGCGGTGGTGTCGTCACCGATCGCCGGGAACGTGTCGAGATACTCTTCGATACGAGCCGGCTCACCTCGCTTGATCCGGTTCTCGAGGTCTATCGCGACCAATTCCACGAGCAGACTCTGCGGCCGCTCGGGATGCCGTTGCAGAAACTCGGCTATTTTCGGCCGACTGCCGAGCCACGCCTGCTCGAAGGCCTCGACGAGGCCGAGCGACGTGGGGTCGAGCCACGACATGCGGGAGCTCTCCACGACGGAAGTGCTGCAGGTGCGTGCAGGTTCGTCCATGGCCTCATGCTCTGTTCACGCGACGCGAAAACGTGCCGCATGCTGTCGGATGACTCGCGGCGACCGTCCTGTCAGCCCTGGGCGCCGACCGGGGCATCGCCCGGGCGAACTATGCGTCGTTGCACATCGGTCTCCAGAACGCCAAACGCCTGCTCATGGCGGGCCACAGCCATCGCCAAGGCTGCGGCAAGCCGCTTCGCGGTGAAAAAGTTTACGATGATCCGCTGCGTAAGGCCGATCGTTTCCGCGCTGGTGCCTGCCACCTGCTTGTTGAGGCCGAAATCGACGATCAACTCTTCGGGCGTGCCTGTGACTCGGCAGAAGTTGGCGTATGTTGCCACGATGTGCGATTCGTCGACCGGTGCAATACGGGGCTCGTTATTGGCAGGTACGGAGGGCTCGGAATTCATTATGACCCCTTCAACGTGAGAGAAGATGTGAAGAATGGGGGACGGAGTAACGTAGAGTGGGATTGGACAGCGAATCTGAAAGGCTCCATACCGCCTCCCTCTTCGCGTCGGTATACTACCCTCTCGCGGGCCCTTGCTCCAGCGACCGACTGGACGGCCGGCGATGCTCGGTCTGCGGTCGCCGCGGTCATTGCGCGTGTGCCGAGCCTTGACGATTGACGATCATTCCAACGAACGTCCCGTGTTGCTGACGACAGGGCTCTTCCGGAACGTGAAGTCGCCTGCAGCCGTCGTTCAGCATGCGGACCCGGAGACACTCATGCCTGAGCCGCGTTTTCTTACGGACGTCGCGTTGGCGATCCCGTTGGTGCACGAACTCTGGCTAAACTGGCGAGCCATCCTCGCCGAGATCGACGCGTTCACCACGCGATTCAACGATCCGTTCGTCGAGTATCCCCGGTATCGGATCCGGGACGGCGGTCCATTTCTCTACGAGAACGAGTGGAAAGTTCTGCCGACGACGATCATCGACGGTGAGGCCCTCGACGCGACGATCGACAGTCCGATCGGGGCCACCGACACGGATCTGAAGCGGCGACACGCCGAACTTCTGGCCCGCGTTCGCGGTGGGATGCCGACATTGGATCGTATTCTGTCCCCAGCCGAGCGGGCGGGTTTCTGTGCCAATGGCTTCATCAGTCGAATCAAGCCTGGCACGGTGCTGCAGCCCCACACCGGCTGGGTCGGCGACTGGCTCCGGGTGCACATCGGTCTTCGGACGGACCCCGGCGCCACCATCACCGTGGGTGACGAGACGCGAACGTGGACGGATGGTGGAATCCTGGCGTTTCGCGACGGCGGGCCATGGCTCCATTCGGTCGTCCATCGGGGCACACGTGAACGGCTTATCATTTCGACCGACCTACGGATTGCGATGCTCGCGCCGGCTTTCGAGAGGATGGGAATCGATATGCGTTCGCTCGCGCCTTTCGTGAGCGGGCGCACCACCGCGGCTTTCGAGGCCGCTGCTTGGCAGGCCGGGCCGCCTCCTGGTCACCAGTAGGCATACCAGGCGTCGCCGCACCGCAGGGCATGTCCCTGGAGCGTGATCCGCTCGTCGCCTGGTGCCACCCGCGACAGGGGTGCTATCTGATGCACGAGATGCCCATCGTGCACCACCATCGTCCCCAAGGTGTACGGGACGAACGTGGGCGGCTCGCGGGCGAGAAGGGTTGCAAAGTCGGCTCTGGGCAGGCGCTGGGCGTCGACGATCCCCTGCGGCCACGTCAGGAGACCACTGCCGGCTTCAGGGAGCGTCACCGCGAGCGTAAACGAGAGCGGATGGTCGTAGTCTGGCTCGCCGAGGGTCGCCCAGTCGTGTTCCTGATACTGCAGATCCAGATGGACCGAGGCGAGCGGTTGCGTGAACGCGGGGTGGGCGAGAAATATGTGGAATCCCGGAAGCGCGAGTCGCGGAGCCGACAAGACCGGCAGGCCGAGGAGCGTGGAGAGTTCTCGCTGCACGCGATCGTGCAACCAGCCGAAATGCTCGTGTAGCACAGGGTTGAGACGGCAGGCCAACTCGCCGTAGTTCGTCCGACGCCCGCCGGTGGCGTCCATGTACGTCGCCGCGCCGAGCGTGAAAAACGGCAGCGGAGCGCGTTGCATCCACGCTCCCTTCAAGGCGTGCACCAGTCTGCGCACTTCTTCGCACTCGGCGACGTCGAGAACAGCCAATGACCTCATGGATGACGCTCGACGTGTCTAGGGTGCGGCACACTCGAAATAGCTGATGACGCCCCCACGCCATCCGCCTTCGTAGGCACACTGGCAGTAGTGCGGGATGGTGCCGATCGACGTGAAGCCCATGATGCGGAGCACGCGCAGCGCCGCCTCGTGTGTCTCAGGGGTGATGCCGAGCAGCACATGAAACAGCCGCTTCCCGTCGGGCCCACGAAAACTGCACCAGTGATCGAGGAGAGCCCTGCCGGCCGCCCGGCTAGGCCGCCCAAGAACGCAATAGTGAACGAAGGCCGACCCGCCCGCCGCGTTGGTCAGCCAGCCGATCGCGCACGGAGCATTTTCTCGGACATCCATGACGATGGAGGCGATCAGCTGAGGCGATTTAATGAAGTTCAGGAAATGCTGGGGCGTGTCGATGCCGCCGCCATAAAAAAGCGATTCGACCTTCTCCTCCGCTACGATCTGCCGCCAGATTGCGAGAAGTGAGTCGTCTGAGATGCTGAACCGTCCCGAGCTGGTCTGAAGCGGGATGACGTGATAAGCCGACATGACTACCTTCCAACCTCTGCGGTGCCGCGCCCGGGACTGATGCCCTCGCCGGGATGGGCGACATCCTCGGATGTCCTCTCGAGATTCTGGCGAATCTGCTTCAGAACGCGTTGGACGGTTCGCTCGCTGCGGGAAACTGAGTTGCTGATCTCCACGGTGCTGAACCCCTGGAGCGCGAGTGTCGCGATGGTGCGGTCGCGTTCATCGAGAGGCTCGAGGAGGCGTGTGATCGCTTCGGCGAGTTCTGCGGCATGGGATGGCGTCGGGTCGCGTGTAAAGGCCTGAAGTTCGTTGCGTGATCTCTCGAGATCGCTGGCGACGATGTGTTCGGGGTGTTCTCTCGCGATATCCCGGCATGCGGCTCTCAGGTAGTCGAGTCGATGGCCGCACTTTCGAGCGGCGATGAGGGACAGCAGGCCCCAGAGCGCGTCCCACGAGTCGAACGACACCTGTTCGCTCGCCTGCAGGCGAATGAAACTCTTGAACACTGATTGTACGACGTCGTCCGCGTCGAACTTGCGTCTGTACCTCCATCCTAGCTTCGAGTGTACGAGTCGGCGGAGTTGTCCGGAGAAACGCGAGAACAGTTCCTCCGCGGCGCGTGAATCACCGCCGCGGAGCTGCTCGATGACGCGATCGACGTCGGACGCTGGCGTCATGAATCACTTGCCGGTAGAGGCATTCGCGGGCCATGAACACCAAGCTCCCCGTAGGGACTGGTGTCCCCGTGTGAAAGGGGGTGTCCGGGGTTCACGCGTTTGGACGATGGTACCGCACCGGAAGGCCGGTGAGGAGATAGCCCGTCGGCTGTTATCGATGCCACCGAGCAGTCGCCGTGCCACCGGTTGAGAGCGATTGCATCAAGAGCGCAAAAGCCTGAAAAAGTGAGCGTGTGCGCGTTGCAAAAATTCTCGTGTCGGATTTTGCCGGGCTTCCGCATTTAGCGAAAAGTGGCGTGGCCCTTAGAAGCGGAAGCAAGGGCCGACGTGTGCGAGGTCATCAAAAAATTTTAACAGGAAACACACCCCCCGACTGGTTGAACGCAAAAGTGGATATCGGTATTTTCGTCGAGGGTAGCACCCCGCGACAGACGGGGCTCGAGCGATTGGCTGTAGAAGAGCAAACGTGACGGAAGTCACGGCACACTGCTTCGGGGATAACACGACCAAGAGCGGAGATGTCTCCACGCATCATGAGGTATGGCCGCGACTCTGGACGGCGCGACCTTCTTCATTCATCAACCGTCCGGTACGGAAGTCAGGTTTGTGAAGATGAACACGACAGACAGCGACAGCGAATCAGATGTTGAACAGTCGCAAGCAGACACCGCGGCGGCACCGGCGCACCCCAGTGGACGGGTAGCGCAACACCAGCCTGGGCAGGTAGAGGTCAACGACTCGAAGGCTGTGGCGTCGTACGCGAACTTCTGTCGCGTGACGGGCACGCCCGAGGAGTTGATCGTCGACTTCGGGCTCAACAAGAACGTGAGCCCCGAGCCGGGGGAGACGATCGCGATCTCTCAACGGTTGATCGTGAATTTCTTCACGGCCAAGCGGCTGCTGGCGGCGCTGCACATGGCGGTGCAGAGGCACGAGGCGGCATTTGGTGTGCTCGAGACAGATGTGCAGAAGCGGATCGTTCCGGCCGCTCGCCGGTAGATCTTTGTGGCCATGCCTAATCACAAGAAGGAAAGGGATCGCGATGAAGCGGTCACGCCGTCCTGATCGCAGCTCAGGCTGGTTTCGCCAGAAGCGGAAGAAGGATTCACACGCCGACGCTCTGCGGCGGCGCAAGAAGCGGCTCGCGCGGCGAAGCGTCATCGAGCAGGGGCGTTTGGTCACGGCGCAGATGGAACCGCTCGAGCAGCGGCATCTGCTTGCCGCATCCACGCAAAATCTTCTTACTGATTTTCATCTCAACGATGCCATCCTGTCGGGAATCCAAAACGTCACCGTCGTGACACACGGCTTTCAGCCAACCGACGGGTCAGGGGACTCGCTCTATAGCTTGGCCAAGGCGATCTACGACATCCGCAAGGAGTCGTCGTGGCTGCTCGACTACGACGTCGTCAATGGTGCGAGCGGCTTCGACTTTGGAATCATTTCGAATGAGGGCACCACCGCGTCCCGCACCGAGGCCGCGTCACCCTCGAACATCGTCCTGCTCTGGGACTGGGCGGCCGAGTCGAACGCAGCGAGCGGCGGCTGGACGGAGGCGTCGGGCGACGCACTCTTTTCGACCCTTGTCGGGCTTGGGCTCGTGAAGCCGGAGGATCCGTCGGCCCGATCGTACACGTGGCACTTTATCGGCCACAGCTTCGGCTGTGCCGTGACTAGCGAAACGGTAGAGCGGTTCGCGACGTACGACATCAAGGTTGACCAGGTCACCTACCTCGATCCGCATGACTTCGATGAGCCGCTGATTCCAATCGACGGAGCGGATGGCCAAGCCCAATTCAAGCTCGGGAAGCCGACCGGCTACGGTGCGACAGTCTGGAACAACGTGCGGTTCGCGGATGTGTACTACCAGACGACATCCATCGATCCGTCGCCCGAAGGGCGACCGATCCTCGGTGCCTACAACCACTGGCTGTCGCCGGTGGAACTCGCGGGTGGTAGCCTGTTTGGCGATCACACAGACGTGTGGGCACGCTACTACGTCACTACGGTCACGACAGTTAAATACGCGGGCAGTCAAGTCAACGGCTATCGGCTCAGCCGCATCGGTGCCGAGACGGCCGCGGCAGCGTCCCTGACTGATGAGGCGCTCGCGGGTCTCCGCCCGGCCGGCAACTTCTTCTCCGAAAAATTCGCCGACAGTCAGCACCATGTCTGGAGCGACAAACTGCTCATCGATGGCAACCTCGGTCGCAGCGGTGGCACGCCCAACATGGAGGGGCTGAGGTCGCTCGGGTTCACGAGTACCACAGCCGCCGAAGGATTCAGGGCGACGCCGTCGGTCGATCCGCTCACGATCTTCAACGGCGACGTCTCATGGGCGGACAACGGCGAGTGGGTGCCGGGATGGAGTAATCACGGCGGAGGCGGCGGGTACGCCACGAACTGGGTGCTCGACAGAGATAGTGCGCTGATTGGCAAGGTGATTCTTACGGCCGAGCAGGGAAAAGTGGCGTCCACCCGCCGCACCCACAACGTGCTCTATGTGCCGCGGGCCGCGGCTGCCGTCACGTTCGACGTGTCGCGTTTGGCCAGCATGGGCTCGGTGCCCGAATCCCTGCAGGTGCGGCTCGGCAAAGTTTTGCTTGGCGCGGCGATTCCGGTTGGCGGATCAGCCGGATCGGCGGGTTCCTTTTCGGTGTTCATCCCGCAGGAACTGCGGGGTACGGCTCAGACGCTGACGTTTGAGATCGTGCGGAACGGCGGCGGGCGCGTCGAGTCGATCATCGGCGTCGACAACGTGCGGTTCGACACGACGGCCGCGGTGAAGACTGGCGACGTGACGCTCATTGATCTCGCGGCAGCATCGGCGGCTCCGCCAGGCGCTTCGTTCGCCCTGACGGGCAGCGCAAAGATCCTGCAGCTCAGCGATGGGGCCTTGAAGCCGCTCGCGCAGCAGGTCACCGTCGCGCGGAGCGCTGACCGCAGCGACTACACGCTGCAATACTCCGACGGGTCGACTACTCGCGTCCTTGGCACTCTTATCTTTTCGGATCGGGTTGATGGAGCCGATTTCGCAAGCACCGGGCGTTTCTACTTCGCCCCTGGCACTGCTAACGGTCTGGCTGGCGATGCCTCGTCGACCGCGGCAGGGTTTCAGGGCAAGATCGCCTTAGAGTTTACCGTCAACGGTGTCGTTCACCAGGCGATCGTCGACGTCGTCGAAGGCAATTCCGCCACTGGCCCCACGGCGGTCACGACCTCGAACTCCACGCTCAACACGCTGCGGGTGCAGCAACGGCTGAACCGTCTTGCGTATGCGGGCAAGCTGGCGACGCCCCTTGCGGTCGACGGCATACTCGGGCCGCCCACGCTCGACGCCCTGGCGAAGTTCCGTGCCGCCATCCCGGTCGTCGCGCCGACAGATCCCCGCACGCTCGACCGGGCGACCGTATCGCGTCTCAATCAGATAGCACAGACCTTTTCGAGCGAGCAGCGGCGGGCCGCCGCAGCCGGTCTGCGGTCGACCGCGTCTGCCCTCGGCGGCTCGCGTCTTTACGCAGCAGACAGTCCGCTCACCAAGCCGTTGGCGGTCGTCGGCCCGACACAGTTGCCGGCGGCGGTGACACAGACAGTGCCGTCCATCAGCGGCGCTGATGACCCCCGGATCACCCTTGCCGGTCTCCTGGGGATCGACAAGCTACTCGGCGCTTCGCTGCCGTCCGCATTGTCCGATGCCCTGGTGGCCGACACGTTCGACATCCCGAGCATGCCGCAGTTTCTCGCGGATCGAGGCATCGGCAGCGACCCTCAGAAAACAGTCTTCCAGGAACTCCCCGTTTCCAGTGCCAGTTCCGAGCGGCGCTATTCGCTCTCGTTCGCGCACGCCGCATCGGCTGATGGCGAATTCACGCTGGGTGCAGACGCGGCCGCCGCCGGCCTTTCGTTCGGCGGCCGCGTCGGTGTCGCGGTGAACGGCACGCTCACCGTGACGGTTGAGTTCGGGATCGACACGTCGGCAGCCGACACCTCGAAAGCGTTCTTCCTCGAGTTCAAAAACGTTACCGCGGCCGCAAATGCCACGATCGATGGCAAGGCCATCGGCGACGCCAAGATGCCGCTGCTCGGCAAATTCCTTTCGCTCGACGTCGTCGGCGGTTCGCTCCAGATGCAGGCGTCGGCGACCTACGCATCGCCGCGAGTCACGCTCGACGCCCTGCTCAAGGGTGCGACATTGTTCGCGAATGCGCCCGTCGCCTCGGGCACGTTGTCGGGCGGCCTGAGTCTTCGGGCGTCCGCGCCCACCTCGGTCCAGCAGCTTTTCGGAACGAGCGTCTACACCGCCTCGATCGGCTTTTCGGATGCGAACCTCTTCGATGGCACGGCTCCGACCTTCACGAATGACTTCTCCGGGCTCGGTGGTCTGCAGCGTTTGCTCCAGTTCGACGCCGCGCAGGTCAAGAATGCGCTCGGCCAGATCGGCACCGCGATCGACTCACTGCGCAGCCTGCAGGCCTTTCAGTCGAGGGTGAGCCTCACCGACAAGTCGCTGGCTGACCTGATCGACCTCAAAAAACTCTGGGACGGTCGCGTGACGGGCCTGTTTGACGGCCCGACACCGGCGATCTCGCTGCAGTCGTTGATCTCGGGTCTGGGGTCGGTCTATACGGGCGGCCGACTCACGGCCGCCAACGTCCTCGAACTCGACATCGACCTGAACCAATCGCTGCTCGCTTCCACGGACAACGCGTTCAGCGTCGGCACGGATCTCGGGCCGCTGGTGTCGCTGTCGTCCAGGAGCACCGTCAGTGCCACGGCGGACGCCCGCCTGAAGTTCACGCTGGGCATCGACCTTTCGAAGGCGATTGGCGCGGGCTTTAGCCTTACCCGCGAGACTCCTGTCTCGGCCATCTCCAGCAACGACGGCACGACACGGGTCGACGAGCCTGGAAAGCCGGGTATTTCGCGGTGGTCCATACGGGCCGATCGGCCCGGCCAGGTGGATGGCGTCAAGGTCACGCTCAGCGACACCACGACCTTCACGGTCACTCTCGACGGCATCCAGACCGTCGGCGACGCGCTGCAACGGTTGAACGCGGCGGCCCGCACGGCCCTGGGCGCCACCCGCTACGACGGCCTCTATCCGGACTCCGCGCAGGGCTTCGCCCGTCTCGACACCGCGCGGAAGTCTTTCGTGCTCGTCGACAACACGGGCGGGCAGGCGGCCGACTTCATCTGTGCGGTGCTTTCGTCGACGGACCAATACGGATTGCCAGTCACGTCGGCGATCGGCATGCCGGGAATCGGCCTCGGCATCGTCGGAAAGATGATCCGCGAAACCGACTCGGGTGCGGATCCGCTCCAGATCATCGGGGCACCGCTCTACGGCGACAGCATCGCCACTCGCATGTTCATCGCCACCGACGCGAACCGCGCGCCGGTGATCAAGGCCAACGTCACGCTCTCCGCGCCGAGCATCGCTGCCGAAGCGGCCGTCCGCGTCGCGAGCGTCCCGGGCTTGGGGGCCGCGGTGCGCATTGCCGGCGGCTCAGGGGCGGCGCTCGCGGGCATCTCCGTCACGGTCGGCGGTCAGGCGACGGCCGACGGACGGCTCACCGCGCAGGAGATCCTCGACAAGATATCGTCGGTCGTTCGGGCCGACACCACGACCGACCCGGGCCTGACGCTTTCACTCGACGTCGGCGGTTCGCTCTCGCTGCAGTTGCCGATGCAGCGACAGCTTCCCTGGGAAGCCGCCTTTAGTGATGCCGGGACAATGACAGTGTCCTGGCCCGACGTTACGAAGGCGAGCACGCTCGTGGTCGCGCAGCCCGCGGCGCTGCTGGCATCAATGCAACTCGGGTCACTGACCGGCGAAAAGGTCGCCTCCGCCCTGCAGACGGCGCTCGTCGGGTTCCTGGAGAAGGTGCAGTCGCAGAACCTGCTCTCGTCCTCGCTGCCCGGCCTCCGCGACGTAAAACTCGCCGACCTGCTCGGGCTCCAGAAGCGGTTCGACACGATCATCGCGACGCTGCGAGCAACGCCGGCGGCATCGGTCGGCGACCTCTTCAAGGCGCTCGGCACCGCGCTGGGCAGCGGTCTCTCGTGCGACTCCCTCGGCTCGGCCCTTCGGATCAAGTTCGACCTCAATGCCGCGATCGACGAACTCCGTTCGCTCGACATGTCGAAGAGTGTCGGCGGCCTCGTGGCCCTGCAGGCTGGTGGCAAGATCCGCGTGACCGCGGCCGCGAAACTCACGGCCGATGTGGGCATCGACCTCGCCGACCCTGCCAACCCGCGGGCATTTCTCTTCGCCGACACGACCCGGGCCGACGTGTCGGCAAAGCTCTGGGGCCGCGACCTGAGTTTCTCGGCGTCGATCGGCCCGGCCGACATTCTGGTGGACGGCGGCGTGCTGGCGTTCGACGCCGACGGTCAAGCCGAGAACACCTTCAAGTCGACCGATGCGCTCTCGGGCACGGCCGACAAGCTGACGCTCTCGGTCGCCCTCAAGGATGTCACCGACGGCGTCCGAGACGGCCGGGTCGCCATCGACAAGCTCGGGGCATCGAGTTTCGACGTGTCGACGCCGACAGGCTCGTTCGCCATGCGACTGCCGGTCAAGATCCTCGGCCAGAGTGTGGGAGATGTGGCCTGGCAGTTCGGCGTGGGAGCGATGGGCTCGCCGCCGACCGTCTCGATTCCCGACCTCAAGGGCAAGGTCGATCAGCTCATCAGCGACCTCAGCCAGACGATGGGCATCTTCACGAGCGGCGTCGATGGCCTATTCACCGGGCTCGACGCCGCGGTGCGGCAACAGGCCTTGCTTACCCGGCTGCCCGTGATCGGTGATTCGCTCAAGGATGCCGTGAGCTTCATCCGGGATATCCGCGACAAGATATACGCCAATCTCAGACTCGACGGCCAGACCGCAGCCCAGGTGCAGCAGCGACTTTTCGAGGCCCTCGGCGCCGGCGGACTCGGGGTGCTCGCCGACCGGGCCCGGGCGGATGCTGCGGCTCAATATGGTTCGCGCGACGGATCGGCCGATGGGATCGTTTCGAAGGAGGATCTCGTCCCGACGGTGATTTCGTCGTCGGAGGTCGGCTTCAAGGCGAACCTCCACAAGGCGCTCGCCGTCACCGAGATACCGATCGGTTTTGACGTCGGTACCGACGCTCTGGGCCTGACCGTCAACGGCACCATTCGGCTCGAGGTCGGCTTCGACTGGAAGAACTTCGAGATCGGGGCAACCAAGTCCGACGGGTTCTACCTCGGAACGAACGAGCAACTCTCGATCTACGCGCGGGCGACGCTGCCGCCTGGATTCCGCGCCACCGGCAAACTCGGCTTCCTGCAGGTCGATGTGACCGACGCGACGAAGATTCAGGGGGGCACGCTGCTCAACCTCAATCTCGGCGTCGACATCAAGGATCCGAACAACGACGGACGACTCTATGCGGCGGAACTCAGCGGCGCCGCCTTCAGTGACGTCGTTTCCGCGAAATTCGGATCCGCCCCCGCCGACAACCGCGCCGATGTCCGACTGCAGCTCGTCGGCAGTTTCGGTGGCAACGTCGCCTTCCCCACGATCAGCACCAACTTCGTGATGGGCTGGGACTTCAAGGCCGCAAGTGCGCTCGCCGGCGATGCGGCGACAACGGCGGCCACCACCTTCGGATCCGCCCCGACGCTCGCCTTCACCGCCGTCACGCTCAACCCCGGCCAGGCGATTTCCGGGTTCCTCTCGCCAGTGCTCGACAAAATCAATTCCGTTCTCGACCCGGTTCGGCCCGCCATCAAGGTGCTCACCGACCGGCTGCCGGTGCTGTCGGATGTCGCTGGACACTCGATCACGCTCCTCGATGTCGCCGATTTTTTTGGGTGGGTGGGACCCCAGACCCGGTCGTTCATCCAGGCCGCGCGAACGCTTCTCGACCTCGCCGACGCAGCACGATCGTTCGTGTCGAATGGCATCGTGCTTGGCGACTTCGCGATCGCCGGCCCCGGCGCGGGTGGCAACGTCGGCTTCGACCTGCGGTCGGTCCCACTCCCATCCTTTGATCCGCTTTCGATCTCGGGGGTCAACGTGCCCTTGAGCGTCGCGGACTCGTCAACATCAGCCGCGGATCGCCTCAGGGCCATGGATCCGGCGGTGGGCCAGTTCCGCGATGCCCTCCGCAATGTCGCTTCGGCCACCGGCGGCGGGTTCTCCTTCCCACTGCTCGACAGTCCGCTGTCCGCGCTCCAACTGCTCCTCGGCCGCACGGACGTGACGATCGTGGAGTACACGATGCCGTCGTTGCGTCTCGAGGCGAGCATGTTCAAGGTGTGGCAGCTGCCGATCCCGCTTATGTCCGGGATTTTCGCCGGTCGAATCGGCGTGGCGATGGACATGACGTTCGGTTTCGACACGCAGGGCCTCGTCGACTACTCCCGTTCGGGCAACGTTGGCGACGTCTGGCACGGGTTCTACGTGTCCGACCACCTTGCCAATGGCGTGGATCGGCCCGAACTCACGCTCTACGGGGCGATCGAGGTCGGCGCCGCCCTCGGCGGACAAATCGATTTCGTCATCGGCTCGATCACGATCCTGCTCGGGGCGAAGGGGGGCATCTACGCCACCGTCTTCGGTGACCTGCGCGATCCCAACCACGACGGAAAGGTGCGTTTTGACGAGGGCATCGCCTTCGACGTCGATGGCCGCGTCTCGGCGGGCCTGTCGGCCTTCGCCCTCGTGCAGCTGAAGATCCAGTTGTTCATCAAGACGATTACCATCACGCTCGTCGACGCCGAATACAAGATCGCCGACGTCACGCTCGTCTCGTTCGGCAACCATCCGTCGCTTCCACCCGCTGACGATCTCGGCACTCTCGACAACACAACCGGTAGGCTCACCCTTCGGTTCCGCGACGACAACGACGATTTCCGTGTCAGGCGCGACGCGGACACTGGCATTTTCTACGTCTCGGGCCGGGGACACACCCAGACCTTCACAGGCGTCACCTCGATCTACGGCGATGCCGGTGGCGGTGACGACTCGATCGTCGTCGACGCGTCGGTGGACGTCCCGGTCGAACTCCATGGCGGCGCTGGCAACGACACGCTCCTCGTCAATGGCTCCGCCCCCGTGCGGCTCTTCGGCGACGATGGAGACGACGTGCTGACCGGCGGCGCCGGCGACGACATGATCCGAGGCGGTCGTGGCCGTGACCGGATTTCGGGCCGCGGCGGAAACGACAGCCTGTCGGGCGACGAGGATGACGACGACCTCTCCGGCGGCTCTGGCGACGACACGCTCGACGGCAACGTCGGCAACGACGCGCTCCGCGGCGACGCGGGCCGCGACCTGCTCGTCGGCGGCTCGGGTGACGACACGCTCGACGGCGGCCTCGACAACGACGTGCTCTGGGGAGATGCCCGCTTCCAATACGACGTCGGTGGCCGCGACACCATCTTCGGCGGCGACGGCGCCGACACTATTCATGGCGGGGGCGGCGACGACGTGATCGACGCCGGGGCCGCTAACGACCTCGTCTTCGGTGATTTTGGCAACGACACGATCCGCGGTAACCTCGGCAACGACGTCGTCTATGGTGGTGCCGGCTCCGATCTCATCTTCGGCAACGGCGGCTCCGACACGCTGTACGGCGACGGCGGCGCGGTGATCGCGGCGGCCGACCTCGCCTCACGCGGCTTCCAGGCCGACATCGAGCCCGGCGAATTTGTCGTTCCCGACTCCGTGGCCGCTGGCGACACGATCTACTCAGGCGACTCGGCCATCGGCGGCGACACCGGCGCCGTCAACGTCGTCTACGGAGGCGCGGGCGACGACCTTCTTTATGGTGACATCGGCTCCGACACGATCTATGCGGGCGCGGACAATGACACCGTGTTCTCCCTCGGCTTCGATCCGCTCCGCGGAGACGCGCCCGACCTTGTGTTCGGCGAGCTCGGCAACGACACGATCGTCGCCGGTGGCATTGTCTACGGCGGCGATGGCGACGACCGCATCCAGGGCCTCGCCACGGACGACTTCCTGGTGGGCGGCCTCGGCAACGACTCGATCAGCGGCGGTGACGGCCGTGACGTGATCTGGGGCGGCGTGGAGGTGATCGCGGTCGCCGACTTCAAACGGTCGGCCGACGCGCTGACCTACCCGACCAACTTTCCCGGGGCGGCCTGGGGCGATACGACCGACATGCCGCGGATCGTGCCGACGAGGCTTGCGGGACTGTCGGTCAGCGGGCTCGCCGACGACGGCCAAGACCGGCTCGAAGGCGACGGGGGCGATGACTGGCTCTTCGGCGGCGGCGACGCCGACCAACTCGACGGCGGTGCTGGAAGCGACTACGCCGACGGCGGCGCCGCAGGGGACGCCGTCTTTGGCGGCGACGACGCCGACGTGATCCGCGGCGGTGGCGGAGACGACGTGCTTTTCGGCGGGGGTGGGATCGATCAGGTCTTTGGCGATGAGGGCACCGATCGGCTGTACGGCGACGGCGGTATTGGAGCTGGTGCCACCGCCGGCCAGCGGCTCTTCGGCGGCGACGGCATCGACTACATCTACGGCTGGTCGTTCGGCGAGACAACCGCCGAGATGGCTCTCACCGGTGATGAGATCCACGGCGGCGCCGGTGGCGACTGGATTTACGGCAGCGCTCGTAAGGAGACGATCTACGGCGACGCGGGCAATGACACGGTGCAGGGCGATGCCGTCCAGGGCAACACCTACGCCGAGCGTGACAACCGCGACCTCTCCGGCGGCGCCGACACCATCTTCGGCGGCTCGGGCGACGATCGCCTCTACGGCGGTGGCGGCGACGACACGATCTGGGGCGGGGCCGACAACGACTGGCTCGAGGGTCAATCCGGCCTCGACGCGCTGTATGGCGGCACCGGCATCGACATGCTCGTCCTCGACGTGTCTCCCGCCTATGCCGGCGCGGTTCCGGGCACGTCGGAAACATACGACGGCTTCTACGGCAACGACGGCCGCGGCGGTACAGCCCCCGATGCGGTCGATGACAACGCCACCGACATCCTCGTCGTCCAGGGCACCGCGGCGAACGATCGGATTCTCGTCGGCGGCTTCCGTCCGTCGCCGACCGGCCAGGAGATGATCGGCGTCCGCTATGGCACGCGTGGCTCGGATGGCTCCGTGACGAATGAGCGGTTCTTCACGGCCGCCTGGCGAAACGCGGACGGCAAGCCGCTGCTCGAGCAGGTGCGGATCAGCGGGCTCATGGGCGACGACTCGCTCGGCTTCGTATCGGCGAACTTTGCGGCCCCGAACGATCCGAGCTACCAACGGGTGTTCAGCGTGGGCACGTCCGGGACCGACACCGGCAGGGTGCTGTCTGCCGGCGGCGCATCCGTGTCGCTCAATCCCCTGGATATTTCGGCCCTCACGACGCGCGGCACCGACTTCGTCGGCGTGATCGACGGCGGCGCCGGCAACGACACCCTGCTCGGGTCCGCTGGCCGCGACCGGCTCGACGGCGGTGCCGGCAGCGACGTGATCTACGGTTTCGCGGGCGACGACCAACTCTGGGGCGATGGCGGGCCCGCGCAGGGCTCCGCGACCGACTTCGACCGTCTCTATGGTGGCCAGGGCAACGACGACCTCCTCGGCGGCCAGGGCCGCAACGAACTCTTCGCGTGGTCGGTCGACCCGCAGAGCATCACCCGTACGCCGGGGCAGTTTGGCGTGTTCGCACCGTCACCCGCCTCGTTCGGCGTCTATGTCGACACCGCGGGCAACTTCTACTGGTCCAGCGGCGACGCCAATGGTGATGGCAAACTCGACAGCGATCCGACGAAGCCCGCCTACACACTCGAAGACACCGGTCTGAACCGTGTTCTCGGCGGCCCGCAGGGCGACCGGCTCTACGGCGGCACCGGGCTCGACTTCCTATACGGCAACGGCGCTCCCGAGGCGTCGCCTGACGTCCTCTATGACCGCACCGGCGCCACGTTCGACTCGCGGGGCGCTGCGGCCGGCGGCGACTGGAAGGCCTACGCAAAGGCCACCGATCGCATCTGGTACTACGGCGGCACCAACAAGAACGACCGGATCACGGTCGACTACGTGACCGAGCCGGGCCTCCTCCAGGGCCACCACCTGGTCACCCGGTCGACGGAGAACAACGGCAACTTCACGTTCGACGCCCAGGTCCGGCTCGACTTCAGCGCGACCGACAAGCAGGGCAACCGGGTCTGGTCGGCCGACAACCTCGCGTATGGTCTCGCGATCGTCGGCGGGGTCGATCTGCCCGCCGACGGCCGCCTCTCGTCCGACCTCACCCTGTCGCTGGTCTGCGACGACGGCAAGATCCAGAAGATTCGGCTCTCGGCCGCAGACACCGCCGGCAACGCGTCGCCCCTCGACCTCGTCAACGACCTGAACGTGAAGCTTGCCGCCGCGTTCGGGCCGAGCGTCGTCGCCCGGATGACGGCCGGCCGCCTCGCGCTCGTCCGCACCGACGCCAGCATCGTCGCAGGCGCCACGCTCAGCGTGCTCTGGGCCGACGACGCGGCCGTGGCCCAGCTCGGCATCCCGGCGCGGGCCGATGCCGCGCTGCAGTTCATCGGTGCGGGTGGCGTGAATCGCCTCCTGCCACCGGAGGACAAATTCGACGCCATCGTGATCGACGCCCTCGACGGCAACGACCAGGTGACCGTTGGGCCCACCGTGATCAAGAGCGTCTGGACCGACGGCGGTCGCGGCGACGACACGATCACCTACCTCGGCGGCTCGCCGATTCTCACCGACAAGACCGACAGCCGCGATGTGTATTCCGTCGGCAACGGCTCTATCGCGACGGCCTGGCCGCTCCGCGACGATACCGCCGTCTTCAGTCCCGACACCTTCTCACGCGACATACGCTTCACGGGTCTCACGATCGACAGCCCCGACGACGTCGATTTCTACTCCTTCCGGCTGGCCGACGCCCCGACGGCGGCGAGCGTGCTCACCGTCCGGAGCATCTCGCCGCTTGACCGGCTCACGGTCTGCATCACCGACGCCACCGGGGCCACGATCAAGACCGGAAGCGGCGTCGAACGGAAGGCTTCGCAAGACAACACCGCCGCCGGCGGCCTTCTCACAATCAGCCTCGCCAGCCTCTCAAAGAGCGACGGCACCGCGGCGACGCAGTACTACGTGAAAGTCTCGAGCGACCGCGTGCCCACGGTCTACGACCTCGACTTCGCCCTCGCCGCCAGCCGCGGCACGCAGTCCTCGCCGATCGACCTCGTCGCCGCCCTCACGGCCATCGATCCGTCGGGACTGGCCGCGTTCGCCTCGGTCACGGGCGTCCCGATCTCCTCGGGGTCCACCGCCGGCAGTGTGTTTTACACGTTCACGCTCGCAGCCGACGGTCGCGACGGCGAGTCGTTTTCCGCTGCGCCCTTCGACTCTACCGGCGCGGTCACGCTCAAACTCCGCTCGCCCACTGGCGGTCTGCTCGCGGCCGCCTCCTCGACCGGCCTCGACTCGCCAGCCCGCGTGAGCGTGGCCGGCCTTGTCAAGGGCGTCACCTACACGCTCGAGGTGTCGGGCCCTGCCGCGACGCGCTACGACCTCGGCGTCCGGATCGGCGCGCTTGTCCGCGGGCCCGATGGCTCCGACAAACTCGTGTTCGGCACCCGCCTCGCCGACCTCTCCGGCCGCACGGTCACCTCGCTCGCCGACCCCACGATGGCGGTCCGCCGCGACGTGATTCTCGGCGGCGAGGGCAACGACGTGCTGCAGGGCGGCCCCGGCGAGGATTGGATCTTCGGCGGAGCGGGCAACGACGTGCTTGCCGGCGGCTATGACCGCAACGCAGCCGACCTGCTCTGGGGCGGCGAGGGCGATGACATCTACCAGGTGCTCACCGATCGCCTGCCGGCAGCGGGGGCCGCGGGCCGCAGCGTCATCGACGACGTGACCTTCGTCCCCACGTTCAGCGACCGGTTCGACGGCGGCCCGGGCGCCAACCAGGTGCTCATCCTCGGCGGCGACACCGACTCGGCCGGGAAGCCCGTGCCCGACAGCCTCGCCATCCGCTGGAACAGCCTCCTGCACCGCTCGGAGGTCACCAGCCGCGCCTGGAACTGGCGGACGGAGCAGTGGGTGAGCGAATCGGTGGCGTCACCGGCCCGCGTGATCGGCACTTCCCCAGTGCCGGTGAACGGTCGCGTGAGGCAGCAGGATGGCGACATCTCCTTCAAGGTCTTCGTCGCGGAGTCCGAGTTCGATAACCGCCTCTACACGGTGACCATCCCGCAGGCCTCCACCGCCGCGAACTCCCGGCCCGACGACCTTGTCCTGCAGATCAACACGGACTTGCGGCGGCAGGGCCTGGGCGGCCTGGTGACGGCCGGACTCTCCGACGGCGCTCTCACGCTCGCCACCACCGCCGTCGGTGCGACCGCACGGCTCCAGGTGTCGAATCCCAGCGTGGCTGCGCAGACTGCGCTTGGCCTCACGACGGCGGCGCTCACGCTGCGCCAGGGCGGAGCCGACGACACCGCCTTCCAGCAAAACTACGCCTTCTACACTGCGCTAGCCTCCGGCGGCACGCTCCGCACGGTGATCGACGGTCGCGCGGGAGACGACGAAATCCACGCCGAACCAGGGTATCTCATCCGCGGCAGCGAGTGGGGCCTCGGCGCCGACAGTCGGGCCAACGCCGCGTCGATCGACCTCGTGATCCGCGGCGGCACCGGCGACGATCGGATCTTCGGAGGGGCGGGCGACGACGTGATCGACGGTGGCGCCGGCGCCGACGTGATCCGCGGCGGCGATGGCAACGACACGATCGACGGCGGCGCCGGCGACGATTGGCTCGCGGGTGGCGGAGCGCAGGTGATGCCCGACCGCTACGAATACACCGCGGGCGTCTCCAACAACAACGCGGATGGGGCAGCCTCCTTGAAGGAGTCCCTCGCACCGCTTTCCTACGCGGTTCCCGTCGACGTCACGATCCGCGACCTCAACTTCTCGCGCGGCGATGCGGCCGACTGGTACCGCCTGCCGACCCCGCCCGCGCTCAAGAAGTTTGGATCGGCCGACGCCGGCCGAATCATCCGTGAATCGCTCGCCGTCACCTTCACCGACCCTGAATTTGCGGCCGATGGTGCTCCGCAGATCGCCCTGCTCAGCAAGTTCGCCTACGACCCGACGACGGGCATGGCCGGCCGGCTGGTCTCGCTCTTCGCCGCGTTGCCCGCCCAGGGCGACGCAGCGGGCAAGCTCGTGCCGGTTGAGCAGTTCGACGGCGTGCCCGACCAATACCTGATCCGTATCGTCAATCCGATGTCCCGCGGGCTGCTCGGCTCGTCCTCAACGGCCGTCACGAACTTCTCGTTCGCGGCCGACGCCACGTTCACGCTGACACTGAACGCCGCGTCCGATGTCCCACTCGCGATATCGGGACAGCCATACACGATCACGCTTCCGAAGAAGAATTACCAGGACCTGAAGACGCTGACCGACGCGTTGCAGGCGTTGATCGACACCGCCATCGGCAGGACCGGCTGCATCCACGTGGGACAGCCCAGTCGCCAGGATGGACGGCTGGGACTCTGGCTGGTGAGTCCCGACTACAGTTCGTTCTCGCTCGGCATCAGTTCGCCTGAAATCACCGAAAAGCTCGGCTGGACTGCCGGTGCCGTCACCGTGGACAGCGACGCCGCGCCGGCTCACCGCATTGCCGAGCCGTTCGGCGCCTACTCGCTCACGCTCCGCAGCGCGACGATCGCCTCCGCCGCGATCACCTCCACGACCGACCTGTCGGCCGGAGCCGACGGCGCGGCCCACCTCACGACCAACAACGCGTTCGACCGGCCGATCGCCATCCCGCTTGGCGACATCGACAAGGATGGCTCGGCCGACTTCATCGGCGGCTGGCGCCCCGGCACAGCCGACAATGGCAATGTGTCGTTGGCCCGCGTCTATTTCGGGTCGAAGGCCGACGCCACGGCGGGAGCGGTCTCCGTGACCCGCGGCCTCACGCTCAGGCTGCCCGCCCCGCTCGACGGCACGCTCGGCCAGCCGCGGGCAGTGGTGACGTTCGCCGATGTCAACTCCGACGGCTATTCCGACATCCTCGTCGGCATCGCCGGCACGAACGATCCGGCGGTCTATGCGATCCTCGGCCGTTCACTGGCGGATTGGGCGAGCCTCACCCCGGGCAGCCTCGGGAGCCTCGCGTCGGATTCGGCCCCGATCGACATCACCTCGGCCTACGACGTCAAGTGGAGCGGCTTCGCGGGTGACGAGCTGTCGCTCGCCCGATTCGGCGCAGCTGCCGCGGGCGACGTCCTCATCGGGTCGTCGTCGGCTGACTGGACGACGGTCGGCAACCCCGGAAATGCCGCCGACACGACCGGCTATGGAGCCGTCGCAAACACCTACGCAATCGGCAAGTTCGAGGTCACGAACGCCGAGTATGCGGCGTTTCTCAACGCGGTGGCGTGGAACCGGTTCGACACGAACGTGAGCACCATCGCCGTATACGACAGCCAGATGGCGGGCAACCAGTATGGCAACGGCGGCATCATCCGCACGGTCGTTTCGGACCGCTACGTCCACACACCCCGGGCAGGCTTCGAGACGGTGCCGGTCGTGTTCGTGACCTGGTACGACGCGGCCCGCTACTGCAACTGGCTCCACAACGGCCGGCCGCAGGGAGTTCCCGGCTCCCTGACGACGGAGGGCGGTGCTTACACGATTCCGTCGTTCGCGACGACCGGCAGTGGCGTGTCTCCGAATCCCGGCGCTCGCTATCGCCTCCCCACGATCGACGAGTGGTACAAGGCGGCCTACTACCAGCCCAGCACGGCCGGCGGCCCGAGCGACAGCTACTGGGCGTACGCGACACGAAGCGACCAGGTTCCCGGCAACTCGATCGGTGCGTTCCCAAATGCCGCGAACATCAAGACAGGGTTTGGCACCAACGGCATCGTCACGCTGAACTTCAACGGATTCGACGATCAAGCGTTTTCAACAGCCCTCGATGGACTTGGCCGGGTCATTGTCGCGGGTTACGCGAAGTCCACGTCAGTTTCCGGAAGCGCCGACTTCGCCGTAGCTCGTTTCAATGTCGATGGAACAATTGACGCGACGTTCAACAATGGAGCAGGCCGCATCACGATCCCCGTAAGCACCACCAGTGAAGACGTCGCGCTTGACGTCGTCGTGGACTGGCAAGGCCGCATCATCGTTTCCGGGTACGTAATAAACGGATCGTTCTTTGATCTGGGAATCATCAGGCTTAACTCTAGCGGCACCCTTGATCAAAGCTTTGGCAGTGGTGGAAGTCGGATTATTCCGATTGGCGGAAAGACCGGCGAGCAGGGAATCGGCCTCGCCTGCGACGCGAGTAGTGGGCTATCCAAGGGGTACTACGTTCTCGGCACATCCACCGCGAACATGGTGCTGTATCGAATCACGGAGGCCGGTGCCGTCGACACGTCGTTTGGTACGAGCGGCCAGATTCCGATCGATTTTGCAGGCGGAGAAGACGGCGGCCGCAGTCTCGCAGTGGACGGCCAGGGCCGCGTGATCGTCGCCGGGCACGCTACGGTTGGTGGGGTTCGCAAGATAGCGATCGCCCGTGTCGAAAACGGTTCTCTCGACCAATCATTCGGCTCCGCACGCACCGGAAAGTTGGTCACTCCCGTTTCGGTGGTGAACGACGGCCGCGAGAATCGGCCATCGGTCGCCCTGGCTGTGGACTCTGCCAATCGAATCCTGGTGGCGGGCACCGTCGCCGACGCGGGCACGAGCGTCAGCGTTTTGCGATATTCGGCTGACGGCTCGCCGGATTTGTCGTTCGGCGCGAACGGGTCATTTACCCGCAAGTTTTCTGACACGCTGGCGAACTCCGACGTGCGATCGCTCGCCGTACAGCCGGATGGCAAGATCGTCGTGGTGGGTGACGCCTACGGGGCGACCTTCGCGACGAGCGTCGTGCCGGCTCTTCTGAGGCTGGGCAGCGATGGCACGCTCGACGAATCCTTCGGCGTTCGCGGCCGGGTGACGACGGACAGCGCCACGTCCGTTCCGATGTTCGGCTCGGCGATCGATGCGTATGGCCACATTGTCGTGGCTGGCTACACGGGAGCCAGCCCAAACCTGAACATGTTCATTGCCCGCTACAACTCCAACGGCACCCTGAACGTGCCCGATTACGCGATGACACCCGGGAGCGGAACGTTGTCACCGTGGGGGAACTACCTTACGCCGATCGGTTCGTTCACGTCCAACCCGAGCTACTACGGCACGTTCGACCAGACCGGGAACGTCTGGGAGTTGACACAGGATGTCGGTAACAGCGTCAACGGATTCGTGTCATCCGACGGACCCGCGTCGTTGTACGGCCGCCCGACCGCGTTGAGGTTGCCTGGTGGTCAAACCTTGGACAAAGCGGGAGCCGGAGCCGGCGGCATCTCATTGACATCGTCCTCGCTCAATCTTGCCAGCACGGCGACCGTTGAGGTCACGTTCCGATTCACACAACTGAACTCGGAATGGACTGCAGTGTTGACAAAATCGACGGGCTCTACGCAGCTACGAAATTATGCGATCTTTATCAATCGCTCCAGCAATCTACTGGAGGTGAGTTCCGGCGATGGCTCGACTTACGGCTATATTCAAACGTCGCCCGGATCCATCCAGCCAAACGTCTGGTACAAGGTCACGGCCGTCATCGACCGCCCTAATCGTCTGCTTTCGCTCTACCTGAACGGCTCGCTCATCGACCGGAAAGCGATTTCCGCAACAACGACCGCCACAGGCGGCAGCCTTATCATCGGCAGCACCGTCGAAGCGAATTCTTTGGTCACCTCGCTTCAAGGCGATGTGGACGATCTTCGCATCTGGAACGTCGCCAAATCTGCCGACGAGGTCCAGCAGGCGGCCGTTCGCAACACTCCTTTGACCGGTAGAGAGTCGGGGCTCGTCGCTTACTACAAATTCGATGAAGGCACTGGCAGCACGGTTGGAAACTCTGTCACTGGTTCGAGCCTCCCTGGCCTCCCCGGTAACGGGACATTGCCCACGGGCGCGACCTGGTTTAACTCCCCTGCCGCCGACCCATTCATCGGCTTCCGTATCGCCACGTCTGATGCGACGACGATGACCGCCCTCTCCGGGCAGGTCTTCAAGATTTCCGCGAATGCGGGCCAAGTAGCCGCGACGCCCGCATTCCTGCCGCGGCAGACGCTCGCGACGGAAGCCGCCGGCCGGATCGGAACCGGTTTCTTTACGAAGGTGAGCGCTCAATCGCTTGCCGACGCCGACAACCTCTGGAACACAAACACCACCCTCCGGCAAAGCGGAAGCGCGAATCACTCTGGGGCGTCGTTCTACTTCGGCGATCAGGCGAGGGTGTCGTACGACCTGGGCCGCCGGGTCGCGGGCCGCATCGTGTCGCCTGCGATCGTGATGCCCGCGGCCACGGTGCAGAATCCCGTGACGGTGTCTTTCAACTACCTCCTCCAGACCGAATCGGGGGCCGGCGCCTCCCACGACAAGGCCCGCGTCATCGTCCAGACCCAGAACGCCCAGGGTCAGTGGGTCGATGCGGAGACGATCGGCTCCAACGATCCCGCCTTCACCACGGGCATCACGCTCGCCAATCGGCCGTCGCTGACGGCCACGAGCGACTGGGACAAGGCGACACTCACGCTCAACCCCGCGTACAAGGGCAAGTCGATCCGGATCGCCTTCGACTTCGACTCCGTCGACGCCCTCAGCAACGCGTATGAAGGCTGGTACGTGGACGACTTCCAGGTGGCCCAGGGAGGCGTCCAGTATTCCGCTTTGTCGCCGAGCTCGACGACCATCGCACCCGTCGCGTCTCCCGCGACCGGCTCACCGGCTTCCCAGTTCGGGACCGGCGTCTCGTGGGTCGGCGATCTGAATGCGGATGGAACCCAGGACTTTGCCGTCCTGACGATCGCCCCGGATCCCTCGCAGACTTCGCTCACCCGCTTCACGGGCTCGATTTCCTACCGATCGGGGGCGGCGCCGGCCACTGTTCTCGGCACGGTGGCAATCCAAAATATCGTGTCTTCCCGCAGCGGCGACTATGCGATTACCGACGCCGGAGATCTCAATGGCGACGGCCTCCGCGAACTCCTCCTTTCGAGCGTGGCCGATCAGACCGATTCCTACGTGATCTTCGGCAGCGCCAGCCCAGGCGGCACGATCGACCTCGCCACGGGCAAGGTGACGCCCGAGGCCGGCACATCACGGCTGTCACGAGCGCTGCGGCTGCCGAGTTCGGTCGCCACCGCGCTGCGGCCGATCGGCGATGTCGATAGCGACGGCAAGACCGACCTGGCGGCCAACGCGATCGAGGAAAGCCCCAGACTCACGGGGGCGGGTTCGCTCTACCACGGCGTGGTCAACGTTTACCTCGGCAGCTCCATTGCGGGAATGACCGCCGACACGGCGTTCGCTCGGCCGGATCTCGTCGTCGAGACGGGTCGGCCGCTCTACACGACCTCCCGATCGCTGGTGTCGCCGCTGCCCTTTGGCGGAATCGGCGACCTCGGCGGCGGCCCGGCGTCGGCCTCCCCGGCATCCGACTTCGCGGTGGGCGATTCCGCGGCCGGCACGTCGTTGCATGTGATCCTCGGCGCCGTGCCGCAGTCGCAGGCCATCGCCCCCGTCGCCCCGATCAGCGAGACGACCGATGCGTTCCGCGTCGGTCTCACAACGCCCCTCACGACGGGCTGGGACGTCACCTTCCGGTCGCTCGACATCCAGAAGGGCCGCACGCCGCTTGACGCATCGTCCACCTCCCTTGGCGGGCAATCCACGGTCTCCGTGGGCGATGCCGCGGCGCTCGAGGGCAGCGTGAGCGGCGACAATCTCTCCGCTCCGCGGTCGCTGGGCGACATCAATGGCGACGGCAAGGCCGATTTCGCGGTCTCGTCCCTGACGACCACCTACGTTATCTATGGCCCCGTCATGCCGACGGGCCTCGCGGCGATCGCCGACCGTGCGGACCTTGTCATCAATACGGGTGATTTCAGTCGGGCAAACTATCTCGGAAAGCTCGCCGACCGCCTCGGCGACATCGATGGAGACGGTGTCAACGACCTCGTCTTTGTGAAATCAAGCTTCAACGACGTTTTCTTTCTTACGACCATTCTCGGCAGTCGGCTGCTGCCGCGGGATCCGGCCGACGTCACCCGTCTCGCCAGCACGCCGTCGGGAGTCCGTTGGTCGCAGCAGTTCATTTTTCCCTTTGGTTACGGCGTGCCCGTGCCTTCGATGATCATTACGCCGTTCAGTCTCTCGCTCGCCGACTGGGACGGCGCGATCAATACCAATGGCCGCACCGGCGACGAACTTATCATCAGCGCCGGAACATTTAACGACCTGGGCACACCGACCGGTTCGGCCGTGCAGGTCGCCCGCTACGTGATCGACCTGACAACCGGCGCGCCGCAAATCCCGCTTGACGCGTTATACAAGCCCGCTGCGCCAATCGTGCCGCTCACACAACTCGCGCTCACATTCATGCCGCCCATCGTCGTCGGCAACGTCACAGGCGACGGCCGTGACGACGTCGTCTTCGTCAGCCAAAGTGGTGCGTCGCTCGATCTCTACGCCGGTGGCACCACCGCTTTGACGTCGCCCGCCTGGAGTCGGACCGTGACTCCGTACGAAGCCGGTGGGTTTCCGAATCGGATCGTGCCACTCGGCGACATATCCGCCAAGTCGGATGGCTATGCTGATTTCGCGGTTGTCCGCGGCCTGTATCAGAGTCTTCCAGCTCCCCCCGTGGAAAACGTCGAAAGCTCCGTCGAGATTTACTTCGGTGGTCCACTCGCCCCGTCGCTGGGCCTCAAACTCCGTGTCGACGACGTTGTCAACTGGACGGACAACTTTTTCTCCAACGCGATCTCGCTGCAGCCGACGGCAGGCGATTTCAACGCGGATGGCAAGCAAGACCTCGCGGTGCTCGAAACCCGGCGGCTGCAGGGGACGAACGCCCTCGTCTCGGGCACCGTCTACGTCTTCTGGTCGATCGGCGACCGGGCCGGCTCCGCAGCGTCGCTTTCTCTCTCACAGGCCGATGTGGTCGTGACCTCGGCGACATCGACCGGCATTCTCGACTCGATCGCGACGACCCCCGGCCTCGATATCGACGGTGACGGCGCCGACGACATCCTGGTCGCCGCCTCGCAGGTGACGGGCACGCTCGGCGGCGCGCGGTCCGGAGCCGGCCGCGTCTACGCGATCCAAGGCGCTGCTACCGCATACCGGTTGCCGACGGGCGGTGCGAGCGAAACGGTGCTTGCCAACCGCACGATTACCGGCTCCGGTGACTACCTCGTCGATCGGGCGACAGGTCGCCCGGAGCAGTATGACCGCCAGATCGCCGCCGGCAGTTCGGAGGCCTGGTATCGCTTCACGACGCTCGGCGACGGCCTGCCCGGGCAGACGATCAGCGTTGGCGACAAGGGAGTGTCGAATCCCACGCTGTCGCTCCCCGCCCAAGCGGCGGGCGAGTTCCGCACCAGCGGCGGCGTCACCTCGGCGGTTTCCAACGCGGCCGGACTGACGCCGGCGGCGCCGGTCAACACGATCTCGATCGGTGCCGTCGCTGCGGCCTCCGGCGTCACTTCGTCGCAATCCGCAACGACGTATCCTGCGGCGCCGACGAACGTGCGGGCGATGCCCGGCACGGTTTCAGGCGAGATTTTTGTCAGCTGGGACGCCCCCAGTGGCACGACCTCCGCCGCGAGCTACCAGATCGACGTGCAAGCCGCGACGGAAACCACCTGGCGGACGGTTATCGGTTCGACGACAGCCACGACCGCATCCCTGACGGGCCTCACGGTCGGAACGACCTACACCGTCCGCGTGGTTTCCAGAAACGCGACCGGGACGGGGGTGTATTCGACCCAGTCGGCACCGGTCGCAGTCCCGCAACAAGTTGTCGAGTTTGTTCGGGTCGGTGATCCGGGAAATACCGCTGACACGACTGGCTTCGGTGCTGTCAGCAGTGTTTTCCTCATTGGCAGATATGAATTTACCAACGCGCAGTATGTTCGGTTTCTCAATGCTATTGACCCGGATGGTGTGAATCCAAACGACGTCTGGTCTGCTTCGATGCAAAGCGACCCGCGTGCCGGCATCGCACTGACGAACTCGGCTCCGAAGGGGCAGAAATATGCTGTGCGAACAAACATGGGCGATAAGCCGGTCAACTTCGTGAGTTGGTTCGATGCAGCTCGAGTCGCCAACTGGCTGCACAACGGCGCACTCTCTTATGCGGCCTCGGATGCGTCGGCGACGGCCCCGCAAAACACGGGGGCCTACACGCTTCGCACATCTGGCAGCGGGATTGTCCAGGTGAATGCTGGAGCGCGTTTTCGCATTCCATCTGAGGACCAGTGGTACAAAGCGGCCTACTACAAGGGTGCCGGAACGGCGGCTGGGTACTGGAGTTTTCCGACCCAAAGCAATGATATTCCTGCGGCTGTGACGGCCAGCGCCTCTGGCGCTGGCACTGTGGGTCCGATCACAAACGCCGCTAATTTTTCTTCGGCAGCGGCGTGGAACGGTCAGGCGGGAAATGTCACGACGGTCGGTACCAATGGTAGTCTGAGCGCATACGGGGCTTTCGACCTTGGTGGAAACGTCTGGGAGTTGAACGACGCGATCTACGCAAACGTCGGCCCTTCGGGCGCCGGTGGACGAGGCATTCGTGGCGGCTGTTTTGGTGACGATGCAAGCCGCCTTGCGGCATCGTTTCGGTATTGGGCCGACCCGAGCAATGGGCTCTCCCCTCAAGCCGGAGGTGAGCACGTCTACTACGGATTCAGGCTTGCGGCTACTGACGTTTCGGATATCGGAACGTACATCGCGAGTGCACTTTGCAACGCCCCATCGGCGCTCTCGACCGTTCCATCGGCGGTAAGCGTGGCATTGTCGTGGGCCGAGGCGACCTCCAAGCCGACTGCGATCCTTGGCTACGAGATCCAGCGGTCCGGCGACGGGGGCGCGACCTGGTCGCCGGTGCTTTCCACCACTGGCACCGACCGCACTGCGAACCTGCCGCTACCGACTGCCGGATTCACATACTCCTATCGCGTGGCGGCCCGCACCGCGGGCGGCATCGGCGCTTTCAGCGACCCGATGCCGGCATTGCCCGCCATGGACGCCACACCGCAGCCCGTCCGGCCGTCCGACGTCGGCGTGATGGAGTTCAACCTGTCTGCGGCGATTTCGGCCGGGGCTGATCCGGCGGCGCTGGTCGACAAAGTGCGGCTGCAACTTGCCTACGCCGCGGCGAACGTCGACTTCCCTTCCACCATCGACCTCTCGCGGCGGGCCACGAGCAGCAACCTGCTCTACTTCGCCGCCGACAACCAGCTGTGGCGGACCGACGGCACGGTCACGGGCACGGTCCGTGTCCGCGACGCAGCGGGCGGGGCGATTGCGCTGTCGCCGTCCGACACGCTCACCTCCGCCGACGGCTCGCTCTACTTCACGACCGCCGGCCAGACGAAGCTCTGGTCGATGGCGAATGCGTCGAGCCCGGCCGCGAATGCCGCGCCCGTCCAGCTGGCTGCGATCCAGTCGTTCACCTCCATCGCCAACATCACCCGGTCCGGCACGAGCACGTTCTTTACGGCGAACGACGCCACGGACAGCAATCGGTCGCGACTCTGGGAGATCAATGGCTCGGCATCGACGGCAGCGGCCGTGAAGAGCCGGACCGCCGTCACATACCCGTTCATCATCAACCCGTCGCAGATCGCAAGCGGGCGATTTGGCAGCGACTCGTTCATCTTCTTCGCCGCCCAGCGGCAGGACACTTCGACCGGCACCACTGCGATCGACGACGGCATCTGGAGCTATCGTGTCGGTTCCGGTGAGATCGCCCAGCAGGAACAGGCGGTCACGTCCGGTTTGCTCGCCACGGTGCGTCGGCCGGTCGTGAGCAGCCAGGCGGTGTTCGTCAAGGCACTTTCCGACGGCCGGCTGTATCGGCTGCAGTATGACCCGGCGGCGACTGACTCCGCGGGCCGCTTCTCTGCATCACTCGTCCAGTTCAATGCCGGCACCGCGCAATCCCCGGTTCCGAGCCTGCTTACGAATGTTGTTTCAGTTGCAAACGCCGCCGGCAAAGTCTTCTTCACGACCGACCAGACCAAGAGCCTCTGGTCAGTCGACGGCACGAGTGTCGGCCTCGCCTCGCCGATTCTCTCGAATGCATTCCAAGCCGACGCCACCATCCTCGAGGCGGACTCGCTCGTGGCGGTCGGTGGCCGCGTGTTCTTCAAAGCCGTTCAAGCGGCTCGCGATGCCGACATCGGCCGCGAACTCTGGACCTCGGACGGCACCGCGCAAGGAACCGTGCTCGTGCGCGACATCAACCCGACGCTCGGCGAGTCGACGGTCACTGCCCGCAGTTCCGATCCCACGGGGCTCACCGTCGCCCCCGACGGCTCGCTGTATTTCACCGCCGCCGACGGCACCGGTGATCGCGAGGTGTGGCGGGCCGTCGTGTCGACGGCAGGTGCGATTTCCTGCGACCGCGTGGCCGACATCCTCCCCGGCTCCACCGGATCGTCGCCGGCAAACCTCGTCGCCACGGGTAGTCGCGTCTTCTTCATGGCCAGCGACGGCGCCGGCTCCCGGCTGTTCCGCAGCGATTCACCCGCCGCGTCCGCGCCGATCCGCGTGGATCGGGTGCTCGGGGCCGAGGTGCGGGTGAGCATTCTCGACGACGAGGGCAACGACGTCGCCGAGGTTTCCGACGCGATGGCGGCGGCTTCGACGCAGATCACGCTTCGCGTGGACGATCCCTCGGGCCAGATCTCCGTCACCGACACGCGGCTCAAGGACGCTATCATCGCTGCCCTGCGGGCCGGCCGCACGCACCTCACGGTCCGGCTCGACGTGCCGGCCGTCCGCGGCACCGACAATGCCCCGCAGTCGAACGTGCGGTTCGACATCGACACCGACCTCGCGGAGGCCCGCACGGTCGCGGGCGTGCCTGCGGCCGGTGACGATCCCGTCGTCGCCAACCGCACCCGGCTGGTGATCGACCCGCCGGCGGCCCTGGGGTCGCCCGTACTGTTCGACGTGTTCGACGCGGCCGGCCGGCGGCTGATCTCTGCCGCGAGCACGGCCGACATGCGGTCGCTCGATGCCGGCACGTATCACGTGCGTGTCTACCGGTCGTCGGCGTCGTCGGCCGGCGACCAGCCCTTCACGCTCACGATCGCGCCTCCCGCCATCGGTCAGACGCGGCCGCTGTACGGGATCGCCGACCGCGACACGATCCGAGGCGGCGACGGCAACGATCTGCTCGCAGGCAACGCCGACCTCGACGCCCTCTTCGGCAACGCCGGCCGCGACACGTTCATCGCCGACACGATCGCAGGCTATGCATCCGGAACGGGCGCCCGCACGGAGATTGTCGGACCCGAGGTCCGCGACTTCTCAACGAGCGTCGATGGGTTGTCGGAATCGATCGCCAACCCGCCAGTGGACGAGCTTTTTGCACCGGCTACTGCCGTCCAACTCGACCGGCCGATCTTCATCCCCGACCCCGGCCTCCGCGCCGCGATCGCTGATGCGGTGGGCATTGCCTACACCGAGCGGTTTGACGCCGCGGCTTCGCTCGCGCGGTCCTGGAATCTCAAGGACGACTTTTTTTCGTCCCCGTCAGCAATGCGAACCACGCCCTGGACGTACGGCTACCAAACAAGCTCGGACCCTAACGTCGATGGGTTTACGGCGTACGACAAATCGTTTTTGAGCGAGTTCGGGGATGACATCTGGGCATCGTCAATAACGAATGGCCCCTCACTGTGGCGAAACAATGGCAGTGCGAAATTCGGTGCACCGACTGGATCCATCTCGATTCATCCTGGGCAGGCATTGCAGCCTTCGATCGCTCGCTGGAGTTCGCCGGTGACTGGAGTGGTCACACTCTCTGGTTTCTTTGGGGCAGGCGACACCGGCCTCATGGATGTCTTCATTCGCGTCAACGGGGTAGTGGTGTGGAACGCGCGACAGTTCAATACGGATCAGCCGTTCCAGTTCACACAACTGGTCAATTTCGGTGACAGAATCGATTGGCTTGTGCGAGTCGATAATCCGCCCGGCTGGGGCGCTGGAACCACGCCCTTGAGCGTCTCGATTGTTGCCGCGACGCCGGACGTTGTCGGCACTACTGGCAATGTCTCAACGGGAACGGTAGCAACGGCAATCGACAAACGTGCGATCGCTCCCCGCCGCGTCGAACTCTCCCGCCCGATCATGGCGAGCGACCTTGCCTCGCTCACGGCCCTCGATGCCAGCAACCGCGGCATCGCCGACCTGACCGGTCTCGACTACGCTCGCAACCTCACGCGGCTGAACCTCGCCAACAACCGGCTCGAGAGCCTCGCGCCGCTCGCCGCCCGGATGAGCACGAGCATCACCGACGCCGGTGAGCCGCTCGGAACGTCGAAGCTCCAGGTGCTGGCGCTCGATGGCAACCGCGTCTCATACCTTGCACCGCTCTCCACGCTCACGGCCCTGCGGTTCCTGTCGGCCGACGACAACCGAATCACGTCGCTCTCGGGCATCGAGTCGCTCGCGAGCCTCGAGCACCTGAGCCTCGACCGCCAGAACGGCGCGCGGACGTGGACGTTCAACTCGCCGGCCGACCTGCAGGAGTGGTCGAGCAACGCCGGCCCGCTCAAGGTCGTCACGGCGCCGAATGGCGACAAGTTCCTCGGCCGCGATGCCACGCATGGGCTGTCGAACGAGACCGTCACGCTCGACCTCGGGACCGTCGCCGCGGGCGCCGTCACGATCGACTTCGACCTGCACCTTATCCGTTCGTGGGATGGATCATACACCGGCGGAGCGGACCGCTGGCGATTCGGCAAGCAGGGCGACGGCTGGCTCGTCGACACCACCTTCAGCAACTGGCAGGCCACGCAAAACTATCCGGGCGCTTTCGGCGGGCAGACCGTCACCAACGGGACGGGCGCGGCCAATTCGAACCAGTTGGGCTATTCGACTTCCGACTTCGGTACTCCGACCGTCACCGGCAACAACACGTATCGCATCTCCAAGACCATCGTCCACACGGGCGGCCGCCTCGCCTTCGATTTCCAGGCTCTCGGCCTAGAGGCCGTCTCGAACGAGTCCTGGGGCCTCGACAACGTCAAGGTATCGGTATCCCCGGCCACTCCCGGAAGCCTGCCCGGTGCGGCGACCGTCGTGTCTCAGGATTTCACCTCGGCTGTACCCAGCGGGTGGACGAGCGACCAGGGGACACTCAGCGTTGTGCAGAGCCCCGGCGGAACAGGCGCGACCAAGGAGTCGTTCCTGGGCCGCGCGGCCAATACTGTAATACCGCCCAGCAAAACCCTGCCTACCGCTTTCGGCCTGAGCAACGAGACAGTCCGGCTCGACCTGCGTACGGTCGCCGCGGGCGATGTCACCGTCTCGTTCGACGTCTACACGATCAATTCATGGGACGGAACCGGGGCGACAGTCAATGCGTCGGGGCCGGATTCATGGCGGTTCCGGCGGGTCGGCGACTCGCAATGGAACGTTGACACGACGTTCGCGAACTTCGCGAGCCAAGTGCAGACATTCCCTTCAGGCAGCCAACTTCGCGGTTCGGGTGCATCAGCGTGGAACGGCCTGGGTTACGCGCTACCGGATGCAACCACTCCAGGAAGCGTCACGTATCGGATTTCCCGTACCGTCAAGCACCCAGGCGGTTCGCTGGCGTTCGAGTTCCAGGCGGCTGGCCTGGAAAACATCGCTGACGAATCCTGGGGCCTCGACAACGTCCGCGTGTCGGTCGCCCAGCCCGCCACGGCCGACAAACTGGCGCCGTTGGCCGGCCTCGCGAACCTCCAGACGCTGAGCCTCGTTGGCTTCGGCATCACCGACGCCGCGAAGTTGGCCTCGCTCGACCGGCTCACCGACCTCAACCTCGCCAACAACGCGATCACCAAGATCGACGTTATCGCCGACCAGCGGCTGCTCGACGACGGCAAGCCGGGCAGCGGCGATCGGCCCGACGCCAGGGTCGGCTACACCGAGGACGGGACGTGGACCACGTCGTCGAACAGTGTGGCCGGCACCGTGCATGGTGATTACCGGTTCGTCGAGGGTATCGGCGGTAGCGCCAAGCCCACAGCCCACGCGACTTGGAAGTTCTCTGACCTCGTGCCGGGCACGTACCGAGTCTTCGCCACGTGGCTCCCGACGGCCACCCGGGCGGATGACGCGCCGTACACCGTGGCCCGCCTCGTCAACGCCGCAAGCGGCATCGTGAAGGGCGAGGACGCGCCCGACACTAGGCTCAAGGCGAAGACGCTCCGCGTCAACCAGAAACTGGCCCCGTCGCTACAATTCGACTCCGCCGACACGACGGGCATCCGCTGGGAGTCGCTTGGCGACTTCGACGTGCCACTCGGCGACGACGGGTCGCAGAGCGAACTCGCGGTAACGCTTGCCAACAATGCCAGCGGCATCGTCGCCGCCGACGGCATCCGGATCGTGCGGGTGGCCGACGTGGCGGGCAAAGCAGTCGCCCCTCCCGCGAAACTCGACCTCCGCGGCAATCCGCTCGATGACGACGCCCGGGATCTGCTGATTGCCGGGAAGTCGGTCGCCGCGGATGGCAGCGATCAGACGGGCCGGCTCGCCGGCTCGTGGCAATCGACGGTCCTGCTCACGGCCGACAACACGGCGCCGAGTATCGTGGCCGATGTCTCGCCCTATGTCATGGTGGACCAGCCCACGCCGAGCACCGCGACCGGGCCGACGATCTCCGGGGCGTTCGGATGGGCCAACGCCTTGCTCCAAACAACCGGTTCGACCGCCACGGTCAAAGACTCGCGGGTGCTGAATCTCGCCACCGACGCGGCGGGCAACGTCTATGCGGTAGGCCAGTTCAGCGGCACGGTGGACTTCGATCCCGACCCGACCGCCACGAACCCGCTCACCGCTGTGGGTGCCACCGACGGCTATCTCGCCAAGTTCGACGCCGGCGGCAGGCTCCGCTGGGTGATCCAGTTCAGTTCCGCCGGCGCCGATGTCGCCTACGACGTGGCCGTGGACGGACGAGGCGACGTGGTCGTCACCGGAGAGTTCACTGGATCGCTCGACGTGGACCCGGATCTAAACCTCGCCCGCACGCTGACGACCAACTCGGTGGGCGCGTTCGTCGCCAAGTACGACTCGGCGGGCCGTCTCCGGTGGGCCGATGCGTTCACCGGGACGGGCAACGCGAGCGGCCGCGGGATCGCGATCGAGCCCGGCACGAACGCGATTGTGGTCGGAGGCCGGTTCAGCGGCTCCGCGGACTTCGACCCGGGGTCGGCAACCAAGACACTCGCGACGACTGGGTCCACGGATTACGACGGCTTCATCGTCAAGCTCAATGCCGACGGGTCGCTCGCCACAACCTCGACGGGCACCGGGTGGGTACTGCCGATCGGGGGATCGGACGGCAATCAAATCGTCATGGCGGTAGCGATTGACCAGTCCGGGGACGTCGTCGCTGGCGGCAATTTCACTGGCAAGACCGTTTCGGTCCTGCCTGTCGACGGGTCGGCTACTCGAACGCTCACGAATACAAATTCGTCGAGCAGCACTTCGCAAGACATCTTTATTGTGAAAATTGCTGGCCAATCGGGAGCGGTGTCGTGGGCGAAGTCGCTGGGGTCGACCAACACCGATTGGTTTACCAGCGTCGCCATCGACTCCCAAAACCGGATTGTGTTCGGAGGCACGTTTAACTCCGACTGCCTGGTAGGCTCGAGTGGTACAATCACGTTCTCCACCTCAGTCTCGTTTTCAGAGCAGAGCTCACACGAGGGCTTTTTTGCCCAGTACTCCCCGGATGGGATCTTCCAATGGGCCAACAGAACGGGCAGCGCTTCGACCTCGGCTGGAATCGGGGGTGGTTGGGACACAGTCGAATCAGTCGCAGTCTTGCCGGACGACTCGGTTCTGGCGGCAGGTCGGTTTTCCGGCACCCAGGACTTCGACCCGGGTTCAGCGGTCAAAACCCTCCTCGGCGGTGCGAATGATGCGTACGTGGTCAAAAGCTCGAGCACCGGTAGTTTCGTCGATGCATGGCAGATGGGTAGCACCACCGATGCATGGCCATACATCGACGACGCTTGGGCCCTGGCCAGCGACACCTCCGGCAACGTTTTCGTGGGAGGCCAATTCCAAGGAAATGCGGACTTTGACGTCGCGGGCACGACGGTGGCCAACCTGACGGTTGGCACAGGCACTTCCACCGGGTTCATCACCAAGCCGCAACTGCTCGCCTCGCCTTCAGTCCCCTCGGCCATCAAGCAGACGTGGCGAGCAGGCGATGATTTCGCAGCGTACGTGACCACGGCGGCGTACACCGATGCGGCGAAGTACACCGCGTCGTATGGCCCATGGTCCTACGGTTATCGCGACACGCTCACGACCAACTCCACGATAGCGGCAAGCCTGACGCCGCCCGCGGCCGGAAAACGCATGCCATCCGTGATCACGGGATATTTTGACCCCGCGATCGTTGGGTGGCGGAATATGGAGTCGATCAACGGAAATGCGGCACTTGGCGTCAACACGACGGCGTTAAACGTACTTCCCGTACCGTCAGTCCCAACAGCCACCGCCGTCTTTCCGCGGGAAATCTACGTCCATCCCGGCAGCGGAACCACTTCGCAGGTGACGGTCATTCGCTTCACGGCTCCCACGACCGGCGCCTACAGCGTGCTCGCCGGATGGAGGGACCTAGAAAACCGCACTGGACAAAACGGCTATCAAGCTGCGGTTGTCTTCAATGCTCGTACGGCGATTTTTAATCAGACAGTCTCCGAAAACGGAGCAGCTTCGTTCCAGTCATCCGGGGTATTTCTGATCTCCGGCGATACCCTCGACTTCGTTGTAGGCTCGAACGGTGACGTGACCTGCGACTCAACCGGCCTCTCCATAACCGTCTCGCAGCTGTCACCGGCTCCAACAAGCGATACCTTCCCCACCATCACCGCCGCCGCCGACACCGACGGTGTGAGCGTATCGGTCGCCCCCGGCGGCTCTGCCGACAAGCCCCGGATCGTCGTCACGCCCAAGGCCGACTTCTCCGGACCGGCCACGATCACCGTCACATCGACCGACGCGTTTGGCCGGGCCGCGCAGCGGAAGGTGGACGTGCTCGTTCCTGGCAAGAGCGGGCCGCAGGGGGGCGAGACGCAGGTCATCGACCATCGGGCGTTTTCCTCCGACGGCGTCGCAGTCGTCAGCCAAGGCACGGCGTCGCGCACGCTCGCGAGCGCCGTCCAGGCCGATGGCAAGACCGTGAGCGTCGGCTGGAGAATCGCGACGATCGGCGGCAAGCAGGACTTCCTGCTCACGCGCTGGAACGTCGACGGAACGCTCGACACATCGTTCGGCAGCAGCGGCTTCGCCGCACTACCGATCACCGTAGACAACGCCGCCGAACTGACGGCCGTCCGCGTGCTTGCCGACGGCAAGATCGTCGTCGCTGGCACCCAGTGGCTCTCGTCGGATACCACGAGCGATCGTTACGTCGTTGCGCGGTACTCGGCGAGCGGCAATCTCGACACCACCTTCAAGGGCAACATCGCCGGTGGTGGATGCTGGATCGAGGCCGTCTCCAAAAAGAGTGGTTCCGTGACGCGGTTGTCGGCTCTGGAGATCGACACTGCGGGCGACGGAGCCATCTACGTCGCGGGCGAGGCCTACACGCCGGATCGCATCGATCCCTACGTGCAGATCATGAAACTGAACGCGGACGGTTCCGCGAGCAGCTTCGATCGTGACTCGAAAGACGTCATGATGGCTCCGCGCACGCTCTGGCAACAAGCCGGGCCGGCTCTCGTGCAGAGCGTCACCGGGTCATACGCCACTACGTCTGGCCCGTGGTCTTATGGCTGGCGCCTCGACGCCGGCACCACGCAACTCAACGCGTTCACGAAACAACAATCGGGTTACGCTGGCCTTGTAAAGGGATGGATCGGGCCGAATCAAGCCGATATGCCGCTGATGATGGTGAACCCAGGTGATCAGGCGGTCCAGCATCCCGTGCTGGGCGGCGTGGCGATGCAGCCTTTTCCGGCGCAGCAGATCGTCTGGCATCCGGGCCCCAACAACGAAAAGCCGGTCGTGCGGTTCACGGCCCAGCAGACGGGATCGCACACCATCGATGCGTCGTGGTACAAGCTGCATCCCGCAGGGGAGGGTGTTCAAGCGTGGATCGTCGTGAACGGCAACGGCATCTGGTACACGACGATCGCCTCCAACGGATCGGCCTCGTATTCGGGAAACATCCTCCTGAACCAGGGCGACGTCGTCGACTTCGTGCTGGGATGCAACGGAAATTATCACTACGACACAACCGGGTTCTCAGCCAGCATCGGCGTGCCCACTCCGGCGTCGGCATTCGGTGTCACCGGTATCCAGATTTCCGACAGCGCCGTTCGCGTGGTCGCCGGCACGAGTGACGTGCGGTCGACGGACCGGACGCTCGTGTTCTCGTGGCCGAAGTCGGCTGGCAGCGCCGATCGTACCGGAACCGTGATCAGCGGCACGACGCAGGAGTTCGACGGCACCCCTGTGTGGCTGCGATCCGCCCGACTTCCGGATGGGCGGACCATGCTTGTTGGTTACGACGGCGATCTTGCCGGAACGAGTGCAGCGTCGCGCGATGCGGTCGCGGGGGTGCTGTCGATTGCCGGAGAAGCCAGCGGCAGATCGATCCTCTCCGTCGGCACCTCGGCCGGTCAGCGTGATGAATTGACGAGCGTGACCGTCGACAATCGCGGTCGGACGTGGGTCGCGGGCATCCGCATTGCTACAGGCGGTGAGCTGGAGCCGATCATCGGCCGGCTGATCATCGACTCGAGCGCCGTCAGGTGGGACACGTCGTTCGCGGGGACCGGGTACGTGGTCGTGCCACGGTCGCGGACGGGCGCCCTGGCAACGGATTGTCGTCCCGCCTTGGTCGTGGACGGTGAAGGCAGGATCACGGTATCTCTCGGCAACTCCGCTGGGCACGGCGTGGTCGTGAGGCTCAACGCCGACGGCACGCTCGATGCCGGCAACGATCAGGGCCAGACCATCGCCACGGCGGCGGACGGATCGAGCGTCGTCGTCTGGCGGAGAAGCGGCGTCGAAAATACCAATGCGACCAATGGGCCGGTGAACGGCGTGTACCTCCGCCGTTACGACGCGAAGGGAAACCCTGCCGGAGCCGAGGTTCTCATCAGCAATGCCGGCGACGCCGGCGATACGAGCGTTGCTCCGAGCCTCGCGGTATCCGACAACGGACTGGCGATCGTGGCGTGGCGAGGGTCGGACAACAGCTTGAAACTCTTCCGCGTGCCTGCGGGGGGCAGCCCCACGGCCGTCGCCACCACGGGGCTCTCCGTGGGCACCAACTCTCGGCCGAGCGTGGCCGTCGACGCGACAGGCCGCTTCGTGGTGACCTGGCGGAACACCGCCGCACAACCTACGGTCGCGTTCGCGGTCTTCACCGCCAACGATACCCGCCTGTCGAATCCCGGAAGCCTGCCTTTCGGTGCGGGCGATTCAGCGCCAGTTGTGGCGATGAGCGACGCGGGCAGTTTTGTGGTGGCTTTTCAGCGGACCGATACATCGACACCGGCGAATTCGGGCATCTATCGCTCCGCGTACACATTCACCGACTCCGCCGTAACCGCCGTCACGGGAGTCACGACTTCCGCGGTCGGCACGGGCACGGGCCTCGCCGTCCCCGAAATCGCGATGGACAGGTCCGGCAACTACGTGATCTCGTGGGAGAAGCCGGGGACTACGGCCGGCACGTTCGATCTGCTGGCCAAGTCGTACGATTCGAGCCACGCCCAGCTTTCCGACAACTCGACCGGCACTGGGGCGAGCGCGGGCGTCAGCCTCGCCACGCCCATCACGGTCCCCGGCTCGAGTTCGGTAGCGATCGCGCGGGACGGCTCGGGCGTGATCATCTTCGGCTGGTCCGCCCGGGATCCTGCCGTGACCAGCTCGACCGCGGCATTCGTCCGCGATTACTCGTCGTTCGGGCTGGCGGCGAACCCGGCGCAGCAGGCCAACCGCACGGCCGTCGGTGTCCAGCAGTCCACGTCCGTTGCCGGACTGCCCGGTGGCGGCTACGTCGCCTCGTGGACGCACGTCGAGGGTAGCGACGTCTCCGACATCCGCCTGCAGCGGTTCGCGTCGAGCACGGGCACGATCCGTGGCAGGCTGACCAACAACGCCGGAGGTGTTTCCGGAGGATCGGTGGAAGGCAGGCGAGTCTACATCGACCTCACGCCGTCGGGCACTTACGAGACCGGAGGCCTCGAACCGTACGCCCTGACCGACGCCAACGGCGACTACGTCATCCGCAACGTGCCGTACGGCACGTACACGGTCCGCGAAGCGGTGGACGCCGACCGCACGGCGACGGCACCGTCACCGTCGTTCACCCAAACCGTGTCGCTGGGCTTCGGCACGACGCAGCAGCAGACAATGCCGACCGCGTTACCGGGATCGATGGCGTTCGTGACCGTCGGTGACGCCGGTAATCCGGCGGACACGACGACCGGCTCCAACTACGGCAACGTCGCCTCTGCGTATCAAATCGGCGTCTTCGAGGTCACCAACCCGCAATATGCGGCCTTCCTGAACGCGGTCGACCCGACTGGCGCGAACATCCTCGCGCTCTACTCGACGTCGATGGCATCCGGAAACGGTGGCATCACGTTCACAGGTGGCAACGCCGATGGCACGAAATACGTCGTGCGGGCCGGCATGGCCGATCGTCCGGTCGTGTTCGTGAACTACATCGACGCAGCTCGCTTCGCCAACTGGATGCACAATGGTGCGACAGGGAACGTGGCCACGGAGAGCGGGGCCTATGCGATCAGTTCCGCGACGATCAGCCAAAAGGCCCTGACATCGAACGTGGCCACGCTGACGACTTCTGCCGCCCACAATTTGGCCGTCGGGAGCGTGGTCACCATCGCCGGCGTGGATGCCACGTTCGATGGCACATACACCGTGGTGACCGTGCCGACCGCCACCACGTTCACGTACGCGAAAACGGCCGCGAACGTGGCCGCGACGGTAGTGACCGGAGGCACAGCCAAGGCGTATTCGGTCGGAGCGCGGGCCGCGGGCGCCAAGTACGCCCTGCCGACGGAAAACGAGTGGTACAAGGCCGCCTACTACAAGGGCGGCACCAACGCCGGCTACTGGACGTATGCCGTGGGCTCGACCACGGTCCCGGTCGCGGCGACGGTCGATGCCACCACCGGTAGGGTGTCCAATCCGGGGCTGCCGACCGCCGTGTACGGATCGCTCACGACGACGGCCGTGGTCGGATCGGCGCTGACGCCGTCCGCTTACGGCGCGCTCGACCAGACGGGCAACGTGGCGGAGTGGGTCGAGGGCAGGGTCTATCGCGGTGGAGCGTACAACACCGCCGCCGCGAACATCACGTCGAGCGCAGCCGCATCGCGTGTGAGCAACGCCCCGGGGTACGAAGGAGCCGACGTCGGCTTCCGGCTCGTCGCGACGGTCGGCACGGCGACGCAGTCCACCTCGATCACGCCGGCAAACCCAACGGCATCCGGCATCGCCTTCTCGTCCCGGCAGGAGGTGCTGATCTCGGTCACCACCCCCGCGGGCTTCAGCGGAGCGACTACGGGAATCGCGGTGGCTGAAAACACGCCCGTCACCTTGACGTCACTGTTATCGGGCAGCCTGACAACACCAACGTATGCATGGGCGGTGCAGAAGGATGGCGTGGCGTTCACGCTGCCGGCCGGTACGCTCACGAATGCCGCGACTTTCACATTCACGCCCACCTCCAACCGGAACGATGGCAAAGCGAGCGCAGCGCGATACACCGTGTCACTCACAGCCACTGGTGGCGGACTGACCCGGACCGAGTCGTTCGATGTGTACGTCTCGAACGCTGTCCCGACGAGTGTCGCGGCGGCACTCGCGACGGCATCGCCGGTCGAGGGATCGCCCGTGCGTGTCACCGCGACCGCTTTTGATCCCGGCGACACGCTTGCATACGCCTGGCGCATCGTCCGTCTCGGAGGCGATGGCGTCACCGGAACCGAGGAATACGCGTCCGGATGGATTGCGGCGACGGCATACGATTTCAGCCCGAAGAACAACGGCACCTACATCGCCTACCTGCAGGTCAAAGACGAGGTTGCGTCGGTCGACGCCCCGCCGCTGCGATTCACGGTCGCCAACGCGAAGCCGACCGCCACCGTCACGCCGCCGACGGGTTCTTTCAACGAAGGCGACACGCTCACGTTCACGAGCACACCCAGCGATCCGAGCACGCCTCTGACGGCATTCACCTACCTCTGGACGGTCACTCGGAACGGACAACCATTCGAAGCGGTCGCGGCGACGAATACCGCCACGCTTTCGTTCGTGGCCCCCGACTACGGCACCTACGTCGCCACGCTCGTCGTGACCGACAAGGACGGCTTCGCGAGCAACCCGGTGAGCGGCATGGCGGTCGTGGCGAACGTCGCACCCTCGGTGTCGATCGCCACACCGTCGGTGACATTCAACCAGGCAGACACGATTTCGCTCGTGGCGACCGTGAGCGACCCGGGGCTGCAGGATGCCTTCGTCTACGCCTGGTCCATGACCCGAAACGGTTCTCCGTACCCGCTGCCAGCGGGCAGCATCGTGAACGGCAGCACGTTCGCATTCAGCGCGGCGGATGCCGGGGACTATGTCGTGACCGCGAGCGTGAGCGACGGCGTGGCGACGACCACCACATCGACCACGTCGATCCCGGTGGCCAACGTGGCACCGGTCATCGCCGCAAAGGGGATCCAAGGCCTGCCGACGACGGCGATCGCGGAGGGTACGGCCGTAACAGTCTCGGTGACCGCCGGCGACATGGCCGCGGATCAGCCGACGCTTGCCTACGCATGGACCGTCGCCCGAAACGGCGTCTCATACACGCTACTGGCGGGTACCGTCACGAATGCCGCGACGCTCTCGTTCACGCCCACGGACGACGGCGAGTACGCCGTCACCGTCGTGGTGACCGACAAGAACGGCGGCAAAGACAGCCGCACCGGTACGTTCAGCGTCACGAACGCGGCCCCTGTGGCACGGTTCTCAGCCTTCAAGACCAGCGACACGACCAAGGCCGAGAGCCGGTCGTTTGATCAAGGCGATGCGATCACGTTCAGCCTGTTGAATGCGACCGATGCCGCGGGCGATCTGGCCGCCGGGCTCTCGTATGCGTTCGACCTCGACAGCGACGGCGTCTGGGACGCCAAGGGCGACTGGCCGAGCGCGGGCGGGGCGGTTTCGTACATACCCACTGCCGTCAGACTCGCCGGCGACCGAGTGATCCGCTGGAGAGTTACCGACAAGGACGGTGGCGAAACAACCGGTACCGAGCGATTCCACGTCGCTAACAAACCGCCGGAGGTTGACTCTTTCACGAAGCAGGCTGTGGCAACGCCGACGGCGAGGGCGTTTGCCGCTTTCGCTGCACCAGCCGTAAGCACGACGCCGCCCGTCGTGACGAGCACTGGTGCCGTGCGACTCACCGGCACGTTCTCCGACCCGGGCGCCGACACGGAAAGCTTCCGGGGCATCGCGACGATCCGCCAACTCACGGCGAAGAATGGCTCGATGGCGGCGCCCGTGACGGTGCCGCTGCTGCTCACACCCGCCTCGTCTGTCGCGGCAGGCACCTTCGCGCTGGCCTACGCATTGCCTACCGCCGGAACCTACTCCGTCACCGCGACCGTCACCGACAGCCAGGGGGCATCGGCCGACAGCACGCTCACCGTCATCGCCCTCGACGTCGCCCTGTCGAACGCGACGATCCCGGAGAACGCTGGTAAGAATACTCTCGTCGGCACGCTGTCTCTCACGCCCGACGACCCGTCGGCCGTCTACGAGCTCGTCTCCGGCGATGGCGACTTCGACAACGCCAAGTTCAAGATCAGCAACAACGCACTTCAGGCGATCGACAGCTTCGACTACGAAACAAGTGGCGGCCTGTCGGTGCGCATCAGGGCGACGTCGTCGAACGGCGACAGCGTGGAGCGGATCTTCACGATCGGCGTCAGCGATGTGAACGAGCGGGTGACCGCCGTGGCGTTCGACAATGCGGTCACCCGCTTGTCGGAGAACAAGGTCACCACATCCGGTGTGAAGTTGGCCGACGTGAGGGTAATCGATGACGCTCTCGGAACCCGCAGTGTCAGCGTGTCGGGAGCGGATGCGGCCTTGTTCGAGATTCGTGGCGGATCCAACGGCCCTGAATTGTGGCTGAAGGCCGGCACGCATCTCGACTTCCTCTCCAAGCCCTCCTTGAGCGTGAACGTGGTCGCGATCGACGATGCCTTCCCGACGCAGCCGGCACAGTCGACTTTCTCGCTGGCTGTTGCCCGCAGCGGCAATCAGCCACCGTCGGCCATCCGGTTCGTGAATGCCGTCACGACGCTGCCGGAATCGGCCGACATGACCAAGGCGACCCGCATCGCCGACATCGTGGTCGACGACGACAACATGGGCATTAATACCGTCGCCCTCACGCCGGCATCGCAGGCGGCGTTCGAAATCAAGGTCGAAAACGGCAGCCCGGTTCTCTACCTGAAGGCGGGCGTGTCGCTTGCCGCCGCGGCGGCGTATTCGGCGACGGTGACGGCAGCGGATTCCTCGCTCCAGAATGCAGCCCCCGTCACCGCGACGCTCGCTCTCTCGATCGAACGGCTCCGCGTCACAGGGTTTGATACGAACGCTTCCGGCTTCGTGGTGTCGTTCAATCGGCCGGTCGATGTCTCGGTGCTGAACCTCTACGACCAGGGGGGCCAGTTCGGTGTCGCCGACATGACGGTCGTCGGCAAAACCGCCGGCGCGGTCCGTGGATCGATCGTAGTTGCCGCCGACGGTCGGTCGGCAACGTTTGTCCGCACGGGAACGGTGCTGGCTGCCGACGTTTATACGGTCACGCTGCGTGCCGCTTCCAACAGCTTCCGTGACACGTCTGGGCTCCTGCTCGACGGCGATGGTGACGGATTGGCCGGTGGCGACTACACGACTTCTTTCACCGTCGCGCCGCCCGCGGGAAATGCCGTGGTCGTCAGTCTGCCCGACTTCGCACGCGGCTTCGGTCAGGCTGTTAACCTCCCGGCAACCGGCGTTGGCCTGCCGCTCACTGTCAGCACTGGTCGTGATGTGTCGAGCATCGAGTTCACCCTACGGTATGACCCGAAGCTGCTGAACGTCACCGGTTTCACTCTGGCGTCGGGACTGGCCGCCAACACCAAGGTCACGACGAATGCGGTGTCTGCAGGCGCCTTCCGCGTCCTCGTCTACAACGACACCGGCGAGCTGTCGGCAAGCAACGGACCTCTGGTGCTCGGCAGTTTCGCGGCTTCGGTGCCGGCGGCCGCCCCCTATACGGCAAAGCAGGTACTGCACATTGACGACCTTGCGGTGTTCGACACGTTCGGTTCATTCGGCTCACCGCGGCCCGCTGTGGCCGATGCGGCGGTCCATGTCGCGGCATTCCTGGGCGATGCCAGCGGTGACGGGCTGATCCAGTCCAACGATGCGGTCCTCGCCCGCTGGGTCGTCACGCAGGTCAACACCGGATTCGCGGCCATGCAGACCGCCGATCCGACGATCGTGGTTGATGTGAGCGGCGACGGAGCCGTTCGCGGCGACGATGCACGGGCAGTCTCGCGGAAGGCCATCGCCTTCACGATCCCGGAGCTTCCGTCCACGACTGCCGGCACGCCGCCCGTCGGCGGCGTCGATCCGACTCTCCAACTCAACGCAGGCTTGGCCGACGTCAATGGAGTCGTGCTGATTCCCGTGACCGTCTCCGTGCCCGCGGGCGAGTCGCCGCTGCAAGTGACGTCGTTCCAGTTCGCGATTTCGTATGACCCGACATTGCTCGCCTTCACGGATGCCTCTTCAGGCGATGCCACGAGTGCATTCACGGTGACTGCCAATACGGCACTGGGATCGGGAGTCTTGGCCATCAACGGTGTGTCCGATACACCGACGACCCAGATCACCGATGCCAGCGGGAGCATCACGATAGCCATGCTGCGGTTCCGCGCCCTGGGCATCGGAACAACGGTCGTCAACCTGTTGGCAAGTCTGCCGAATGCCGAGAACACCGTGCAGACGGGCATCTTCGACGGCGGCGCCAATCCGACGACGTTGAGCCCAGTGCCGACGGATGCCGCGACTGACGCAGTGGACGCGGTTGTGACGATCCCCAACCGGGCGCCGACCTCCGTGACGCTCGCGAACAACACGTCGACTCTCCCGGAGAACACGAGCACAGCAAGCCGACTCAAGCTTGCCGATATCGTGGTGACGGACAACGCATTTGGATCCAATTCGATCACGCTTTCTGGCGTCGACTCCGGCAGCTTCGAAGTCGTTGATGCTAGCCTGTATCTCAAGGCGGGGGTGATCCTCGACTACGAGACGCAGCGGTCGTATGGCGTGACGGTGAGCATCTCGGATCCATCGCTTGTCGGCAGCGTGCCGGTGACGGTGGGCTACGCGCTCACGGTGACGAACGTGAACGAGTCGCCGACGGTCACGTCTTCTGGCTCTGCGACGGCTGCCGAGAACCAGACGGCTGTACAGACGGTCACGGGCAGCGATCCCGACGCCGGTACGACGCTGACCTACAGCATCGCGGGCGGTGCGGACTCGGCGAAGTTCGCGATCGACCCGAACACTGGGGTGCTGACGTTCATCACCGCCCCGAACTTCGAGAGCCCGACGGATGCCGGTGCCGACAACGTCTATAACCTGACGGTCCGGGTCAGCGACGGATCGCTGACAGCGACGAAGGACGTTGCGGTCACGGTGACGAACGTGAACGAGTCGCCCGTCGCTCTTGCGCTCATCAATCAAGTGACGAGCCTTGCCGAGAACACCAGTACGGCCGCTCGGATCAAGATGGCTGACATCGTCGTCTCGGATGACGCCCTTGGCACGAACACGTTCAGCCTTTCCGGATCCGATGCCGGTAGTTTCTATACTGACGGCACCTCGCTCTATCTCAAGGCAGGCGTAACGCTCAACTACGAGGCACAGTCGACTTACGTCGTGAGCGTCAGGGTGGGTGACGCCTCAGTGGATGACAGTGTGCCGATCACGGCTCCCTTCGCGTTCTCGGTCACGAATGTGCCCGAGCAGATGGCCGCTCCCAGGGTATCGCTCCCCGCCTCGTTTGCAGTGCTCGAAGACACCGCTACCCCGCTGGTCTTCGTTGGCGCGCCTGTGACCGACGCCGATTCTCCGATCACCAAAGTGATCACGCTCCGGTTCGCCGTCACCGACGGCACGATCTCCGCGACGCCGTCTGCTGGCATCACTATCGCCGGCACGGGCACCGCGAGGACATTCACCGGCACGATCGCGGCCCTGAATACCTATCTGACGGCTGTGCCCGCGAAGATTAGCTACAAGCCTGTGCTCAACAGCAACGCGTCGAGGACGCTCACCGTGACCGCTTCCGAAGCGTACGGCACCAAGGTGCTGACTTCTTCGCAGACTGCGATGCTCGCGATGATCGCCGTCAACGACGCGCCGACGGTCGCCGCGCCCGCTTCGTTCAGTGTGACCGAGGACGTTGCCACCAAGCTTGTGTGGCCGGCGAACTCTATTCCCTTCGCCGACGTCGATTCCCCGGTCCTCACTGTAGTGCTCTCTGTCGCTGACGGAACCATTACGGCAGCGCCAGCCGTGGGCATCACCATCGGCGGCACGCCCACCGCCCGAACAATTTCCGGAGCCACGGCACTCGTCAACAGCTACTTCAAAACGCCCGGCAAGCTCACGTACAGGACTGCTCCCGACAATACCGTCCCGCGGACACTGACCACCATGGTTTCCGACGGCACGCTCTCCACGACGAAGAGCAGCACGATCAACATCCTCCCGGTCAACGACGCTCCCGAGATACTGGCTTCTGCGGTCGTGGCTGGGGGGGGCGGTGGGAGTGGCGTGGAGCTGCGGTACGAGGTGCTGAAAGCCGCTTCCGGTGCCTCCGACATCGACTCGCCGTCGCTCTCTCTCGTTGTCCAGTCTGTGCGATCCGGATCGTTGCAACGCTGGAACGGAACTGCATGGGTAACGCTTTCGGCCACGTCGTCGATCGCCCTCCGAACGCTCTTGCCGGGACAGAAACTGCGATGGACTCCGCCGGCCAATGCGGCTGGCACCTTGCAGGCCTTCACGCTCAAGGCGGGCGATGGCCTTCTGGTGTCTTCGGCCACGTGTACGGTCAGCGTCTCTCTGTCAGGTCCAACCTGATGCGTGGAGGCGTCCCGAGTGCGGCGCCGCATAGGGGCCTCCCGCGCGAAGAAGTCATGATCCTCCAGCCTCGGTCGACTGCACTGTTAGACACACGTGCTGTGGCTTGTCGCACGGTTGTCGGCCTGCGGTACTCCCGCCGTTCTCTTGGTGGCGTGCGGTCAAACTGAAAAGCCGGGATCTTAATTTCAGCGACGATCTTTGAAGGAGGGGTCTTCGGAGACTTTAGTACGTTACGCGGAACGCTAGCGATTCTAATGTTCGGAGAGTCGCCCTTCTGTCGCATGATCCAACGGTCGCCATGCAGGAACTCCCACATGGTGACCGTTGGATCATCTTTGCAGGGTCTGGCCGCAGGGGTGATGTATCCAATCCGCCCCATTTCTTGCGTATAACCTCGACTGTCCACGGAATAACCAACCATGACCACCGTCCAAATCACGATTTCCGACGCCCTCGCCAAGGAGGCTGCGGCCGAAGGCTTGCTTGAAACCGGATCGATCGAGGCGATCCTGCGCGAACGGCTCGCGGCGGCCCGCGTCGCGAAGATGCAGGTGACGCGCCAGAAGCTCTCTGCCACCGGAACGCCTCCCTTGACGGCCGAGGAAATCGAAGCCGAAATCCAGGCGTATCGTGCGGAGCGGCGACGTGCGGCTGGTGCTTGACACGAACACCGCTGTATCCGGCCTCATCTGGGGCGGGGTACCAGGGCAACTGATCGACGCGGCCGCGGCCGGCACGGTGCAGATCATTTCGAGTGTGCCGCTCTTGGGCGAACCGCACGACGTGCTGTTTCGAAAGAAGTTCACCGTCAAATTAGCAGAGCAGGGGGTGGACGCGGCGGACCTGTTCGAGGGATATGCGGCACTCGTGGAGCTTGTTGACCCCGCTGATATCGGCCCGGTAATCCTCGCCGATCCCGATGACGACATCGTGCTTGCGACAGCCGTAGCCGGCAACGCAGCCGCGATCGTCTCAGGTGATGCCCACCTTCTCGGGATCGGCGAGTTTCGCGGTATGCCCATCGTCACGCCTGCGGCGGCTGTGAGTCGGCTGGTGGTGTGACCGGTAGGTCGCCGCTTGACCGATGGCATTTTCGATTCAGAGGCACGACCACTTCTTTTATCGTCGCCCGATCAGTGCTTTCAGCCGGTTGCTGGCTGCAGGCTACCGGCCATGAGCTGCCTTCAGATCCACTCGCCCCGCCACGATCGAGCACCGCCAGGGCCGGCACTGCGTTGATCGTGAACCGGGCGACCATCTGCGGCTTTTCCTGACCCTCGATCTGGCGTGTCTCAATGACGACGTCACCCACGAGGGCCTTGAGCACCTGCGCCGCCACGCCCACGTCGCCCTGCAGCAGGTCGCGAAGCTTCCCGAGCGCGGCGACGACGTCCTGCTCCCGAACGCTTTTTACTTTCGGCCGCCGGCCGGCCCGCTGGAGCTCCTTGAGACGCTCCCGCTTGGCCGCAAGCTGCCGCCCCATCTCCTCCGCCTTGGCAAGCACCGCATCGAGGTGTGTCTCATCGAGCTTGGCGAGCCGGTCGGTGAGCCGCTTGAGCTGCCGGTCCTCGTTGGCGATTTCCTGCTCGAGCTTCTTTGTCGACGGAATCGGCTGCCGGGCAATCCATGCCAGCCGATTGTTTACATCGGCTGTCAGGTCGGCGATGAAGTCGTCGGTGAAGAGGGTCGCCATCAATCTGCTGAGCACCGCCTCGTCGATGATCCGGGCCGACTTGTAGCCCCGGTTCGTGCAGCCCTTGATGCCGTTGGTCGCGTTGAAGCAGAAGAAGCTCTGGTATTTCCCGTCTGACCGGCCGAGGATCATCGGGTGTCCACAGCGGCCGCAGAGCGGCCGAATGAGCACCTTCGGGTAGAGGTCCACGCGGTTGACTTTCTTCTTGCGATCCTTCGCCTTGCGGCCAAAGGATTCGGCGCCGAGGCCGAGTTTCCGGTGCACGGCTTGGGCCAACTCATCCGACAGGATTCGCAGGTGCGGCACGTCCCGCCAGATCCATTCCGATTCCGGCAACTGGATGATCTTCTTTTTGCCCGTGCGACGGTCGGTCACCTGCTTGGTCTTGTGGAACACATCCTTGCCGACGAGCTTCTCGCGGCCGTAGTGCTGCCGAACCCGGCAGTCAGACCAGGTCTGCTTGCCGCCCACGTTGTGCTCGTTGAAGAGCCTCGCCACGTCGATCGCGCTCTTGCCCTCGTAGGCGATCATCTCGGCACCGCGTCGCGTCCACTCGGCCGCCTCGGGGTCGATCTCGACGGCCTTCTCGATCGTGTTTTTGTGGGTGATCACGAGGTTGCCGTTGGCATCTTTCACCTCCACGAGCCGGTAGCCCACGCCGGGTGGCTGAATGTTGTCGCCACGAACGAAAGCGTCGTCCATGCCACGCTTTACCTTAGATCGCAGCTGAGTGATGAACGCTTCGTTCATCGAGCCGAGAACCGGCAGGAGAAGCGAGGACTGCGGGTTGGAGCTGTCGTAGCCAGCGCTGGCGCCGACCACCCTGACGCCGGTAGATTCGGCGTGCTTTTGCCTGAAACGTTGCTCGAAGTCGTCAGCCATCGCCGCGATCGTGGCGGCGACGGGTGCCGGTACAGCCGTCGTGCCGGCGAGTTCGGTCCAGAGCCGGTTCTGAGTCTCGAGATAGGTTCGGGCCAGGTCGAGAAGGCCGCTCCGTTCGGGCATTCCGAAGTCGGCGCTTCGAACCCGCCCTCGGCGGCTGGGTGAAGGAGCGTCGTGGCTGGAACCAGGGATCTTGGGGCTAGAGGAATTGGAAGAATCATCGCCGGTGCCGCCGGCGTTGTTGTTGAAACCAATCATGGTGAAAACCTCGGAGGCGAGCAAAAAGCCTCCGGGGTGGAGCAGGGGGGCGGGCACGAGCCCCACCCCCGTCAGCTGCGTCCGCGATTACGCCGAGACGCCGATCGCGACCGCACAGCATCCCCGTCGAACCAGATCTGAAACGGGAATGGGTATGGGCAGAGACCGGCGGATTTCTCGGGCGTTTCGCGAATGTGCTGCCTCGTCAGGGAACGCACGTCGGGGGTCGCCCCGACTGGTTGATTGCCCTCAGGAATAAGGGCCAATTGGATTTGCCGACGTTCGGCAGTGCTCAGGGATGAACCCGAAAACGGGGAAAAAGAAACGGGGAAATCCCGTTTTCCCGTTTTCGTCTCCCCGGAGGCTCAGGCGGCGTATGGACAGGAGGCTCTCTAGCAGCTTCCACCGGATGCTTCCGGCGGTCAACGCACTGAGGCCATTCGGCAAGCTGCCGGCGGCAGCATTCGGGCCCCGCCGTCTCCGACAGGTCATGGAACGGCTGGTGGATGGGCCGACCTAAGCCGGAAAGCCCCGGCCACGGCGGTCTGTGACCCGAATCCTGAAACGTATTCGTGGACTCTTAGGGTGACTGGGAAATGATGCCAGCCACCAAATCTGGGTAAGGTGCCAGCTTCTCTATTTTTGGTGGCTGACACCGTTTTTCCGTTCGATTCCTAGTAAACTCGGTTGCATGACAGGGAGACAATTCTACGACTGGCAGACCGCGGGCGGCGCCGACGACGTGATGCGGATGGTCGATGCGCTGGAACGCGCTGAACTGCATTGGTGCGCCATCGGGGGCATTGCGGTGAACCATTGGGCGGCTGAGCCGATGGTGACCCGTGATGTGGATTTTGTCGTCGCCGTCGACGAGATCGACCGAGCTGTTGCGGTGCTCGAAGCTGTTGGCTTCAAGGCTGAACATCAAGAGTGGTCGGTGAATTTTCAGGGCCGTTCGCAGGTCAGCCTGCAACTGAGCACGGAAGACTTCTACCGCGACTTCGCAGCACGATCGGTCCCCGCGGATGTCCACGGGATTCTGCTGCGGGTGGCATCGCTCGAAGACACGCTCGCCGGCAAGATCAAGGCTTGGCGAACGCCAGAGCGGCGGCCAAGCAAAGCGATCAAAGACTTGGGCGACATCGCCCGGCTCATCGAGGCCCGCCCCGAACTGAAGGCTTCGCTGCCAGCGGACGTGATCCACGCCATCAGTCGGTGACTCGCAGCAGCGAACGCCGGATGGAAATGGTGCCAGCCACCAAATCTGGGCAAGATGCCAGCTTCTCTATTTTTGGTGGCTGGCACCTTTTCATCCGTCAGGGAACGCACGCCGGGGGGTCGCCCCGACTGGTTGATAGCCCTCAGAAATCAGGGCCAATTAGATTTGCCGACGTTCGGCAGTGCTCAGGGATGAACCCGAAAACGGGGAAAAAGAAACGGGGAAATCCCGTTTCCCCGTTTTCGTCTCCCGGGAGGCGCTGAAATGGGACGGAATCGCAGGCATTCCCTGCCGCAGATGCGGCTTCCGCCTCGGCCAAGGCGTCGGCTCCGGCCGCACACGCTTGTTCCTCTGGTTCATCCCTGTTCCTGAGTTTTCATATCGCCTGATACAGGAATTCCAAACCGGTCAGAGGCGTGGCTAGAAGGGCGACATCTCCAAGAAAACAAGCCTGCAGAAGAGGGTGTTCCATATTCTGGAATGTGGAACGTATGCTTGGTCCATGCAACTCAATCCCCAAGACCTCGTCGTCGCACTGAAACTCGCCTTCCACCCTGGGCTCACGTTCCGCAATCTCGCCGACTCGCTCGGAATAAGCGCGTCGGCTGTTCATCGCTCAGTAGCACGGGCAAAGGCTTCCGGCCTTCTCCTGGCTGATCGCCAGCCGAACCGGCCTGCGCTTCTCGAGTTTGTGGTCCACGGCGTCCGTTATGCGTTCCCTCCTGTGCGCGGCGGGATAAACAGAGGGATGCCCACGGCGCACGCGGCACCGCCGCTTGCAGAACTCATCGTTCAGGACAATGACCCTGTTCCGGTGTGGCCCGATCCGCAAGGTGAGGCTCGCGGTGCATCGTTCAAGCCGCTCTACCGCGGGGCACCGAAAGCTGCTCGCTCCGATGCAAAGCTCTATCAGTGCTTGAGTCTGATCGACGCTCTTCGAGGAGGTCGCGCCCGGGAGCGGAATCTGGCCAAAGAACATCTGACGAGGCTGCTCAATGGCTGAAAGAGACACTCCAAATCTTGCGATGCTCCGTGAGGTGGCTCAGCGCATTGAGTCGCTCCTTCCTCGCCTGGCCTTTTTGGGCGGAGTGGTGGTAGACCTCTTTGTAACGGAGCCCACGGCCCAGCCGAGCCGTGTAACCAAGGACGTGGATGTTGTCATCGATCTTGTTCACTACTGGCAGTATACAGAGACGCTACGCGATGAGCTCGTCCAGCTCGGCCTCGAAAAGGATATGACGACAGGCGCCCCACGCTGCCGCTGGCGATTTAAAGATGTACCACGACAAATCGTCGACATCATGCCGACCAAGGGCGATGTACTAGGCTTCTCGACGGAGTGGTACGCCGAAGCCTTTCAGTCGGCCAAGCCCGTTCCAACTACCTGGCGGGCCATTGATTCGGCTGGTCACGCCGCCCTATTTCCTCGCGACGAAACTCACAGCGTTCCATGACCGAGGGAGACAACTTCCGATGATCAGTCACGACCTCGAGGACATCATCGCCGTGGTCGATGGCCGGCCATCGCTCGTCATGGAACTTCAGGCTGCTCCACCCGGGGTGCGGGCGTTCGTCGCCGCCGCGTGGCGGGGGCTTTTGGAGACGGGCGGTGTGCCCGCGCTGCTCGAGGCCCATCTGGGCCCCGATGAAGGAAGTCAAGCGCGTGCGGGCCTCGTGTTGGCGCGAATCGAAGCCATGTCCCGCCTCGGTCATCACTGATCGAAAACAGGGTCCGCACGTGCCCAAAAGTTTGACCCAATAACAGTGCGAACAACGCATAAAAACAGTCAACGGGTCGCCAGTTTGCAGATTCGCGCGAGAAGCGTTCCGGTACTGATAAGTAGACGTTTCAGGCTCTCGAATCAGACCCCGCCCGAAGCCGCTGGGGGCGGCGTCAGTCGCGCCGATTCGCTCTCTGGATGTGGTGTCGTTTAACGGGGGCAGGTCACTCCATGCCACCATAGACGCGTTGAAAACTCACGGCCGCGGCACGAAGCAGGTGTAGATAGTTGAGCGTTTTCATGTATCGCTCAAACTCGACGGCCAGCGAAACCCGGGAGTGTTTAGCTGGGTCTACAACGGTGTGAGTGACCAATACATAGCGCAGACGTATGGGCCGCCGCACAGGACGAAGAGCTGGTTTGGCGATCAGGCCATTCAAGACGCGATCCTCAAAAAGGCGAATTCAATCGCCATGAGCCTCAAGTCAACGTTCGGTAGCCGGGGGATCATGCCAGCCGCTTGGTAGCAACATGCATTCCAGAGGACGCCTTGTTGACCTTGACGACGCTCAGGAAGTAGCGTGGCGGGCAAGCCTATGTTCTGCATCTTGGCACCCGGCGACTACATCGTTACCTTCCCAGGAATCGACATCATGGTCATGCGTTGTTTCCAACTGGTGGTCATTCTTTCTGCCCTCTGCCAGCACTGCCAACCTTCCGTCTGCCTGGCTGAAATTCCGGCCGATGGGGCCCAGGCAGTCCTGGAAGCCGGCAATCGGCGGTTTCTCGACGGGAAGGCGGTCGCCCATACGTGGCAGCGTGAGAAGGTCGCCAAGACCGGCACCGAAGGGCAGTCGCCGTCGATCGGGGTGCTGACGTGCGCCGACTCGCGGGTGCCGGTCGAAATGATTTTTGACATGGGCGTCGGCGACCTGTTTGTCTGCCGCAACGCCGGCGGATTCGACACGCCCGAGGTGAATGCCACCTTCGAATACGGCGTCGCCGCTCTCGGCGTGCACACGATCCTCGTGCTCGGCCACACACAATGCGGCGCCGTCATCGCCACGCTCGATGGAAAGCCCCTTCCCGGCAATATGTCGAGGCTTACCGACGCCCTGCGGCCGGGGATCGGAGCAATCCGCGGGAATCTTCCCAAGGATGCCAAAGTCAACGCGGCCGTGCAGGCCGTCGTACGCTTTCAGATACGGGCTCTCATCAACAGCAGCGACCTCCTCGCCGAAGCCCAAAAGCAGGGAAAGCTTCGCGTCATCGGTGGAGTTTATGACGTCGATACCGGACGTGTTGAATTCCTCGACAACGAGGGGCATGCGACAGCGCCGTAAGGGGGGTTGCGCCCGTACCTGGGAACTGACGTTGGTGGATGCCCATGGCCGTGAGCATGCGGGCTGTGACTTGCCTCAACAGCTGGCCTGAGATGACGTCACGAGGGATCGCGCAGTCGTCGAGCCGCTACTCGTCGCTGAGCAGGAGCGCCCATCCGCTCAAGCCACCAATGTGGTCGAGGGTGATCCGCAGCGCGGCCAGCATGGGATAGGCGAGAATCAGGCCGAGTATGCCCCAGGCCCAGCCCCAATAGGAAAGCCAGAGGAAGAGCAGGGTGGGGTCCAGATTGAGCTGCTTGCCCGACACACGGAGCTCAAAGAAATCGATCCAGAAGATGCGATTGAGAACGATGAGCGCGGACAGCAGAGCGGCCATCGCGGGGCTGTCGAGATCGAGGCCTGCCATCACGAGCGGTGGCACGCAGGCAGCAGCACTGCCAATGTACGTAATGTAATTCATGGCGAAGAAAAGAAACGCCCAAAGCATCCAGTGGTCGAGGCCGAATCCATACATAATGACCGCGGCAGACACTGCCATGCCCACGCCTGCCGCAGTCTTCACCACCATAAACCGTTCCATCGATTCCGTGATGCCGTCGCCGATGGCGACAAGTCGGCTGCTGCGCTCTCCGGGAAATGCGCGGAGCATACGGGCCTTCAGTTTGCGGCTGCCAAGAAACAGGAAGACGAGATAGCAGAACACCGCGACGGTCAACTCAGCCACGTCGAGGCTGTGGGAGAAGACGTACTTCAGCACGTCCTGTGACGTGATCCTGAAGAGGTCGGTGAGGGACGTGTGGCCGCGGAAGTCGCCGCCCGTTCGTGGATGGCTCACCACGTCATCATCGCTGCCCTCGGGGCCGACCTCAGTCGTCGCAGGTTCGCTGAACAGGTCCGCGGTCTGCTCCGGCAACCGTTCCTCCGAGGCGATTGACGATGCGGTTTCGGTGGCGGTGGCGGTGTCGGTGGACGGCAGGATGTCGGCTGGTGACTGCGGTGTGGCATTGCGCCGGGGGGAAGAGGCTGCCGGCCGTGGGGGGGCACCGGATAGGGATGGAGTGGCTGGCGACAGAGGGGCAGCGAGTTGTGGCATCCAGATGGTCAGAGAGGACGCGATCCTGTCTTCGTATCGCGGCCAGGTTCGTTGAAATACTTCGGCCTCTCGATACACAAATTGCGACGTGAGAATCGTGAACATCAATGCCAGACTGACGAGGGCCAGGTAGGCCGTCCAGGGCTGCATTCCAAGCCGGGAAAAAGACTTGGCGCCAAACTGCGTGGCATAGAAGAGGAACAGTGCCACGAGAAAAGGCTGCAGAACCGGCCCAAGTATGGTCACCACGGTGCCCATCGCCAGCACGGCCAGGACAACGAGCGACGCATTGCCGGCCGACGCATCAAGACCAGCGGCCGGAGAGTGCCGGGAGGTTGTCGCGGGATCTGAGGCGGAATGGGGTTCAGACATGCGGCCAGTGTATGTCTAAACAGGCCGAGCGGGGAATCACTCCGCCGGGACAGGCACAGCCAGCGGCAGACCGCCTGCTGCTGTCACACTGACCGCCCCGTTCAGCATTCGCTGTTTGTCGGTGATTAAAAGTTGCACATCCTGCGGCATGCGGCCACCCTCCACACGCACCGTGAATTCATGCCGTACCCGGCCCGTTTCCGGCTCCACAACATGCACGGCCCGCAGGCAGGCGGGAGTCACGCAGACCCGCACGCAGGGCAGCTTGTCCGCAAACGAGGCCGGATGGCTCTCAAGCACGGAGAGTTGCACGTGGTCGGCGGCCTCGGCCGGCGCCAGGCTGACCCGGATCTCGGACCCCGGCAGGCCCACCAGCTCCAGTCGCCGCTCCGCGCCCGGTGTCAGGTCGGCGAGCGGCACGGCGATGTCGGGCGGTGTCTTCGTAAAGCGGAACCAGCAGCGGATCTCGGCCCGATCGGCCGATCGCGGCCAGTGAGTAGCCACGAGATCGAGCACCGGCACAGGTCGGTTGGGCTGAAACGAGAGGTCGTAGAAGACGAACGGGGCGCCGATCACGCCGTCACTGGAGCGGGGTGCCACCTCGACCCAGCTCTCGACGGGCCGCGTCGAGAACTCGGCGGCGTTTGCATTCTGGATGGACAGCGGAAAGCGGACCGAATCGCCGAACCGCGAGGCCAGATGCCCGCCGACGAAGAACAGCCGCTGTGGATCGGAGGGGGCGAAGAGGTTCGTGCGGCTATCTCGCAGCCCCTGTTCTGTGCCGCCATCGTAACGGCGGAACTCGAGTCGTCTGCCGCCACCACCGACGAAGAGATCGATCGCCTCGCCGCCCTCCGCTTCAAAGCCGCGCCGTGGCGGATTCGCGCCGGACTCGAGCACCGCCTCGTAGGGCTGCGGCCGACCGGCGAGCGACGGCGGCAGCGTCAGCGACGCACCGAGCCCGGCTGTCTCCCGAGGCGCATTTGGCCCCCGTACCTGCCAGCGTATGACCCGCATCGATTCGCGGAGCGATCTGGCCAGCGATTCAGCGTTGGCGGCCTCGTAGAAGCGGCCCCCGGAGCCGGTGGCGAGATTCCGCACCTCGTCCATGCGCGACCCGCGGTCCGTTGCATTGGCCGCATACCCGAAGCCCACCACGTCGATTCTGAGGGGCACGCGGCGACGGCCGTTCTTCCGGGCGAGCTGGTCTTCCACCGCCGATGCGGTCACGTAGCGACCGCCGGTCTGGTCGTTCGCGCCATCGGTCACCACGAGCACGTGGCCAGGCAGGTCGGTACGGCCACCGTCGAAGTCGGTTGCCAACGCCTCCGAGATCGCCAGATAGAGCGGGGTTTCGCCGCCGGGCTCGAGTGGAGACAACGTCATGCCAATCCGTTCCACCACGGCCCGCGTGAGCGCCTGCATTGGCAGCACCTGTTCCACATCGTCGCCCGGCACCATCGTGAAGGGCTGGCCGGCGCGGCCGGCACCGGCTTTGGCGGCGGTGCCGGCGGGCGTGAGGCCGGCGACATACTTCCCATCCTTGTTGCGTGACCACTTGGTGCGGTGGCCGTAGAGCCAGAGCGACACGTCCCACCGGCCGGATGTGGCCATGCCCGTGAGGAGTTCGGCGACCGCGGCCCTGCCGGCGTCGAGCCGGGTCCGACCGTCGGCCAGTCGCTGCCCCATGCTGCCTGAGCAGTCGAAGACGATCGCCACCGACTGTGCCTGCGGCAGGTCGCCGCGGACCGTGACCCGCGTTGGGAGTTGGGCCGACGCCTCCCATTCGGTCGTCCGCGAGGCCGCCGCCGCCGCGACCGGTAGTCCCACGACCATACGGTGGCCGCGATACCAGGTCGTCAGGTCGAGAACGGCCGTACGATTCAGCTCGATGCTGCGGGCGGCCGTGGGATCGAGCTGCCAGAATACCTCCTGGGGCGGCGAAGACACTGGCACGCCCGTTCGGCTGGCGAAGCCCCGGCGGGCGGTCCCCTGTGATCCATCAACGGCCTGACTCTGAAGAAGCTCCAGCGGCCGGCCCTCCACCGACTCGGAGAGCCACATCGCGGCGAGGCCGGACGGCACACCCGGATGGGCGGCGAGGCTGACTTTATTTCGCGGGGCCTCGACGCCACTCGCCGACGGCAGAATGAGCCGGTTGGGAGTCATGTCGAGGTCGGCGAACCCGCTCCACTGCGAGGCGAGCGCATCGACCTTCGCCGTCAGACGGGCGCGTTCGCGGTCTCCAAAGACGACACCATTGCTCCTGACGATCTCTGCCGCCGACTCGATCAACACGCGGGCTTTGTGGAAGCAATAGACCGTCTCATCCGGTTCAACGCCGCCCCAAAACTCCTCCAGCGTGGTCTCGGTGTGTTGCATCAGCCGTTTATGCCACGCCGCGGCGAAGTAGCGTTGCGTGGGCGTCGCGCCATCAATGATACGTGGACGCTGACCGGCAACGGCGGCCAGACGACGGGACACGCGGCTCCCGCGTGAGAGCAGTTCGAGCACCTGTGCATCACTGTCGCGGCTGCCGATCTCCAACTCGGCACGCTGGCGGTCGAAGTCCGCGATGATCGAGGGGAGGGATCGCGCGGAAGACCGGACGGCCGTCACCTGACGACCGACGCTTGCGGCGATGTCCGCTGCCGACGTGGGCAATGTTGGCGTGCCGAACGGGTTCGCTGCGATGATGGGGAGCACTGGATTCATCATCGCGTTTCGCCAGGGCACCCATCCCGCCACGGCTGCTGCCTGGTCGATCGGCGGGAGCGGATCATCGTTCTGCGAGTCCGCGCGGGCCATGAGGGCAGCGTGGCGACGATCGAGGGTTTCTGCACGCCGCAGCAGCCGCATCCGCAGATCCCCTTGCGCTAATGGCAGCGTGAGTACACGGCGGATGGCACCGTGTGTGCGCGGGCTGTCGGGGGCTTGCGTGGCCAGGTCAGAGCACCTCTCCAGGTAGACCGACTTGATCGCGGTGAATAGCGTTTCGCAGCGGGCCCGCACTTCGTCGATGTTGCCGGTCGAGGGCGTTGCCAGGGGCTCCTGGTTGCCCGAGGCCACCGCGGCCGCGTCGACGGTGAGTTCGAGTTGCTCCAACGCCAGCAGCAGCGCCACAATATCGCCCGGCTTCGTGTTCAGGGTCCCGCTCTCCGTGTCGCTCGGCTGGCGGGTAGCGTGTCGCGATTCCTCGACCCACCATGCCGCCAGATAGGGGAGTTCTGCCCGGATGACGTCGAGCAGTTGCAACGCCTTGATCCGCTGGTTGGAGAGCGTTTCGCGCTCGTCGAACGCCTCGATGCTCTGTCGCGACAGCCGGACGGCTTCGGCTAGGTTGGCTGGTCCGCCTACGAACGCCAGGTCGAGAGCCTCCCGCATCCAGGCATTTCCACGGCTGGCCATATCGTTGGCCTCGACGATCCGGTCGGCCCGCACATCGTAAGCGTAGGCGGATTGGCGAGACTTCGACACCATGCGGATGAAGTCGCGGAAGGCCTCAGGCTGCCGCTGCCAGTCGGCAGGGTCGGCCCACCGCACCAGCATCCGCAGCAGATGAAGCTGTCCGGGGTTGAACCGGGCGCCCTCGGGTCGCGAGCCGACGCATTCCAGCCAACGAATGACGGCAGCTTTGTCGATGGCAGCATTTTCTTCGCAGTGCTCCACAAGCCACCGCCAGGCGGCCTCGGCTCGAAGCATCCAAACATCGACATCCCCGCTGACAGCCGGCGGCTTCGCGGCCTCGTCGCGGGGCTGGTCGATCGCGATGAAGCGTTCAACGGCCGACATCCAACGCAACACATCGTTGTCTTCTCGTTCTACAAGCAAGTCGTTCCGCTTATAGGCCAGCCGGATACCGGGCAGCAGCCGCGCGCTCGAAATGAGCGACAGACCGAGTTCTGTCTCCATCCGTTCGACGGTCGTATCGACGTCGACTTGCTCGTCAAAATAGGCCGCTCCGGCCATGCGGAGTTTCTCCGCCCGCAGGAGCATATGCAGATAGGACGCCCAGAGCAGCGGCCGCTCGCGAATGGCTGAGGGCCGAAGCCGATCAGCCGCCCGCCAACGGTCGGTCAGCCACGCATCTTCGTAGACGTCGGCATCGCTTCGCAAATCGACGGCCGGCATGCGGGAAGCCGTCCACGCCAGAGCGGCGTCGGCGTTGCGGTCGGACGGCGTTGTGATCAGGATGGGAGTCTGTCGTTCGCCAAACATCGCCCGCGCCCAATGGTCGACGCGAAAAGCGAGGTAGGCTGACAACTCCTGGAGTTCCACGCGGCCGTCGGCGTCGCCCCAGGGCTTGGCATCGGCAGCGCCGCGCATGCCACGCACGAACTCCAGCACACCGCCGCTCGCACCCTGTGCGGCGCTGGAGTAGGAATTCTGCCCCGTGGATGCCGGCACCATCACCCAGATGCCCTTCAATGACGAACCCGCCATGAGGGTCTCTACGGCAGGAGTGAAGGCTCCGTCATCGACGCCGAGCGGCCAGTCGGTCGATGGTCTGCAGGCATCGAGTATGACGAGGATGCCGACGCGGTCGGGAAGGGCTTCGCGGAGGCCGGCGAGCAGACGGTCGACGCGGAGGAAGGAGTCCTCCTCCATCCCCGCGGAGTCTGCGGAGGCGCTCGGCGGAATGAGGCAGGCGTGGCCCTTGTCATCAAGCGTACCGATGGCAGTCAGATGAACGATCGCCATGTTGCCATCGGGCCCACCGGGCTTGGTGCGGCGCAGCGTCGATGAGAGCGTGGCGAGCATCTCGTCGGCGGTCGCCGAGGCCAATGCGGGGCTGGTATCAAAAATCACCGCCGAGCCCGGCTCGAAGAAACGCGTTCCGGGCGTTTCCAAGGATGCGAGCAGCGAACGGTCTTCGTCGGCCAGTACGATGGGGGAGAGCGGCGACCGGTAGTTGGTTACGAAGCCCACGACGATCGGCACCTGACGACGCACCGTCAGCAGCATCCGCACCAACAGCACGATCAGGGCCACCGCCGCGACCGTGAGCATGATCCGACGCAGCATCAACCACCATGCTCGCGACTGCTTGAGCGGATCGAGTCCGCCACGCCACGATGCCTGGGCGGCGGGTGCGGCGATGGTCGTCGTTGGCACGGGGTGAAGGCCCGCGGCAGGGGGCTGACGGGGGCCTCGCCCACCGCGGCCAGACCGCCAGGAAGCGGCGTGCCCAGCTGGGCTGGCTGGGGAGCCACCATCCGATTCAGTGGGTTCGTCTGGAGAACGATTCATTGGGTTCGTTGTTCCGGATGCCGGTCATGCACAACGCCGCGCATCATAACGCGACTGCTGGCCGCAGACTGCAACGTGGCCGCCGGCTTCGCCCGTGGCCACCCGAAGATGGCGATGGCCAGAGCCGCCGTCAGGCAGGCGAGCGCCAGCAAGCGCAGGCGGTCAGATCCTGTCAGGCCCGTGGCCGGCGACGGCGAGGCAGGTGGACCGGCTCGGATGACAGGGGGCGACGGCGCGGCCACGGGTGCCGATTTCTCCGTCTCCGGCGGCCACGGAGGAGGCGGCGTCGGTGCGGGGAGCGGAGAGATTGGAGTGCGAATAACAGGCCGGCCAATCGGCTGTGGCGTGCCCCGGGAGGCGGCCGTCGGCGCGAGGGCCATTCGCGTTTCTGCGTGCAGGCGACCTGCCGACAGCGGAGTGGGCTGACCGGCGATGCGGGCAGATGGCTGCCGCCGCTCGATGCCGCTGAGGAAATCCCGTAGGTCTTCTGCGTCGGCTTCGGCAAAGGGGGTGCCCGGTTCGAGCGGCTGCCAGATCGCCTCGAAGCGGCCGGGCGCAGATGGGAGGGGGCCCGCGGGTGCAGGTGCCCGCACCAGCACGCTGCGGGTGCCGGGCAGAACCATCGCGGCGTCGGGCGTCGGAATCACTTCCGGCTCGAGCAACGGAACGGGCGTCGGCACCATCTCGTGATGATCCATCTGCGGAGGTACGACGAGCCTGTCGTCATAGCAGGGGCCGCCGAGTGGCAGGGGAATATTGTCGGAAGGACGCGTCTCCCGATCGTCGACCGGCGGCATCTCGCGGACAATATTGTCCATGCCCGACTCCATGCCCATCACTCCCTCACACCCGCAGGCACAGGCGTTGCAGGCATTCAACGCCTGTTCGGCAAGGTCCCTCACCCGCTTGCTCGGCTCGAGAAAGCAGCCCATGTCGTCGCGGCCGTAGGCCAGTTTCATCAGCTTGTCGCGCATCTCCGGGCTGCAGCACGAGCCCCGCCTGTCGGCGCACGGACAGTCTTCCTTCGCTGGATCCTCGCACTCCCCACCGAGCATGCTCTTCATGGCCTTCTTGAGCTTGTGCTTGTGTTCTTTGGGCGGGGCCTTGCCGCAGAGGCGATCGAGGGCATCGCAGAACTGTTTTTCGATCGCCTTCTTCGCGTCTGCACAGCTTTCGCTCATGCCCTTCGTCTTGCGGGTCTCCTTCTTCTGGTCGCGCGACTGGCAGACCCCGGCTGTCTGCAGCACGGCCTTCACCGCTTCGTACCGGACCTGCTCATCGGGGTCGTCCATGGCGGCCATGAGCGCGGGCATCACTTCGGGATGCTCCGGCGTGCACCCGAGGCCGGCAAGGAATTTGATGGCGGCCTTTTTCTTGCAGATCTCGTGCTTGGCGGCCTTGGCCTTGGCGGCAGCCTGGATCGCCGGATTGTCGGACTTCTGGGCAGCTGCATTCGTGCCGAAGGGATTGGGCACACCGAGGAAGCTCCAGACCGTCATCGGCGTGCCGGTGGTCTGGGCCTGTGCCGGCAGCGGAAAGAGCATCGCCTGCAAAAGCGCGATGGCCAGGCCCGCCACGCATGCGCGCCAGCGCATGGAGAGCGTTGTCCGGCCACGGTGGCGCAGACATGCTGGCAATCTCATTCGATGAAAGTCCCCCTCGCCGCCGCAGCGTCGGCCCCGCAACGCGTTTGCCGGACCGAGCCCCGTGCCGCTCCCATCAACATCGTCAGAAACAGCAGGCCTCATGCCCGCACAGCGTGGTCGGAGCGGTTGCAGCCAACGTCGCGATTGTCCGTCGCGCAGCGGTGGAAATGATTGTGCGGGTCGTGCCGGCGGAGCATCGACGCGGGCAACACGGGCCTGACCGCTGCGGCTACTTCAGCGGCTACTTGAGTGGCTACTTCAATTCGAGGGTCACGCTGGCCGCGGCAGCGGGGGCCGCCTCGACCGTGACCGCCGTCGGCTCCGCCTTGCGCATCCGGTTCCGGACCGCCGCCTGCACCGACGCCTTGTATTGGCCGGGCTCCAGATCGTCGAACCGGAACACCCCGCCCTGGCGGGTTCGTGCAGTCCGATCGCCACCGGGGCCACTGAGCACAACCGGCAGATCGGGTTCACCCCGGCCAGAGAGCATGACCTTGCCGGTGAGGGAATTCAGCTTGCTGGCGGGTTCGGCCCCCACCGACAGCCAGATTCGCGCCGGCGGATCGGAAAGCCCGACAGCGTCGGTGGCCCGCACCAGCACAGGCAATCGCACACCAAACGGAAGTTTCGCCGAGTCGATCCGCAGTTCGTAGTTGGTGCCGCCGAGCCAGACTGCCGGCTGCCACTCCTTCGGAGTGCCCTTGCCCTCGGCATCGATCGCCCACTCGACAGACTTCAGCCCCGAGACGCCGGGTCGGCGGCGTTCGGGCGGGATGAGGTAGCCGTCGGACGAATCGTCGGAGGCCTGGATCGGCACCACGATCGGCTGGCCCACGGTGGCCTGCACGTCTGGCGGTACATCGACGACCGGCGGCTGCCCGTCGAACACCAGCATCCGCGAGTCGACGATGGGCGATTGCAGACCCGCGATCGCGAGCCGGGCCTCGGCCGACACGTCGACGTTGGCGAAGCCCTCGCCGGAGGCGGCGACCGTCCAGTCGTCAACGACGGTCGTGATCGCCAGCGAGGCCCCCGCTGCCGGCGGCTCAAACATAAACGTCACCTGCCGGTCGTGGGCTGCCGTCCAGACGGTGCGTTCCTCGCCGCGATCAGCCAGACCACCGCCGATCTGTCGCAGCACGATGGCGACGGAACCCCCGACCTTCTCACCCGCCAGGAAGGTGTCGGCGGGGGCGTCGACGGCCAGCCGCATCGGCACCGCCGCGACCGGCGCCTTGAGCAAGGTCGTGCCGGCCGTGGGCGCAAGGATGTGGATCTGACGCCAGTCGTACTGAGGCCCCTGTGGCTGCATGTCTGCCGCTGATGAACAGTCGACGGCGAAATTGAAGGCGCGGGGATATCCGTCGACGTCGAGCGAGAAGCGGGCGGTGCCCTGATCTGGGCCATTCCATGAGGCGATGACGTCATTCGTCGGCGCGGCGGTCGTCAGCACCGCGCCCGGCTTGCGGGGCACGACCGGGCGGATCGCGGGGGCCGGTGCTCCGCCAGTGGTGGGCTCGCCGTCTGGCTCCCGCAGTGTCACTCGGCAGCCATCCGTCGGCAGGAGCGAGGCATTTCCGCCGAGCGGGCCGAGCGAAACGGTGATGGTGCGGGCGCGGCGGTCGTATCTCGCAATGGCCGCGATCATGTCCCGTGGGTGTTGGGCGTTGAGGCTGATCCGCGTGATCGTGGGTCGGGAACCGGCAGGTGCCTGTGTGTCGTGGACGACCAGCGCGAGGTCGGGGCCAACCTCACGGCCGGCGGAATCGCCTGCCGGCTGAGGCGTCGGGAGCTCCAAGGCTTCGGCGTTTGCGGCCGCCGCTGGCGGTGTTGCCGGGTCGGCGTCCTTTTTTGGGCTGGCCTGACCCTCGTCGCCAGACGTGAGCACCAGGGGCACGATCTGCCCGTCCACGCCGAGCGTCACGCCTGCCGCACGGGCCAGCGGTGGAGCGGTGAATCGGCCGGCAAGCAAGGCAGCCGTAGCATCAGACCAGGCCCGCTCGCGGTCGTTGGGCGATGTCGTGCCGGGGATCGAGTGGAGTTCGACATCAAGCTTGCGAGCTTCGCCAGAGAGGTTGTTCAGTCCCAGTTGCCACGCCGTCACCCGCGTGGACTGGCCTGAGAGCGAGAGGAGGGAGGTCGCTGCGTCGTCGGCAGTTGCGATCCGTTCGGAAAGTGGTGCGCGGGAAGCCAGCACCCATCCGTCCTCGCCGACCATTCCCGAGATGCTGCCTGCGCGGCCACGCACCGCCACGAGCACGCCGCGCTCCGATGGCAGCGGCATCGAGAGTTGCGATTTCTCGACGTAATCATCGGCAGTCATCATGGCGCTGAGCAGGGTTGTCCTGCGATTGTCGCCGATGGCTGCGCGACGCAGGGGCACTACTTGCACCGTGAATGCCCCCCCGCGCCACGGCAGATCACGCGATGGGATGGAAACACCCTCGACCAGACTGGTGCCGTCCGGCAACCGCAGGGTGATCTGCGCCGGATCAAAACCCAGCGTGAGTGCCGCCGCTGCAGGCACGTTGGCGGTGCCTGAGACGGAGATCTGGATATCGGTGGCGATGCCGAGACGGGGTGGCGTGGGATCGGGACGTTGCAACCGCAGTCCATAGCGGAGGGTGGCGTTCCAGCGAGTCAGTCCGGCGATCATGCGATCGCCCACCACGGCGGCGTCGCGGGGGTCGAGAATCCGCAGCAATCCGCCGAGACGGTCAGAATCGACGACATTGGCTGGTCCCTTGACCGTGTCGTTTGCCCCTACCGCTGCCACCGCGGCCCGTTCGAACAGTCTCGCCAGGCGGGATGACAGTTTGGCGGCGGCTTCGGCGGCGGCGGCCTCGTCACCCGCCATATTGTCGAGCGTGGCGATCGCCCGTCGAGCGGCGGCGATGTCATCAAGCGTTGGCTGGAGCATGGTCGGCCCCGGGCTCTGGCCCGCCGTGGCGTTGATTCCCGAGGCATCGACGAGATCGACGACGGCCGCCGCGAGCGAAGCACAGTTTTTCCAGGCGGCACGGTCGATGGGTCGGGGGGGGCCAGACGGGATCAGCGGTCGTCCCTCAGCCTTCAGGGCCACTCCCGCAGCGGCCGCGCCGTCGGCGTCAGC